>Ga0302266_10002646_pt1 | contig 15091 bp, 11 predicted proteins | sample III_Bog_E1_2_FD_194559 | JGI IMG/M metagenome (GOLD analysis project Ga0302266, IMG submission 194559) | Peat permafrost microbial communities from Stordalen Mire near Abisko, Sweden - III_Bog_E1_2 | ecosystem: Environmental > Terrestrial > Soil > Wetlands > Peat | place: Sweden: Abisko... | reverse complement strand
CCTCCACTTTTGCCTCCGGCTCCAGCACCACGGCGCGGACAAAGTTTTTCTGAGGCAAGAGCAGTTCCGCCTGGCCGTTGCCGTCCACATCTGCCGCCGCCAGCCACGGCCGTTCCATCGCGCCACCCGGCGGATCCACATCCAACTCGTCAAACTTGCCGCCCTTCTTTTGCAGCAGCACCTTGATCTTTTCGTAGGGAATCAGCACGACGATGTCCGCCAAGCCGTCCTGGTTCACGTCCTGGATCGCCAGCGTCGTGGGATTGGACTTGAAACTGTCGCTCAACTTCTGCGTGGTGGACTTGCCATCCGCCGTGCGAAGGACGAGCGACCGCGCGCCGTCCTTGTCCACGATGATTGCGAGCACGGGTTTGCCGCCGGCCTTGAGCGCGCCCACCGCCATCACGAGCGGCTTGCCATCCAGCGGCAGCGGCGTGGGAAACGGCAGGCGGCCGCTGTTGTCAAACGCCGTGACCGCCACGGAATTTTCATCGCGGCTCAGGAGAAAGATTTCCGGATGACCGTCGTGATTCCAGTCCGCCACGGCGATTTGCGAAACGCCGGCCAGGCAGGGAAATTTTTTCGGCGGCGCCAGCGTGCCGTCCGCCGGTTGCAAATAAACGGAGAGCTGGCCGCTCTCCGGCTCGGCCACCAGCAAGTCGGCGCGGCCGTCGCCGTCCACGTCCGCCCACAACACACCGCGCTGCGGCGCGTCCGTCTTGTTCAGCGGCAGGATCTGGAACTGGCCGGATTTGAACGCGCCGGACAGCGGCTCCGCCGGCTTGCGCGTGAACTGCGAGACTTCCGCACGGCCGGTCGCCTGCACGATGCTGATGAGATAATTCGTCCGGTCGCCCGCGAGATTATCCAGCCAGAACGACCGGATGGGCTGCCCCTTGAAATATATTTCCGGCCCGAGCTGGCCGCTGGCATTTTGCAGGCGCACCCGCAGCGGTGCCGTGCTGTCAAAATCCACGAACACCAGGTCATTGCGGCCATCGCCGTCCACGTCAGTGATCTGAAGGGCCTTGGGCGTGCCGGAATAGGGAATCTTCACCGGCTCGGCCAGCGTGTGATCCGGCATTTGCGCGAGAAAATAAACCGCGCCGTCATCGCCGAGCAGCGCGATGTCGTTTAATCCATCGCCATTCAAATCGCCGGTGGCCAGCGAATTGGCGTCCAGCCGGCCATCCTCGAAATGCCAGCGCTTCGGCTCGCTCCAGCCATTCGTGCCGAGATTGTAGCGCACCACCAAATCCTTGCCGTCGCCAAAATAAACCAGGTCGGGCCGGCCATCGCCGTTCATATCCGTCACCGACAGCGCCGCGATGCGCTCGTCCACCGGCAGCGAATCAATGCGGAAGCGCGAGCCCGGCGGCAGCTCGTTCAGCTCCAGCTTGCTGGCGGACACCGCATCCGCGCGGTTCGTCTTGCCCGTCTGGTTGTAAAGCAGGTTGATTTTGGAACGTAGATTGTTGGCGACGATAATGTCATTCAAGCCGTCACCGTCGAGGTCCGCGACGTGCAACTGGCCGACCTGCTGGTCAATGGGGAAAATCTCCGGCCCGCTGAAGCCAAAAGTATTGGTCACCGTTGCCGCCGCTGCGGAAAAGCTCAAACCCAGCGCGGTCACCGCCGCCGCCAAGGAGACACATTTTGCGAAACGATTCATGCGGCCAACGTGCCAGCGACAGAAGAAATTGGCGAGTTTATTCGGCACCGCAGCCTTCCTGTTGCTCCCGCCGGCCAAGATCAAACATTAATCGCAGAGGCGGTCAGAAAGACAATCGTCCTCGTGACGCTGGTAGTGTCCTTATTTCAAAATGCGGTGGGGCGAGCGTCCTGGCGAGCCGTCGTAAACCTTGGGTCTGAGCGGCTCGCGAGGATGCCCGCCCCACCAAATTCGGATACTGCCCGTAATCTTCACTCGCACCAATGTCATCCGGCCATGGATCGCGTCTCAATGTCCAAACTGGCCATCCTCGCGCTGATAAATTGGGTTACGCTCCCAATCCTTGATTTTAGGATCCATTTCCGGCGAGGCCAGCGGTTTGAAACTTTGCGCCAGATAGGTCGCCGCTTGTTGCTGGTCGAAAGTAAGCAGGGATAGTGCATGGGTGAGGTTGACGCCGGCGCGCCGGGTAACATTGGGATCGGTGGAATTATTCATTGCTAGGCGGCACCACATGGCGGCTTCCGTTGCGTTCGTTGAGGCCACATCGCCATCAAGGATAGCGAAGCCCAAATCATTTTGCGCCCCGGCAAAGCCATGTTCGGCGGCGTATCTCAAGTATCTCCCGGCCTCCTCCTTATTTTGTTCCATGTCCATCCCGCGAATCAGCATGACGGCGAGGATGGCCTGCGCCTGTAGATTTTCGTGATCGGCGGCCCGGCGCAGCCATTTCACCCCCTCAGCCTTATCCTTCGGGTAAGCGGGGCAATCCTTTCCAGGTGCCAGTCCGTTGTAATATAACTGGAACAAGGCGAATTCAGCCTCCGCCCATTGATTTTCCGCCGCCTTGGCCAGCCAGGTTTTACCACCTTCAATATCCAGTCCGAGGTCGCCACGAAAACAGCTCATGGCAATTTGAAACTGTGCCTCGCGGTGGCCCAATTGCGCCGCCCGCAGCATGTCGTCATGTGACATTTGCAGGGATGCCGGATTGGTTGCGTCCTCATGATAATACACCGCAAGGTCGTACAAGGCTTCGGGATGATTCTTGGCGGCAGCCTTTTTAAGCCACATCAGCGCGCTTGCCATATCGTTCGATACGCCGTCACCGTTTCGGTAAGCCTGGCCCATGAAATACTGCGCATCCGTGGACCCGAGCAACGCGGCCTTCAATCGCCAATCGCGATAGGAGGCCACATCCGGTTGTGTCCCGCCCCAGCCCCGCAGATAATCGTTAGCCACTTCATTCGCCGCCAGCGCGTCACCCAGATCGGCGCTTTGCTTCATCCATTGTAACCCCTCCAGTATCGCATTGGTGTCCGGGTATTTTTGCAGGGCTAACACTCCAAGATCAAACATGGCCCGGCGATTCCTTCCCTCTTTTGCTGCGCGAGTCAGCCAGTATTTCGCCTCGTCGAGATTGGTTTCCACGCCCTCGCCATTCATCAATAGGTAGCCAAGACATTTCATAGCCACGGCATTGGACTGCCCGGCCGCCAGCCGATAATACTTCGCCGCGATGGAAAAATCCTGGTTGGTTCCCAAGCCGTAATGATAACAGCCGCCCAATTGCAATTGCGCCTCGTCGTTGCCCAAGGCGGCCGCCCGGCTGAACCACTGAAAAGCCGCCAGGTAATCTTGGGGAACATCATTGGTAATCTCGAATAAATAACCGAGATTCACCATGGCCGGGACGTAGCCTTTATCGGCCGCGTCCACCAGCAGTTTCAACCCCGCGTTCGTTGCATCCGGTGACAGCTGCAAGACGACCAAGGCAAATCCCCACAAAGCTTGGGCCGGCAATTTTCCTTTCCGGCTGGCTTGGCACAAACCGTTGGTTGCCTCCCGCCAGGTCAAATTTGCCTTTTCAGAATATTTAGCCGGCAACGCCTCCCGCACCTCCGCATACCAGTTGGTGGAAAAGCGATAAACAAACGTATGCGTCGGCAGGCCTTCTTCGGACAAGACGCCGACCGCCTGGGTTTTCCAACCTGCGAGCATGACCAAAGCCATCAAGACAAACCCGGAGAGAATTCCGCATGACGAGGAAAACATAATGCGGATGATTCCAAAAACAGCCTTTAGAAAACAGTAAAAAGTAGAGAATCTTGCCGGGACGATCCGGTTCATAACTTTGAACGACAAAGCTTGTCACGCCGTCCGGAGCCAGCGCCAGACCTGAAATAGGCTTGCCAACCATTAAAGACGGAAATACTGTCCCAAACTAAATGAATGATAGACTGCAAAGTCGGCCGTCCGTTGTCTGTTAGGCAGCATGAGAGCGCTTGGATACATTTGCATATTGGTTTCGAGTCTGTTTCTGCTCTATGTGGCGGCGAGCAGTTGGTTTTTTCGCGATGGACTTGGGCCAGACAGTGTGACCAGCAGCGGCAGCATCGCTGTATCTCGCTTCTGGCAGGACTTTCATAGTGCATTGTATTTTGGTATTCCAGTTCTTGTCTTCGGTATTTGGTGCGTTCGCCGAAGACGGATTATTAGTCACTAGATTATGTTGACGTTGCTGTTTAGTTTCAAATTTGTAATTCGCTAAACTGGTTCGTAGCAGGTTTCGTTCGGAGTCTTCTTACCGTGCCCGGAGCCGGTGCCATTTCTGGTGCGTTCCTCGGGCTTCCGAAAATAGCCCAGCCATTCATGGCTGGGTTCACGGTTGGCCCACCGCCCCAGTCCCGGCAGGGACGGCAGAAACGTTCTTTCGTCCCGGACGGGACTTGATGGTGGCCGGGCGCAAGCACCTCAGCCTTGAAAGGCTGGGCTATTTTCACAACCCCGCAGCCGGCTTCGTTCCTTGCTTTCTTCATGGATTTAATTTTGCCTCAGGCTGCTTCAGCGTCCGCACATCGCACCACCGGATTTTCCAACGCCCGGCCAAAGCGCCAGAGGACGGGCGCAGTCCAAGACGCTCCGCGCGATTCGGATGCGGCCGGATAACGCGCCAGCGTCTTGGACTGCGGCGGCCCTCCGCCGCTCGGCTTCGCGCATCCAGCGGTTATATTCTTTCGGTGGCGCGATCCAAAACCACGTCGCAGCGCCCGGGACGGGCGCACTCCGCAAATATATCTTCAAAAAACTTGTTCGGTTTTAACCATCGGCGGCCATTCACCTTTAGCCAGCCAGATTGCCGGAGCAATCGAAATTTCTGCGTTTTCAATTCAACCTGTTCATTTACAGTCTATTACGCTACTTTTAGCGATAACGCCCCGCCCGGCAGTCTGCCAAAAACCCGGTTTTTTGCCATTTTTGACCCAAAATCAATCTCCTGAAATCATTTCAGGAGTTCCTGAAACGGTTTTAGGAATTCCTACTTTCATTTCAGGAGTTCCTGAAATGGTTTCAGGAGTTCCTACTTTCATTCTAAGAGTTCCTGAAACGGTTTTAGGAGTTCCTACTTTCATTCCAGGAGTTCCTGAAACGGTTTCAGGAGTTCCTACTTTCATTCCAGGAGTTCCTAAAATCGTTTCAGGAATCGCTAGAACCATTCCCGGAGTGGCTTTTTGGTTTCAGGAATCGCGGAAACCATTTCCGTCAGCGCGGCTTTGGCGATGGCCAGGTGCTGCGGCCGGTCTGCGACACAGCCGCGCTCCGTTTTCAGACCGGCGCTAAAAGTTGCCTTGGCCGCCCCGGGACGCCGGTTTTTTGACAATCGGCCAGCCATTGATGGCTGGGGGGCATCGTCCGCAAACAGCCCCGTCCCGTCCGGGACAACAGAACCGCTCGACCGTCCCGCGCGAGTAAAATTCTTTACTCCATTTTTGCCAGACCGCAAAATATGCGCGTGTTGACTGACAGCGATTCACGCGTCCAGCCGGCGGCCTCGGCCGCCCGCCGCGTGCCAGATGAATTTTCCGCGCGCTACCAGGCCGCCCTCCGGCGGTCGCAGGATTTTCTATTGTCCGAGCAAAAACCGGAAGGCTACTGGGTCGGCGAATTGATGGTGGATTCCACACTCGTTTCCGACACGGTGGCGTATCACCATTGGAACGGCAAAATTGACCCCGACTGGCAGCGCAAGGCGGTAAACCACATCTTCTCGATGCAACTGCCGGACGGCGGCTGGAACATTTATCATGGCGGGCCGTCGGAGGTGAACGCCACCATCAAGGCGTATCTGGCGCTCAAGCTGGCCGGCGTGTCGGTGAAGGATCCTCGCATGTTGAAGGCGCGCGAGGTGGCGCTGCATTTCGGCGGGGTGCCGCGCATGAACACGTTTTCCAAATTGTATCTCGCGCTCATCGGGCTTTATCCGTGGGAATACGTGCCGACGATTCCCTGCGAGGTGCTGCTCATCGGCAAATGGTTTCACGTGAACTTCTGGGACATGAGCAACTGGTCGCGCGGGATGCTGGTGCCGCTGGCCATCATCAATCATTTCAAGCCGACGCGCCCGGTGAAGGTGAATCTCGACGAACTGTTTCCAGACGGCATTCACGAACGCGATCTCGCGCTGGCGCCAGATCCGGAGAAAATCTCGCTCCGCAACTTTTTCCTCTGGCTCGACCGCCTGCACAAGCTGGCCGAATGGTTTGCGGAGCATAGCATTCATCCGTTTCGCAAAACGGCGTTGAAGAAATGCGAGCGCTGGATGCTCGAACGTTTCGAGGGCAGCGACGGTCTGGCCGCGATTTTCCCGGCGATGCTCAATTCGCTCATCGCGCTCAAGGCGCTCGGCTATCCCGATGATCATCAGCAGGTGGTTCGCGCCGCGCACGAGCTCAAGAAGCTGGAACACGAGACGGAAAACAGCGTGCGCATCGAGCCGTGTTTCTCGCCGGTGTGGGACACGGCCATTGTCGCCATCTGCCTGCGCGAATCCGGCGTGCCGGAAGATCATCCCCAGATGAAAAAATGTGCCGAGTGGCTGATGGAAAAGGAGATTCGCTTCGCCGGCGACTGGATTCACAAAAACACTGCGAAGGTCGAGCCGAGCGGCTGGGTGTTTGAATACAACAACAAGTGGAATCCCGACGTGGACGACACGGCGATGGTGCTGCTCGCCCTCCGCAAGATCGCCACGGACAATCCGGCGCGGCGCGATGAATGTTTCCAGCGCGGCCTGAAATGGATGATGACCTTCCAGTGCAAGGACGGCGGCTGGGCGGCGTTCGACAAGGATTGCACGAAGAACATTTTGGAAAAAGTCCCCTTCGCCGATCACAACGCGATGCTCGATCCCGAGTGCGCCGATATCACCGCGCGCATCCTCGAATTGCTGGGCTACGAAAAATGGGACAACGCGCATCCGCAGATTCACGACGCGATTGATTACGTCCGCCGCCAGCAGGAAGAAGACGGCTCGTGGTATGGCCGCTGGGGCGTGAATTACATTTACGGCACCTGGCAGGTGCTGCGCGGCATGCGCGCGCTGAACCTCGACATGAGCGAAGCCTGGCTCCAGCGCGGCAAGGCCTGGCTCGAAAGCGTGCAGCGCGACGACGGCGGCTGGGGCGAACGCTGCAATACTTACGATGATCCGGTGTTCAAAGGTCAGGGACCGAGCACCGCGTCGCAGACCGCGTGGGCCGTCATGGGCCTGTGCGCTTTCGATGATCCTGAAAATCCCGTGCTCAAGCGCGGCATCGAATATCTTGTGCAGACGCAGAACGCCGACGGCTCATGGACGGAAGCTGAGACCACCGGCACCGGTTTTCCAAAAGTGTTTTACTTGAAATACGACATGTATCGCAATGCCTGGCCGCTGCTGGCGCTCGGCACCTACCGGCAAATCAGCGATCACGCCGCCGCCAAACGGAACGGCACCGCCGCGCCCAAAAGCTGATTGCCGCATTCGGCCCGGACACCCGGACGAAAGCAGCGAGCTGAATATAACCGCGCATTTCAATGCCATACGGGTAACACCCCATGGCAACTCACAGGGTGTGCGGATTATTCTCACCCCATGAATTACCAAACACAGTTGACTAAAACCAAAACGATCAGTTGCTTGCTGGGAGCTGTGCTGCTGGGGACATTGAGCCAATCCGCCGGCAACGCCCAGGCGCAAAGCGTCGGCATCGTCATCAATCCGCCCGTGGTGGTGGCGGCTCCGCCCGTGGTGGCGCAGAACGACTACCTGTATTATCCCGGCTATGCCATCTATTACAACCGGTACCAGCATCAATACGCCTATTACAATGGTGACGCGTGGGTTTGGACGCTGGCACCGCAGGGGGTGGCGCTGGATGATCTGCTGGCTTCACCATCGGTGCACATGGATTTCCATGACTCACTGGAAAAGCATCACAAAGACATGCTTCAAAGATATCCCAAAAACTGGCGGCCGGACGCGGTGCATCAAGACCAGCAGGACGAACGGAGAAATACCGGGCCGGATCACGATAATAAACAGCAGGGACATTGAGCGCCCACAAAACCCGCCGCCAGTGCCAGCGGCAATCGTAAGAGCCGACGTGAGGCGGCTCATTTCAAATGTGGAATGCGGAATTAAATATTGAGCCTCAGCTTCTGCAATCTTGCGCCAGATAGCGCCCGCCCTCGATAAACCCGGGGCGGGCGCGCGGCATAGACTCATTTGTGCAACCGGCCCGGGGCGGCAAAAAAATATCGCTTGACGGCAACGCCGGTTGGATTATATCTAATTAAGTTCAGAATTAGCTTTATGACAACAAAGCTTTCCCGCTCCTTCGCCAGGATCTGGCTCTTGGCGGCAATTGTGGCGTCACCGTTTGGTGTGAACGCGATGGTCGTCACGCCGGCACCTTTGAGTTTGAACATGAGTGTAAGCGCGCCGGGTTCAAAAATGGTTTTGTCGTTTCCCACCATCAGCACGAACTATTACGGCCTGCAGACGTGTGCCAGTTTTTCGGAGCCGTGGACGACCATCCAGTCCGGCATTCCCGGAAACGGAGCGATCCAGACCCTCAGCCTCACCAATACGCCCGCGTCGGGCCAAGGCTTTTATCGGCTGGTGATCCAGCCCAAACCGTTGGGCCTGTTTCTGCCCCAGGGAGAAGCCTTCGCCATTTTGGGTTATTCATGCGGCGGCATTCAGGAACAAGTGTATGCCACCGGCTTCGATCCCGTCACCGGCTTCCCGACCGGCGAGGTTTATCTCAAAACCAGTTGTGGCGGCAGCGGACGGGGCGGCGGCTATCACACCACCACTCACACGGCCTGGGCGTCCGTCACTTGGGATTTTGCCGGCAATGTGGTTGCCTACTCCGCCCTCGCCAATGCGGCCCTCAATCCGACTTTCACGGCCACTGATGCCTTCGGCGACATCGTTTACAACACCAGTGGGCAGGCATATCTCATCGTTCCCTTCGCCGCGGCACCGGCCAATGTCAACGCCGTGCAATCTGGCGACCAGTTTCTGGTGACATGGCTGCCCAATGGCATCAACCCGGCAGCCGTCACGTCCTCCACCCTCACCGCCACGCCGGTCAACTCGCCGGCCGCAATTCTGACCACGACCGTGGCCGGGCCTGCCACCAACGGCGCCATTCCCTTGCTGCAGCCCCAGACCACATATCAAATCACCGTGGTGAACAATGCCTTGAGCGGCTCCAGTCCGGCCTCATTGCCCGTCACACTGACGACCAAAATCGCCACGGTCGCACCTTCGGCCCCGACCAACGTGATCGTGAGTTGGGCGGTGGCCGACCCGGCTGGCACCACCGACACGTTAATTGCCTCTTGGACCGCAGCCGTTCCGGGCGACAGCCCGATTGATCAATACCTCGTCACCATCACGCCCGATTCCGGCGGCAGCGCCGTCACCCAGACTGTGAGCGGCACCACCTTTGCGACGTATTTCGGCGTGGATTTCACCCCCAACTGGAAAGTGACCGTGCAGGCGCACAACGCCGTTGGCTGGGGACCTGCCTCCAAAGCGGTGACCCTCGGCGGCCTCTGACGGCGGGCACCAGGCTGTCGCGACGGGAAAAGCAGCAAGAAGGCTGGAGCTTTTTATCAGAATGAATTACCGGAAGCGCCAGCATCTGGTTCAAAATAAATCGGATTTCCTTCTGGAGTTCACGTGATAATTCCTGAAGCGAACGCATGACCCAGTTTATCCCGAAGGTATTTCACCTATCAGACCAACGTTGACAATCCAGCGGCTACACCGGAAAACGGTTCCTGGATCATGGCGGGGCAATGATGGGCGTGCGCCAGCAGCTTCCGCTTGCGATTGCCATTCGGCCAACGCATCATCACCTGACGACGGCGGCTGGGCCGGACGATTTAATTGAACGCGGGCAAAATGAAAATACCGGTCATAACAAAACAAGCACCGTTGCTCGTGGAAGCCGGGGTTTCCAAACTTTCCAAAGTCGAGTTCGAGCGAAGCCCTTTTCCCGCGCTGCTCAAAGAACCCCGAAACTTCTGGGATCAAATCTATATCGCCAACGAAGCCTACATGCTGGACGAGGTGACGCATCCCCGCATCCGGCAAAAGCTGGCGTATGATGCCGAGTCATACCGCCTTTTTCTGGAATATGTCGAGGCCAGCACTCTTAATGACCTGATCCAGTCGGGCGTGACCCTCCGGGAACCCAGCCGAACGCATCATCTGCTGCAGGTCGTGGCGGAGACGATGGCCGACCTGCACGCCGGCATCCTGTGTGACCGGCCCATCGTCCACAATGACTTGAAGAGCATGAACGTGCTCGTGCCGGCCGCCTTTCCGCGGGAAGCCGTCCTGATTGATTTTTCGCATTCCTATTTCGCCGGTTATCTGCCGCCGTTCATCACCGAGCAGAAGCAAAATCCCATGGGCACGGCCAAGTACATGGCGCCTGAGAAATGGGATCGAGATTACACCAACGGTTTCAAGAGCGATGTCTTCGCCTTTGGGGTCATGGCTTACTATGCCTGCACCGGCAAGTTCCCCTTCGACGGTGAGGCTGAGTCAATTGAACAACAGATTCGGGAGGTGACACCACGGTCACCCATTCAACTGGGTCTCGAAGTTCTGCGCAACACTTCCGCCATCATCATGTCTTGCCTGGAGAAAAAACCCGAGCACCGGCCAACCATGGAATATATCGCCCGCTGCTACGCCGAGTCCGCCACGCTATTCAATTAGCAAATCATGACCCGGCCGCAGACCGTTGGCCTGGCCAAAGTGGCGCCACTGCCGTCATGAGCAAACTCATGGTCCGCCTCAACTGCCGACTGAAACAACACAACGTTGCACTTCCAATTTAAATCCCGTTGTTCCCCCGTTGGATGCCCACGACCGTTATCCGGTCGGCGAACACACGGCGCAGCTCGGCGCATATCTGTTCCACAAACGCGGTAAAACGGGGCGTAGTGTCTCTGCCGGCAAAGAAATCCACCATGATATCCGCAGCCAAGATCCGGGCACCGACATTAAAACCGCCCTTGGGATTTTCCGAATAACAACGGACGGTGCCGCGGACGCCAGAGATGGCGGTGGTTTCCAGCATGGCAAAGCGCGCGGCGGTGACGACCAGAATCTGCTCCGCTTCCTCCTGATCTCTTTCGTTGGCCGCTCCCTGTATTCGCAGGCGGCTGATCGGAGCCGGGCCGTTGATGCCCGTCCCGGATTGGGCCGGAATCCCCGCAGCGGAGGTCATATCTGGATTCAGGGAAGATGGATTTCCCGAAGCGTCGTATTCCGGGAATACGACCGGAACGGAGATGATCGAAGGCTCTTGCATGGCTGACAATCCGTCATGCCCGAAGCGTCTGCGACTAGGCGATTCCTAGCTTTACCGGCAAAAGCCAGGCTTCAAGTTGCGCTGCCGCTGCCTTGGCAGTGCATGGGTATAACACCCCATGGTTATTTTAAAATATTTTGTGAAGATGAATGCATGAATTCCCTCTCCCAACCCAGCCACAGCCTGCCGTCGCCGGTCGCTTTTGCGATGTTGTCGTATTCCGCCAAATTGCTGTTGACCGAAACTTCTACCACCCCCGTCCAAGCGGATTCAGCCAAATCGACTACGGATGAACTTGCCCGCCGCGCCACTGCCATCACCATCACCATCAAAAGCGTTGAGGGTTACGCACATTACGGCATTAACGACTGAGCCGTGGAATGCCATCCGTAGAACACCCCATAGCACTGGAACCAGTTCAGGCCTATTCTCAAAAAATGAAAAACAATATTATATTAACGCCGTCCTATTCAACCACCCTCCGCGCGGCGCGGCGGTTCGCAGCCCTCATCGCCGCTTGCGGCAGCCTCGGCATCCTGGCCGGCTGCGCCTCGGAACCAGAGTCACACCAAGTTTCATCGCTCCCGCCAGCCGCACCCACCCGCTCGGTGACGACGACCACCACCACCACGACCCCGGACTCGATACCGGGTGTGGCCGTCGTCAGCCCCGCCAATGTGATCGTTACGACGGCAACACCCCTGGCCGGCACCACCTTTGTGACCCAAGCCCCGCCCGCGCTCCAGACGGAGGTCGTACTGGCCCAGCCCTACCCTAATTATGTCTGGGTTCCGGGCTACTGGTCATGGAGCAGCCGGCAGCAGTATCAATGGACCACCGGCCATTGGACCATGCCGCCGAACTCGAGCGCCGTGTGGGTTGCCCCGCGCTGGGAACAACAGGGCAACGGCTATAAATTCACCGAAGGTTATTGGAATTAAATCGCCAGGTGGCCAACAAAAAACCAACTATGCATCTATTATTATTACCGGTTCTAGGAAGTGCCATTTGGATTGGCGGCGGCGGGGTGGGCCTCGTGCTCCTCGTGGTCATTATCGTTCTGCTGGTTCGCTAAATCTATGAAAACAAAAATACTCGCCCTGACCCTGATGACCGGACTGGCGGTTTATGTCAGGGCACAGTCGGCACTGCCCGCAACCGTAGCTCCCGTTGGCAGCACAGCGGCCAAGCCCTGGCACAATAATTCCCAAACGAATAGCCCCGTATCCGACCTTGCCACCAACAGCGCGATCCTGACGAACACCAATAATGCGATTGGCCAGAGCGCGAATGTGGTGACCAACTCCTATACCTCCAACCCGAACGCCACTTACGTTAATCCAAACTCCACCTACATCAATCCGAACTCCACCAACGTCAATCCCAACGCCGAACATTGATTAGCCAGGCATCCGGCGATTATTCGAGACTGATCCAACCCATCCCGCGCCCGTTTTTTCCAAAGACGCGGGAACGTGATCGGTCTTTCCTTGGAGATGCGGGTTGGGTGAGGCTGGTTTCTTCGCGTCCTTAGCGCGACCCACAAAATTGTTTCAAACGATACCGTTTCTCAAAAAGTGGATGGCTTGACCACCGGCATGGCAACGGCAGCCGCAGACGTCATTGCCGAAAGCCAAGGCGTCAATACCGCCGCCGATGACATCAATACTGCGAGCATTGGCATTGGCACCTGAAGCATTGGCATTAATGCCTGAGCCATCAGATCTGTGGGCTGAACCATCGGCACTGATACCTGAACCAACTGATCTGCGGGCTCAACCAACCGATCAGTTGACTTAACCAACTGATCAGATGACTGAACCAACTGACCAGATGACTGAACCAACTGACCAGATGACTGAACCAACTGACCAGATGACTGAACCAACCGATCAGATGGCTGAACCAACTGACCAGATGGCTGTATAAAAAAAGCCAATTTTGGGGTCAAAAGGGTGCTTTTGTCCAAAAAAAGGTCAAAAAGGCGGATTGGCGGCAAAAACGGCTTTTAGCCCCCAGCCTCCGGCCGGCTGGCCATGACGCGGCAGGCGGTGGGATCGGCCTCGCTGAAAATAGCCCAGCCATTGATGGCTGGGTTAAACGTCATCAACAAAAATTCAAGTCCCTTTGGGACGGCAGAAAAATTCTTTCGTCCCAGACGGGACTTAACCCATTCCTGAAACTTGAACCCAGCCATCAATGGCTGGGCTATTTTCAAAGACACAAAACCCACGCGCCCTACCTCACACCCGCTTCCTGGCCATCGGCACGCCGAGGATTTCCGGCACCGTGAGAGCGACGCTAACCGCCGGATGGGAATTCACCGCCAAGACGCAAAGGAGCCAAGCCGCAAGGATGTGGTAGGGCGGCATTGCCGCGCCGCCGGGAGGTTTGGGCGATGTGGCACCGCCGCCCTATCAACCTCAATGATGGCCGTGTGCAAAGACCAGCACGCCGCAAGGTGAGGCATGGCGCGGAGAAGGTCGCAACGCGACGATGGAAATTAGCCAGCTACGAAGTGGCTGGAAATTTATCGGGATGTTTGTTCGTCCTGAAAGGACGATGGCTTCCGCCGTCCCGTCAGGACGGATTCCGTATGGGCAAGGCACCAGACACGCTGTGTCTGGCTAATTTCCGGTTGTCCCTGCGGGACGAAGGGGCTGGGGAATGGCGGGGCAATGAATCCCGGCGCTAACCGGAAGCCCTGTAAGGGCGAAAGATAATAGCCCAGGGCAAGCAAAGCGCCGCCCTGGGTTAATTATTCGAAAATTTTCCTTCTCCCATCCGATGGGAGAAGGTGGCCGCAGGCCGGATGAGGGTTCAATTGATCATTTGAAGATTATCTTTTCCTGATATGTATTCGGTTGCATATTTCCCGCGTGAGCCAGCTCAAAGAAATCAGCCCCGCCGCAAAAGCCGCTTTGAAAAGCGAGTGGCATCCGACACTCAACCAAGGAGTCAAATTTGATGACCTGTCAGCAAAATCTAATTTGAAGGTTTGGTGGCGGTGCAGCAAAAGTGCAAAGCATGAGTGGCCAGCTCGTTTTCGCAACCGTGTAATTGATGGCGATGGATGCCCTTATTGTTCGGGCCGAAAGGTTTTGCGAGAAGATTCTTTTGGAGCAAAATTTCCTGAAATGTTAGCCGAGTGGCATCCGACAAAAAACGGATCTCTCGACCCTTATAGTTTTAGACCACATAGCAATAAACAGGTTTGGTGGCAGTGCCGGACGCAATACAAACACGAATGGAAAACCACTGTCGCTACTCGTGTCACAAACGGTTCCGGGTGCAAGCAGTGCGTTAACATTCCAAATCCTTTAAGCAAAGCGTTTCCTGAAATCGCCAAGCAATGGCATCCAACAAAGAATGGAACAAAGACGCCGGATGATGTTTCAGTCGGATCAAAGTTCAAGGCATGGTGGCTTTGCGAGAAAGATCCGACTCATGTATGGAAGGCCGGTGTCGGCGGTCGCACACGGGCAAAATCTCGTTGCCGATTCTGCGCTAGAAAAAATCCTGCAATACCTTTGCCAGCTTTGCATATTTCATTTCCCGAATTGGCCGCGCAATGGCATCCGACGAAGAATGGAAAGACGAGAGCTTCTGATGTTTTTCCTAATTCAACAAGAGAGGCGTGGTGGATTTGTCCGGCTGATTCCAACCATGTCTGGCCCGCTTCAATTAGGAATCGCGCAATTCTCGGTAATGGATGCAGATTCTGCGCGATGCGAAGTAAATTTATTTCACCGGGTCG
>Ga0302266_10002637_pt1 | contig 15144 bp, 14 predicted proteins | sample III_Bog_E1_2_FD_194559 | JGI IMG/M metagenome (GOLD analysis project Ga0302266, IMG submission 194559) | Peat permafrost microbial communities from Stordalen Mire near Abisko, Sweden - III_Bog_E1_2 | ecosystem: Environmental > Terrestrial > Soil > Wetlands > Peat | place: Sweden: Abisko... | reverse complement strand
TCCTATGTATGGTTGGGGGGTGCCAACAATTATGTGTCATTGTCGGACATGGATTTCGGCAGCGACGACCCGAGCGGCCTGCGGTGGATGACGATCTTCGCCTGCAGCACACTGGAAATCGACTGCGTTACCAGCATGATCAATAATTTCGCGTTCCCGGCCAATGACAATCTGCATTTGCTCATGGGCTCCGCCACCGTATCCTATGCCAGCACACTGATGGGATCACTCTATGCCAGCAATCTGGTGGCCAATGTGGATATTCCTGATGCGTGGTATAATTGCGCCCATCAGGCGTATCACCTGAATCATAATGGCATCACTAATAGCGTTGTTTTTCGCGTCGTGGGAAATGGCAATTGTTTCGGCGACACGCTGGCAACCTATAATGACCCTGACCCCAACCAGACGGGCAGCATGGATGACCAACTGGTATTTGATTTGAGTAACCCATGATGCGCTTCAAGAGCATTGCGGTCGCCCTTGCCTTGGCGGCAAATGCGGGCTTCGGGTCTCCAGTCGAATCGCTTCGGCTGGAGGGCGAACCGTACCTGCCCGACGCCCCCCTTGCCTGGGCGGCACCGGCAACCAACCTGCCGGCATCCATCCGGGTGTACCGGGTGCTGCCCCAGCATTTTTCCGAAGCGGCTATCTCCCGGATGCTCGTCCTGGCTTCTTTCACACCCAAAACCATGCAAACGTCGCCGGACGGTCACACCCTGCACTGGGAGTATCACGATGCACGGGGAACGCTGGTCCGCTCGCTGGATATTGCCCCGATCTATGGCCTGATTGAATATCACAACTACCGGGCGGTTGATATTTCCACCAACGGGGACGAGGCGGTTCCCACGCAAGCCGAAGTTGAAAGGCTTGCCCTTGGTTACCTCCAAGAACTTGGCGGCGATACGAACCAGCTTTGTTTTTCACCGCATTCCGGCACGGAGCGGCATCACAGCGTCTATGACAAACAAGCAAAAAAGTTCATTCAGCGCACGGTTATGCGGGGAGTCATGTATGCGCGAAAGCTGGACGGAATTCGATTTTTGGGCGCGGGCGGGCGCGGCGGCTTCGCCATGGATTTTGGCCGTGATTCCGGCATCGCTTCCCTGGAATTGGACTGGCGGAACGTGCAGCCGCTCAAAGGGTGTGACCCCGCCACTCCCAAGGACATCACTGATTGGATACATAACGGCAAAGCGGTACAGGCGATGTTCAGCGACGAACCTCCCGCACACGCGGATCGGTTAACCATCAACCGGATTACCCCCTACTATCTGGGAGCGCCCGGCGGCACACCGCAAAATATCATCTGGCCCTTTGCCGATGTGGAGATGGTCGCCAGCACGGGCACCAATACGGCGACGTTTCATCTCAATTGCCCCATTCTTTCAACCAATGCGATCTTTTAAAGTCACCGATAGACGCAAAGGGCTTTTTTTGTGAAAATCTAGGGCCTCATTTTGCTTGAATTTTGCCCCTATCCAGTGTCAGTCCTCACTATTGACACAAAGGTCGGCCGGCGGTAAGTTTGGCCCAGGCCACGTGCCTTGCGCATTGAATATCCGGACGCGGTTTTCCGCAATCGTTCGGCGAACACTTTTTAACATTGTAGTCGTCGGCCCGCCGCCGGGTCGCCCCACCAATCCGGTCCTTTTTCGCGTGTTTTGGCCGGCATCGCGACGCGACCTCCCACAGCCGCACGGTGTTGTCAGCGGCCCCGGACAGGGCGTGCTGGCCGTCGGGACTCCACGCCACGCTCGAGACGCAGGCGGTGTGGCCGAGGGACACAATTCTCTCCAGAAGCTTGTCCCTGGCCTCCTGATATTCTGGCGCAAGCCGCCGTTCCGAGGGGCGACCGGCTTCCAAGAGCTTCACATACTCCTGCTCGCGGTTTGCCGGGAGCCAGTTGATGTAAAGGAATTGCGCCAGGGAGCCTTTGATGGGGGCGTCGTCGAGCCGCAGGGGAATGAAGCGGCGCTCCTGGTTCAGCGGATCCCGAAACCGGAACGTCCCGGCCTCCAACTGCGCCCAGTCCGAGCCAAACGCATTGGCCGACATGCAGAGCACCAGCACCCGCGATTGCTCCAGCCCGTCCTCGATCTTCGCCGGGATGCTGTCGCCGGGCTTGATTTGCTCCTCGTCCCACCAGACGCGGAGGCCGTCCTTTTTCAAGCGCGCGGCCACCTCGCGCACGACCGCTTTGTCCTTCGCGCTGTGGCTTAAGAAAACGTCATATTGGAATTCCTCGGGCACATGCTGATATTATTGCCGGGGTGTCCGTTGGCAAGGAAATCGTGGCTTAAACTTATGCCCCCATCCGTGTTCATCCGGGAAATTCGTGGTCAAAAACTCCCCGCCCCGGTTCGGCCTCTGCGCGATCATCTCTTCCCCGCTTGAGGTTACCCCGCCCCGCTTGTCGCGCCATAAACGCAGCGAAGGCGGATTCCCCACTTTCCGCTTTGGCTTTCAAGGTTCGGCCCATCCTGCAATAAAATGCAACTTTATGCTATTATCCTATTGACAATCGGCATATTACAGCGTATCGTGAGCAAGAAGATGGCGAATGCACGCATCAGCCTCATCCTTGAAATGGCGGCCGACGGTTCGGCGGCGCGCTGCCACCGGACGTTCGTGCGGTGCCGATACAAAAACGGCCCCATCCACGCATCTCGCGATAATGGCGGGCAGCCCGTCTGCCCCGCCCCGCGCCTTCTTTCCCTGTCCAAAACCCGTTCAGCAGCGGTTCAACGGTTTCAGCCCGGCCCCGTCCAACTTGGTCAAACCCAGTCAAGGCCAGTCAAGGCCAGTCAAACCTGCGGCCGCCGGGGAGGCGGGATGCTATCGGATGGGGTTAACCACTTGAACCAATGGAATTTAGATCTAATTTTAACGCCATTTAACGTTACCCATCACCATTCATCACCTTTCCCCCTTAAATTTTTAACCACCCTCGTCCCGCCCCGCCATTTAACGACCAAACAGATCGTGATTAGACGTCTGCAGGCTTATGCTATTGCAAATTCAACTCCGGCCAGCCATCCGCCCGCCAGCGCAGCGGCAGGACCGCCAGCAGTGAGCCCCGGCGCCGGCCGGGCGCTCCGGCGGCCGCCCCCGCCTCATAGTGGCAACTGAACCAGTTCGTGCCCCGGTCCACAATAATGCCCGCGTGACCGGGCCCGATATACGGCGGGGTCGAATCCAAAAACAAGGTTCCGCCCCCATAAAGCATGTCCGCGCCCGACGCGTCAAAATACGGACCGGTGACGGTTTTGCTGCGCCCCACATGAATGCTGTAAGAGCTGTTGGGGCCCCGGCAGCACATGCCCCAGTCCACAAACAGATAATAATAGCCGTCATGCTGGTAGAGATACGAGGCCTCGATGGAATCATAATGCGCCAGCGAATACAGGGGCGAATCCGGCGCGAGGCGTTTTCCAGTCTGCGGATCCAGTTGGATCATTTTGATGCCGCTCCAGAATGACCCGAAGGTCAGCCAGAGACTGCCATTGGTGTCGTGGAAGATGGCCGGATCAATCGCGTTGAAATCATCCGCCGCCGTCGAGGCGATGACCAAGCCATTGTCCGTCCAGCCGTAGGCCGGGTTCTTCGGGTCGAGGGTGGGCGAGGTGGCCAGCCCGATGCCCGAGACGCACTTGCCAAAACTCGAGGCTGAATAATAGACCCAATAGCGGCCATCCCGATGTGTGACATCGGGGGCCCAAAAGCCCAGGTCGCGATGATCCGGCACCGTCGCCGCCACCCATGGCGGCGCATTGCCGTTGAAAATGTCGGGGCCGGCCTCCCAGCGGGCCAGATCCTTGGAATGCCACGACGGCACGCCACGACCCGTCGCAAAAACCCAAAACTCATCGCCGCATTTGATCAGCGTGGAAGGGTCATGCACATAAACATTCCGGACATACGGCGCCACCCCCGCCGCCGTGACCGAACTGTCCAGTTCCCCAACGGTGGCGGGGGACGAACGGCCCCACGGCGAACCGGACGCCAGGGTGACGACCATCGCGCCGATGACCAAACCATTGATTTGATTTTTTTTCATGGGGGTGGAAACCGGGTTGGCAGTGGAGAAGCCGGCCACGCTTCATTCAATGGGTTCCGGCGCGAAGCCCCAGGGAAAGATCCGCCAACCAGAGGGTGCCCGTGTCCGCCAGCGCGATCACCAACCGCCCGTGGGCGACCGGTTGCCGGACGTGCAGGGCGACCGAATAAGGCGTCCAGTCCGTCCGGCCCACTTCCGGGAGCGTGGTCCGGGCCGCCACCACCCGGCCGTTCGGACTCTCCAGCGAGACCGTCAACGCAAACGTCTTTTGTGCATCGGTGCGGGCCTTGAAGGACAGGTCATACCACTGGCCGGGCTCCGCCCGGTCCACCCCCGGCGCGGTGCAGACCAGGCCAAACCGCTTGCCCGTTTGCCGGACCGTGAGCCGCAAGCCATCGGTGCCGGGGCCTGCCGGCGCCAGTTCCACTTGGGCGCCCCCTTCGGCCAGACTTTGCCATCCGGCCGGTTGGCCCGCTTGTGCTAGTCCGGTGGTTACGATCCAAAGGCAGACGGCCAGCGCCGGCAATCCCAGGGGAAACAGCTTCCGACAGTTGATCAAGGTTTTCATTTTCAGGCGAATTCAATTTGGGCCGGTTTGGCTCCGGGGTCAAATTTTCCCTGGGTGGGCCCGGGCTTTAGGCATCAGTTGCCGGCGGAAACCCGATATAATCCCGCCCCATGATAATTGATGACGGGCGCAAACTCATTCGTGATCCCACCCAGATCCTGATGCTTCCACAGATCGCGAATGCGGCACCCCCGGTCCATTCCCAGTTCACCCAGAGTCACCGGCACGGCGGTGGCGCCACTATTCGTCCCGGTGGACGGCCCGGGGTCGGCCGGCCGGTTGCACGTATTGAACAGGGCCAGATACTTGTCCGCCGAGCCCGGGACATCGGCGACCCAGCCGTAAAAACCCCCGCGCCGGAATAATTCGCGGTTGTGGGTGCTCGCCTGATCCACCGCAATGACTTCGTCATTGGTGATCAGCGCCAGCGTGAAGTCATCCAGCTTGGTCAGGTCCGCCCCCAGAACGAGCGGCGAACGGCCGATACACCACAGCGTCAGCAGCGTGAACTGTTCGTCCGGCGTAAAATGCGTCCGGGCTTTGCCCATTTGGAGCACGCCCACTGGCAGCATGTCGGCATCGGGAAAATGGCCCGGACCGCGATAAGGCGTCCAGTCCCGCAAACGATCAAACTGTGCCAACAGCAGGGACCATTTGTCCCAGAAATCATCGCTGATGCGCCACATGTTCGCGTGGGTGCTGACATGGCCGCCTTGGTCCACCGGCGTGGCCCCCGGCGAGGTGCTGAACACGATCTTCCGGCCCGTCCGGTCAATCGCCCGGCGGATGGCCTCGATCTCCGCCCGGTGATAAGGGCGGGAAAGGTCGTCCACCTTCACAAAGTCCACCCCCCAGGACGCGATCAGCGCGAACACAGAATCATAATATTCCTGCGCACCGGGCTTGGTCATATCCACCCCGTCCATGTCGCCATTCCAAACACAGGTGTCGTTGGTGTCGGCGATCCCGGCGGCGGTGAATGGGGTGCCCCAAATCGGCGTGTTGGCCGCCACCGCTTGGCGGGGAATGCCGCGCATGAGATGAATGCCGAACGACAATCCCTCCGCGTGAACCGCCGCCGCCAGCGCCGTGAAGCCGGCCCCGTTGGCCGCCGAGGGAAACTTATTGGTCGCGGGAACGAGCCGTCCCCATTCATCCACGTTCAGCCGTGCGTCTTTGCGGTAATCAAAGCCCGTGGCATTGGGTTCATACCATTGAATATCCACCGTGATCAACCGCCAGCCATGGACGGCCAACTGCGTCTGCATGACCGCAGCCTGGGCCCGGGTTTGCGCCTCCGTCACCGTCGTGGCAAAACCGTCCCAACTGTTCCAGCCCATCACCGGCTTTTCCGCCCAAGACCAGTAGGGTGGGTCTTCGGCGGCGGCGGTAAAAATGCCGGCGAGCAGACCGGCCATCAGCCACCAAGGAAACGGTTTGCGTTGGTGTTTCATGAAATATTCTGGGTGATTCCGGCCACAAGGTAAACGGGCCTGCCATTGGGGGCAAACCAGGAATTCAAGGGGATGTTGAATTCCCATTCGCTTTTAAGCCCGGTGGAAAAACGCCCCAGCGTTCCGGGTGGCTTCGCCGATGAAATCAGCAACGGGAAAGGTCAGCCTTGAATTGGTGGTGGGCCCGCCCGGATTTGAACCGGGGACCAAGCGATTATGAGTCGCCTGCTCTAACCGCTGAGCTACGGGCCCTCAATGCTCAAAACCAACAGCTTGCGCGGCATTTTCAAGCAATTGACATCCCTCGTTCATCGCCTGATGCACGGGACATAGTTTGGAATAAAACCAACGCAGGGCAAGATATTTCGCGGACACCCCCGTTTCGCAGGATTGCCAACCGCGCGTTTGTGCCACACACTATTGGTTCGATGAGCAAGCGTTTTTACATCACCACGGCCATTGATTATGTCAACGGCCAGCCGCATATCGGGCACGCCTACGAGAAAATCATCTCGGACGTCATCGCCCGGTCGCGCCGCAGCCTCGGGCAGGAAGTCTTCTTCCTCACGGGCCTGGACGAACACGGTCAGAAGGTCCAGCAGGCCGCGCAGGCCGAAAAGCAAAACCCGCAGGAATACTGCGACGCCCTCGCCGCCGACTGGCAGGCCTTCGCCCGGAAACTCGAGCTGACCAACGACGATTTCATCCGCACCACCCAGCCCCGCCACAAGGAATTTGTGCAGGCTGCGCTCGCCAAACTCCACGCCGCCGGCCATTTTTACAAGGCGGGCTACACCGGTTATTATTCCACCCGCGAAGAAACGTTTCTCACGGAAAAAGACCGCCGCCCCGACGGCACCTTTGACCCCGCCTATGGCGAAGTGGTCGAGTTGCAGGAGGAGAATTACTATTTCAAACTCAAGGTCCATCAGCAGTGGCTCATTGACTACATCGGCGCCAACCCGTCGTTCATCGCCCCGGATTACCGGCGCAACGAAGTGCTCGGCTTTCTCAACAGCCAGACGCTCGAGGACTTGTGCATCTCGCGCCCGGCCGCCCGGCTGAACTGGGGCATACCCCTGCCGTTCGACCCCGCTTTTGTCACCTACGTCTGGTTTGACGCCCTCGTGAATTACATCAGCGCCGCTGCCGCACACGGCGATCCCATCGTCTGCGCCGCCATCGGCGTCACCCCCGGCCCGGACCAACCCCCGCTGTCCCTCTGGCCGGCGGACCTCCACGTCATCGGCAAGGACATCGTCAAGTTTCACGCCGTCTATTGGCCGATCATGCTCAAGGCCATGGGCTTGCCGCTGCCGAAACAAATCCTCGCCCACGGTTGGTGGCAGAAGGACGGTGCGCGCATCAGCAAAAGCACCGGCAACGTCATTGACCCCATCGCCGTGATCAACGAATGGGGCCTGGACGCCTTTCGGTTTTATGTCCTGCGCGAACTGGACATCGGGCCGGACGGCAATTGGACCGATGCCGGTTTCCGGTCGCGCTATTCCGCCGAGTTGGCCAATGGTTTGGGCAACCTCGTGAACCGGTCACTCTCGATGCTCAAACGTTACCGTCAGGGCGTGGTGCCCGCGCGGCATGACGAACTCGCCGCCGACGCCGCCCGGGCGGCGGACGAGACGCGCGCGTTGCTGAAGCAAAACCAGTTGCAATCCGCCCTGCAAAGCATCTGGAGCCTGGTCAACCGCGCGAACCAGTATGTGGACCAGACCGCCCCGTTCAAACTGGCCAAAGACCCCGCGCTGGCGCAGCGCCTGGACGAAGTGCTCTATAATCTGGCCGAGGCCTGCCGCATCCTGGCGGTGCTATTGCGCCCGTTTTTGCCCGGAACCGCCGTGCGGATTTACGCCCAGTTGGGCCTGGGTGAATCACCGGAGACCCTCGATGCCGCCGCCTGGGGTGGTCTGACCGCCGGCCAGACGATTGGCGAACCCGCGCCCTTGTTCCCCCGCAAAGACGTTTGAGCCGGGCACACCGAGCGTCGGTCTGTGACCGGCATACCGTGGGCCCCCACCGCGCGGCATCCCTGTCACCCCAACGCCAGGTCAGCGGGCCCGACCTGCAAACCTCGGCGTTCCCCCGGCACCCCGCTTCGGGCGCGCGCGCTGGATGAAGTGCAACCGTCACGCTGGAATAGACTGCGCCCGGTTTTCCTTAAGGGCATTTTCCCGGCTTGGCGGACGGAATCTTTTGCGGTAGCTTTCGGGCATGGAACTGTTTCATCGCATACTTAAAATTGCCGTTGAAGGCAACGCTTCGGACATACACATCAAGCCCGCCACCCCGGTCATTTTCCGCATCAACCGCGAACTCATCGCCGTGGAATGCCCCTATCCCACACTGGAATGGATGAACAAGGTTGTGGAAACCATCACCCCGGTGCATTTGAAGAAGCGCCTGGAGGAGGAGCGCGAAGTGGATTTTTCCTATTACCTGCCCGAGATCGGGCGGTTCCGTACGAATCTCTTTCAACAGCGCGGGCAGTGGTGTTTTGCCATGCGCTATGTGCGGAACATCGTTCCCAGCTTTGAACAGCTCGGCCTGCTGCCCCAGCTCAGAAGCATCGCCGAAGAGCATCGCGGGATCATCCTCGTGGCCGGGTCCACCGGTTCCGGCAAGTCCACCACGCTCGCCGCCATGGTGGAGCATGTGAACAACAATTTCAAACGCCACGTCATCACGCTGGAAGACCCCATTGAGTTTGTCTTTGAGGACAATCAATGCGTCATCGAACAGCGCGAGGTGGGGCTCGACACCCAGTCGTTTCATCACGCCCTCAAACATGTGCTGCGGCAGGATCCCGACATCATCATGATCGGGGAAATGCGCGATGACATCAGTTTTGCCGCCGCCATGAGTTCCGCCGATACCGGGCATTTGGTGATCTCCACCCTCCACACCACCACCGCCGCCCAATCCGTCACCCGCATCCTGGATTTTTTCAAGGCCGAGGAACGCGAGCAAATCCGCCGCCAACTGGCCGGCACCCTGCGCGCGGTGGTCTGCCAGCGCATGGTGCCCTCCCTCAACGGCCGGATGGTCCCGGCCATGGAAATCATGATCAACTCCCCGATGGTCCGCAAACTCATCGAGGAAAACCGCCTCGACAAACTCTCCGCCGCCATCGAAACCGGCGGCGATGACGGGATGATTTCTTTCAACCAGTCGTTATTTAATCTCGTGAAAACCGGCAAAGTGTCGGAAAAGGAAGCCCTGGCCAAGGCCACCAATCCGCAGGCGCTTGAGATGAATTTCAAAGGCATCTTCCTGAATGAAGGCGGCCGGATCATCAGTTAAGCCTTATCGCAACCAACCGGCCGGAATCGTTGGCCGTAAGCCACCGGTGGACGCATCCTGCTGCCCCCGGTTTCCACCGTCCGGATGCCAAGTACCGCAGACTTCCAAGTCTGCTGCCTCGCATCCCGCTCTTAAGAAACTCCTGCTGGAAGTGATTGCCTTGCAGCCAGTTCCGCAACCCGGCCAGTCCGCCGTAGCCTTGGCGGAGGCGGAAGGGTTGCCAGAAAGTAGCCGGGGGTCGAGCGCCAGCGAGCCCCCCGGATCTCGCCCGGAAACGGACTGCACCCCGGGCAGGGGTGCCAGAGCCACCCAACCTGAAACCATCCACTTGCGAAGGAGTTTCTTCCTCAATCAGCACCCGCAGGGCGTCCCCGGTCTGCGGGACAAACCTGCCGGCGTTGAACCCGGTGGGGCTCAGGAGCTTCGGATAATCCGCCGATTTGGATATGGGCGATTCGGGGGCAGCAGGATGCGCCCCCATCAGTTTTTTTGGTGTCTCATTTTTGGTTGCAATTCGCCCGCCGCCGTTCCAATTTACCGTGCTGCCGTGGTCGGCCAGAGGGGCGGGCCGGCGGTTCCGACACGATTCCCGATATGAACGCACAACCTTTGACTCCGGCGGGAGAGAAAATCGCGGGCGACCTCGCCCGGCGCCACGGCTTCAGCGTTGATGCGGTGACGCACATGATGTTTGCCGTCCTGAACGGGAACGGCTCGATGGCGCAGTTTTCCCATCCGGAGTTTGGCGGATCGGGTCAGTGGATGCGGGGCGGCATGCTCATGCTGGGGGACATGTTCAATCACGGGTTGAAAAACCGCGTGGATTCCCTTTGCTGCGATATCTCCGGGATTTTGGCCGGCCAGCCCGGCCTGCTGAGCGGCGGCAGTTTTCAATCGCAGAGCCAGGGTGGAAATGACCGGCAGATGCAAGCCAGCGGGGTGCCGCCGGGGCAATCCACCCTCTTCCAACCCGATCCGGCGTTGAATTGGTGGCCGCAAGATCTCGGGACTCCCAACGCCATCGGCTCCCAGAACTCGGTTCGGTATGCCTATTTCAACGGGGCCAGACGGCTGGCCGTGCAAACCGGCTCCGACGTGTGGGTGTATGACACCCTGGATCATCAGATTGGCGGTTTTTCCCAGCAGCAGGGGGCGGGCGGTTCGATCCTGTTCACGAGCCAGTATGGAACGGTGAACCTCAGCAGCCTGCCGGTCGCTTCGCAGAATGGCCGGCCTTTCCGGCCGACACCCGCGCCGTTCAGCGGCGGTGGCGCGCCCACGGCCTCCGGCCCCTCGCACGATGTGCTCGCCACGATCGAGCGTCTGGGCGCATTGAAAATGCAGGGGGTGCTGACCGATGCGGAGTTCAACGCGAAGAAAGCCGAGCTGCTCAGCCGGCTTTGAAAAAAGTGCGTAACCCCTATAGTTCGGGGGGCGGGATGCGCCCGGCCGGCATTAAGCCGCAAAGTTTGGTTGACATAACGTCCACTGCGTTTATCGTGTTTTACAATGCGCGTATCAAAACGGACCGATTATGCTTTGCGGGTGCTTTTCACCCTGGTGGATCATTTCGGGGGCGCGCCCATTCCCATCCGCGAACTGGCCCGGCGCAATGATGTGCCCAAGCGTTTTCTCGAACAAATCATGCTGGATTTGAAGGCCCAGGGCTGGGTCACGAGTTCCGCCGGCATGCGCGGCGGCTACATTCTGGCCAAAAATCCCACCAAAATCACCATGGGCGAGGTGGTCCGCCACTTCGACGGCATTCTGGCCCCGATTGATTGCGTTTCCGTCACCGGCTACCATCACTGCACGCAGGAATCCGTCTGCCGCTTCCGACGGGTCTTTCTCGACGCCCGTAATTACGTGGCGGGCGTCATGGATCGTTCCACCCTGGGCGACGTGGCCAAGGTTCTCCCCGTCTCCAAACAAGAGGTTTCCTCGGGATTTATCGAAGGCGAGGGCATTTAATTGAAAAAATTGTTGACAGCATCTATTTTTAGTGGAAAATAACGACATTGTTAGTCGTTATTAGGTTAAGTCGAGATGGAAACAACCGATAACGACGCAAAGGTCACCGGACCACCGGAACGAATTGAAATGAATAATAGACGACTGAAATTAAAGCTTTGGCTCTTGGCGGCGGTGTTGGGCGCACCGGCGTCGCAACCCGTTCTGGCCGATGATGCCGCCGACATTGCGGCCTTGAAAGCCGAGGTTCAGGAGCTGGACCAAAAAATCCGGATTCTGGAGCGAAATCGTGAATTGGACCGGCAGGACGCAAGCGAGAGCGCCAAGACCCTCCCCCAAATCACGGTGGGTGCCAATGGGATCACCTTTGAATCCGCCAACACCAACTTTGCGGTGAGCCTGCACGGGGTGGTGCAGTTGGACACCCGCACTTTTCAGAACGATAATAACGTCCCGGGCAATAGTGCTTTTTTGTTGCGCCGAGCCCGGCCGATTCTCACCGGCACGGTTTATCGGGATTTTGATTATAATTTCACCCCCGACTTTGGCAACGGCACGGCCGGCAACGCCAGTGCGGCGGCCACCCCGATTATTTACGATGCCTACGTCAACTACCGCTATTCGCCCGCCTTGCAAATTGAGGCGGGTAAATTCAAGGCTCCGGTGGGATTGGAGCAATTGCAATCGGATGTAAACCTTTCATTTAATGAACGGTCGCTGGTCACCGATCTGGTGCCCAACCGCGACCTGGGGTTTGAAGTGCATGGCGAGGTGAAGGGGGGCCTGATCAGCTACGCCGCCGGGGTGTTCAACGGGGTGGGGGATGCGCGCAACAGCAGCAATTACAGTTTTCAGGATAATCGCGAATTGGATGGGCGGTTGTTTGTGCAACCGTTCAAAGCTTCCAGCCGGCCTGGCTTGCAAAATCTGGGCGTGGGCGTGGGGGGAGACTGGGGCACGGCTTCCATCACCAACACGCTGGGATTACCGAGTTCCACCGGGGGCGGCAGCACGTCCGCCGGGTATTTTACGGAGGGCCAGCAGCAATTCTTTGCCTATAACAGTACGGTCGTGGCCCGGAGCGCGCACTGGCGGATTTCGCCCCAGGCCTCGTATTACTACGGCCCGCTCGGTTTGCTCGCCGAATATGTGGTTTCCGCCCAGGGCGTGGAAAACACTTCCACACTGCCGATTCACGCGGCCTATTTGCAAAACACCGCTTGGGAAGTCTCCGGCGGCTGGGTGTTGACGGGCGAAAACGCCTCCTTTAATGGCGTGATCCCGAAACATCCGTTTGACCCGCGCCAGGGCCATTGGGGCGCCTGGCAGGTGGTCGGCCGGTACGAGGAACTGAACGTGGACCCGAAGGCTTTCAGCGGTGGCTTTGCCAACTCCGCCTCCGCTTCCGCCGCCCAGGCTTGGGCGGTGGGCCTGAACTGGTATCTGAACCAGAATATCCGCGCGGACGCGAGTTACGCCCACACCACCTTCACCGGCGGTGAATCTGCGGTGGCCACCAGCGCACCCGGCAGCGTCAGCAGCCATCCTGAGGATGTTTTTTTCACCCGTCTGCAACTGGCTTTTTAATGAGTTTTAGCAATATACCACACCACACCATGACCAAAAAAAACCTCCTCATCCCACTGGCCGGAATTCTCAGCGTCACGCTCTGGTTGGGCGCGGCCCTGAACGCACCGGCCAAAGAAATCAAGCTCCTGAACGTTTCCTACGATCCCACCCGGGAACTGTATGCGGATTATAACGCGGCCTTTGCCAAATACTGGAAGGCCAAGACGGGGGATGACGTCATCATCGCCCAATCCAACGGCGGTTCCGGCAAACAAGCCCAATCCGTCATCAACGGCCTGGCCGCCGACGTCGTGACGCTGGCACTGGCTTACGATATTGACGCCATCGCCCAACAGACCGGCCTGTTGCCGATCAACTGGCAAAAGCGCCTGCCGCACAACAGCACGCCTTACACCTCGACCATCGTCTTCCTCGTGCGCAAGGGCAATCCCAAGCACATTCAGGATTGGGACGATATCGTCAAGCCCGGGATCAGCATCGTGACGCCCAATCCCAAGACCTCGGGCGGCGCGCGCTGGGCGTATCTGGCCGCGTGGACCTACGCCCTGGAAAAGAACGATCACAGCGATGCGAAGGCGAAGGAGTTTGTGACCCAACTGTATAAAAATGTGCCGGTGCTTGATTCCGGGGCGCGCGGCGCCACCACCACCTTCGTGGAACGCCAGATTGGCGATGTCCTCCTGGCCTGGGAAAATGAGGCCCACCTGGCGATCAAAGAATATGGGGCGGATAAATTTGACATCGTGACCCCTTCGCTCAGCATCCTGGCCGAACCCCCGGTGGCCTTGGTGGATAAAAACGCCAAAAAACACGACACCACCCTCGTGGCGCAGGCCTACTTGGAATACCTGTATTCCGACGAGGGCCAGGACATTGCGGGCCGGAATTTCTATCGTCCGCGGGATCCCAAAATCGCCGCCAAATATGCGGGGCAGTTCACCCCGTTGAAACTCGAGACCGTGGACGACGTGTTTGGCGGCTGGCAAAAGGCCCAGGCCACCCATTTTGCCGACGGCGGAGTTTTTGACCAAATCTTTCAACCCCATTAATCCCATGCCCACCACCTTGTATTCCGTTGCCCAACCCAACTCCATTCCCGCGAACCGCCGGCGCGCCATCGCCGAACTATTGGCGCCGCTGGACCAACTGGCGGCCGGTTCCGCCAATCTGGTCGTCAACCGCGAAGCGCGGTTTGAAGTGGACGGCGAACCGTATCCGATCCCGCGCTATTTGTTCGTGGGCCCCAAGGGCGGCGACACGCCGATACGCCTGGGCATTTTCGCCGGCGTCCACGGCGACGAACCCGAGGGTTGCCACGCCGTCGTGCAATTCATCAAATTGCTCGAAGCCAAGCCCGAACTGGCCACCGGCTATTACCTCTCGTTTTATCCCGTGTGCAACCCGACCGGCTACGAGGATGGCACCCGCCATTCCCGGAAGGGCCGGGATTTGAACCGCGAATTCTGGCGGGAATCCCGGGAGCCCGAGGTGCGGCTGTTGGAAGCCGAACTGGCCGCCCATTCCTTTCAGGGACTCATCTCCCTGCACACGGATGACACGAGTGACGGATTTTACGGCATTGTGCGCGGGGCCACCCTCACGAAATATCTGATTGAACCGGCTTTGCAGGCGGCGGAAAAGTTTCTGCCCCGGAACCGGCGGGCGGTGATTGACGGGTTCAACGCCCGCAACGGGATCATTCGCGATTGCTACGACGGCGTGTTGAGCGCCCCCCCGCGTTCGCGGCCGCAGCCCTTTGAGATCATCCTCGAAACGCCCCGGACGCCGCCGGAGTATTTGAAAGTGTGCGCCCTGGTGCTGGCGCTCCAAACCATCTTGGTGGAATACCAGAAATTCATCGCCTACGCGCCCAATATCTGAGCTTTGGCGTGCGCCGGGCGCGGGGGAGAAAGATGAAAAAAACTTTTGACATTTTTTTGGTGTTTGGAGATGATGACGACTGTGTGAGTAGTGTATTAAGTTGGTTGAACTAATTTGAATTTGAAGATGAAGCGGATACTGAATAAGATGCGACTGGCCAGCCGTGGTGCTTTTTATTTGCACTTAATATCTACTCGATGCGTCGTTATTTGACGATTTAACGCCTAACGCTATTTAACACTTTTAACGATTTTAACACTTTAACCAAAGATTACCCGATGAGTGAGACCCATGGAAAA
>Ga0302266_10002633_pt1 | contig 15155 bp, 10 predicted proteins | sample III_Bog_E1_2_FD_194559 | JGI IMG/M metagenome (GOLD analysis project Ga0302266, IMG submission 194559) | Peat permafrost microbial communities from Stordalen Mire near Abisko, Sweden - III_Bog_E1_2 | ecosystem: Environmental > Terrestrial > Soil > Wetlands > Peat | place: Sweden: Abisko... | reverse complement strand
CCGGGGGATTTCTAATCCAGTTCATGGTGCAAGGCGCGTGGGGCATTATCCCGGCCCACCTTAACGAACTCTCGCCCGGCCCAGTCCGCGCCGTGCTTCCAGGCTTCGCCTACCAACTCGGAAACCTGATCTCGTCCCGCAACCAGATCTTTCAGCAGACCTATGCCGACCACCACAACAACGGCGCGTTGAACGTTGCGCTGTCGGGCACGGTGGTAGTTGTGGCGATTGTAGTTGCTACGGTTACCGCGCTGGGGCCGGAAGCCAAAGGGGCGGATCTTAGTTGAGCGATCCCGTCTGGGCACAAACAGAAAAGAGACCGCCGAAGCGGTCTCTTTTCGTATGCGAAGCGTGCAGCTTAAGCTAGAAGATGACCTTGGCCGAGAGCTGCATATTACGTGCGTTATTGGTGAACTCCTTCTCCGGACGATTGAAGAAGCCGTTGGTAACGGTCTGGAAGTTGTAGCTAGCAGTGTAGCTGGGGCCGTTCACGTTATCGACCGTACCAGGAATGTACTGCGGGTGATTGAGGACGTTCCAAGCTCCCCCACCGATCTCCAGTGAATAGTGCTCAGCTATTGTGAAGCGCTTAACCACGCCGAGGTCGAAGTTATTGATGGGACGAACCGGCAGCGTATTGCGCCCCCCGTTCGGCAACGTACCTGGACCGGCCTGGACGTAATAGGCAGTGGGAATGTTCGCGATGTAACCGATGGTGTCGCCACCGGAGTTTGTAATTGCCGTGACTCCTGAGTTCGTTCCCTTGCGGCCCAATGGGTTGATAATGGTGCGATCGATCGCGGCACCGCTATCCCCATTAAGGTTGGCGTTATCGCCAGAGAGAACCGTTGCATACTCCGGCGATTCGTAGGTGTAAATCGTCGTGAACGCCCAGTTACCGACGCCGTTCCTCAGGAGGAAGTTGTCGGAGTGCTTGTAAGCCTGCACGTCGTAGATTGACTCAAGCGTGATCCGATGGGTGCGGTCGAGAGCGGAACGGCTATAGTCGCACTTGATGCATTGCGAGTTCTGCTCGCGACGCGGAGTAAGAACAGTGGCAAAAACTTCATCGGTCGAGTCGTCCATCGTCTTCGACCATGTGTAGGAAAGGTTCATCTGCAAACCCTTTTGGAAGCGACGGGTCAGATTGGCGACCAACGCGTTGTAGTTGGAATACGAATACGGCTGGTAAGACGTAATCTTACTGGTAAATCCCCCTTTACCGTCTGAGGGGTTTAGCCAGGCTGGCACAATGTTGGAAGTCGCGTTGATTGCGGCTAGAGATTGTGTGGCGGTACCACCCCGCTCGAGAAGAACGGAACCGGCCTGAGTCGGCAGCACATTGGTGAGGTTCGTTCGCGGTTGAACGTTGATCTGGTCCTGCGTGGGGAGATGGATTCCCTTGGTCCCGACATAGCCAATCTCAGCGGTGTAGTCGTTGAGGAACGTGTGCTGCACGGTCAGAGTGTAAGTCTCAGCGTAGGGTACAACCTGGTTGGGAAGGAAGGCCGATGTGGCGGCGCGCTGGCTCTTGATATCCGGGTTGCAAGCAACCGAGGTGCCGGGACCGGTGCCCGTCAAGCAGAACTGCTTGACCGCCGCACCTGTCGCGGTTGGCAGACCGCCGCCCGTCAGGAAATTCGGCGCGAGGTAGCCCGGGTAGCCGGCGCTCCCGACGTCTTCTGTAACCGAATACTGCGGCGGAAAGGAAAGCGTCCCCAAGTTGTCGAAGAGGACATCATCGGCGATACCGAAGCCCACGCGCACGGAGGTCTTCTCGTCCGGGGCCCAGGAGACGCCGACGCGAGGTGCGAAGCTGGTGTAGGTCGGTTGCGGTGCATTGAAGCTGACCAGCCCAGGTACGGACGCCAGAATATTCAACTGCTGTGCGCGCTCGCCGGTTGGAACTGAGGTGAACTCATAGCGGAGGCCCATGTTGAGCGTAACTGTGGGGGTCACACGCCAGGTGTCGTTGCCATAGGCGTAGAGCGCCGTCTGGTCACCATAGTAGGTCTCGCTGCCGGCCGAGCGCTCTGCAAAGCCGTTGGCGTCGGGAGCTAAGTCGTGGAGGAATTGATCGGTGTAGTTGTACTCGTAGTCGCCGCGTGCGCGTTGGGTGAAGCCCTGGGGCGAGATATACTTGCGGCCGTCGAAGCCGATCTTGAAGGTATGCTTGCCCCAAACGTAGGAGACATTATCAGTGCCCTGATACAGGTTCTGGATGGTGAACTGGGGTGCATTGCCGTCGGCGCCGAGCTCCAGGTTACCCAGATCGTAGTAATTAAGCTCCGGGAACTGGTCCAGGTCAGGATACTTGAAACCTCCGGCAGTTTCAGTATTGCTATAGCGATTGAATCCGAGGCGGAACTCGTTGGTCAGGTTCGGCGTAAACACGTGGTACTCGGAGAGGGCAAAGAGGTGCCACTTGAAGGGCTGCTGCGTGTAAAAGGTCGGTATCAGGGTTTCGCCTGAGGAAACGCCATCGTCGGTCGAAGTCTGCCAGTCATGGATGTAGCGGATACGGAGGGAGTCCTTGCTGGTGATGGTGTAATCGCCACTTGTGGTCAACGCGTAAAAGAGTTCAGGAATCGCTCCGTTGTACAAATAGTTGCCGAGTGGGATGCAGGCAACGCCAGTGGTGCCGCAAGCGGTCGTCGAGGAAGCGCTGCCGTTGTTGGTGACGAGCATGTACTGTGGGCCCGACGCCTCTGTGCCGCAGGCATTGTCAGTGCCGGTGGAGCCGCCGGTGACCTGCGCCCCACTAAGGTAATTCGCCGCGGGCGTGTAGGTGGTGAACTGCTTCAGATTGTTCGCGTTGAGATTGTAGCTGGAGCCCAAACTATTGAGCATGGTGAAACCGGCCGGAGTTGGCGTGCAGATGTAGCCGCTCAGGTTCTGGCCAATCTTGTTCCGTTCGATGCTGCCAAAGAAGAAGAGCTTGTTCTTGAAGATCGGTCCACCCACCTGTCCGCCATACCGGTTGTTATCGTAGTTCGGATTGGGAACCTTGCCGCCAGCGATTCCGCTTTCCGCATTCAGATTACGGTTCTGGAAGTACCAGTAAGCCCTGCCGTGGAGGGTATTAGTGCCGGACATCACAGTAGAGTTGAACTGGCCGCCTGACGAGTGGCCAAAATCCGGCGAGAACTGGTTGGTGATGAGGGTAAAGCTGCCGACTGCGTCGTTGGGGATGTAGACAAGAAACCCGGTGACTGCCTTGTTGTTGTTGTCGATACCCTCGATCTCAAAGTTGTTATTGCGCGGGCGCTGGCCGCCGATAGAGGGGCCGTTACCGATTCCGAGACCTCCCGACGAAGCGACGCCGGGGCTAAGCAGGGAGACGTTGAGAACGCCACTCTGACCGGCACCACCAATAGCGGCCGTAGGCAGGTTGGAGAGCTCGACGTTCGAGAAGGTCGTGGTGAGATTGGTGCTGGTGGTGTCAAGAACCGCACCCGAGTCCGCCGAGACCTCAACGCTGGAACTGGTTCCAACCTTCAAGCCGATATCGGCCGTAGAGGTCTTATTGAGTTCGACAGAAACACCCTTGAGAGTAAAGGACTGGAAGCCAGCAGCGTTGACGACCACATCGTACTTACCTGGCAGGAGGTTGCCGACGTGGTACTCGCCAGCCGTACCGGTCTGGGTGGTCGACGCAACACTCGTCTCCTCGTTCGTTACGACTACATTTGCCTTAACTACGAGGGCTCCGGCGGGATCCTTCACGGTGCCAATAATCTCACCGTTGGTAGCCTGCGCCCTGGCTGTCGTGCTCAGCCCGAGGCCAAGCATCAACATAACGATCAAAGCAACGAATCCTCGAACGGACCTGTTCCTTGCTATTCTGGGGGTAAGTACGACTTCCATTTAAAACCCTCCTGGAAAAACTTGCTACTGTCTGGGAAATTTTCTAACTACGATTAGAGCTTCTGCTTGCGTCGAGTAGGTCGACGAAGTCAACTGCCCAATTTGGGACGATCGAAGCTTTACCCGCACGTTTAATACCAAAGTTGTAGACAACCGGATCCAGCAAGCAGATCGAATCAGTCAAACTGATGGTTTCTAGAGAAACATCAGTGGCTTACAAGAAAAATGACAGTGAGAATAGAGCTATTCTCGCAATAGGAAAAGGCCTGGGTCTGTATCCGCCGTCACACAAACACGTCAATCGAATGCTACTGGCCTATGAAAATACGTATATATCGCCCACTTTTGGTGCGGAGATCGTTTTCGACCGGTATCAGATGACCCCCATGGAGCACACTCGGGTTGCGCGCGCGGGAGGGTAACTCCGGCGCGCTTCGCCGAAATCGTTGCGAGGACCGCAAAAATGATGCCAGGAGGATTAGCTGTTCGGGGAATGGTTGGGCCGGTCGAGAAAGCGGCAGGCTTCCTCGCTTCTTACGCCATGACGCGCGCGGGGGAGCGAACGGTTTGTCGACGCACCGTCAGCGCCTCGATGCGGTCGCGCACCACGGAGAAGCCCGAGCCGACTCCCTGGGGAACCGTGATCTCTCCCTGAGAGCTGACGGTCACCTCTGGCTCAATGATGTCCTCGACCCAGTAGCGCCGCGACGCCGATACATCGCCTGGGAGGGAGAAGTTGGCCAACGAAGACAGTGCGATGTTGTGCGCACGCCCGATCCCGGTCTCCAGCATTCCGCCGCACCACACTGGAATGCCACGTTCGGCCGTCGCATTGTGGACCGCGATTGCCTCGGAAAAGCCGCCTACCCGGCCAACCTTGATATTGATAATCCGGCATGAGTCCATGTCGATGGCCGCCAGCGCATCGCGCCGGGTGCGGATGGACTCGTCCAGGCAGATGGGTGTGTCGAGGCGCTTCTGCAACATGGAGTGGAAATAGAAATCGTCGTACCAAAGCGGCTGCTCGATCATCATTAGGTCGAACTCGTCCCACTCCGCGATGCGGTCTATGTCGACGACGCGGTAGGCCGAATTGGCATCACAGCTCAGCCGAATGTCGGGCCAGTGCGCACGGACCTGCCCAAAGATCTTGGTGTCCCAACCTGGCTTGCACTTCAGCTTGATGCGCTGGTAGCCGGCCTCAAGCGCCTCCGCAATCTTCTCCATCAGCGCCGCGGGCGATGGCTGGATCCCGATGGACACACCGCAGGGAATCACGCTCAGCGTGCCGCCGAGAAGCTCTGACAGCGACATCTTCTTCTGCTGCGCTTCCATGTCCCAGACGGCATTCTCCAGAGCAGCTTTGGCCATCCGATGTCCGCGGATCTGCCGGAATAACGCGGGACAGCTTCCGCCGCCGATCAACTCCTGCCCAACCAGACGCGGCGCCAGTTCAGTCTCGGTGATGAGCCAGGCGGTGTCGACGCTCTCTTCGGAATAATAGGGATGCTCGCCGGCGACGCACTCGCCCCAGGCAGTCAGGCCATCGGACTCGATCTCGACCAACAGGATGCGCCGGGTGGTGGTGAGTCCAAAACTCGTCTCAAAGGGAAACGCGAGGGGCATATTGATCTCGCGCAAATGGACTGCATCGATCGTCAGCATAGTGTCCTTATCCTGTCGTGCGTTGCGATTCTGTACCTTGCATTTCCGGTTCTTCCAGCCCACTCACCGGCCCGAGCAGAAAGCAGCCGTCGCCCTGCTGGTTGCGATCGTAGCCGGTAATTCCCAGCCCGCGGGCGAATGCGGATTCGAGTGCGAGCCGGTTGCGAGTCTGAAGAGACTCCGCCAGCTTACGCTGGTCCGGGCTTCGTTTCCAGTCCGTAACTGCAGCAGGGACGGACACTTGCACCAATACCTGTGCAGGCTCAGTCTGCTTATACGGATCGTTTTCGCCGAGTTCGCCGAGCGTTCGCCGCACCCGTCTCGACCGCAGCCACCACTCCGCAACCAGCCGGTCGGTGGGCAGGCCGCCCTGCAGCGGCGAGGTCGAAGGCCCATAAAAATCAGGCATATATCGCCTCGCGATTGCGCCTAGACGCACAATGTTCAGATGCGCGTTCTTGATCTCAAGGGGATCGAAGGTCCACTCCATCAGGTCGAAGCCGCGAGCGAGCGCGTCGTCGCGCTGCGCCAGCTTCAGCCTCCGTCCCAGTCCCGCGTTGCGGTACTCCGGCAGTACGGCCAGCATGTGCGAGTGAAGATACGGCTTACCGGCGCGATAGCCGGGCAACGCCATCGCGAAGCCCACCATCACGTCCCTGTCGAAGGCCCCGATAACCTGGCCGCCGATGCGATCGGCCACGATGAACACGCGCTTTGGGATGAGGTCGCCGTCACTATACCCCCACACCGCGAGCTGCACTTCAACGCAGCGTTCAAAGTCAGTCAGCTCCTTTACCGACTCAATCCGGATCTGGGCTGGGTCTGCAGATTTAGAACCTGCCTGTCCCATCTTCTTGATATTGCTCATGTGTGTAATCCGTCAGGTGCGGTGGAGTCGGGCTCAACTACAGCCGATCTTTCTCCTCCGGCTTCGTTCTCGCGTTTCGCGCGGTTCCAAAGCGCATCCAGCTCTTCCGGTATCAGCCGAGCCAGCGCGTCGTATCCTCCTGCCATCGTTTCAATCGAGAGAAAGCGGGCACGGAACTTCGCATTGGCAGTGCGCAGGGCGGACTCCGTATCGACCTTCAGATGTCGTGCCAGGTTGACGGCAGTGAACAGCAGATCGCCGAACTCCTCCGTCACGCGCTCCTGTTCCGCCGCACCGTTGGCGGGCAACTCCGCTTTCAATTCCGCAATCTCTTCCTGAAGTTTCTCGAAGAGCCCGTCTGTATTTGGCCAATCGAATCCGACCTTGGACGCACGCGAGCCCAGCTTCCCTGCCTCAAGCATTGCGGGCATGGTGCGCGGAATGTCGTCCAGCCCGGAACTAGGCCCCGTAGCTGACTCTGACTTCAGCGCCACCGCCAGCCTTTCCGCCCGCTTGATCTGCTCCCAATTACGCAGCACCGCGTTCGCGTCGGCCGCATCTGCAAGTTCCCCGTTGACGGGAAAGATGTGCGGATGCCGCCGCACGAGCTTCGCGTTCAAGCCTGCAGCGACGTCGCCGATGTCGAAGTAGCCTGCCTCACTGGCCATCTGCGCGTAGAAAAGTACTTGCAGTAGCAGGTCGCCTAGCTCATCCTTCAATTCTGGCCACGCACGCCGCTCGATTGCGTCGAAGACCTCGTAGGTCTCCTCCAACGTGTGCCGCTTGATCGAGTCGAAGGTCTGCTCGCGATCCCACGGGCACCCACCCGGGCCCCGCAGCCGAGCCATAATCGCAACCGCTTCGGCAAGCGGCGTCGCCGCAGCATCTGCCGGTCGCAACGCTCCTGCCTGTTCGGTTGCGGCAGTCTCCACTTCGGCCATACAACTACTTTACCCCCGGCGCGCCCTCGGCCAGACAAAACGACGCGCCCGGCATGGCCGGACGCGTCTCTTATCCATCGAACGGAAATCGCTGGGCCCTGGATCATACGCCGCCCGACGGAAGCCTTTTATTGAGCAGGCTGCGTCACCGCATTCTGCTCAAGCGTGACGGCGGTCTGTGCCAACAGTCTGCCATTCACCGAAGCGCCAGTCTTGACCGCAATCAGGGTTTGGCCTAGGAGTACTCCCTCAAAGTGCGAGGTCGTTCCCATGGAAACGCTGCTGCCAACCTGCCAGAAGATGTTCTTGGGAAGTGCACCGCCGGCTAGGATGACTTGGGTCGCACTAGCCTGGGTAAGCTCTCCGGCTATCTGAAAGATCCAGACATCGTTGGGGCCGCCTGAGAGCGTAACGCTGTTCGAGATCAGGACATTGCTGCTCCACTTATATAGACCGGGAGTGATGGTCAACCCGCCGATCTGTCCTGCACCCAGTTCCGTTGCATTGGGTATGGATCGTCCAGCGGCATCCGTGTACGCGATTTCCATATCTCCAATTGCAGTAGTCAGGAATGTGGCGTTGGTCGTTCTGCAAGGCAGAGGACCAGCCGCGTCGACGGTATAAATGATTCCTGTAGCCACTTCCGGGCAAGTCAGAAGGAGGGCAGCGCCGGTAATCGGACTACTTCCAACATTTCCATTGATGGCGGAGGCATATACGTCCGTTATTCCTGTCTTTGTCAGGATGGCAAAAGTGCCTGCCGTTCCCAGGTTAACCGGGGCCTGACTAGTGAACAGGACGTTCTTCGTCATAAAGCTCCAAGTGACTGGGCTTGCCAGCGCGATGCCACCAGCGCTCGCGGCCGTGGTGCTGATGGTGGCGACATAGCCGGTGTTCGGATTCAGATTGGGTGCGGTGGGAGTGAACGTCGCCACGGTGTTTGTCACATCCATCGCGACGGTGCCGGGTACGTTATTTCCCGATGCGTCCGTGAGCGTAAATGTGAGTTGCTGACCAGCCTGCAATGAGTCAATGCTTGCCGGATTCATTGGTTGGCTGAAGGTTGCGGTCGGCGACGTTGCGGTTACGACATTCTTACTACTGTTGATGCTGGTTGGTACACTAGCTGCGTCAGTACTTGGATTAGTGAAGATTACTGCTGGTGCGGTTTGCGCGGCTAAATTGCTCTGGAGACCACCTGCGCATCCGGCCAGGAGTAATGCCATGAAGAACGTGCGTGACTTCAATAGCGTTCCGTACTGTTTCACTGTTTTCCCGATTCCACGTAACGTGTGCTGACTGCTCGACCCAATTGCCGACTGCAGAGGCGCTCTTACTTCCTTTCTTCCCACAGCCGGCGATGATCATTCCCTTTCCGTATCTACAAGGTCGTTTTAGTTGCCACTCATGGCCAGCCTTTACTGACCGGAACTGTCATTTCTCCAACGATTCACTACTGGCCGCCTGAAGGAGCGCCCTGGGTCGTCGCCTGCTGCGTCATATTCGACATCAGCTTGACCTCGACGCGGCGGTTCTCAGCGCGTCCCGAACGAGTGTTGTTGTCGGCCACCGGATTTTCCTTGCCGATGCCGATCAGGTAGAACTTGTGGGGAGGAATGTTGTACTTGATCGCGAGGTAAGTGACGACTGCATCCGCGCGCTTCTGGCTCAGCCTGTAGTTGTACTCCGCGTCGCCAACCGAGTCGGTCCCGCCGGTGAGGGTTAGAATATAGCCCCGCGCACTGGTCAGGCTGGAAGCGATCTGATCCAGCTGAGCCTTGTCATCCGCCGTTAGGACACTCTTGTCGAAGGCGAAAGTTACACTCACATCCGAAAGCTGCTTGTAGTTATCCAGGTTCGCCACCACGCCGGAAAGCGTATCCACACGATTGACGGCCTCCTGCGCGGACTGACCGGCGGCATCAGCGGATTGACCCGCAGCCTGCGCGTGCTGGTCAGCTGTGCTCGCTGCGGCTTGCGCCGTAGTGATGCCTGCCTGCGCACGCTGATCCGTGTCGGTAATGTCACGATGATCCTGCGCCGTTTTGGAGTCGAGTTCATTTGTCTGCTGGATCAGCGGTCCGGTCTGCGAGCGTACGTAGTTCTTGGTCGAGCAGCCTGTAGTCATCAACAGCGCTGCCGCACTCGCGAGAATCACCGCGCCGTAGGTTCTGCCGGAAGAGACTTTGTGTTTGTGGGAGACAGCGGGGAAGTGAGATTCGGAGGAATTGTGGGTCATGATCGGAACTCTCCTGTGTGCAAAGCAATTTCGCCCAAGCTCTGACAACCTCAGTAGGAGCAATCCCGGTGCCATATTGAATTTCGCGCCTACAACTGGCTTTCCTACAACTACATAGCAGGGATTTGTCATACGAAATACGGATGGGAATACGGGCCTGCCGCGAGTAAGATTTGCGCTGTTCCGCGTCAAAGTTACGCAGCTGGTCCAGCTTGCCGGCCTCCCGGCCATTGAACCGGCAGCCCCCTTACCTGCCGACTCGCTGCACGACTAAACTCAAGTTCAGACTCCATGGATTTGCTAGATAAAATCCGCACGCTCCCCACGCTGCCCGGCTGCTACCTCTACAAGAACGCTGAGGGCGAGGTGATCTACGTCGGGAAGGCGAAGAACCTCCGTGCGCGGGTGCGGTCGTATTTTCTTGAGGCGAACCAACTCAATGCCAAGACCGGCTCCCTGATGCGCGAGGCGGTCGATGTGGACTACATCACCGTCGCCAACGAGCATGAGGCCCTCGCGCTCGAAAACAACCTCATCAAGCAGCGCAAACCCCGCTTCAACATTCTGTTGCGCGACGACAAGACCTATCCCTACATCAAGCTCACACTCGCCGACCGCTATCCCAAGGTCTTCGTCACCCGGCGCCTACGCAAAGACGGCAGCGCTTATTTCGGCCCGTACTTCCCCGGCAACCTGGCGCACCGTCTAGTCGACCTCATCCATCGCAGTTTCCTCATTCCAAGCTGCAAGGTCGACCTCTCGCGCTACCACCCGCGCGCTTGCCTGCAGTACTACATCAAGCGCTGCCTCGGGCCCTGCGTCGAAGGCCTCACGAGGCCCGAGACTTACCAGCAGACAGTGCGCGATGTGCAACTCTTTCTCGACGGCAAGCCCAGCGAACTCGAAGTCCGCCTCACAGCCCGAATGGGCGAAGCCGCCGCAGCCGAGCAGTTCGAACTCGCAGCTCGCCTGCGCGACCAACTCATCACCGTCCACCAGATGCACGATAAGCAGCGTATTGCCACAGCCGATAACGAGGACGCCGACGTCTTCGGCTTCCATTACGAGCAGGGCATGCTGGCCGTGAACCTCTTCCACATGCGCGGCGGAAAAATCGTCGACCGCCGCGACTTCTTCTGGGAAGACCTGCCGGAACTTATCACCGATTCGCTCAACGAGACGCAGCCAGATGCTGTCTCCGAAGAACCGTGCGCTCAGCCCGAAACCGAAGAGGTCCTTCCCTGCCTGGAGCCCGACCCAGCGCGCCCCGCACCAGAAATTACCGCCGACTCCCCCGTCGCCGAAGAGTATTCAATCCTCGCCGATCCAACGGACAACGAACAACGAGCAACGGACAGCGCCTTCTCCCCCGCGGCTTTTTTCTCTTCCCTGCTGAAGCAGCTCTATCTCGACCAGAACTATGTGCCGCGCACAGTGTTGGTCCCAGTCGACTTCCCCGACCGCACGATCCTCGCCGAACTACTTACGGAGCGAACCGGCCATCGCATCGAGATACTTGCTCCGCAGCGCGGCGAGAAGCGCTCGCTCGTTGACCTCGTCTGCCTGAACGCGAAGCAATCCTACGACCAGCGGTTCCGTGTGCTCCAACCCAGCATCAAGGCCATCCAGGAAGCGCTGCAGGACGCGCTGACGCTCGAAGAACTCCCCCGCCGCATCGAGTGCTTCGACATCTCGCATATCCAGGGAGCGGAGACAGTCGCTTCCATGGTGGTCTGGGAAGACGGCGCGATGAAGAAGTCCGACTACCGTAAGTTCCAGGTGAAAACAGTCTCCGGTGTGGACGACTTCGCCTCCATGCGCGAGGTCGTCGGCCGCCACTATAAGCGGTTACTCGGCGACAAGAAGCCGTTGCCGTCGCTGATCTTGATTGATGGCGGCCTGGGCCAACTCCACGCCGCCGCCGACGCGCTCGCGGAGATTGGAATCCAAATCCAGCCGCTAGCGTCGATCGCAAAAAAAGAGGAAATCATCTACGTCCACGGCCAGGAGTCGGACCCAATTGTCCTCGACCGCCGCTCGCCCGTACTGCATCTTGTCCAGAAGATTCGCGACGAGAGCCATCGCTTCGCCGTCACCTACCACCGCAAGCGCCGCGAGATGCGCGACCGCGACTCAGAACTCGACGCCATCCCCGGCGTTGGCCCCCGCACTCGCCAGCGCCTGCTGGAGCACTTCGGCAGTGTCCGCGGCGTTCGCCAGGCTGGTCCGGATGCACTCACCGCCGTCGTCAGCGCAACCACTGCAGAGAAGATTCGTCGCCACTTCGCGGCCGAGGACTCCAAGAAGCCAGCGCTTCCCATCCTAAGTTAATCTCACACGCAGCGAGCAGGGCGCCGCTATCTTTCTCGATCAATTACCAAGTGGCTAGTAGCTAGTGGCTAGGCGTGGTCGGCGGTGCTGGCAGCATCGGAGGCTCTGGCGCCATCAACCGCACCTTAGCATTCGGCTCCGGATTCACCACACGTATATTGATCTCCTGATTTCCATGCGGCTCCAGCCGTGTCGCATCCCGACTCATACTGCTCAGTTCGTTCAACGACATCTTTCCGCTCATATGGATAAACGTAAGCTCCCTGGGCTCAGCCGTCAGAATCACCATCTCATTGCTCTCGTGGTCCCCTGCCGCGCGCGAGCAGATATCAGTAGAGCCGGTCTTGCTACGAACATGAATCGAGCAGTTCCAGCTTCCGTCGGTCAGCTTCTTGCTGTAAGCCTCGAACTCATCCATGTTGTACATCCCCGGCTTGTCGTACTTGTAGCTATGGATCACGATGAAGTTCACCTTGTGCGCGGTGCTTGAATCCTTATCTTTATCCTTGTCCCTGCTCAACATAAAGACGTCACTGCCTCGGCCGATCATGCTCATCGTGTTCGGGTCCAGGTTGATCTCCGTGACCTCGGACGCTCCCTGCGCGAACTTCTCCGCGCCCGCGAACAGATCGTCCTTCACCTGCGCGGCGTTCATCACCATGGCCGGCTGTAGCTCCAGCCCTGGAATACTCGTCACGGAACCGATCGAAGTCTGCTGACCCGCCGCCATCGAACCTGTAGCCATCGCCATCGCCAAAACCGACCAAATCGCCTTCGTCATTTTTCCCTCCTCAACTTTCCTTCTACTGTCGAACCCTTCAATTCCCGACGGTGACGCCGGCCTGCTGCAGTTGTTCCCGCACGTGTTCCAATGTCTGATCGGTGATCCGCATTGCCGTATCAAACTGGCGTTGCGCTCGCTCCGCTCGTTCGCGCTGGTGCCGTAGGCGAACCTGTTCCCCGCCCAGAGCACCCACCAAAACCGCTGCCGCAATGGCCCCGCTCGCCCACGCGCGTCGCGGCCTCATCCGAATCACCTTCGCCGGCGCAGACCCAGCCAGCGCGGCGCGCGCCATCACGCGGTCGGCAAATCCCTCCGGTGGGTCGACCCTTTGCAGCGCTACCGTCAGATGCTGCTCGAACTCAGCGAACGACTCTTCAGGCTGGTTCAAATCCCCGGGTCGGTTCAACTCTTGGTCCTCGTTCACGGACATACTCCTTCATAGTGACTGCCGCTTTGCGGCGTAAAAGCGTGAGTCCCCGGTGCAGGTGGCTCTTGACAGATGCGACCGACTGGCCAAGCATCTTTGCAATCTCGTCTGGCAACATCTCCTCCTGATACCGCAGCACGACCACAACCCGCATCGGCTCAGGCAGCGTGCGCAGCAAGTCATCGAGCCGGGCCTGCATTTGGACGCTGCTGACCGACACGCCGTCGACGCGCTGCTGCTCTTCGATCCATTCTTCCGCCGCCGCCTCGGGACGCAGGGCCTGGCGACGCAGCAAATCGATGGCCCGATGCGTGGCCACCCGGCGCAGCCAGTAGCGGATATGGTCCTCGCTGGCCAGCCGTTCGCCGTTACGGTGCAATTCGAGGAAGACATCCTGGGCAACCTCCTCCGCGTTGGCGTGATCGCCCGTAACGCGCAGCGCGATTGAGAACACCATACGCTGGTGCGTTTCGATGAGTCTGCGGAACTCGTCGTTCGCGATTGCCATTACGCTCTCATCCTGCCTATACGCGGAAAGGAGCGCAATGGGTGCAAGAACTTTGGGGTTTCAAGAACATGGTGCCGTCAGGCGAGTAGGATCAAAGCAATTCGCGGACAAATGGAGGGGACTATGGCGATTGCAATGGACCTGGCGGGTCGGCCAGCAGCGATGGGGATCGGTACTCCTTTTGTGAACGAGCCCTTTCTCAATTTTGGCGATGCGGACGTGCGCTACCCCATGCTGGAGGCCCTCACTACGGTAAGGTCGAGGCTCGGCCGCGAATACGACCTGGTCATCGGGGGCAAGCGTCTGCGCACCGGGGCGAAGATTGTCTCCGCTAACCCGGCCCGGCCTGCGGAGGTTGTCGGCATCCATCAGCGCGCCGACGAGCAGCACGTGGACTCTGCCATGCAGGCCGCGCAGGCTGCCTTTGCTACCTGGTCGCGGACGCCGGCATCCGAACGCGCCGCCCTACTGGTCCGCACCGCTGGCCTCGTCCGCGAGCGCAAATTCGAGATGTGCGCCTGGCTGGTCTACGAGGTCGGCAAGAACTGGGCCGAGGCCGACGCGGATGTGGGCGAGACCATTGACTTCCTGGAGTTCTACGCCCGCGAAGCTCTACGCCTGGACGCGGCGACCACGCCGATCCAGTATCCCGGAGAACGCAACCAGTTGCGCTACATTCCGCTTGGTGTCGGCGCCGTCATTCCGCCGTGGAACTTCCCCCTGGCGATCATGGCGGGGATGACTTCGGCCGCCATCGTCTGCGGCAACACTGTGATTCTCAAGCCCTCAGGCGATGCGCCAACCATCGCAGCCATCTTCTTCAGCCTGCTGGAAGAGGCCGGCCTGCCGGACGGCGTAGTCAACCTCTGTCCCGGCGCCGGCGCCGAATTCGGGAGCGCCATCGTCGCGCATCCCCAGACGCGCTTCATCGCGTTCACCGGATCAAAGGCTGTCGGCCTCGAAATCCACGAGAGCGCGGCAAAGACCCAACCCGGCCAGCACTTCATCAAGCGCACCGTGCTTGAGATGGGAGGCAAGGACTCCATCATCGTCGAGCCCGACTGCGATCTGGATGCCGCGATCGAAGGCGTAGCTGTCAGCGCGTTCGGCTTCAACGGGCAGAAATGCTCTGCATGCTCGCGCGCCATCGTGGCTGCCGAGATCTACGACGTCTTCTGCGAACGGCTCCGCGACCGCGTCGCAGCCATCAAACAGGGCGACCCGGCTGATAACTTCTACGCAGGCCCGGTGGTCAACAAAGCCGCGTACCAGCAGATTCTGGAGTACATCAAGATAGGCAGTTCTGAAGGTCGCGTAATCGCCGGCGGCCACGCAGTTGAGACTCCCGAAGGGGGCTTCTACATCGCGCCCACCGTGATCGCCGATGTTGCGCCCACCGCCCGCATCTCTCTCGAAGAGATCTTCGGCCCGGTGCTCGCCGTGATCAAGTCGAACGGTTTCGACGACGCGTTGGCAATCGCAAACAACACCGAATATGGCCTGACCGGCGCCATCTACACCGACT
>Ga0302266_10002610_pt1 | contig 15259 bp, 12 predicted proteins | sample III_Bog_E1_2_FD_194559 | JGI IMG/M metagenome (GOLD analysis project Ga0302266, IMG submission 194559) | Peat permafrost microbial communities from Stordalen Mire near Abisko, Sweden - III_Bog_E1_2 | ecosystem: Environmental > Terrestrial > Soil > Wetlands > Peat | place: Sweden: Abisko... | reverse complement strand
GAATCCTTGGCCACTTCAAACGTGGCAACAACGTCTTGGCCTTGTAACAGGGCACGACTTCAGTCGTGCCGCAACGACCACAAAATGAATCCGGGCTTTAGCCCCTGCGGTAATTTCTTCGGGCGCACCAACCTCCAATCCACAAATGCCGGGTGCCCCAGGCGCCTCACTTTTGGGCGCCTGGGAGACCACGAACCTCAACCAGCCATTTCCACAAACCGCCAGCCGCCTTCCGGGGCGGCCTCTCACCTAGCGCCGAACCGCCGGGGCACTCACGGAGCACAGGGGGCGCGTGGCCCATTTCTGACCATCTCAAAACAACCGGGTGCTCCAGAGCCTGCCCTCAGCCTGCCGAACGGGGTCTCGCCACTAAGACCTGGGAGACCACGATCCCCGATGTGCCGCATTGCCGCTTCCGGGCACATTCCGCTTGCACGCCCTCAACGGTAAGCTTCCGATCGATGCAGGACTGAGAGGACAAGGATAGAGATGCCGTGGTCGTAATTGCGAACACGATAATCCCCGACGCGTAGACGAAACTCAGGCGGCTCGATGTCCTGCTGCCGTTTTACGTCGCCTTCGCCCGTCCTGGCGAAGCGGTCCAGTGTGGCGAGAATGCGCATTGCTGTCTCGCTGTCAATGCGGCGCACGTCTACCCTGGCTTGCGGGGTGATAATGATTTTCTTCAAGCGGCGTCCTGGCGGTGGCGGAGTTCCTCGGCGGTAACTCCGAACTCGGCGAGCAGGTCTTCAAAGGGTATGCCCTCGCCAGGATGCTCGGCCACCCACGCCTTGGAGGCGGCGACGGCGCGCATCTCCTCCTCGCTAATCTCCTCGTCCTCAAGCGGCGCGTTGGCCAGAGCGCGGGAGACAGGATCGAGTATGGTCTCTAGCAGGCCGACTGCCGTCGAAATCTGACCGGGGGCCATCGCGTCGATCAATTCATGAGCGTACTGCTTCGGGTCGGTCGCGGCGGTTGCCATAGTGGATCCTCTACCAGTTATTCTGCGCTGCCGGAGAAAATTTATCAATCTTGGTCTGTGGCGGGTGGCCCATGTCCCACAAGTAACAAGACTGGCTGCCGCAGATGCCTCACACTGGGCGCCAGGAAGACCACGAACCCCAACCAGCCATTTTCAGGAATCGCCAGCCACCTTCCGGGCCGGCCTCTCACCTCGTACCGAGCCGCCCGCGCGCTCATAGAAAACGGGAGGGGGCGCAATCCGGGGTCCCGTGCCGTAGCTGAAAGCTGAGAGCTAAAAGCTGGAACTGCATGCACTGCATGCACTTTCACACCCCAAACCAGCATTTTTGTGCGCAAAAGTGCGTCAAAAACACACGTTTTTGCGCTTATTTAGCGCTAAAACGGCCTTAAAATGTGTCATTTTGCACTTTTTGTCACGCGTTTGCCTGATCGGATTTGCGTATGCTGCGCGGTCTCCGCGAATAGGGCAGCGTGCGCATATAACCGCACATCAGGGTCGAAATCGCGTGCCAAAACTGAGGGTTGGGGGCTAGCAGCTGGAAGCTGGAATGTGGCATGGTGGGCAGTGAGGGATTCGAACCCCCGACATCCTGCGTGTAAAGCAGGCGCTCTAACCAGCTGAGCTAACCGCCCATGACCTTAGAACATTTTACCCCGAGCAAAGGCTCTAACGGTCAAAAACTCCCGCCGCTTTTTCACCTCGGAATGTGCAGATGCAATTGCATGAAAACATTGGACATAAGGAAATATAAGACGACTCCCTTTGACATTGGGAGGTATTTCGAGCGATTCTATAGCGAAGAAAAGGCGAATACCGAACCATGCCCTCCGCCTCCGCCCTTCGCATCCAAATCGAGCACGACCTCGAACGCCGCTTTCCAGCCGCGCTCACGCCTGTACCTCGCACGATCCGCGAAACGGCTTCTACCGGCATTGCCGAGGTCGATGCGCTCCTTGACGGCGGATTGCCGGTTGGCGCCATCAGCGAAGTGACCGGGCCTGAATCCTCAGGGCGGACCAGCCTGGCACACGCTTTTGTGGCTCAGCGCACCCAGGAAGACCGGGTGTGCGCCTGGGTGGATGCCCACGATACCTTCGACGTGGAAACCGCTGCAGCCAGCGGAGTTAGGCTGAAACAACTGCTTTGGATTCGCTGCCGTAACGCGGGTATTCGGGGTAAAGACGGCGCAAAGCCCTGGACGCGACTCGACCAGGCTCTTCGCTCAACCGATCTGCTGCTGCAGGCGGGTGGCTTTTCCGCACTGGTGCTGGACCTGGGCTCGACCGCGCCGGAACACGGCCTGAAGATTCCGCTGGCAACATGGTTCCGCTTTCGCCAGGCAGCCGATCGCACGCGCTGTTCCCTGCTGGTCCTTGCAAAGGCGCCGTTGGCGCAATCCAGCGCAGCGCTGGTGCTGGAATGCGCGTCGTTGCGCATGGAGAACCCGTGCCAAACCGTACTGAGCGGCTTCCGGTATGAAGTGCGGCGTGGCCGCCAGCGCATGGCCCTGGCCGACGCCCGCAAGCCCCCTGCTTCAAGCTGGACAGCGGCGGCCGCATGGCGGAGAGGAGAACGCGCATGAGCATAGAGCCTATGGAATCAATGCTATACGCCTGTGCCCACGCCGAGGAGTTTCCCGCACAAGCATCATTGCGTATGCGCGGCGAACTTGAAGCTGAGCCAGTAGCTGTGGTCGATGGGCGTCCGCCACTGGAAACGGTCTGCTCGCTGAACCGGCTGGCGAGGCTGAGGGGAGTTGAGCTGGGAATGACAAAGCTCGAAGCCGAAAGCGTGGCAGGATTGCGGCTGGTGGCGCGCTCGGCGGAGTGTGAGGCCGCTGCCCGCGCGGTATTCCTTGAGTGTGCGGCGCATTTCTCTCCGCGGATTGAGGACGCGAGCCAGGGAACGTCGTGCGCATGCGTACTGGACATTGCGGGAACGGAGCGGCTTTTCGGCGCGCCACGGATGCTGGCGCAACGGCTGCGCGCGGCTTACTCCACTGCGGGCTTTCGCGTGTCGGTTGCTGTCAGCGCCAATTTTGATGCGGCGCGGTTGAAGGCGGCTGACTCGCGCGGCATCACCGTAATCGGCAACCGGCAGGAAGCAACTGCGCTGGCCAAGCTTCCGCTCGCTGCTCTGGATCTGCCGGACGAGCAGGCGGAAACCTTTGCGGTGTGGGGGATTCGCACGCTGGGAGAATTGGCCGCGCTGCCTGAGGTGGATCTTGTGACGCGACTGGGGCCGCGGGCCACGGAATGGCGCGATTTGGCTCGGGGAAAATTGCCGCACACCTTTCTACCGATTGAGACCCAGTTTCGGCTGGAGGAGTTTTGCGACTTTGAGACGCCGGTCGACCGCAGCGAGTCGCTGTTGTTTGCCGGCGCGCGCATGATCGACTGCCTGGTTGCACGGGCCACTGCGCGGGCGCTTTCGCTGGCATCGCTCACCGTAAACATGAAACTCGAGGGCGAGTGCGCATATCTGCGCACCATAATTCGTCCGGCAATCCCCACCACCGACCGCAAATTCCTGCTCAAACTGCTGCTGTTGGAGATTGCCGCGCATCCTCCGCACGCCGCCGTGGTATCGATCACGCTGAGAGCGGAGGCCGGTCAATCGAGCAAGGTGCAATTGGGGCTGTTCATGCCGCAAACACCGGAGCCATCGCGGCTGGACGTTACCATTGCGCGGCTAAAGGCCATTGCAGGCGAAGACCGTGTGGGCTCTCCCATGCTTGAAGATTCGCATCGTCCGGGCAACTTCCGCATGGAGAGCTTTCGCGTCTCCGCGCAATCGCACGAGGCGGAGTGGAATCGTCCGCGTATGGCGCTTCGCCGCATGAGGCCGCCAGTGGCCGTTGGGGTTCAACTGCGGTCACTGAAACCCGTAATTTTTCGCGATGACGAGCGCATATTCAAAGTGTCCATGGCTTACGGTCCATGGAAAACCAGCGGCAATTGGTGGTCCACCGATGGGTGGAATACGGAAGAGTGGGATGTGCTTGCCGAAACGGTCAGCGGATCATCGGTGGCATGCCTGCTGGTTCGCGATTGCCAGAGGAACGAGTGGCGTCTCGAAGCGCTTTATGACTAGTAGTCTCAGCTTGGTATTTGAAGAATTTGAACGGAAGGCTAAGGGATTTTGGGATTGAATTCAGCAGACTAGCATCCGCTTCGCGGATATAGCGAGTTAGTGGGTGGTGTGGGTGGAATAGGTTTCATGACTAAGTGGGTCGAGACGACTGATACATCGCCTTCGCGAATTGCATTGTGAGCGAGTTCTTCCGCAACCTGTAAAGCCACGATCTTTTTCGTCTCTCCATGGCACGGCCAAAGCCGTGCCCTTTCAAAACAACATGACTAATGGCGAGGAATATATCGAGTTGCATACGGCAAGCGCCTTCAGTTTCCTAGCTGGAGCTTCGCAGCCGGAGACACTGATTGAGCGCGCAGCTCAACTTGAGATGCCCGCCATTGCACTGGGGGACCGAAACGGCCTCTACGGTGTGGCGCGCTTCCACACCATGGCGAAGAAATGCGGCGTGAAGGCGCATTTCGGCGCAGAGATCGCGGTGAGCTCTTTTGGCAGGCTGCAGACGCCGTCCAAGTGGCTGCCGAATCAGTGTCCTGTTGAAGCGCCGCGCCTGCTGCTGCTGTGCGCATCGCAAACCGGCTATCGGAATCTCTGCCAACTGATTACGCGGATGAAGATGCGGGAAGCTACCAAGGCCGAAGGCGCGGCGACTCTGGATGATCTTGAGGAATTCTCAGCCGGCCTGATCTGTTTGACCGGCGGCGACGAGGGGCCGCTGGCTGTAGCGCTGGCGCAGGAAGGCAATGATGGCGCGCGCAAGATGATTGAGAGATTGGCATCGATCTATGGCCGGGGTAGCGTGTACATCGAACTGCAACGCCACAAGCAGCGCGACGAAGAGTGCCGCAACCAATCTCTGCTGAGCATTGCATCCACATTGCGGCTGCCGGTTGTTGCCACCAACGGCGTTCGTTACGCAGCTGACAAAGACCGCGAAATACTGGACGTGCTTACTACCATCCGCAACCATACATCGCTGGATAAGGCGGGGCGTTTGCTTGGCTTCAACTCGTCGCGCTTTTTGCATCCGGGGAAAGAGATGGCCGCGCTGTTTCAGGACATTCCCGAGGCTATAGCCAATACGCGCATAGTCAGCGACCGCCTTGACTTTACGCTCGACAATCTGGGTTATGAGTTTCCTCACTATCCTGTGCCGGGCAGCGATACGATGGATAGCTTTCTGAAGAAGCGCGTGGGTGAGGGCGTGATGAAACGCTATGGCTCGGCGGCCAAACAGAATCTGCTGGCCAAAGCCCGCGCACAGGTGGAGCACGAACTGACGCTGATTGCCAAACTTGGATTCGCAGGATACTTTCTCATCGTCTGGGATCTGATCCGCTATTGCCAGAACCACGGAATTCTTGTGCAGGGACGCGGCTCGGCGGCTAACTCGGCTGTGTGCTATGCGCTGGAAATTACCGCCGTAGATCCAGTGGGCATGGAGCTTCTATTCGAGCGATTCCTGAATGAGAACCGCGGCGAGTGGCCAGACATCGATCTCGATTTGCCTTCGGGAGACAAGCGCGAAAAGGTGATTCAATACGTGTACGAGCGTTACGGGCAACTGGGCGCGGCCATGACCGCGAACGTGATTACCTATCGCGGACGCTCGGCGGCGCGCGAGGTGGGCAAGTCGCTTGGATTCGACGAAGCGCAACTGGCGCGGCTATCGGGCCTAGTGGGCCACTGGGAGTGGAGGGGCGAGAACGACACTATGGCGCGGCACTTTGAGCAGGCAGGCTTCGACGTCAGGCATCCACGCATCGCGCGCTATCTCGATCTGTGCCTGCGCATGAGAGACTTGCCGCGGCACCTGGGACAGCATTCTGGCGGCATGGTTATATGCGCAGGCATGCTGAACCGCGTTGTCCCCATTGAGCGTGCTTCAATGCACGGGCGGTCGGTGATTCAGTGGGACAAGGAAGACTGCGCGGATATGGGCCTGATCAAGGTGGATCTGCTGGGGCTGGGCATGATGGCGGTGCTCAAGGACTCGATCGAGCTGATTCCGCGGCACTACAAAAAGGAAATCGACCTTGCTACGCTGCCGGAAGACCCGCAGGTGTATGAAACGCTGCGCAAGGCTGATACGGTAGGCATGTTTCAGGTGGAAAGCCGCGCACAGATGGCGTCGATTCCGCATAATGCGCCGACACGTTTTTACGACCTGGTTGTGCAGGTGGCCATTATCCGGCCTGGCCCCATTGTGGGCAAGATGATGCACCCTTACATGCGGCGCCGGCAGGGTAGGGAGGACGTTACTTATCCGCATGCAACGCTTGAGCCGGTGCTAAAACGCACACTCGGCGTGCCGCTATTTCAGGAGCAGTTGCTGCGCATTGCCATGACGGTTGCCAACTTTACCGGCGCCGAAGCCGAAGAGCTGCGCCGCGCCGTAGGCATGCGGCGATCGATGCAGCGCATGAAGGATTTGGAAGGCCGGTTACGCGACGGCATGACCCGCAACGGCATTGGCGCAGAGGCCCAGGACAACATTGTCCAGGGCATCAGTTCCTTCGCCATGTATGGATTTCCGGAGTCGCACGCCGCCAGCTTTGCGCTGATCACCTATGCTTCGGCCTACCTGAAAGTTCATTACCTGGCAGCCTTTACTTGCGGGTTGCTCAACAACCAGCCCATGGGGTTTTATTCTCCAGCAGTGCTTATCAAGGATGCGCAGCGGCACGGCTTGCGTGTGCGACCCATCGACGTGCAGCGTTCGGAATGGATGTGTACGCTGGAAGCGGAGCCGGACGGAGCGCTTTCGCTCCGGGTGGGCCTGAATTACATCAAGGGGCTGCGGCGATCGTCGGCGGATGCGTTGACTGAGGCGCGGAACCGCAGGGGGGCATTTGCCGATGTGGACGCTTTGGCCAGGGATGCACCGGAGTTGAACCGCAAGGAACTGGTTGCATTGGCTCGCGCCGGCGCACTGAACTCCGTTGGGAATGTGGAACACCGGCGCGATGCGCTGTGGCAGGTGGAGCAGGCGGGACGACCGGTTGGGCCACTGCTGCGCGACGCCGCGGAGGATGGCGCGGGCGATGAGAAACCTCTGCGCAAAATGACCACCGACGAGCGCCTGGTTGCCGATTATTCGGGAACCGGCATCACCACCGGTCCGCATCCCATGGCTTATCGGCGTGCCGCACTGCGCCGGGATGGGATTCTCTCCGCGCAGGAACTTGAAGGCTGCGCAAGCAATCGAAGTGTGCGTGTGGCAGGTTGCGTTATCGCGCGCCAACGCCCCGGCACCGCCAAGGGATTTGTATTTTTATCTCTGGAAGACGAAACCGGCATCGCCAACGTGATTATCGCGCCCGACGTGTTTGAGCAGAACAGGCTGGTGGTGACGCGCAGCCGCTTCCTGGAGATTGAAGGAAGGCTGCAGAATCAGGATGGCGTGATCCACGTGAAGGCAGAGGTTATGACGCCGCTGGAGGTTGCCAGCGTGGATGTTCGTTCCCATGACTTCCACTAACAGCCTGCGGAAGAATCGGGACTTCCGATGAAACTGGCGAAAAACATCCCGCCGAGGGCTGAAGCTCGCGTTGATTTCATTGCCTTTACGGCACGACTGAAGTCGTTCCCTGTTACAAAGCCTTCGCAAATGGCCCCGGAAGCAAGTTTTTCCGCAACCTGCTTAGGAATGCAACAAGGGCGAATGAAAGGGTGGCCCCCTTGCATTCGCCCCCGGCTTATCGGCGCATTACCACCATTCCATCAATCGGCCGGACTTGACCTTTACGCTGCTCTCCGGCTTTTCCGTGCGAATGAGCAGGACAGGAATGTGAACCAGCTTGACCAGCTTCTCGGCGATGGACCCAAAGACCAGCGGGTGCCAACCGGTGGTGCCGTGCGTGGAAACCACAAGCAGATCGATGTTCTCCCGCTCGATCACATCCTGAATGCTTCCAGCTATGTCGTTGTCGACTTCAACACTTGAGGTTGCCTTGAGCCCCTTGGCTGCCAGACCGGCAACGGAGACGACAAAACGTCCTTCGGCCTCCTTCTTCTCTTCCTCGACATTGCAGGCGTCGGAAACAACATGCACAAGATAGATGGCGGCATGAAAATGCTGAGCAAGTATGGTGGCCTGCTCCAGGGCCAGGTGGGAGGATGGACTGAAGTCGATGGGAAGAAGAATCTTCGCGGGTATAGTGCTAAATGCGTATGCTTGGGGCATTCATATCTCCTCGCCGTACCACGCGGGTGGCCGGCCTCTCTTTTGTCGTTGATCATCATAAGAGGCGGCTCACACACGCCGAAGTGACAGAGAACACACATGGAGCAGACACACAGCAGAGATCGACACATCGAAGCGGCTGGTGGCACTAAGCCGAAGCGGGTTCTGTTCGCCACTATCGGTTCACTTGGCGACCTGCATCCCTGCCTTGCTTTGGCTCTGGAATTGAAGCGCCGCGGCCACACCGCGACGATTGCAACCACGGAGTACTACCGGGCCAACGTGGAGAGGCTGGGAATCGAGTTTCACCCCATCCGCCCGGACTGGGACCCCACCGATCCTGAGCTGATTCGGCAGTGCGACGACCTGAAGCGCGGACCGGAGATTCTGTTCCGCAAGGTGATTCTTCCGCATCTGAAAGACACCTACAGGGACCTGCTGCAGGCGGCAGCGGACACCGATTTGATGATTGCGGGGGAGCTGAACTTCGCTGCGCCGCTGGTTGCCGAGAAACTCGGGTTGCGCTGGGTATCGGCCATTCTGTCGCCGGCGTCGTTTTTGTCTGCGCACGATCCCGCAGTGCTGGTGAATGTGCCGTGGCTGATCCACCTGCGCAAGGCGGGCTGGGCAGCGTATCGCGCTGGATTGAATATTGGCCGATTGGGAACCAGGCATTGGTGGAATCCCGTGCGGCAACTTCGGCGCGAACAGAAGTTGCGGCCCGATTGCGACCCGGTCTTCCGCGACAAGTTTTCGCCTGATCTGGCTCTGGCGCTATTCTCGCGGACGCTGGCTGAGCCGCAGCCCGACTGGCCTAAGCAGACACTGCAAACTGGGTTTGTCTGGTTCGGGGAGTCAGGAAAAGATGTTGGTCCCGATCGGCGACTGAGGGATTTTCTCGATTCGGGAGATCCGCCGATCGTGTTTACGCAGGGGTCGACGGCGGTCAGCAATCCAGGCAAGTTCTATGAGGTCAGCATGGAAGCGGCGGCCAGGTTGGGACGGCGGGCGGTGCTGGTGGGAGCGAGTTCGAAACTGGGGATGGACTCGGCTCGGATATTGGTTTTGCGGTACGTGCCTTACTCGCAGATCTTCACACATGCGGCGGTGAATGTGCACCAGGGCGGGTCGGGGACGACGGGCGAGGCGCTGAGGGCGGGACGGCCACAGCTGATTGTTCCCTATGGCTGGGATCAGCCGGACAACGCCGCGCGCGTGGAGCGTCTTGGCGCGGGAATTCATTTGCCGCGTAGAGAGTACTCAGTCGACGCCGCTACGGCCGCACTGGAGCGGCTGTTGCGGGAGCCGAGTTTTTCTGAGCGTGCAATGCGAGTGGGAGGGCAAATTCGGGGGGAAGACGGGCTCACTTCGGCCTGCGATGCGATCGAGTCGCTGCTTAGGCGATCAATCTAGTAGCGCGACCTCGTGAATCAGCAGTCTCCCAGGTCCCCAAAGGCGAGGGACCTGGGGCACCCGCCTTTGGGGTCGAAATTAAGAACCGGCGAGACCTGGGGCACCCGCAGTTTCTGATTGAACAACGAAATCGGACGGTGATGCCGCTAGAGCAAATCTCCTCCGCCGCCGCTGTCGAATCCGCCTCCGCCGTCGAACCCGCTGCCGCCGTCGTCGGAGCCGCCTCCGTTGTCGAACTGGCCCTGGTCGCCGGAGCTGCTGTTATCGAATCCGTCTTGATTGGCGCCGGGGTCATAACTAGTGTCGGAAAGGTGCGCGCTGCCCTGGTCGAATTGGCCCGCAGACTCATGAAAAGGATGCTCATCGCTGCCTGACGCAAAGGCGTCATGCTGCGCTGCCTCGTGGCCACCGCCGGGCTGGTCGTAGTAGTTGTTGACCACCGTCTCCTCGACGGGACGCTCGAATCCTGCGCCCATCATGCCCATTCCGCCCATGCCTGGGCCCATGCCAAATCCTCCGCCGCCCCAGCCAATGCCGGGATAACCGAAGCCCCCTATTCCGTGCAGCATCGCTTCTACGCCTTCAAACGCTAGCGCACCTGCGGCGACGCCGGCGGCCGTCTGCATTGCGCCACGCATAAAGCTTGGCTGGCCTGACTGGACGGGCACGTATTGCGGCTGCTGATATTGGGACTGGGCATACGCTGGCGGCGGCGGGGGAGGCGGAATGTATTCCGGCTGCGGCGGATCGTGATGGCCGAGCAGGTTGCCCAGAAAGCTGGTTGCGTGCGCGGGCTGTTGCCTGGCCTGCTGCAACTGAGCAAGCTGCGCCTTTGCCTGATCCAAGGCAACGTTCTGCACCAGAACGGTTTGGGCGAGGATATAAAGAGCATCCGGATTGGGGCCTAACTCTTTATTCAGCAGGGCCTCGGCGTCGGGGTCCTTCTCTTGCAACTGGGTTTGGCTGACGCGCTCGACGAGCGAGTTGATGAGCTGTTCTTCCTGGGGAGTCACTTGGATAAACCTCCGACAGCCAGCAACGGACCGCATTGGCTGCCTCTCAGGATTGAGACCCTGGCCAGCCGGCAAAGTTGCCGCCGCCAGGGTTTAGTACGTATCCGGCTCTGGACCGGTTCCCTGCCCTGCCAAGGCATAAACCGTGCGCATGGCGCGCCTGAGTAACGTTGAATGCATACAGACCCTGGTGGAACGAACTTGCGGACCTGTGCTTATATGCTCCTGCAAACGCGTGACAATTAGTGTAAATAAGGCTGTTTTAAGGCCGTTTTAGTGCGAAAACAGCGCAAAAACATGCGTTTTCGATGCGTTTTTTGAGCACAAATTGGTCTTTTGGGGTGGGAAAGTGCTAGCAACGATATCGTTCTTAGCTGTCAGCTTTCAGCTCTCCCTGAGAGCGGCGATTGAGTTTTGTGGTCTCCCGCTTATCGCTTGACCACCCCACGGACGAAGACCCATCCGTGGGGCCCCGGTAAAGCGATGGACGGAGCACAGTGCATTTGTGGCGCGTCCGGCATAGGGTTCATTGCAGACCTAACGCGACGACGCGACTCAAGATGCTCAGAATGACAACCCTATATTGTTGAAGAACTTCTGGGACACCACACTAGAAAATTGCTGCGGCTACGAGGAGGACGAGGCCGGCAATGGAGGCAACGATCCGGACCAGGTGAAACGACGACCAGCGATCGCGAAGCTGTTCCCAATTGGCCGGCAACGTTGCAAGCGTCCAAGAATCAATTTGTTTGACGATTGGAACTTCGACAATGGTGGTTATCAGCAGTGTAACCAGGAACAAAGCGAAGCTGGTCAGAGAAAGAAAGAAGGTGGCCGGGTGTTTGACGACCGAGAGGATAAGGACGGGAAGGATTGAGAGCAGTGAAACAGGCATGAGAATGGTCATGACTTGCGCCATATTGCGGTTCAGATGGCGCACAATCACCAGGAATAGTCTTGGCTCAAAGGCGGTGATGGACCTGGTCAAGGCCACCCACGGGCCGCAGAACATTCCAGCAACCAATGCGGAGAAAACGATGCTGATGAGTTGCCATATTTTTAGTGCCATGGGTCTTTTGCGGGAATGCTATCCCCCTTGTTCAGTTGTAAGTTGTCGGTTGTCAGTTTTCAGTTGTAAGCATTGCTTCGCGCGGGCGTGGGCGATCATCCACCCAGACCGAAGATCGAGCGATGTCCGCAGTCAATCTCGCCTGGCAACTAAGAACTGACAACTTACAACTGAAAAACTAGCCAACCAGCTCGAGTGCCCGGATGGTTTCTTTGCGCGCCGTTAGCCGCTCGACCAGATCCGTGCGCACCTCGCATCCGCGGCCGGGAGTATCCGGAATAGCGATCTCACCGGCGGGAGAAACTGTGATTTCCGGTTCGACGATGTCCTCAAGCCAGTAGCGGGCCGACGCGGAAACATCTCCCGGCAGGGTGAAGTTTTCCAGAGTCGATAGGGCTATGTTGTGTGAGCGTCCGACGCCCGACTCCAGCATGCCGCCGCACCAGACGGGAATACCACGCTCCTGAGCGGCGTTGTGGACCGCAATGGCCTCAGAGAATCCGCCGACGCGGCCCAGCTTGATGTTGATGATTCGACAGGACTCCATCTCGATGGACGCCAGCGCGTCGCGGCGGTTGCGAATGGACTCGTCGAGACAGATGGAGGTTTGCAGGCGCTTTTGCAGCATGGAGTGGTAGTAGAAGTCGTCGTGCCACAAAGGCTGCTCGATCATGAGCAGGTCGAAGGCGTCGAAGGTCACGAGGTGGTCGGCATCGCGGAGGCGGTAAGCCGAGTTGGCATCGCAGCTTAGAGTAATTCCAGGCCAGCGGTTGCGGACGCGATCGAAGACTTCCACGTCCCAGCCGGGCTTGCACTTGAGTTTGATTCGCTGGTAGCCGGCCGCCAGTTCCGTCTCGATGATCGACAACAGTTCAGGGATGGAAGACTGAATTCCGAGCGACACGCCGCAAGGGATCACCTCGCGGACGCCGCCGAGCAACTGAGATAGGGAGATTCCTTCGCGCTGGGCTTCAATGTCCCAGATCGCGTTTTCAAGGGTCGCCTTGGCCATGGGATTTCCGCGGACCCGGCGGAAGATTTCCGGGCAGTCGCCGCCATGTTCGGGAGACTCGGAAGCCAGCATGGGACCCAGTTCCTGGCAAATCATCTGCCAGGCGGTATCGGTTGACTCAGCGGAGAAAAAAGGACGCTCGCCTGCCGTACACTCGCCCCAGCCGGTGAGGCCTTCCGATTGAACTTCAGCCAATAGAATTCGGCGGTTTCGGGTTACGCCAAAGCTGGTTTCAAACGGGCGCACGAGAGGCAGGCGCAGTTCACGAAGGATAATTGCATCGATTTTCATAGGTTTTTCGTTCCTGGGGAATTTGGGACTCTACCGCCTGGTACTACAGTTGTATTTCCTGTAAATCCTGAGAGAGGCGCAAGGCCCGGGCCTGAAGGCCTTGACTCTTTGCCGCATTTTCAGGGGGTTGAAACCCCCTGCTCCCTCCTGGATCTCCGATTTACACCTGTTGTGCTAGGTTGGATATCCAAGTTCAAAGACTCCGTTTCCTTGCGCATCCAGGACGAAGCCAAGTACGGCCAGCCCTGAAGAAAAAGCTTGTTGAAACTTGCCGCGGTTCTCCAACTGAACTTTGAGGGCTCGATCACGGTTGGCGTCCGAGGCCTTCCATTGGTAGATGGAGGCAGGGACCAGGATTCGGTCCTCGACGATTGGCGCTTCGGGTGGCCGGCCATCGAGAATTGCCTCGACCCGGGCCGAGTCGAGATTCCACTCGGCCAGCAGACGATCCGAAGGCAGCCCACCTTGCAGTCGAGATGAGGATACACCATAGAAATTCACCCAATAGCTGCAAACTATCGCCCCGAGCCTGTGGATATTCAAAAAAGCGTTCTTGATTTCCAGGGGATCGAATGTCCACTCCATGTGCCGGATACCTCGCGAAAGGGCTTCGCGGCGCTGCTCGCGCTTGAGACGCGCCCCGAGTCCCCGATTGCGGTAGCCCTCTTTGACGGCCAGCATGTGCGAGTGCAGGTAGGCCCTTGGCTCCCCGTGGCCGGTTTTCACGCCGGGCAACGAAATGGCGAATCCGACCAACGATTCGGCGGAGCTGGAAGATGAGGCGGGAAGCGCTGTATCGAAGGCGCCGATTACCTGGCCGCCGATTTTTTGCGCCACCAGGAATGCCTTGCGCGGAACCACATCGGAGGGGTCGTAGCCCCAGGTTTCAATCTGGAGCTGAACGCAGGTCTCCAATTCGTCAAAGCCGGAGCAGGCGCGGATCTCGATCATGGCAGCGCCCCGGGGCCGATTGACGGAGAGATTGACGGGAGTGTCGAGGCGTTTGCCGCAAGCTTGCGTTTGGCCTGGGTCCAGAGCGCTTCCAACTCCGGCGGGGACAGCTCTTCCAGGGGCTGCTGCGCAGCTTGCTCCATTTCGCGGAAGCGCTGGCGAAACCGTTGGTTGCATCCGCGAAGGGCCATTTCGGCATCGACGCTCAGGTGGCGGCCGAGGTTGACTGCGGTAAACAGCAGGTCGCCCAGTTCCGCCTCGACGGCCGGTTTGCGCGCTGGGTCGGCAGAGGCGGCTTCGGCTTCCAACTCCGCTGTTTCTTCGGCTAGCTTGGGCAGCAAGTCACGCCAGTTTGCCCAGTCGAAGCCGGATTTCTGTGCTTTTGCGCCGAGCTTGGCGGCTTCGGCCAACGCTGGCAGGGCTCGCTGCACGCCGTCGAGGCGAGAGACAGGCTGATTCCCTGCCCCGCCTGGGCTGCCATTCAGGGGGGCAGCAGAGGCTTGGCGCTTTTCGGCTGACTTGATCTCTTCCCAATTGCGCAGGACCGCGGCGGAGGAGCCCTCGACAGCGGCATCAACCTGGGCGCGATTTCCGGCGGCGCGCGAAGCAGCCTCGCCAAAGACGTGGGGATGACGCCGGATGAGTTTGTTGTTCAGGTGGTCGAGCACGTCGGCGATGGTGAAATGGCCGTCGTTGGCTGCCATCTCGGCGTAGAAAAGGACTTGCAGCAGCAGATCGCCAAGCTCTTCCGCCAGGTGCGGCCAGTCGCGGCGTTCGATGGCGTCGAAGACCTCGTATGTTTCTTCCAGGGTGTATTTGCGGATGGAATCGAAGGACTGCTCGCGGTCCCAGGGGCAACCGCCGGGAGCGCGGAGGCGGGCCATGATGCTCACCGACTGCTGAAACAGCAGCGCCGCCCCTGCCGGATCGGATGCCGTTTGGGACGGGGGTGTGGGGGCGGTTGCGCTTTCAGGCGGGAGGTCCATGCTCCTTTAGTTTAACCGGGGGAACGGTGGCGGTGGTTTGCGCGTCTTATGGGCCGTATACTCAACCTCGCGCATGATTCGAATTTTTGGAACGGTATTCGCGGGCCTGATGGGGCTGGCTTTCGGCAGCTTTCTGAACGTGTGCTTGAGCCGCTGGCCCGCAGGCGAGAGCGTGGTCGCGCCGCGGTCGCATTGCCGGGGGTGTGGGCATACGCTGGCGTGGTGGGAGAATGTGCCGCTGATTAGCTGGCTGGGGCTTC
>Ga0302266_10002605_pt1 | contig 15269 bp, 6 predicted proteins | sample III_Bog_E1_2_FD_194559 | JGI IMG/M metagenome (GOLD analysis project Ga0302266, IMG submission 194559) | Peat permafrost microbial communities from Stordalen Mire near Abisko, Sweden - III_Bog_E1_2 | ecosystem: Environmental > Terrestrial > Soil > Wetlands > Peat | place: Sweden: Abisko... | reverse complement strand
GGCCGGGGGCGTGCTGGCCTGGTCGCAGGCAACAACAGGTTCCATCTCCGGCCATGTCACTGACCCGGCCGGCAGTGTTCTACAAGGTGCGCAGATCGCGGCCCACGAGGTGGATACCGGCATTGTCACCACCGCTACGACCGATCAGTCAGGGGAATTTGACCTGACTGCGCTACCGCCAGGTCACTACACGATCGCAGTGGTGGCGGCTGGATTTGCCACCGCAACCGTTCCGGCATTTGAGCTGAACATCGATCAGAAGGCGCGCTTCGACATTCCCATGAAGGTCGGCGCTGTCACATCGAATGTCGAAGTCTCAGGTTCCGCCCCCATTTTGCAGACGCAAGGAGCTGAAACCGGCGAAGTGATTGGCGGCCGCGAGCTCACGGATCTGCCGCTGGAGGGCCGCAACTTTACGAGCCTCATGAAGCTTGTGCCCGGTGTAGGGGACGGTGGCGGGGGCAACAACCTGAACCTCTCAGTCAACGGACAGCGCGAGTTTTCGAACTCCGTGCAGATCAACGGGACTGAAGTGACTGGCAACCGCAACAATGATACAAATGTCGTTCCCAGCCCCGACGCGCTTCAGGAGTTCAAGATGGTTACATCGACCTACGCGCCGGAGTTCGGGCGAGCCTCGGGCGGCTCAGTCCTGATTCAGACCAAGTCCGGCTCAAACAATTACCATGGCAGCGCCTATTTCTTCTACCGCCCCACAGCCACGGCCGCAAACAACACGTTTGCCGCTCCCGGCACCACGCCCACGCTGGTGCAAAAGATCTACGGCGCTACCATCGGCGGCCCGATCAAGAAAGACAAGGCATTCCTGTTTCTCGCCTATGAGGGCAACCGTCTGCAGAACTCCTACTCCTATTTGGGGAACACACCTCCCGTGAATCAGGTGACTTTTGATAGCGCCGGCAATGCCAACCTCTCGAAGTTGACCGACCCTTACACCGGAAATCAAGACCCGATTTTCGACCCGGTTTTCTTCAATAACAACTACTACTCTGAGCAGTTCCCTGGAAACATCATTCCGGCGGCCAGGGTCAGCCCGGCGGGCAAGCAAATTCTGCTGAACCTATTCCCCACGCCACAGAACAACAGCTTCTTTACTAATTTTGCTGTTCAGCAGGCTTACACCGACAACAACAATGTCGCGAATCTGCGCACTGACTACACGTTCTCGCAACAGAACCGCGTCTACCTAACCTACGACGCCGAGCAGGGTGACACTTCTACCGCCGATCCGTACGCCGGTCATATTCCCGTCCCTGGCGGTGGCAGCGGCGACAGCGGCGACTTGACCAGTTTTGAGAACAATGTGATCTCCCTCAAGTACGACCATGTTTTTTCTTCGACACTACTCAACGAAGTCGGCGGCAGCTACTTCCTGTCCACGGTTTCTCAGAACAGCCCGCTCGCGGGATCAAGCCTTGCAACCAAGTGGGGCATCAAGAACGTCGTTATTCCGGGTTTCCCCTCGACCAATAACATTCCTCAAATTCAGTTTCAAAGCGGGCCCACCGTGGGAGGTTCGACCTACAAGCCGCTTACCTTTCGCGATAAGGACCTAACTTTCCTGGAGGGGCTTACTTGGACCAAAGGCCGACACAACGCCAAGTTCGGCTATGAGTACCGGCATTTAAACTCGCATCCTAATTTCTCGCTCTTCCCCGTGCCGTACGAATACATCGGCGGAGCTGGTGACGCACAAACCAGCGATCCGACCTACTCCTTCTACGACGGAAACGCCTACTACTATAACGGCGGCAATGAGATCGCTGACCTTCTGCTTGGGCTTCCCTATGTTGTTGACCAGGGCCTGCAACTAACCAACGCAAGCACCTCCGCCAACGAGAATAGTTTCTACCTTCAGGATTATTGGCAGGTAATACCGCGGTTGAATATCACCTATGGAGTTCGCTACGAGTATCAGCAGCCATATGTCGAGGCCAACAACAATGAATCGAACTTCAGTACAACAACTCTGTTAATTAATATTGCTGGTCGCGGCGGGAATTCGCGGTCACTGGTGAACTCAAACAAGGCCGACGTTATGCCTCGCGCCGGAGTCACCTTCCAACTGACGCCGACGTTGGTGATTCGCGGTGGCTTTGGGATGTTTTACTCGCCTGAAAACGATGCCCGCGAAGACATTCTAACCAAGAACTACCCGTTCTTTACGCAACAGCAGTTTGTCAATTACTTCGACTACGGCTGCTATTGCTTCGACATGCCCTACAACCTCGATGCAGGTGTCGCCCGCTCCACATCCATCCCGGTAGCGAGCACCGTCTCCACAATCGACCTCACCAAGGTCTCTGGCGGCAGCACGCAGACCGTCTATTCCGAGCCCATGAATTTTCCTACCGCGTACTCCAGGAACTACAACCTGACCGTGGAGAAGCAGCTGGGCAACGCCACTTCAGTTGAGGTCGGCTTTGTGGGGGCGAACACGCGGAATCTATCCGATTCAGTGGGGAATTACAACGTCAACAATCACCTTTCCGCAAACCTGGGGAAGGTGCAGACCCTGCTACCGAGCGGGCTGGCCAATTACGACTCGCTGCAAGCGAAGTTCAAACGCAACTTCACTCATAGTTATGGGATTTTGGCCTCGTACACCTACGCTCATGGGCTGGATAACGGACCTGCACCGTTCGACCTGGGAAAGGGCGGCAACTATCCACAAAACCCGTTCAATCTTGGCCCTGAATATGCGAGTTCGGATACAGATCTGCGGCACCACTTTGTCGCCAGTCAGATCATTGAACTACCGTTTGGCCAAGGAAAGCGGTTCCTCTCTCACGCGAATGGGGCGACACAGGCTGTGATTGGCGGCTGGCAATTGAACAGCATTACGACGCTGCAAACCGGCAAACCGGTAAACGTGGTGAGCAGCGGCAACAACCCGAATTATCCGGGTTTGCGGCCCAATCTTGTGGGCAGTACTTCCGTTTCGCACCGTTCGATCACAGAGTGGTTCAACACCAAAGCGTTTGCGGTGCCGACCGGTCAAGCCGGTTCCACATCTGCAGGGAAGACGCTTATCGTTGGCAATGCCGGGCGCAACATCATCTACGGCCCCGGCTATACTAACGAGGACATTTCGCTCTTCAAGGTACTCAGCCTGCCGCGAGAGATGAAGTTCCAGATTCGCATTGAGGCATTCAACTTGCTGAATACAGCCCATTACGATAACCCAATCGGAAATATGGCTGCCGGCAAGCAATTCGGCACGATCACGGGTGGGTATTCGCCTCGCGTGATGCAGTTTGCCGGACGCCTCACTTTCTGAAGCAGGGCCGCGATCAAACTTTCCGTGAGCCGCTTGTTCTGTCCGCTCTATCGTTGCCGCCGCGCAAATCCTGGCGGCAGCAGCGATCCAGCAATCGAGGAAGGCACCGCTCGCCCACTGAATCGAGCTATGCATTGGTCCCGAAGGAGGTGCCCACATGAGAGTGTGCTTTCGACTCTTGCTGCTCTGTGCGCTGGCATCGGGAACATGTGTAATCGGCCAGACGATCCATTATCTGGATTGCAAAGACGGCAATGATGCGGCGGACTCCCTGACGCCACAAACCGCTTGGCGCACCATGGCCAAGGCGAATTCCTATATCTATCAACCGGGGGACGCTCTGCTGTTACGGCGCAGCGCACGCTGCGACGGCATGTTGTGGCCGAAAGGTTCGGGAACCGAGCAGGCACCTATTCGCCTGGGTGCATACGGGCAAGGGGCTCTGCCCATTATCGTAGGCGGATCCGAATCCGCCGGCCTCAGGCTCAGCGACCAGCAGTATTGGGAAATCGAAAACCTGGAAGTGGTTGGCGGCTCTCCCTACGGCATCCACATTGGCGGCAGTGCACCGGTCATGCGCCACTTCAGGATCACCAATGTGGTGGTGCACGACGTGTCCGGCACCCCACTCACCAAGGACTCCGGGTTGGTGGTGATTGCTCCGGATAACCACGCAAAAAGCAGGATCGACGACGTCGTCGTGGATGGCGTCACCGCCTACGGAACCTCCGAATGGGCGGGGATCATCATCAACGGCGCGGGCTTTGACTCGGGCGGCGCGGACGATCACGGCGAGCATATCGAGGTCCGGAATTCCTTGATCCATGACGTGGCGGGCGATGGCATTCTGCTCGCCCGTGTCTCGCACGGCGTGCTGGAACATAACGTGGCGTGGAACACAGGAATGCAGGAGACACAAACCATTGGAACGCCCAATGCCATCTGGGAGTGGAAGTGCCGGGACTGCCGTGTGGAATACAACGAAGGCTACTTCAGCGATTCTCCGGGCGTGGATGGCGGCGTGTTCGACATTGACTATGGCGATGAGAACAACCTGCTTCAGCACAATTTTGGTCATGACTCGCAGGGTTATTGTGTTTCGGTTTTCGGAGCCGAAGGCGCGAGCGGAAACTCAATTCACAGCGAGATCCGGGAGAATACCTGCATTCACAACGGCCGCAGCCCTCGCCTTTCGAAAAGGCAGGGGGCCATCTTTCTTTATACGTGGAACGGAGGCAAGCTCGACGGGGTGGAGATTGTAGACAACATAGTTATCTGGGATCCGCCGGTCCGCGCTCCGGCTTTTCAATCAACCGCGGAGTTCACGGGGAATCGGCCCAATCGATTTGCGGGCAACACAATTGTTGCCGTATCTCGATCGTTCGTTTCATCAGAATCGAACACTCAGTTCTCAAGCAACCGCTATTGTGCGCCGAAGAGAATTGTTCCGGAACTGCCGTCTCTGGAGGAGTCGAACCTGAATTCCGTTGCGTCGCCTGGGGCCGACCCATCTTCTTCGGTAGAGTCAGATCCGGCCGCCAACAACCCGGATGAGCTGTGCGGCTGCCTGGAGGAACTGCTCCGAAAAACGGCGGGAGCTGATCTGCGCCGATCGGCCCCAGAGCCGGCGATAGAGCAGCCCGAATCAAAGTCCGCGCCGGGTGGCGTGCACCTGCTCGCCGGCCGCTGGGTACTGGGTGCTGTGCTCGCACCACCGGGAGATCCGGAAGCAGAAGAATCCCGTGGTCAATTGGTGCTGATCGAGAGCATGATGCACCAGTTTGCAGACGTCGGGCTGGGAAGCATCGTGGTGCCTACTCGTTCGATGACCCGGAACGAACTCGAGCAATGGCGCACAAATTGGAACTTCAAGCCGGCGGTCGAGATCGATGCGACGAATGCATCGGGCTTGCGCAAAGCTTCTAACGCAGCAGACCTTTTGCTCATTTCTCCGTCTGGCCAGGTTGCCGCAAGCTGGCATTATCCAGTTTCCCCTGCGGATGTGTGGCTTCAGATTCAAAGCCACCTGGGCACCCCGGCCGGAACACAACAGATGCCCGCCTGTCAGAGGCCAGGCATTCGATAGCGCGACAGGACGAGAGGTTACAAGCAAAGCGAGGCGTGTTGGGCAATTCTATTTTCAGAACCAGTCTGGAGTTTCAATGATACGGGAGCGCTGTTGGATTGCGGTGCTCGTTTTTCTGGCGATGAGCATACTGCGAATTCATGGCCAGGAACTTGCCCTGCATGAAGGCGACCGAGTGGTCTTTTACGGCGACAGCATCACGGCCCAAAGGCTGTATACCCGCTTTATCGAGGACTTCGCGCTCACCCGGTATCCGCAGATGCATGTTACCTTCTGGAATGCTGGAATCCCGGGAGACACGGTGTATGGCGGCTATACCGGCGATATGCCCACGCGTCTGAAACGGGACCTACTTCCGCATCAGCCAACGATGATCACAATCATGCTGGGCATGAACGACGGCTACTATATGGCGTTCAACCAGAAATATCTGGACGTCTATAAGGAAGGTTATCGCAAACTCCTGGATACCCTTCAAAGCGGAGTGCCGGCGGCGAGAGTTACACTCATTTCTCCCACACCGTACGACGAAGTTACACACGGTAGCGAGTTTATCCACTACAACGAGGTCGTAAGCCGCCATTCCGCCTTCGTGAAGGAGTTGGCGGCGGCTGCGCATCTTGGGTTCAGCGACATCAATCAGGCAGCACTACTTATCCCGGATCGTATTCATCCGGCAGAAGCATCTCATTGGGTTATGGCCGCGGCGCTCGCGCATTCATGGGGGTTTTCGCCGGTTGTGAGCAGCGTGCAACTCGATGCGCCGCTGGAAAAAGCGGGCGCGGTTGAGAATACACAAGTCTCCGATCTCACCGTCAAAGATGGCACATTGCATTGGATGCAGACCGACAATGCGCTGCCCCTTCCATTGCAGTTGGATGACGGAATGATTCAGTTTGTTCTGCGCATCTCCGACCTGGAAGCGATGGACCAACAATTACTCCGCGTGAACGGCCTGCCTGCTGCCCGATACACGTTGGAGATCGATGGGAAGAAGATCGCTTCCTTCGCGCGGGAGCAGCTTGCCGCTGGTGTGAATCTTGCCCTCTACGCCACACCGATGGAGAACCAGGCGAAGGGCGTAGATGGAATCGAGATCAAGCGGACGAGATTGGACGAGGTGCGCTTCCTTCTTGCGATCGAGGATCCGAAGACCGGCAACCTTGCGGAGACTCTGAGGGCATTGGAAGCAAAGGACGCGGCACTCGCCGAGGAACAGCGTAGGCTGGCGCAGCCAAAGCCGCATCGTTTTGAGCTCTCTCCTGAGTAGAATTCAACTAATCGGAGGGGACTCCTTGAAGTGGACTTCCAATTCGATCGACTCCGAGCGGCGAAAGCTTCTTGGTGGAATTGCAAGCACAATCGTGGCAGTATCCGCGCCGCACGCTACTCTGCGACTCTTGGGACAAGCCCCCTCTGCCGGCGACCCGGCACTTGACCGCGATCAGGTCGCCTCGATTCTAAAGCCGCTCTTCAGGAGCAACGATTCCGCGATCTGGCAGCTCGTTATTGATGCTTACACCGATTGCGTACTCGGGAAGATTCGTCCGCCGGATCCTCCGCTTACGCATAGCTGGATCGTTCCGGGCGGCGGCTATTATGCTCAGTGGCTTTGGGACACGATGTTCGTGGTGGACCTGCTCTCGATCTTGCCTGGCCAGCAGGAAACCATTCGTGGATTCTTTCAAGATTATTGGGACTTCCAGCAGCGATGGAACGCCGCCAAGCCTGAGTTCATGCACGGCATGGTGGCTAACTTTATGGCGCCTTACGACGCGCCAGGCTCCCGCGATGGCAAACAGTGGCGTACATTTCCGGCATACTCTCAGGCGCCGCTATTGGCCTGGGGTATGGAGCGGGTCTACTTGCGCAACGGAGACAAGGAACTACTCCGCGCCGGCCTCGTTCCTCTCGAGAGCTTCCACGAGTGGTACTGGCGCGAGCGGGACTTGATGAATCTCGGACTGATAGGCATTGGCGCCTACAGTGGAGTTGCTCAAGAGGCCCGCTACGAAACTTACGATCGCGAAGTAGATCTCGACGATCTGAGAATGATCTCGCACCCCGGACGCCCTGCGGGCGAAGACAATGGCAAATGGTACGGAGATATTGCGATCCCCGCTAACACTGCCTATTTGCTGCTTTCCGAGCAGTGCCTGGCACGCATGGCCCACCATCTCGGAGATCAGGCAATGGCTAAACGCCGCCGGGCCCGCTACGACCGTGGCGCTGCCGCGATGCGCAAGCATATGTGGGATGAAGACACGGGGTGCTTTTTGGCGGTTCGCGCACAGAGCCTGAAGAAGATCGCCTCACCCACCGTGGGTGGCTTCATGCCTCTGATGGCGCATGTGCCCACCCGCACCCAGGCCGCGCGTATGGCAACCGTGCTTGCCACATCGGGATGGGCAACTCCCTTGCCCATTCCCACCGTGGCGCGGACTGACAAACAGTTCAAGTCGGATGATTTCTGGCGCGGGGACGTATGGCCGGCGCCAAATTACCAGGTCGCAAAAGGGCTGGCTTCCTATGGATACCTGGATGCCGCTGCACGCATCGCGGATGCCTTGGTCGCGAACGCACTCAAGGTCGGCATTTCCGAGCGATACGACTCATTGAGCGGTGCTCCCCTTGGCGTGAAAGGCCTAGGCATGTCCAGCATCGTCATCACGATGATGCTCGATGGGCTCACCAGATCCTATGAGTTGCGCACAGTCAACCATGTCGCGCGCGCCGGGCGATGACCCGCCGCGGCCAGTGAAGACATGGGTCGATGGAGAAGTTGCCGGACGCGAGGTCTCTAGGAACCGCGGAATCCTGCTGAATGGGCCGCTTTTGCCGGACGAGTTATGGCTGTCCCTGAGAAAAGTTCCGGTGGGCGTCTGCCGATCAGCACAGTGGAGCCTCGACGAGCGACAACAGGCCGACACGCGTTTTTTACCCGACTACGGCCAGCGGTTCCGTAATCCGGTAGAGTGCTCGCCAACTCGTCCGTTGCTCATCAATGATTGAAAACCGTGAGCCGGGGATCGCCGTTAAGCCGCATGAGAGAATGTGCCCGAATGCCCCTGCGCCACGATCAGCCGATTTCCCATGCGCACGCCAAAGGAAAGATATCTCTCATCGTATGTTATTGATAATAAATAACTTAGTTCCGGGAGGGGCGGATTGCCTGCCCGTATTGATTCTAAATAAGTTATTGAAAATGCTAGACGCTCAAAGCGATCAAAACGCAGGAAACGCGGTTCGTGAGTACGCTACAAGTACACGGGATTTGAAGCGAAGAAGTTCCAGATTTCAGTGCCGAGTAAACTGCGATCGAGATGAAAAGACGATGTTCGCTGTGACTCGTAACTGATGGCGCGCTTCTGATTTTAATTCGCGCCGGATTCCGTTGGGATCAGGTCGCACGCTTATGCAATCGGACTGGGTTTCGCGCAAACCGGAAGAACCAGTTGGAAGACCGTGCCTTTTTGCAACTCGCTGGCGACTGTCAAATCGGCGTGATGCATTTCGGCGATCCACTTCGCGATTGCCAAACCCAATCCGGCTCCGTCAATATTGCTGCGCGAAGGATCGGCGCGGTAGAAGCGCTCGAAGATGTGAGGCAGATCGACTGCGGAGATGCCCACGCCGCTATCGCGCACTTCCACGGTGGCCTGACGGCTATTCGCGCTCAGAGCCACATCGATCCGCCCTGGCCCTTGCGTGTATTTCAGGGCATTGTCGAGCAGAATCCACAGCAGACGGCGCAAGGTAGCGAAATCGCCGCGTACATTGACAAGACGCGAATCGCCCAGAGAAACGGAAAGTTCGAGGTGACGGTCCCCGGCAATGGGCCGCGCCAACTCGCATGCCTCTTCAACAACTGCGGCCAGATTGAGCGACTCCAGAGCCTTGTCGCCACGTTCGGCATCGGCGCGAGCCAGGGTGAGCATGTCTTCAAGCAGAACTGTTGCCTTCTCGGTTTCCTCGACGATGTCCTCAAAAGCTTGCTGGCTCTCGGGGTCGGCGTTGGGATTCCGCAGGGCCACTTCGGCTACCGTGCGCACAAACGAAATAGGTCCGCGCAGTTCGTGCGAAGCGTCGGCGGTGAATCGTTTGATCTGACCCACGGCTATCTCGAGCCGAGCAAGCATCGCGTTACAGGTTTCGGCTAGACGCTCGAGTTCATCACCTGTATTGGCAACAGGCAAGCGCTCAGAGAGATTGGAGATGCTAATCGAACGGGCAGCAGCAGTGATTCGATCCACCGGCCTGAGAGCTTCGCGGCTGAGCCAGTAGCCGCCCGCGGAAGAGATAAACAGAAGTATGGGCGCGGAAGCTAGCAGCCCTTCCCAGAAACGGCCGAGGACGAGAAGATTGCCGCCTTCGGGCGCGGCTGCTGTGAGATACACGGTTTCGCCTTCGAGCGAGGACCGGCGCGCCAACACCCAATACGGCTGGTCAGGCGCATTTACGTGGTAGAACTTTTCGTTAACGCCCGATTCAAGAGTGGGCCAGGGAAAGGCCTTTGCAGCTGAAGTCGGCGACGGAAGCGCACGTGAGCCGTTGGCGCGAAAGATCTCGGCGAGACCGCCGCCGGTGGCGTGAGCAAACTCCTTGAAGTCCTCGTTTCGCGCGTCGGCGTCTTCATTCTTGTCTAGCAGGGAGCGCAAGCGGTCGATGCGGCGGCTCAGGGTTTGATAGCGTTCGTCGGCGAGCGTGTGCTTGAGATTCAGCCACATCGCCATACCGAACAAAACCCACCCGGCGAGGAAGATGGCGCCAAACCAGATGGTAAGCCGGAGAGAGATGGAGACGCGGCCCTTCAGCATGTCTCGCTCCGCAGCGAGTAGCCGACTCCGCGGATGGTATGCAACAGTTCGACTTCTCCAGGGCGAGTGATCTTCGAGCGCAGGGCGCGGATGAGGACGTACAAACTGTCGAAGCTCACATCGGCATCGCCGCTCCAGCCTTCCTCGATGAGCACCGCATGAGGAACAACAGAGCGAGCGCGGCGCATGAGCACGGAGAGCAGGGCACACTCTGTGCGCGTCAGAGTTGCTTGCCGTGAACCGCGCTGCAGTTCAAATTGATGCGGGCGCAGAATCAGATCCTGATACTGCAGCATCTGCGGGGGCCGCATGGGCACTCGGCGCACGGCGGCGCGCACTTTGGCCAGCAACACATCGAGCGCGAAGGGCTTGGTCAGGTAGTCGTCCGCGCCGGCATCCAGGCCGTACACAATATCGTTCATCGTATCCCGCGCGGAAACAATGATGGCCTGTGTGCGCAATTGATCCGCGCGCAGTTTTCTGATGACGGTGAGGCCGTCGATGCGCGGCAGCATTACATCGAGGAGCATGACGTCGAATGCGCCGGTTTTGCCCAGGCGCAAAGCCTCTTCGCCGTCATAGGCCAGCGTTACCGAGTAGCCTTCGCCCTCGAGTGCACGGCCAAGATGTCCAGCAAGGCTGCGTTTGTCCTCGACGACAAGAACGTGCATGCTCTGATTCCTGGAAGTGATGTTAGTCGGCGATTGTAAATTGTCCATGAATACCGGAAATCCACTGGCAATTCTCAGATTGGGATTAGACTGCCTCCGCATACTCCTGGCAGTGATTACCCGCCTGCACCGGCAGGAATGAGTCAGGAGAAGACCATAATGATTTGCATTGTAAGAACTTGGATCGCGCGCGGAGTGGGCTTGTGGCTGTGTGTGACATTGTTCTCTTTGTCGGCCCTTGGGCAAGCTGCTAAAGGCGCCATCACTGGTTCCGTCGAAGACTTTTCTGGGGCCGCTCTCAAGGGAGCGCAACTTAAGCTGATGCCCTTGGGAGCTGTTGTCGTGACTGACGATCAGGGGCAGTTCACCTTCTTGGCGGTCCCTGCAGGAAGTTACACGGTCTCCGTTTCCTTTGTCGGGTTCAAGCCCGCAGAAATGGCGGTGCAGGTGACCGAAAATCAAGTACAAAATGCTGATATAAAGCTTGATGTGGCCAGTATCGGCGAGAGCGTTCTGGTCACTGCGGAGCGCGCGCATGGCGAGGCGGAATCAATCAACGAGACGAGAACTGCGGACAATATTCTGCAGGTGCTTCCCGCCGAGGTCATCGTCAGCCTGCCCAACGCCAACGCCGCCGACGCGATTGGGCGTCTTCCTTCGGTATCGCTCTACCGGATTGAGGGCGAAGGCGTCTACATCCAGGTGCGTGGCACCGAGCCCCGCCTGACAAATGTTACGGTGGATGGAATCACTATTCCCGCACCCGAACCTACCGTCCGCGAGGTTCGCCTTGACGTGCTGCCCTCATCGATGATCGAAGCAGTTGAACTCAACAAGACTCTCTCCGCCAACATCGATGCCGACGGTATCGCCGGATCGGTGAATATCCGTACCAAGGTGGCCGGCGAGCGCCCGACCTTCGACGCATTTATAGACGGCGGCTACACCAACATAATGAATGGCCGCGCTTCTACCGCGGAGGGAGCTACCTTGGGAAGGCGCTTCGGCGCAACCAAGCGCTTCGGCGTCCTCCTGAATGGCGCATATGACTACAACGGCCGCGGAATCGATAACTTCCAGCCCGCACTCGATCCTTACTCGACCTTAGCGGCGCCTTTCTATGACAGCAACACGATCCGCGATTATCGCTACTATCGGTATCGCTACGGAATGTCTGGCGCAGCGGATTACAAGCTGAACGACAGCACCAGTTTCTATGCCAACGGCATTTACTCCGACTTAAGAGATTGGGGCGACAAGTGGTACTACAAACCCGTTTCGCAGGTACTCTCGGCCCCCGGTGTTTACAGCAGCAAAGCCGCGAAGGCTCCCGCCTTTTACACCTCAAGCAAGCGCCCCAACGCTTCAGTGGGAACACTTATTCTGGGCGGGCGTCACGTTGGCACAAAGTCCTGGTTTACAGCGAATGCTTCCGCCGCATACTCCTATGAAGTCGACTCGGCGGGCAATCCCAAGGCGGACTTCGCATGGAATGGCCCTTCCCTGGGCAACACCTGCGATTACAGCCTGACGGGCGCGGCGGATCCTTACCATCCCCACTTCGGGACTTGCGACACCTCGGCCACCTCACCGCTCCTGACAGCGTCCAACTGGGTCTTCCAGGATCTGACCACCTCGACCGGCAAGGACTCCCAACTTAATCTGACCGCGGCCTCTTCGTATGCCCGCAACTACACTCTTGGTTCCCACTTTTCAACGTTCGAGATGGGTTTCAAATTCTCAAACGGCCACAAGGCGCAAGACGCCACCGAAACCGTTTATGACGGATGGGCGCTGACCGGCGCTGGCACCTCGTCCTACACCATGGCCGCATTGCAGAGCGGATTCCACAACAACAATTACTTTGACGGAAACTTCTTCGGCGGCAACTTCGGCCCCGTCTCGGACTTCAACAAAGTCGTTGCCTTCACGATGGCCAACCTCTCGGGCAATGTGGACCAGATCAAGACAGCGGGAGATACCGCTCCCAATCTCTTTGACTTCGTCGAACAGGTTACCGCCGGATACATGATGAACACCGTTGACCTTGGCAGGCTCCATTTGCAGACCGGCCTGCGCTTTGAAAACACGCAGATGAACGCCCTTGGCCACACGCTTTGCTACTACTCGAATCTCGCAGGCGCACAGGCGTGCGGTTTGACAACTTATACCGGCAGCGGCGAACAGTGGGTAGTCAAGGCGGTCCAGAACAACCCTTCCTATCTTGACGTTCTGCCCGACGTGCAGTTGCGCTACTCTCTCACTCGGGACTCTGCTCTACGCGCTGTTTACGCTCGCGGCGTTGCCCGGCCGACGCCATATCTGCTGGTTCCGTATGTGACTGAAGACTCCACAGCCAGCCCGATTTCGGTCTCTATCGGCAACCCGGCTCTCCGTCCGGAACACGCCAACAACTACGACCTGCTCTACGAGACCTCGCTGCATCCGCTGGGGCTTATTCAGGTGGGCTTCTTCTTCAAGCAATTGGCTGCACCGCAAGTTCCGACTTCCATCCCGGGCAACCTTAACCTTGCGAGCCTTCCTGCAGGTTCCATTCCGCCCGCGGAGTTGGCGGTTATCTCGAGCTACCCCGGGGATGCAATTTCCATGACTGTGAATGGCCAGAATGCACACATCTACGGTTTTGAGGCCAGCTACGAGCAGCACCTGAGCTTCCTGCCGGGAGTACTGGGCGGCTTCGGCATCAACGCCAACTACGGCTACAGCAACTCGCAAGAGAAGGGCCTTCCGCTGCGTCTCGATCAGCCGCGCACCATCGACCAGCCGACCAGCACCTGGAGGATGAGCCCCTCCTATGACAGAAATCGTCTCTCCGCGCGCGTGGGCTTTGCCTACGACGGCCCGAGCGTATTCCAGTACAGCTACATCTCGCCTGCTCTGGTTGCGGGCTCCGATGCCAGCGGCCTCGGCCCGACTGGCCCTTCGGGCGATATATGGACGCTCCCTCACTATCAGGTGGATGCCCAGGCCAGCTATCGCATCTGGCGCGGCCTTAGCGCCAAGGTAGTCGGCCTCAACCTGAACAACGAAGTCTTCGGCTACTACCAGGGCAGCACCCAATTCGTAAACCAGCGCGAGTATTACAAGCCTACTTACACTGGCGGCCTGCGGTACACTTTCGTGGGCGGCGAGAAGTAATCCCGCACAAACTGTGAGTCCGAGTACGGGGTATTCGTCATTGCCAAGGACGCGTACCCCGTTATTTACGAGAGATGTTTTGATTCCGGACCGGTACGGTATCCTGCAGTGTCAAGTCCCAGGCCTTACAGCGTTCGGCAGCGTTCACAACGAGGAATTGTATGACACCGCGTCTTCTTTACGTTGCCGGCTTGCTGGCTATCCTCTCCGCTTCACTACCAGCACAAACGGCATACACTGCTTCGCCGAACCCAGCTGAGAAACTCAATTTCGTTGTCTACCTAAGCCGGCACGGGGTGCGCTCCCCGACCGGCAAGCCGGCTCAATACAACGCGTACTCTGCTGCATCCTGGCCCGATTGGGATGTGCCTCCCGGCTATCTCACCGCGCACGGCTATCAGTTGATGCAAATCTTCGGTGCCTATGACCGCCTGCTGCTTTCCGGCGAAGGTCTGCTCTCCGCGACTGGTTGCGAGGATGCGGAGCACGTCACGTTTTATGCCGACTCCGACCAACGCACGCGAGAAACCGGAAGAGCGTTGGCGGCCGGATTATTTCCGGGGTGTGCGCCGGCGGTGAAGGGAATGGGGGAAGGCACGCGGGATAAACTCTTCCATCCGCTTGGAGCGCATCACGCTTCGCTCGATCCGGCGCTGGCCCTTGCCGCCATTAGCGGACGCATCGGAGGCAATCCCGACAATCCTACTGAGGCCAATCGCACACAGCTCACCGAGTTGGACAGAATTCTCGGGCATTGCGGGCATCCTGCGACGCCTGCGGCAAACCGGCAGTCCATTCTGGAGATTCCGGCCAAGCTCACGTCCGGACCCGGAGATCACCTCGCGGAGTTGCGCGGCCCTTTGAGCGCCGCGTCGACGCTCACCGAGAATCTTCTTCTCGAATACACCGAAAACATGGACGTAGCGAATGTCGGCTGGGGATGCGTAAATGGCGCAAACCTGCGCGCGCTGATGGATCTGCATACGGCCGCATCGGAATTCTCGCAGCGCCCCAAACCGATTGCGCGTGCCCAGGCGTCAAACCTGCTCCATCAAATTGCGTTGTCTCTCTCACAGGCCGAAATGGGCAAGCCTGTGGCTGGAGCGATCAGCGGCGTAAGTGACCGCGCGCTTTTCCTCATTGGACACGATACCAACATTGCCAGCATCGCTGGACTGCTGGACCTGGACTGGATCGCCGACGGGCGGCGCGATGACACGCCTCCCGGCGGAGCG
>Ga0302266_10002564_pt1 | contig 15417 bp, 10 predicted proteins | sample III_Bog_E1_2_FD_194559 | JGI IMG/M metagenome (GOLD analysis project Ga0302266, IMG submission 194559) | Peat permafrost microbial communities from Stordalen Mire near Abisko, Sweden - III_Bog_E1_2 | ecosystem: Environmental > Terrestrial > Soil > Wetlands > Peat | place: Sweden: Abisko... | reverse complement strand
GGTGCTGAGCGACTATTCGCGCGCGTATGTGGCGAACGCCGGGGTTGCGGGACTGCCCTGCGCGGCGGTGGCGGTGCCCAACGTATCGACCACCTGCACGGTGTCGGTGGTGAACCTGACCACGGACACAGTGACGGCGACGATCCCGATCAACGGGCATCCGGCCTGGATTGCCACCACAAACGCGACGCCGACCGGCAAGGTGTATGTGGTGTGCAAAGACTCGCAGGTGATGACGGTGATCGAGACCGATACGGACACCGTGGACACGACGATTCCGCTGCAAGGGTACGGTGTCAGCGTGCGCATGACGGCGCCGTAAGGCATCGCTCTCATCGACCCGCTGAAAGAAGGCCGCCGTCATCTACCGCCCCGGCGAGCAGCCGGAACACCTTGCGCAGCCAACGTCCGTCCAGGGTACCGGCCCCATCGCCGGGTTTGAACTGGTGCTGGCCCGGATTTGGGCTTAGTAAGGTTCCCCGTTTGCCCAACCCGAGTCTAGATTAATGAATCCGATGCGAAGCTCTTTGCTTGGCACAAAGTTTGTTAGATGTGCCGAGAAATGGTCAGCGTCAGTTTTCATTACTGGCCCATTCCAACAGAAACTCACGTAGGATTCGCCCTTCAACTTGCGGCCTGCCTGCTGAAATTGAGGGTGGGGCCGTTCCACGACAAGAGTGAAATCCTCGATTGGCGTCTTCCAGGTATTGGCAGTTGTAAGGATGAAATCCACATAGAAGATTGAGGACTCGTTATCTTGAACAGCAAGATATTTTGAAACAGTATTTCTTAGCCCCGGGTCGATACAGACAGATCTGGCCTCCACGCTGTCTTCCTTTGGTGTTGTGCCTAAGCCGACGGTGTTTGAGTTCCCCAAATCCGGAGTGTATTCGTGGCGAATATGAACAATGGAGTGGGCTGGGAAGGTCTGCGACCAGTAATACTTCTTGCGAACCTTCCAGTTTGGGCTGCCGTATTCCCCATTTACATGGTCTATCAGTCCCACTTTCGCCAGACGCTCCTTCTGAGCTTTACTGAGCCTGTCTATCTGTGGCTGAGTGTCGTTGTCGATGCTGTGTCCGTAGCTTGCGACATCCACCCCCATTGATCTCAAAAGCGCGCTATAGTCTTGGCCTTTGAGCATCGCTTTTGCTTCGATGGCGTAGTGAACCGGTTTCTGATCGACCCACAGTTTGAAGTTGTCGAATCCCTGCTCAGAGGGTCTTCGGTCTTCCATTTCAAGTGAGTAATCGGGAATGGGAAACGCGATCTCGGTTGATATGTCGGCGTCGGTGTCGTTGCGGAAGTCGTAATCGACGATGACCTTGCTCTCACTGATGGTGAGGACTTCCTTCGCCATCGTGATTCGTGGCTCACAGGTCATTACGATTCCACCGGCGGCGATGGAGGCGGCACCGTCATCGGCGAGGGCGGTGCTGCTGGCAAGAGAGGCGACGAGGATAAGAACCGGAAGAGGTCGCATTTTAGGTTGACCGAATTCTCGCACGAATCGACCGCACATTGACGAAAATCTTGCGTTCCGGCATACTGGAAAGAGTGTCTCCGCTCTGTGCGGGGGCCAGTCAGATGCACCACGGCCGAACGGCTCATCCAGCCAGCAGTTGATTCCGAAAGACAAGCAATTTTGGATGGGTTCAGCGAGAAACAGCGCTGCATGGTTCGCGCGGTGGGAGACGAGGGAAGAATGGCAAAGAAGCTGTCCAAGAATATGGTGAAGGCGCGCGCGCTGGTGGAGCGGCGGCCCTACACCCTGATCGATGCAGTCCCACTCATCAAAAAAGCCAAGTATGCCAAGTTCGACGAGACCGTCGACCTGAATATCCGTCTGGGCGTTGACCCCAAGCACGCCGACCAGATGGTGCGCGGGACGGTGGTGCTGCCGCATGGGCTGGGCAAGACCAAGATCGTCGCCGTCATCACCTCGGGCGACAAGATCGCCGACGCGCTGGCAGCCGGTGCGGAGTTTGCCGGCGGCGATGAGCTGGTGGAGAAGATCCAGAAAGAGAACTGGACCGCCTTCGACGCTCTGATAGCCACGCCCGACATGATGAAGCTGGTTGGACGGCTGGGCAAGGTGCTGGGGCCGAAGGGGTTGATGCCCAACCCCAAGACCGGCACGGTGACCACGGATGTTGTCGCGGCGATCAAGGAGATCAAGGCCGGCAAGGTGGAGTTCCGCACGGACAAGACCGCGCTGGTGCATGTTCCTGTCGGCAAGCTGTCGTTCGAGCCGAAGAAGCTGATCGATAACGCAATGACCGTCATCAGCGCCGTGCTGAAGGCCAAGCCGTCGGTGGCCAAGGGCAAGTACGTCAAGGGAATGACCCTCAGTTCGACCATGGGGCCCGGCGTGCAGCTCGATTCGACCGTACTGGAGCTGGCGGGCAAGGTTTAGATGCAGTCTAAAGAAACAGGCCCACTCTGGCGCGTGAGCGAGGAGCGGGGAGCGAAAGCGAAGAGGATTCAGTCATGGCATTGACCAGAGCAAAGAAGACGGAGAAGGTGAAGGCGCTCGCAATCGAGCTGGAGCACTCGACTTCGGCCATCGTGGGCACATTCACCGGACTGACCGCAGCCAAGGACTACGGCCTGCGCAAGGCGATTCGCGGGGCGGGCGGCAGCTACCACGTGGTGAAGAACAAGCTGGTGGCGCTCGCCGGCGAGGGAACACAGATCGAGGCGGCGCTGCTGGGGCTGAAGGGCGTCTCGTCGGTGGCGTACACCTCGGGCGACCCTGTGGCTCTGGCCAAGGCGCTGGCGGGCTGGGTGAAGGACAACTCGGATTTCTTCCACTTCAAGCTGGGAATCGTCGACGGCAAGCTGCTCTCGGTGGATGAGATCAAGGCGCTGGCCACGATGCCGGGCAAGGAGGAGCTCTTCAGCAAGCTGCTGTTCCTGATTCAGTCTCCGGCACAGCGGCTGGCTACGGTGATCAATGCAGCGGGACGCGATCTGGCGGTGGTGATCGGTCAGGGCGTGGAGAAGGGCAAGTTTGCTGGAGCAGCCGAGGCGCCGGTTGTTGAGGCGCTGGTGGCCGAAGCTCCGGCGGTCGAAGCTGTTGTTGAAGCGCCAGTGGCTGAGGATGCTGTCGCTGAAGTTCCTGCGGTTGAGGTTCCAGCCGCTGAATCTCCGGTTGATGAAGCGCCGAAGGCCGAGGGCGCATAAAGAGTTTCGCTTCGTTCCCCTGGGTGCGCTTAGCGGATTGCTTGTCTGGGCATCCGCCCCGCGCAACGGAAACCTGGAGGAGTTGGGGCAACCGAAGAGGATTTGGGGCTTCGGGCAGGCAAGTCCGCAGAATGCAGCACTAAAGTTTCGGAATTGAATTTTTTAGGAGAAATGACATGGCAGACATTCAGCAGTTGGAAGATCAGATTGTGAGCCTCAGCCTGCTTGAGGCTTCGGCGTTAGTGAAGAAGCTGGAAGAGCGTCTTGGCGTCTCGGCGGCAGCAGCCGTTGCGGCCCCGGCGGCAGGCGGCGGAGCGGCAGCAGCGGCCCCGGTGGAAGAGAAGACCGAGTTCACCGTCATCCTGAAGGATGCGGGAGCGAACAAGATCTCTACCATCAAGGCAGTACGCGAAGTCACGGCCCTGGGCTTGAAGGAAGCCAAAGACCTGGTGGACGGCGCGCCGAAGGCCCTGAAGGAGAACATTTCGAAGGAAGATGCGGCAGCCATCGCCAAGAAATTCGAAGGCATCGCGACCGTCGAAATCAAATAGTTATCCCCTGCGACTTGCACGCCGGGGCAGAACGCGGTATTCTAACCAATGGAGAACCGCCTCTGCCTTGGTGTGCTAGTAGGCAGACAGCGCTTCCGGACACCTCGGCAACCTTAATATTGGACAATTCGTCAAACCGATGCTTCGGCATCGCCGGCAATTTTGCAACTTTGGCATCCAGCTAAGGCTGGATTCGGCATCTACGGAAACAGTGGCAATCGAGCTAATTCTGGCTTTGACATCACCCTCTACGCAACTCTTCCGGTCCATCCCGCGTGAGCGGGCTACGGGGCCGGCCATCTGCAAGTCTGGCGGCGGACATGCACGGTGACACGGGAACAGCAGCGGCAGCAAAACCTTGAGGCTAGGCGAGCTTCAAAGGGCGGCAGGCATCCAGTTCAGACATAGAAACAGTGCACAAGCCGGTATTTGCGCTCACGGGGCGTTTTGTCCCTGCGAGCGCCTTTCTGCGTTTACCGCCTCCCTCGTGGAAGCAGATGCAATCGAGCTTACGCGAACTTTATAGCAGTTCCAGCAGCCCAGCGATAGTTAAATATTTTAGCTGGACTGGCGCATTGAGACGTAACCAGTAACAGGCGCACAGACCAAACCACATCGAGGGTGGGGAGGCGAAACAGGCGTAGACGGAACAGATTTCGGAGAGCTGCATTGCGGCTCTCCACCTCCGAGCGCGACCGGCGGGCACCCCGCACCGGCAGCGAGCCACGGAAGGCCTCGAACAGAAGTTTTCAGGAGAAGAGCATGCCCAGCGAAATGCGCGCGGTCCGCAGCCGCCTCGATTTTTCCAAGATTTCCACGTCCATCCAGATCCCCAATCTCATCGAAGTACAGCGCCGCAGTTATGAGCGCTTCCTGCAGATGGACAAGCTGCCTCAGGAGCGCGAGGACAACGGGCTGCAGTCGGTGTTCACCTCGGTGTTTCCGATTACGGACTTCCGCAATATTTCGGAGCTGGAGTTTGTCGACTACTCGATCGGCAACTGGGAGTGCAAGTGCGGATACCTGAAGGGGCTGAACCATCTGCGCACGGCGTGCTCCAACTGCGGCCACATGGTGATCACCGACCCCTTCCATCCGGGAGACGTGCTGTGCAGCTTCTGCGGGACGTACAACAAGAACACGCCGGACTTCTGCACCAAGTGCGGCGACCCGGTTGGGTTGCAGTTGAAGTACGACCAGGCGGAGTGCGAAGAGCGCGGCATGACCTACTCGGCGCCGCTGAAGGTGACCATCCGCCTGAAGGTCTACGACAAGGACCCCGAGACCGGCGTGAAGAGCCTGCGCGACATGAAGGAGCAGGAGGTCTTTTTCGGCGACATTCCGCTGATGAGCGCCAACGGCACCTTCATCGTGAACGGCACCGAGCGCGTCATCGTCAGCCAGTTGCATCGCTCGCCCGGCGTCTTCTTCGAGACGGCCAACAACCACACCTACTTTCTGGGCAAGATCATCCCGTATCGCGGAAGCTGGGTGGAGTTTGAATACGACCAGAAGAACACGCTGTATGTGCGCATCGACCGCAAGCGCAAGTTCCTGGGCACGATCTTCCTGCGCGCGCTCGGCCTGCGCACCGACGAAGAGATACTGAAGACCTTCTACACGGTGGACACGATCCACGTGAAGGATGGCAAGCTGTACTGGAAGGTGGTTCCCGAGACCCAGTCGACCAACCTGCTGGGCACGCGCCCCGCGCTGGGCATCACGGTGAAGGGCGAGGAGCTGGCACCGGCTACACGCAAGATTTCGCCGCACACCTTGAAGCTGCTGCGTTCGCACAAGATCGAGTCAGTCGAGGTGGAGACGAGCGAGTTCGACGGCGCAATGACTGCGTCGGATGTGGTGGATATGACCACCGGCGAGCTGCTCTATGAGGCAAACCAGGAGCTGACCGCCGACAAGCTGCACAAGGTACTGCAGGCGGGCGTGACCTCGATCGAGATCTTCTTCCCGGAGCGCGACGATGTGGGCAACATCATCACCAACACGCTGCGCCGCGACACAGTGCGCAAGCCGGAAGAGGCGCTGATCGAGATCTACCGCAAGCTGCGTCCCGGCGACCCGCCGACGCTGGACACGGCGAGTGCGCTCTTCGAGGGCATGTTCTTCGACCAGCGCAAGTACGACTTTTCGCGCGTTGGCCGGCTGAAGTTCAACATCAAGCTATACGAGAACCAGGACGCCAGCGGGCTGGACAAGCGCACGCTGACGCCGGAGGACTTCTACGGGACGATCCGCTACCTGCTGAAGCTGCGCAAGAACATCGGCATGGTGGACGACATCGACCACCTGGGCAACCGCCGCGTGCGCGCCGTGGGCGAGCTGATGGAGAACCAGTTCCGCATTGGCCTTGTCCGCATGGAGCGGGCCATCAAGGAAAAAATGAGCGTCTATCAGGAGATGTCGACGGCCATGCCGCACGACCTGATCAACGCCAAGCCGGTGATGGCGGCGATCCGCGAGTTCTTCGGATCGAGCCAGCTCTCGCAGTTCATGGACCAGACCAATCCGCTGTCGGAGATCACGCACAAGCGCCGTCTCTCCGCCCTCGGGCCGGGCGGTCTGTCACGCGAGCGCGCGGGCTTTGAAGTGCGCGACGTCCATCCCACGCACTACGGACGCATCTGCCCGATTGAAACGCCAGAAGGCCCGAACATCGGCCTCATCAGTTCGCTTTCGTGCTTTGCGCGCATCAACGAGTACGGCTTTATCGAGTCGCCCTACCGCCGCGTGAAGGAAGGGCGCGTTCTGGATTACTTCGCAGTGGTCAACGCCGGAGAGAGCACGCTGCGCCAGGGCGACCACATCGAGTCCAACGAGCTGCGCAAGCTGAACGACCGCCTGCGCAAGGAGAAGAAGCGTACGGTGGAGGTTGAGCCGTTCAGCTTCTATCTTTCGGCGTGGGAGGAAGACCGGCACACCATTGCGCAGGCCAACATCGAGCTGGACGAGAAGCTGAATATCGTGCAGAACGTGGTGGATGCGCGCCGTCAGGGCAATTTCGTGCTGGTGCCCAGGGCGGACGTGGACTACATCGACGTCTCGCCGAAGCAACTGGTCTCGGTGGCCGCTTCGCTGGTTCCGTTCCTGGAACATGACGACGCCAATCGCGCTCTGATGGGCGCCAACATGCAGCGCCAGTCGGTGCCGCTGCTGGTCTCTGAAGCTCCCTACGTCGGCACCGGCATGGAGGGCGTCACCGCGCGCGACTCCGGCGCCGTGATTCTGGCCAAGCGCAACGGCATCGTGGATTCGGTGGACTCCGAGCGCATCATCGTGCGCGTCGAGGGAGAACACCATCCCACGCAGCTCTCGCGCGAGGTCGGCTCGGACATCTATCAACTGACCAAGTTCAAGCGCTCCAACCAGAACACATGTATCAACCAGAAGCCCATCGTCAGCCAGGGCGACCGCGTGGTGAAGGGGCAGGTGATCGCCGACGGGCCATGCACGGAGCAGGGCGAGCTCGGTCTGGGCCGCAACGTCCTGGTCGCCTTCATGCCATGGCGCGGGTACAACTTCGAGGACGCCATCCTCATCAGCGAAAAACTGGTGAAGGACGACTACTACACCTCCATCCACATCGAGGAGTTCGAGATCGAGGCGCGCGACACCAAGCTGGGGCCGGAAGAGATCACGCGCGACATTCCCAACGTCAGCGAGCACGCACTGCGCGACTTGGACGAGAGTGGGATCATCCGCATCGGCGCCAGCGTTGGCCACAACGACATCCTGGTGGGCAAGGTAACGCCCAAGGGCGAGACGCAGTTGACGCCGGAAGAAAAACTCCTGCGCGCCATCTTCGGCGAGAAGGCGGGCGACGTTCGCGACGCATCGCTGACCTGCCCTCCGGGCATCGAGGGGACGATCGTTGACGTGCGCATCTTCAGCCGCAAGGGACAGGAGAAGGACGAGCGCGCCAAGCAGATCGAGCAGGAGCAGATTGAGAAGCTGGAGCGCAACCTGGCCGACGAGATCCGCATTCTGACCGACGAGCGGCTGAAGCGGCTGGAAGGGATTCTGGGCGCGCGAGAGGTGCTCAGCGACCTGCACGACGAGCGCACCAACAAGAAGCTGCTCAGCAAGGGCGACATCCTCGACCGCGACACCATTGAGCTGATTTCGACACGCAACCTGAAGCGCATTCGCTATGCCGACAAGGACCCGCGCGTCAACGAGCAGATCGACGAGATCGAGGAGATGACCAGCCGCCAGATCGACGTGCTGCGCAAGATCACCAACGACAAGGTGGGCAAGATGCAGAAGGGCGACGAGCTTTCGCCCGGCGTCATCAAGATGGTGAAGGTCTACATCGCCATGAAGCGCAAGCTGTCGGTGGGCGACAAGATGGCGGGACGCCACGGCAACAAGGGCGTCATCGCGCGCATTCTTCCCGAGGAGGACATGCCGTACCTGCCCGATGGGACGCCGGTGGAGATTGTGCTGAACCCGTTGGGCGTGCCCTCACGTATGAACGTCGGACAGATTCTGGAGACGCATCTGGGCTGGGCGGCGCACGAACTGGGCAAGCAGATTGCCGAGGAAGCCGCGCAGATGACCTCTGCCAGTGAAGTACGCGAACTCTTCAAGGCGCGCTTTGCCGGCACCGCCGCACTAACCCAGCTTCTCGACCTGGACGACGCGCAGACCATTCGCGCGGCCGCCGGGATGAAGCGCGGCATATGGTTCGGCACCGCGGTCTTCGATGGCGCGCGCGAGAGCGAGATCAAGGCGCTGCTGAAGTCGGCGGGACTGCCCAGCTCGGGCAAGACGCAGCTCTACGACGGCATGGTTGGCGAACCGTTCGAGCAGCCGGCGACGGTTGGCTACATCTATATGCTGAAGCTCTCGCATCTTGTCGACGACAAGATCCACGCGCGCTCCATCGGGCCGTACTCGCTCATCACGCAACAGCCGCTGGGCGGCAAGGCGCAGTTCGGCGGACAGCGCTTCGGCGAGATGGAGGTGTGGGCGCTGGAGGCATACGGCGCGGCCTACATCCTGCAGGAGCTGCTCACCGCAAAATCCGACGATGTCTTCGGCCGCACCAAGATCTACGAGGCCATCGTGAAGGGCGAGGCGGCGATCGAGCCCGGCGTGCCCGAATCATTCAACGTTCTTATCCGCGAGTTGCAGTCGCTGTGCCTCGACGTCGAGCTGATCAAGCAGATCGACCAGAAGAAGGTACCGCTGCCTGAACTCGCTTTAACCGAATAACGCACGAGGGAGGTGGAGGCTGGCTTTCATGCCCCCTCCACTTTCAGCAACACCACAATCGAAATCAGCAACAGCACCAGAACCAAGGCATCGCGATGCGCCGAAAGTCATCGCGGAACAGATTGAGTAACCGCAGCCAACCCGCTGCACTGCTTGCGCAGAGAACAAACGGAGACGCAAACTATGTTCCGCTCCAGCCCCTTTGAACTCACCGGACCGATCCTCGACTTTGACGCCATCAAGATCCAGCTTGCCAGCCCGGAGAAGATCCGCTCCTGGTCGCATGGCGAGGTGACCAAGCCGGAGACGATCAACTACCGAACCTTCAAGCCGGAGCGCGACGGGCTCTTCTGCGCGCGGATTTTTGGGCCAATTACGGATTGGGAGTGTCTGTGCGGCAAGTACAAGCGCATGAAGCACCGCGGCGTGATCTGCGACAAGTGCGGCGTGGAAGTGACGCTCAGCAAGGTGCGCCGCGAGCGGCTCGGCCACATCGAGTTGGCCAGCCCCTGCTCGCATGTGTGGTTCTTCAAGGGACTGCCCAGCCGCATTGGGCATCTGTTGGACATCAGCCTGCGCGAGCTGGAGGCGGTGCTGTACTTCGAGTCGTACGTTGTGGTCGATCCAGGCGACGCGCCGGTCAAGGAGCGCGAGGTCATCAAGGACGAGACTAAGTTCCGCGAGCTGGATGCGCAGTACCGTCCCTCCGGATTCAAGGCCATGATGGGCGCCGAGGCGATCAAGGAACTGCTGAAGCGGGTCGACGTCAACGAGCTCTCCGTCGAACTGCGCGAGCGCATCAAGACCGAGACCTCGCTGCAGAAGAAGCTCAAGTACTCCAAGCGGCTGAAGATTGTCGAGGCCTTCCGCAAGTCCGACAATAAGCCGCAGTGGATGATTCTAGACGTGATCCCGGTGATTCCGCCGGAGCTGCGTCCTCTGGTTCCGCTGGACGGAGGCCGTTTCGCAACGTCCGACCTCAACGACCTCTATCGCCGCGTCATCAATCGCAACAACCGGCTCAAGAAGCTGATGGACCTTCATGCTCCCGAGGTCATCGTGCGCAACGAGAAGCGCATGTTGCAGGAGGCGGTCGATGCGTTGTTCGATAACGGTCGCCGTGGACGCGTGCTGCGCGGCGCCAACAACCGCCCGCTGAAGTCGCTTAGTGACACTCTGAAGGGCAAGCAGGGCCGCTTCCGCCAGAACCTGCTGGGCAAGCGCGTGGACTATTCCGGCCGGTCGGTCATCGTGGTCGGCCCAGAGCTGCAACTGCACCAGTGCGGCCTGCCCAAGAAGATGGCGCTGGAACTCTTCAAGCCCTTCATCTATCACCGCCTGGAACAGACCGGCCACTGCACCACCATCAAGCAGGCCAAGGAGATGGTGGAGATGCAGGAGCCCATTGTGTGGGACATTCTGGAAGAGGTCATCAAGGACCATCCGATTCTGCTGAACCGCGCGCCCACGCTGCATCGTCTCGGCATTCAGGCCTTTGAGCCGGTGCTGGTGGAGGGCAAGGCGATCAAGATCCACCCGCTGGTCTGCACCGCCTTCAACGCCGACTTCGATGGCGACCAGATGGCCGTGCACATCCCGCTCTCGCCCGAGGCGCAGATCGAGGCCTCGGTGCTGATGCTGGCCTCGCACAACATCCTTTCGCCGGCCAGCGGCCAGCCGATCACCGTGCCCACGCAGGACATGGTGCTGGGCATCTACTACCTCACCAAGGCCAAGGTCAATGCCATCGGCGAGGGCCGCGTCTTTGCCAACATCGAAGAGGTGCTGATGGCGCTCGAGGCCAAGCAGGTCGAGACGCTCTCGCCCATCCGCCTGCGCTACACCGGCCCGGTGCTGGACATGACCACCGCCTACGACGATCAGGACCTGAACCACACCGAGGTAGTGCACTTCAACAAGCAGTTCCTCTCCACCACGGTTGGCCGCGCCATCCTCAACGATGCGCTGCCAGAGGGCATGCCATACATCAACGGCCTGCTGAAGAAGAAGGGAATTGGCCAGCTCGTCAACTACTGCTACCTGAACCTCGGCCTGGAGATTACGGTCAAGATGCTCGACCGGATCAAGGACCTCGGCTTCCGTTATGCCACCCGCTCCGGACTCTCGGTTGGCCTCGACGACATGGTCATCCCGGACTCCAAGTACACACTGGTGAGCGAAGCGGAGAAGACCGTTCTCGCCATGCAGCAGCAGTACCTGGACGGTGCCATCACCAACGGCGAGCGCTCCAATAAAGTGATCCAGATGTGGTCCGGCGTCACCGAGCGCGTTGCCGATGAGATGTTCAACAACATGAAGCGCGCCGACAAGGAGGGGGCCATGAACCCGATCTACATCATGGCCGACTCGGGCGCCAGAGGATCGAAGCAGCAGATCCGCCAGCTCTCCGGCATGCGCGGTCTGATGGCGAAGCCGTCGGGCGAGATCATCGAGACGCCCATCACGGCCAACTTCCGCGAAGGCCTCACCGTGTTGCAGTACTTCATCTCCACGCACGGAGCCCGCAAGGGACTGGCCGACACCGCGCTGAAGACCGCCGACTCCGGCTATCTGACGCGCCGCCTGGTCGATGTTGCGCAGGACGTCATCATCTCCGAAAACGACTGCGGCACGGTCGAAGGCATCTACGTCACCCCGATCATCGAGGCAGGCGAGATCATCGAGCCGCTGCGCGACCGCATCATCGGACGCGTTAGCCTGGAGAAGCTGAAAGACTTCGAGGGCAAGACCATCGTCGAGGTGAACCAGGAGATCGACGAAGATCTCGCCTCCGCCGTGCAGGCCGCGGGCATCGAGCGCGTCAAGATCCGCTCCGTGCTCACCTGCGAATCCAAGCGTGGCGTCTGCATCCTCTGCTACGGGCGCAATCTCGGCTCCGGCAAGCTGGTGGAGATGGGCGAGGCCGTTGGCGTCATCGCGGCACAGTCCATCGGCGAGCCCGGCACGCAGCTCACCATGCGCACCTTCCACATCGGCGGAACGGCCAGCCGCGTCTCCGACGCCTCGCACATCGAGGCCAAGAACGCCGGAACCATCCGCTTCATCAACCTGGTCACCGTGCGCAGCAAGGACGGCGGCCTGGTGGCGATGAACCGCAACGGATCCATCGCCATTGTGGACGACAAGGGACGCGAGAAGGAGCGCTACGCCATTGTTTACGGCGCCAAGCTCAAGGTCGAGGAGGGAACCAAGGTCAAGCAGGGAGACATCCTCGGCGAGTGGGACCCCTACACCTTCTCACTGCTCACCGAGATCGCCGGCATCGTCCACTTCAAGGACCTGCAGGAAGGCGTCACGCTCAACGACGAGGTCGACGAGGTCACCGGGCTCAGCCGTCTTGTGGTCGCCGACTCCACAGACGAGAAGCGCCAGCCCGCCATCATCATCAAGGCCGCCAGCGGAAGCAAGCGCTACCTGATGCCATCGCGCGCCCACCTCATGGTGGCCGACGGCGACGAGCTCTTCCCCGGCGACATCCTGGCCAAGATCCCGCGCGAAACAACGCGCACCAAGGACATCACCGGAGGTCTGCCGCGCGTCGTCGAACTCTTCGAGGCGCGCAAGCCGCGCGATCCCGCCATCATCAGCAAGATCGACGGCGTGGTCCGCTTCGGCGAGGTCGCCAAGGGTCAGCGCAAGGTATACGTCACCGCGGACAACGGGCAGGAAGAGGAGTACAGCGTTCCCCGCGGCGTCTACGTCAACGTGCAGGAGGGCGAACGCCTGCGCGCCGGCGACCCGCTCATCGACGGGCCACGCAATCCGCACGACATCCTCGAGGTGCTCGGCGAACGCGCGTTGCAGATGTACCTGGTCAACGAGATCCAGGAGGTCTACCGCCTGCAGGGCGTCACCATCTCCGACAAGCACATCGAGACCATCGTTCGCCAGATGCTGCGCTGGGTCAAGATCGAGGAGGTCGGCGACACCACCTTCCTGCTCGAACAGCAGACGGACCGCTTCCGCTTCAACGAGGAGAACCAGCGCGTGCTGATGAACGGCGGTCGTCCCGCCATCGGGCGTAGCTTGCTGCTGGGAATTACCAAGGCGTCGCTCTCGACGGATTCGTTTATCTCCGCGGCCAGCTTCCAGGAGACCACCCGCGTACTGACCGAAGCCAGCATCAACGGCTCCATCGACACGCTGCGCGGACTCAAGGAGAACGTCATCGTCGGCCGCCTCATCCCCGCCGGCACCGGCATGGAGTACTACCGCAACGTCCAGCTCTCGCCAGAGCTGGAGGAAGCGGCAGCCCAGGTGCAGCAGGAAGTCTCCGCCGCCATCGAGGCCGAAGAGCACGAACTCGAACTCATGCGCATGGAAGGCGAACAAGAAGAAATGGCCGCCGAATAGCACGTAGCCTGCCCTGAGCTTGTCGAAGGGTACCGTCCTCGACGCTTCGCGTGAAAGCGCCTCGCGCCCTAGTGCAAAAACAAACAACGACGGGCGGACTCAATTCGAGTCCGCCCGTTTTGCATTGACTCGTTATTCCTGTACGACTAGGCTCGAAATATGCAGATAGAACTCCAACCCGGCAACGCCGTCCACGCCAAGCTCATGGACGCGGCGCAGAGTGGCGAAGAGGTGGTTCTGGCCAGCGCCGGAAGGCCTGTCGTCAAGCTGGTTGTGGTTCCGCTCGCTGCGCACCCCGGCAGCCGCACGCCCGGCCGCCTCAGGGGCAAGCTGCAACTGCCTCCGGACTGGGCGCGGAAGTTCGATGCCATGGATGAAGAGATCGCAAGCCTCATGCTTGACGCGCCTCTCACCACAAAGGGCGACATCTGAGATACCTTCTCGACTCCAACGTCCTGGTCTGGTGGGTCTGCGAGCCGGAGTCTCTTACCCGCCGCGTCCACCAGATCCTCAGCACGGACGCGAATGAGTTGATCGTCAGCGCCGCTTCTCTCTGGGAACTCTCCATCAAGATCGGCAAGGGCAGGCTTGCCGCGGCTGGCTCCTCCATCCAGTACCTCATGGACGAGATGGACGCGCAGGCCATCTCACTGCTTCCCATTCTCCGCGCGCACATTCTTCGCGCCGAGGTCCTGCCTCCTCACCATCGCGACCCATTCGATCGCATGATCATCGCGCAGGCGCTGGAAGAGAACCTTCCCGTTCTCACCTCCGACTCCAAGTTCGCCGCCTACGGCGTCCAAGTCGTCTGGCAGTAGGCAGCCGCCATCGCTCACCGAACTGGCCCAGACGACCGGGCGCGCCAAGTCGAACCTATCGCGCACGCTCAAGACCATGGAGCGCTACGGCCTGGTCTACTTCGAGCAAGGCCCCGGCCGCCAGATCGCCCCGCGAACCAACTACTCCGGCGTCAAACTCGAGATGACCTTCCAATAGCATTTCGTGCCGTCCTCGACGCTTCGCGTATCAAACCCAAAGGCGGACTCTTCAGAGTCCGCCCGTTGTTTATTGTGCTATTTGATCTGCTTCGAGAGCGGATGAGTGCCGGGTGCCCCACATCTCGCTTCTGAGATGTGGGTTCAGGCCAACGAGTAGCAAAAACACAAAATAACCCAAGCGGTTGGGAATATGGTATGCTGCTTCTGTGCCAACCATCCTGAGAATTGGGCATCTGCGCGTAGTCATCTGGCCGAACGACCATCCCCCGCCGCACGTCCACGTCTTCGGCTACGGTGGGGAAGCGCTGTTCAACTTAAACTGCCCGAACGGTCTACCAACGCTCCGCGATCAATACAGATTGAGCGATCCGGAAGTGAATCGAATGATTCGGGCGCTGGTGCCCTATATTCCGCAGCTATGCACCACTTGGGAGGAGATGCATGGAAAGCAAAAGCCTAATTAGCCATAAAGATTATTTGGCAGCTACACGTCGGGCCAAGAGGATGCAGGCCACCACCCCCATGGCTGTTGCCGTGCGCTACAACAAGCAGGCGAACCGGATCATCATCAGTCTCTCCACCAAACTTGATGTCATGTTCAATCCGGCGGATGTGCAGGGCCTGGAGGATGCCACGCCGTCGCAGCTCGAAGAGATTGAGATCACCCCATCGGGCTTTGGCCTCTACTTTCCGGCATTGGATGAGGGAATCAACGTCCCGAATCTGCTTGAAGGCTCGTTCGGCTCGCGCAAGTGGATGGCGGCGCGGCTGGGTGCGGAGGGAGGCAAGGCCCGCAGCCTGGCCAAGCGCACCGCCGCCCGCGCCAACGGAGCATTGGGTGGCCGGCCGCGCAAGTCCGCCGCCCGCTAAGGCCGTGTGCCCCATTCATCGCGCACTCGGCGATGAGTGGGCATTCGAGCTGACGAACCCGGAGAATCTTGTCAAGGGTCTCAATCCGGTGTCAATCCGGCAAATCGAACAAAAAACGCATGTTAGCCGCTAAAAATAGCCAAAAATAGTTGGCATAGTAGTTATGCTCCATCCGGTATAATAGAGGTAGTAGATAAATGAGA
>Ga0302266_10002560_pt1 | contig 15436 bp, 18 predicted proteins | sample III_Bog_E1_2_FD_194559 | JGI IMG/M metagenome (GOLD analysis project Ga0302266, IMG submission 194559) | Peat permafrost microbial communities from Stordalen Mire near Abisko, Sweden - III_Bog_E1_2 | ecosystem: Environmental > Terrestrial > Soil > Wetlands > Peat | place: Sweden: Abisko... | reverse complement strand
AGTAGGCATTGGGTTTGATGTAATCCGGCGCGGGAATGGACGGGTCAAAAGTTTTAACGGATTCAGTTTGGACGGCGTAGATGTTTTGTGGCAGCCGTGCAACCGCGTGCGCCAGGGCTTCACCGAGGTCACGGTGGTCGGGTTCCAGCACGGGTTCGCCGTCCCGATACATGCCGCGAGCGAGCCGCATTTTACCCAGCATCATTTCAGGATGGACGGCGAAGTATTCGTTGATGGAAAACTTTTCCTGACGGTCGTTGGTGAAATCCACCGAGGCTTTCCAAGCCGGGCCGCTCGGCGATTCACCGGCGCGCAGCTTGCGCAGCATCACGATGTCAGTGGTCACTTCCGTGCCGGCGTTTTTCTTGAAGGCGGTGTTGGGCAACCGGATCGCACCCAGAAGTTCAGTTTTTTGGGAGAGCGTTTCACGCAGGGTTGAATCCAGCTTGTCGAGCGTGTGCCGGGACGTGACGAACATGAGCAGCCCGCCCGGACGCACCTTGTCCAGGGCGGCGGCAAAGAAATAATCGTGGATGGGAAACTTGAAATCATTCCAACGCGGGTCGTGGACGGTGTAATCACCGAACGGCACATTGGAGATGGCGAGGTCGAAAGCATCGTCCATCAGTTTGGATTTTTCAAACGGCTGCTGGCGGATGTCGGCATCGGGATACAACGCTTGGGCGATGCGCGCGGTCAGCGGATCAATTTCAACGCCGGTGATGGCTGAATTTTTCAGCATCGCCTCCGGCATGAGGCCGATGAAATGGCCGATGCCGCTGGCCGGTTCCAGAATTTGTCCGCCCTGAAAACCAAACCGCAAGGCGGCCTCATACATGGAGCGGATGACGACCGGGGCGGTGTAATGGGCGTTGATGGTGGTGGCGCGGGCGGAACGGTGTTCCTCGTCGGACAGCATTTCGGAAAGCCGGATTTGTTCGTTGCGCCAGCCCGTGCTGTCCACGTCAAACACCTGGGGCAGCGCGCCCCAGCCGACATATTTTACCAGCAACGCTTTTTCGTCCGTTGACGCCGGACGGTTTTCGGCATCCAGCGCCCGCAGAATTTCGATGGCCTTGAGATTTTGGGAAAACTTCTGCTTGGGTCCGCCCTCGCCCAACCGGTCGGCGTCGGTGATGCGATAGCTGTTAAGATTTTTGAGCGAGTCACCGGCGGCTAGGTCTCGGCGGGCAGCAGGATGTAATTCTCCCGCACCATTTCCCAGGCCCGGTCGTGCGCCTGCTGTGCGGTCAGTCCCTGTTTTCTGAACTGCTGCGTCAGTTCGATCATCTCGTCCTTCGTCTTCTCCTCGGCCTCCAGCAACATCGCGTGCAACTGTCCCTGCGCCTCCAGTGCGCTCACCATTTTCGGGCAATGTTCGCGCCAGTGTTTCTCGGCCTGGCGGCCGTATTGTGTCAATGCTTTCATAAGTCGGCCTCTGGGAAAAAAGGTCAAGCTGGTCATTTGCCGTTGTTCGTCTGACTGCCATGGAAAATCTGCCAGCACCGGCCCGGAGGGGCAAGCCGAGTTGGTTTGAGGTTTGGTTTAACGTCGGTTGTAGTGCCGGCGTTGACGTGGTGTTTTCTTGGGAGTGACGGGCACACGCTGGGCAAATTTTTCGTCCAGGTCCTGAACCGTCTTGGGAAAAAGCCGGACGACTGGCACCTCGAACGCCTTTTGCAGTGCCCGGATATGTTTATCCGTGATTTGTTGGCGGCCGGATTCGATGTTGGCCACCACGTCACGCGAAACATCACCTTCCTGGCATTGCAACCGCGCCGCCAGAACCTCCTGTGACCACCCCCGCTCAAAGCGGAGCTTAATCACCACCGGACCTATAATGTTCAGGAAGGGCATGATGCAACCCATCAGACAACCCCTGGACCATGCTTTCGTCCCGAATATCAGGCTGGAAAACTGTTTTCACATTCTTTCCTTTCTGAATATTTGAGGTGTGCCAATGAAAGTGGGGAACAAAGGGGAAAGCCGAACGCAAGCCGTGAAAGCTGATTTGCCTTCAGGTCGAAGAGTCCAGAATATTGTCAACTCGCACATATATTTCAGACGGAAAGGAGCGTAAAAACGCAAAACACCCCCCGATTGCTTAATTTGCAGCATATTTAGTGCCTATGAATGAAGCACTTGAATTCTGCGGCCCAATCGGGGTGTGGTCTGACTCTGTTGCCAGAGTCAGACCGGCATGTGCGTCTTCAAACCCCCACCGCTTGTCCTCTCGTTTGCTGTTGGGTTTGGGAGCGGGAAACGGCGCGCTGGGTCTGGCGCGCAATCTGGCTCATGACTTCCTCGCGCTGTTCTTCGGGGACGTTTTTCACCAGAATTTCATACGCCTGCTTCAGTTCGGGGTTGGCGTTGATTTTGTTCATGATCCCTTCGCGCATCCGTTGCTGACGTTCGAGCTGGCGCACTTCATTCAAGACGACGGTGCGTTCCAGCCGTTCACGGGGCATACTTTGCAGGTAAGCCCAATGTTTCGGGTTCTCTTTGATGTGGGCGTCAATCTTGGCCTCCACTTCGGGATTGATACGGTAGGTGGACGGGTCGGGCGACGCGGTTGCACTGGCGGCGCCATTGGGCGCGGGTTTCGTTTTTGTTGTGCTCATAATGAGTTTGGCTGTTGTTGTTAATTTTGCCAGCGTGATTGCCGGCAAAGTGGTTCACGGACTCAACGAATCAGGCGCTTCATTGGTCGTGGAAATGGGTGTGGCCGGCAGTTGCGCTGGCGCGGTTTCGAGCGAATCAAGCCGCTGCTTCATCTCGTTCACCGACACGCGCAGCCGTGCCGTTTCCTGCAAATTGGTTTTGGTCTGCGACAACGCGGTTTGAAATTGTGCGAGTGCGGTCGAGAGGGTTCGGGCCTGCATCATGATTTCGGTGGTGGCGAGCCGCTGCGAATTGACTTCGGCCAGGATGGCATCGTTGACCGGAGTCGGGGCGAACGCCGCATCCCGCAAAGGCGATGCGGGCAGGTTGCCGTCCGCCGGGCCGGGATGAAAATTCCAGCGGGTGTTTTCCTCGACGCGATAAACGACGTGCTGTTCGTGCATGAGCGAATCATCATTCGGATCGGCGTAGCGTCCGATGTGATAGGCGTGGAGAACTTCGGGGTAACGAACGCCGTCAGCGCTCGTGGCTGGCGTTTGCTGCGGGTGCAGTGTCAGCTTCGGCGTGGTGGAACACGCTGACAGAAACAGCAAGGGAATGAGATAAAGTGTTTTCATCGTTTTGATTTGGTGGTGGGTTGACTGTCGTTTTCCTCGGCAACGGGAATGGCGGTGCCACCGAGCGAGGCGTCGGCGGCGTCAATGGTTTGCAGGACGTAGAGGTAGAATTGTTTTCCGCTCGGCACGCGGACATAGAACCCGTCCTTCTGGATCGAATCGAAGATTTGCTGCGCGTAGGTTTGCAGCACCGCCTGCGCGCCCGCAAAGGGCGCGTTGTTGAGCGTGGGACTGTTAATGGGGCCGAAGACGGTCTGCTGTTTTTCCGTCAGTGCGCCCGCCGCGCCGGACAGGAACGTCGCGGCAAAGAGTTTGATGTCGGCCAGATTGTCGGACTTGATGACCTCGCCGCGCAGACCGGCGCTGCCGTCGGTGATGGCCCAGCCGGTTTGGTTGGTGTTGTTTGCAAACTCGCGGTCGAGGGCGATGGCTTTGATCTGCATTTCCATCCCGTTCTGCCAAATCAGCGTCCAACTGTTGCCGCTGGCGATGCGTTCACGTTGATGGTCGGTTTGGGCCGTCCCATGAATCTCCGTGCCCGCCGGGATCACCAGCTTGCCACCATAATAAACGTTCTCGGTGATGAGACCGACAATGGGCGTCTGGATGGAAGCCGAATCCACCGTGATGATTGTCTCACAGGGAATCAACCGTCCGAACGGGGCAAACACTGCGCTCAACTTTTTGGCCGGCGTCAATCCCGCCGAACTGTCGCCAAACAGACTGATGGGCGAGAGCGTTGGCGACTGGTTCGCGGGGACCACTGGCAACGGAGTGGGGTTAGAAAATGCAGATTGCGGTGATGTCGAAAAGGTTGGCGGCGGCGACTTGGATGATGGCGGATAATAAACCTGCATTGGCCGTGTGACGGACTGCACCACCTGGGGCTTGTCCGTGACGTTGGTGGCCAGAACCGTGACACTGACCGCGTCTTCGGCAGAGGGGTTGTGTTTGCGAAGGACACTGAAAATGACCAGCGCGGCGGTGAACAGAAGACCAAAGGCAAGGAACTTGCCGCTTCTGGTTTTGAAAAAATTGAGAAAGTCGCGCGGTTTCATAGGTGGCCTCTGGGTGAACGGATGGGATGCACAATGGGCGCATTGGTGACGGTGACAACGGGCGGCGGTGGCGGCGGCGAAAGGCGCGTCAACAAAACCGTGAAGGCGTTGCGCAAAGACAATTCGTTGCGCCCGCCGTCCGGCGTGCTGGAGACGGCGAAATAAACGATGCTCCGGCCTTTGGGCGGCACGGTGCCGTCGGCGTCGCTGATGGACTGCGGATAGAGCCGGTTGCCCGCGCGCAATGCGAAACTGTCCGGCTGATAGATCAGGGGCGCGTCAATCCGGTTGGTGATGACGAGGCGAAAGACCAGCGTGTCCTCGGCGTTGAATCGGAAGGCTTCCTCGATCTGGATTTCATAGTCGTTAAAATCGCTGACGAGCGGCTTGCCGTCGTAGGTGGTGAAGTCCACGTTGGCGACACTTTCGGGCTGCTGGGCTTTGAGCAACGGAAATGCTTTTGCCTTGTCGAGCAATGCCAGAAGCTTAATCGGGCTGACTTCGGGCGCATGGCCGACGCCTTCCTCCTCCGGCGTCGGCATGGCGACCATGTTGAGCGACAACACCGGCTGGCCGCTTTCGGTCAGTTCAAAAACGTAGGTATGGTCGTTCCAGCGGATGTTGAGATTGGCGGATGCCTTGGGCGCAAGGGCGCGCACGGAAATAAACGCCGAGCCTTTGGTGTGGGCCAGTTGAAACTGGCCCGGCGTTTTTCCGTCCACCGTGACGCCCGCACCGTCAATGGCGGTAATGGCGCTGGGAAAACTGATCGTGGTGACGCGGTTGGTGGCAACCGGCACTACTATGGATACGTTCTCATCCAGGAAATCTTTCAAAATTTCTTTGGAAGATTGCGCACAGGCAACATTGATGGTCAGCAACGGGACGGCGAGCAATCCCGTGAGGTTGGACAACACCGTGACGGTGAACGATAAGAGTTTAGCGGTTGATTTCATATTTGAAGTCGCCCACGGCGGTGGGGAAGCGTCCGTTCAGGGCCATGTTGGGATTGCGGATGAGGCGGAGCCGGAGCGTGAACGGAAACGCCTCGGTGAACACCTTGTCTTGAAAAATGCCGCTGCGGATGATCTGGCCGCTGACGGCGGCGAGCACCTCGTTGTCGCGGGTGGCCAGAATATCAATCTGACCAATCTCGGCTTTTTGATGCAACTGCTTGGAGCGAAATTCGACCGACTCTTTAATTTTTTCGTCCTGCGCCTTTGCCAGTGCGGGTTTCAAAAACATCAATCTGAGCAAATCGGGATTGTCGAAATCCTTGGGATTGCGGGTGAGAAAAACCATCGTGGCGAGTTCGGCCTGCTGGACGTGCAAATCCTTGGCCTCGGCAAACTGGAGCAACGGACTGAGGTAATAAGTGCCGGCGGGGTCAATGATGACGACGCGCTCGCGCTGTTTGAATTGGGAGACGATGTGGTAGCGGTCAATCGCCGAAAGCAACAGGACGGCGACGGTGAAGAAAAACCAGAACCACGGCAGGCGGTCGCGCTGGACCAGCAGGCGGGTCGGATCAAAGCGCTTGCGCACGGTCAGTTTGGGGGCGGGGCTGGTCTCGGTGGTATTTAATGTTTCCATAAGTCAGTAATAATTGGGTTTGGATTTGGCGATGAGGTCGCGGACGGATTTGTCGCCGGTGATGTCGTCACCGGGCCGACCGCGAGCGGAGCGCGGCGGCAGACCAGAACCGGCGATGATGATTGCGCCCGCGCTGCCCATGTTGGCGGCGGAAGACATGGTGCTTAACAGCGCGGCCATGCCTGCCGCGCCAGCGGTCACGGCGGGTATGCCGATGGGCGCGGCGCTGGCGGCTGCGCCCGCCGTGGTGGCGGCGGTTTGCAGCGCGCTGCTGACACCGCCCGCGAGCAACGGGCCGCCGGGTTGAATGCCATGGGCGATGACGTTCTGGATGATGACGGGCGCGGCAACAGTGCTAAAAATGATCCAGAAGGCGACCACCGCGACGCCGATGGTCTTTTGCAAATCGGGCAGCGTGGAGGTCGGATCAATATATTCAAAGCTGGGGTCGGTCATGAAATCGAGAATGCCTTGCGTGACGAGCGCGGCGAGCGCCCAACCCAGCGGCCACAATAGAACGCCGACAAGGTTCAAGAGGTAGCGGTTGCCGGTGTGCTTCAACGCCGGTATCGCCATGAAGCCAATCAAGAGCGGCGAAAGCGCGTAGCCGAGATTCAGGATGATCGTCTGAAAGATGTAGGCCCAGAACATCATCAGCGAAGCGAACTGGCCGACGAGCCAGAGGACGGCGGAGATGATCAGGTCAGTGGTGAAATTGTGTAGCTGCGACATGACGTTCCACCAGGAAGAGGTCGTGGCCGGGTCGCGTTTGATGATGAGCAATTGATTGAACTGCTGATAGACGTTGGCCGGGTCAACGCCAAGACCGGAGAGGATGGAGGTTTGCAGCAAATTTTGCAGGGTGTTGCCCCAGGCGGGCAGGAACACGAGCAAGGACGTGAGAATAAACACGCGCAGCAGCAGATTCAGAACGGATTTGTGTGAAGGATGCTGCTTCACGGTGACAATGACGCCAACGATGAAAAGGGCGAAGGCCACGCTCAACAACAACGTGTGGAGCTCTCCACATTTGGCGAGGAATGTGGGGAAGATGCTGTCGAACGTGGCCATGATGTTTGAAGGGATTGAAGGTTATGGGGTGGGAAATACCGTCGGTGCGTTCAGCAACTGAAACTTCGCCGTGTAATTGCTGACGGATTCCGCGAACTCGGCGTTCTGCTGTTCGGTCAACGCCTGAATTTGTTTCTGCTGGTCGTTGCGGTTCTGGATGTCCTGCACCTGCGCTGAAGCCGCCGCTTGGTTCACTTCATCGTCAGTGCTGGCCAAGTCGGCGTTGAGACTGGTGAGGACGCCGTGCAACTTCTGCACCTCGGCATCGGTCGTTGCATTCTGGAGTTGCTGGGTGGTCTGCGCGATTTGGTTCTTGATGGTCGCGCGCCGTTGGGCTGCGTTGTCGGCAACCGTGACGTAGTTGTTCGCCGCGTTGTTAATCGCTGCAAACAGTTTGTATTGGTCGGCGGGGCGTTGGATGGTCTGGCCTCTGGGTGTCTGGAAGCTGGCACCCACTGTGGCGTAGAGACCCGAATCATTGTAGGTCAACGCGTAGTTACCATCGGCGCTGGACACCAGATTTTCGAGGTTTTTGCCCGGCTCCAGACTTTGCAAGTCGGCGTTCAACGGTGCAACCATTGACAGAACCACTTGCGACGGATTGCCGAACAAGGATTCATAGTTTTTGAACTCACTCAACTGGCTGGTGAGCGTGTCAATCTGCTGCACCTGGTTGTCAATCATGGTGACGTATTTGGCGAGGTTCTCGGCCTGATCCAGAATCTGCTGAATGTTGCTGGTCGGGTCATAGACGATCCATTGCGCGCGGGCGGAAAACGCCAGCGGCAGGGCGATTGCGGTGATGATGAGTATTTTTTTCATGTTTGTTTTTCTTTCATTTTGTGTGGTTTAGCGGGCAATTATTTTTCTCCTATTCTTCAATGCGGAGGTTTTGGGTGGTGGGTTTGAAAATCACGCCGTCAATGACCTGTTCGGGCAGATGCACCGGGTAGAGCCGGATGCGGCCTTCCTCCCCGGCTCTGGCCTGCTGCATGGCGACATAGAGCCAGTATTGTTGTTTGACGGCATCGCTGCGGCCCTTGTCATAGCCGGTCTGGTAGGACTGGTCGTTGAGTTTGCCGTTGGCGTAATGAAGCCCCTCGCCAAGCAAAGCCCCGCCCGCCGCACCGCCGACGATGGCGACGGGATTGTTGTGGGAGAGTTCGCCGCCGAGAGCCGCGCCGCCCGCGCCCAGACCGACATCAGTGGCAGTCCGGGTCACGGCGGCGCAGCCCGTGAACAGGCACACGGCACAGGCAAGCGGAAGGAATTTAACGAATACTTTTTTCATAATTGCTTTTGGTTGTGGTTTATTTGGGCGGATTGGCGTGGGCGATGATGCCCTCGACGATGTTGGGACTTTGGCGAAGTTCGCGGGCGCGTTTGTCGAAGTGTTCGCCGCTGGACGAACTGCAATAGAGCATTTCGCGCGACGAAATGTTGTGGACCGTGCCGCAAAGATTTCGCCCGGAGTCGGTGTGAAAATAAGTGAACGGCGAATACTTCTGCCCGGATTGATGGTCGGGCAGCGGATAATTCATGATCGAATGCTTGGTGACTTCCGGCAGTGCGATGTCCTGCGCCATGTCCTCCAAGTCGGCGCGGTCGTTCTGGCGCATGATGAAAAACTGGCGGCTGTTGCCGAAGACGGCGGAACGGATGCGTGACTGTTTGAACCGGGCGTATTGCTGGACGATGGAGATGTTCCAGCAATTGAACTTGCGAAGCTGCGCGTAAGATTCCTGCACGATTTCCTGTCCGCCGGGAATGTCGAGGAAACGGGCGACTTCCTCATACACGTTGCGTTTCCGCAACGCGCGCGGGAGCGTGATGATGTGCTTGCGCGCGTGGTTCGTGATGAGGAAGCCGGCGGCGGCTTTCAACTCCTTCGCGGATTCGGGAATGTAGCCGAGTTCAAAATGGGCAATCTTGCCGGTGAGCGACAAATTGCTCGTGCCGTCGAACAGGCAGCCGTAATTGCCGTCGCGGCACCACGGCAGGATGAGCGTGGCGATTTCGATGATCTGGTCGCGTTCCGAACCGACCGGGTCGAGCATCATCAGTTCCTGCAACATCCGATGCGTCGGGAATTCCTCCGGGGTGAAGTAGGCGAAGGCGAGATTGCGGACTTCCCTGCTGGTCTTGGGGTCTTTCAGGAATTTCAGAGCCGTGCCTTCGTCGAATTGGGCGAGATACTCCTGTCCCCATTCATTGAAGCGCCGTTCTGTGGTGGACGATATGAGTCCTGACCCCGCCTGGTCGCGGAAGTCCGCAAAAGTTTCGAGGGTGGTCGCGCCCGGCGGCATTTTCTCGGCGCGGAATTTCTGCAAGGCCAGCGCGTGCCGCGCGATGTCGAGCAACTGGTCGTGCCGTTTTTTCTGCCAGTCCTGAAACGAATCCTCGTAAAGCAGATTCAAGTATTTGGCAATTTGCGCCTGCCGGAGCATCTGCTTGTCCTCCTGCGCCGACGTGCCAATCATTCGGGCGACAAGGGCGGTCGCGGCGGATAAATGATCCGGCGTCAGCGGCAGCCCTTTCGTGTCGAGGTAATTGATGGTGAGGTCGCCGTCAGGATGAATGATGATGGGCCGCGCCCCCTCCTCGACGGTCTGCGTGTAAATTCCGTAGGACAAACCCTCCTCGATGATGACTGTATAGGCGAAATACCCTTCGGTCTGCGACAGCAAATCACAAACCGTCACGGATTTGCCCGCGCCGCTCATGCCGAGTAGCACGGCGTGTTGGGGTGACTGATTATCTTTCGAGCCGGAGAAAGTTTCCACGCCGATCAAATTATTGTTGGGTCCGTCGTAGATGGCCTCGGCGGTTTTCAGGTGGCCGGTGAACGTGCTGGTGACGGGCAGCATGTCGGCAAGATAGCGATGCTCGGAATACAGCTTGCGATGCTCGTAACGTCCCCACGTCCAGCCGGGCCACGTCTGGAAGAAAAGGTTTTTGGAAGTGCTGGGCAGGTTGCTTTCAAAATACTGCGCCGAGTTCATCGAGTTGATCGCGTTCTTGATGGCGCTGGCTTTTGCATTCAGCCCGTCTTTTGATTTGTCCCAAATGCGGATGACAAAGAGCGCTTTGAACGGGATCGTCTGTCCCTGCATGAGCGCGTGAATCTTCTTCTGCTTCTTTTCCATCACGGTCAACAGCGAGATTTTCTTTTCGCTGGCGTAGTCGCCCGCCACGCGGTCGTGTTCTTTTTCCTCCTTGTTGATTTCCTGCGTGATGGGCAGCGGATCAACATTGACCGTGATGGAATAATCGAGCAGCCGCAGATTGGTGAGCCGCTGGATGATGCCGGGATAGGTCGTGCGCGGCCAGCGGGTGAGCGCGATGACGGAATGATAGTGGCCGTCGAGGTAGAAGCCGAAATCGCTCTGGCCGTTGCCCTCGGAGTGCCAGCAATTTTCCTGAATGGAAAGTTCGGGTTGAAAATCGCCGGCAGGATCAAAATCAAAGCGTTCGGCGAGGGACGGGTTGAGAAATGTTTTGTAGTGCTTGAAATGGTCGAGGTCGGTCATGGGCAGCACGCGCGTGCCGGCACTGGCGAAGATTTCTTTGAGCAGATGATGAACGTGCGTGAACTCCATTTCCAACTGGTCGAGCAGCGTCAGATAATACTCGCGCAAGGCGGCGTTGCTGGTGAGCGTCTTGGGAACATTTTCGAGCGAGCGCGATACATAAAACACCACGCGCTGCCGGCGGAGCTTGCGCTCGGTCATCGCCTGCCAGTAACGCGCGAACCGTTCGTTGCGCGAACGCCGCGTCCAGACATTTTCAAACCGTTCGGTCTCCTGCTGATAGCGGAGCAGTTCGCTTTTATAGTCCGAGTCGGAGAAGTATTGGACTTGCAGCCGTTGGTTTTCGTGCAGCGACGCCAGCAGCAGGCAGAGCTGTTCCTGAAATTCGTTCAGGTCGGCAATCGGGCTGTTGGTGAGGTCGGGGGCTTCAAAGACAAAGCCTTTGGCGACGTAGCCGCCGCGCCGCAGATGATTGAACAGAATCAGATCGCGGACAAAGAAACCGTTGGGTGGACGTTCAAACATAAATCAGATGCGTTGGGATTTGCGCCGTTGCACGTCGTCCATCACCTGCTGGATGCGGTTCAGGTCATCCACGAGCTGCGGGACAGTGCGGACTGCGGTGTTTTCATTAATGGCGATGTAGGCTTCGTTAATGTGCGCCCGCGCCCGTTCGAGATGGGCACGAGCCGCATCGCCGAAACCATGGGCGAGCAGACCGGCGCGCACGGCGGCCTCGGCAGTGCGCAACTGGCCGAGCAACGCCTGGCGTCTGGCCTCGATGGCTTGAATTTCACCGGGGTTCATGCGGGTTTTGGGGGTGTTGGCTGCGGGCTGGTGCGGGATGAATCCAGCGTGACGACATGGATTTCCGAGACCCACGCTTCATCGAGGATGAGCGTGCCCAGATGTTTTTCGGCATGGACGCGGGCAATGCGCCCGGCGACGAGTGGGCCGATCATTTGTTCCAGCCGCCAGCCCCGGAGAAACACCAGCGCCTCGGGATAGACGAGCAGCAATTGATCCGGCGGCGAGGTGCGTTTGTTTTCATGGTGCGGATTTTCCTCCAACACGAACTGTTCAAGCTGACGGATGGGAAAACCCCAGATGCGGTGCGCGTCAATGAACTCGGTATAATCCGGGCGGGCCGGAATGAGTTCGATGCAACCGCCAAATTCACGCTTGGGTTTGTGTGGCTGTGATTTGTCAGATTTCATAAAAGCGGATGAGTGAGGTTTTGTCCGGCCTGCGGGCTGAAGCCGCGTCCGCTCATCAGGTATTCAAAACAGTCGCGGTCGTAACCGGGCGGTTTGCCCTGCCGCAACGCGAAGATGTAGGCGAGGCAGATCAACACCGGCACAAGGGCAGCGACGAAAGAAATGGCGAGGGACACGTTCAGGACGACGAGCAGGACGAAGAACACGATGATGCCCGCGCCGATGCCGCCGATGAGCCACCAAAAGAGACCGCCTTCCAAACCCCAAGTGCGGCCTTTGGAATCGGACGCGGCGTTGGTGTCAGTCAGGCGAAGCTCGTTTTTGGCGCTCATGGCGGCAGGGTGCAGGTATTGGTTGATTTGGGGTTAGAAATTGCCGACGCCGACCGCGCTGTTGGTATCGAGGCCGAAGATTTTGTAGAAGGCATAGACCACCGCCGGGGCTGCCGCGATGATCGCGCCGCCGATGATGGACATCTTGCCCTGGTCCACATCGCCGCGCCGGATGGCGAAGCCGCCGTAGATGACGGAAGAGATGCCGAGGACAAACCCGAACATCATGATGACGGCAAGACTGTTGCTGATGCCGGTTTTCAGGTCGGTGGAACTGAATGTCGTGCTTTGGGCGAAAGCGGGGACGGCGTTGAGGGCGAACAGGGCGGCCACGGTGAGGAACGGACGCAGACGCGAGCGGAGTTTCGGAGCGAGTATTTTTTTCATATCATTGTTGGTGCGGGCATTCATTTTTATTTTTGCTGACGGCACACGCCGCCAATCACGCGTAAAGTTTTAGCAACTCCCAAAACCTGTTTTGTGTAATCTTTACACAAAATGAAAAAATGTTTCCGGCAGGCTGGAGGCATGAATAAGACCATCATTGAACCTGAAAAAACGGAACGCCTGCGCCAACTTGCCGACACTTTGCAAATGGAAATTCGCGGGCAGCGTCACATTATTCCGCGCGTGGTGTCGGTGTTGCAGCGCGGCGAACTGGGCTTGAGCAAGGCGGGCCGGCCACGCGGCAGTTTTTTATTTCTCGGCCCGACGGGAGTCGGCAAAACGGAACTCACACAGGTATTCACCGGCAGACTTTTCGGCATGGAAAAACTAATCCGCTACGACATGTCGGAATTTCAAACGCAGGAATCGCTTGGCCTGCTGCTGGGATCGCGTCCGGGCGAAAAGGGATTTCTCGGCGCGGCCTACGAACGCACCAAGACCGGGACGCTGTTGTTCGACGAGGTGGAAAAGGCGCATCCGCGCATCATGGATGTGTTCCTGCAAATGCTGGATGCCGCGCGCGTCACGATTGCGACCGGCGAGACGCTCGACTTGAGCGGATTTTATATCGTGATGACTTCCAACATTGGTTCCGCCGAATTGATGACCCTGCAACATTCAGCGGAATCCACGCTTGAACGCCATGTTTTATCCCGCGCCCAACAATCATTGCGCCCGGAAATCTTCGCGCGCATCACCGAGAAGCTGGTGTTCCACCGTTTGAGTTACGAACACCAGCTTGAAATCGCCGCGAAGTTTCTGGAGAAGGAAATTAGTTTTTTGACCGGGCGCGGCTGCAACATCCGGGTGGCAGAATCCGTCCTGGCGTTTGTCGTCCGCAAAGGATTCCATCCCAAGCTGGGCGCGCGCCCCATGCGGGATGCGGCGGAAAAGCTCGTGGGCGACGCGGTGGCCGGGGCGTTGCTGCTGAACGGGAGCGCGGACGGATGCCTCACGGCTGACCCGGCCAATGACCGCCTCAAGATTGAATGAACCTGTTCCCCCACTGGCCAGAAACCCCGGCGCGAATTCCTAATCGCCGTCCCCTTTCAGGCTCGACTGCGCTTGTCAACGGTGGAGGCCGGAGGGCATACGGACGGCACTACCTTGACAAGCGCAGTTGAGCCATACAATCGAACGGCGATTCGCGCCTGTGTCCGTCATCAACCGTGCAGCATCAGCCAAAGGTGAGTTTCACCAAGGTCAAATTCTGGCAGCACTGCCCCGCCGCGTTTCCGACAAAACGCCTGACAGATTTTCCGCAGCGAATTCCGTTTCGCTTTCGCTGGCGGCAACTGAGTGAGCAGCCAATCGGCAAAGAGTTTTTTTTGCTGACCGGTTGAAATCCCGGCGATGGTGACGGCAATCGCGCCCGCAGCATATAATTGCTCCACAAATTTTAGGGCTGCCTGCGTGGTGGCAAACTTGGCCAGTGACCGGGATTTGGGTCGCTGTTCCGCTTTCAACCAAGCCCTTGCTTCGGCGTGATTTGGTTTTTCCAAAACGGATTGAATGAACAGATCATGTTTTTTCTGTTCCAAGGCCGGGCTGGGCCGGGCAACTTTGCCTGCTGGCTCACCTGCATATTGCGGCCAGTTGGGATTTTTCCGGGCGGCTTTCAGATAAGCGGCGCGGGTGACATCCTGATAGTTGATATAATAATCTTCCCGGATCAAGGTGCCATCGCGAAGCCAATCTCGGCAGCGACCATGAAAATTGCCGTTGAGGGAACTGATCTCCATTTTGATCTGGCCGTTGTCGTGCCAGTAACGCTGGAGGCCGGAGCCGTTGACCATGGTGAACGAACCGAGCAAACGACCGTTTTCATCCCATTCGCGACTCACGCCGTGCATCAGGCCATCCCGATAACGCAGCTCCTCGGCAAGCTGACCATTGCGATGCCACACGCGGCAAGCGCCATGAAAATTGCCCGCCACTTCCCTGTTTTCCGTGTGGATTCGACCGTTACGGTAAAAAAACCGTTTTACATGAAGCTTTGGCATCTTTCGGAGATTCACTTGATCCAGTGATATTTTTGCGCTGGCACAGGGCAATTTATTCAGCCCGACTGCTCCAAATTTTCAACGGGCGTTCAATCAAATCCTGCCTTATTCACTGGTGAAGGCGAATTTAACTCATTTCAAAACGATTGCAAATTACGTTTGGGACGCGCGGTTGATTCGACAATGAATTAACTTCTAACCGCCACGACTTTTCAGTCCAATCATGTTCAAATGACCAAACTTTACCGGGGACATTCCCAAAAATAGGCCGGTCACGGCAAGAAAAATGCGCGACTCAATGTGCAGTAAAGCAGACACAATCGCAGGCAACCGCCTGCTACGTTGCGGGCATCGAAGATTTTTCTTCACGCTTAAATGTCATCGGCCCTCAAGTGCGCAAACTGCGCACGAACAAAGGGTGGACGCAGAATCAGCTTGCCCTGAAACTGCAACTCTTTGGCTGGGACACCAGCCGGGAATCGGTGACGCGGCTGGAAAACCAGTCCCGCCGCGTGCCGGATTTGGAATTGTTTGTCGTCGCCAAGATTTTGGGCGTCAAAGCCGACGACCTGTTCCCGCGAAACCTGCGCGGCAAGGTCAAAGAGATGGTGCCGCATTACCGTGTCAAACTCTCGCGCGGCCAAGTTCCGCCGACGGCATAAAATTCCAAGTTCAAAGAAATTCTTCAGTGCTTGGCAAAAATAATTGCCGCTCAATTGCCGCGTATAAAAAAATCCCCAACGGCAAAGCCGTAAGGATTTTATTTTTTAATATGCGAAGAAACCCAATTCGCGAAGTGATGTATGATTGGAATTGCCGATTTATGTGGAGCTGCACATAAATCGGCTTATGTTGAGTTCCCAGTAATGTTGAGTTGAGGCAGATTCTCCCAGTTCCCCAGCGTTTCGGCGCTGGGGAACTTCACATTACCGCAAATCGATTTTGA
>Ga0302266_10002550_pt1 | contig 15466 bp, 9 predicted proteins | sample III_Bog_E1_2_FD_194559 | JGI IMG/M metagenome (GOLD analysis project Ga0302266, IMG submission 194559) | Peat permafrost microbial communities from Stordalen Mire near Abisko, Sweden - III_Bog_E1_2 | ecosystem: Environmental > Terrestrial > Soil > Wetlands > Peat | place: Sweden: Abisko... | reverse complement strand
TTGGGATGGGGCGCAGATTTCCCATCGCAGTCAAGGTGCAGGTGTAAGCTAAACTGCGGGAGTCTTCCCGCATTACAAGGAGAATCAGCTTGATCCGTTTGTCCGTCCGTTTTGCCAGTGCGGTTGCTCTGGCTGCGTTATCGATTTCATTCTACGAGGCCGCTGCGCAACAGAACGTGCCTCCGGCGCCCGCACAAACACCCGCTGAAGCGGCCCCATCGGCGCCCGCGCCTGCACCGCCGGTCTTTCCCAAGCCCGACCCGAAGAACTTTACTGCTTCGTCGCCGAGCCAGGACACCATCAATGCCTTCCTGCAGACGAGTTGGGGCTACGATGAAACGCGCATGTGGCAGGTGCAGGCGGTTCTGAAGACGCCGGTAGAAGGCATCAGCAAAGTGGTGGTGCTGGTGGGCGACAAGAGCGGCAAGCAGAAGTCGTCGGCGATCCAGTTTTTCGCTCTTCCCGATGGCAAGCACATTATTGCGGGCGAAGAGATATTGCCATTCGGCGAGCATCCCTATGCCGAAGCGAAGGCAACGCTGCAGCAGAAAGCCGACGGACCCTATCGCGGCGCTGCAACGAAGGACCTCTTGATTGTGGAGTTCGCTGATTTCCAGTGCCCGCATTGCAAGGACGCGCAGGCAAATATGGACAAGCTGGCCACGGATTTCCCCAAGGCGCGGATTGTGTTTCAGAACTATCCGCTGGAAAGGATCCATCCCCAGGCCAAGCTGGCAGCCGAATACGCCACCTGCGTGGCCAAGGCGGGCGGGAGCGATGCGTTCTTCCAGTTCGCCGGGGCAGTGTTTGAAGGGCAGGATGGTCTGGCCAGCGCGGACGGAGCCATTCTTACGCTGAATAGCGCAGTAACCAAGGCTGGGCAGGATCCGGCGAAGATTTCGGCTTGCGCATCGACTCCGCAGACCTCCGAAGCGGTGGAGTCTTCAGTCAAGCTGGCACAGGATCTGGATATTCAGCAGACGCCGACGCTGGTGGTGAACGGACGCCAGGTTCCGATTGGTGGCGCTCCTTATGACACGATCAAGCAGGTGGTTGAGTACCAGGCGAAGCTGGATGGGTTGACAAAGTAAGAACCGGAGTTTCGGCATTGCGTTCTTCCACTCTCGCGACACGAGCAAATTGGATCGCGAGGGTGGGGACGCAGGACTTCGGGAAGTTTGGCGACCAGGACTATAAATTAGAGATTTGATTTTCCAGGCGAAAAACTAGCGCGTGTAAATTAGCGCGCTCCATTTGTGGTCATTGGTTCAACGCGCATCATGGGCGAGTGGCCGGCTGATTGTGTTCCGCGCACGACGTGCGGCGTGATGACGATGACCAGCGTCGACGAGGTTTTCTGGGTATTGTTTTCGGTGACGTTGTTGAGGCCAGGGATCTCGGTCAGTCCCGGAAGTCCGCTGAGGGCGCGGGTTTGCTGCTTGTCGAGCTCGCTGATGAGGACGGCGCCTTCGCCTTCGCGCAGTGTCACGACACCGGAATAGGCTCGATTAGCGAGGATCGGATTGCCGTTGAGCGCAGACCCTGCAAGCGCATCGATTTTCAAGTCGATGGTAAGGGCAACGTCGTTGTTGCGCAGTACCTTGGGTGTCGCCTTCAGCGTAAGGCCCAGATCCTGGTATTGCACCTGGGGCACGTTGGGTACGCTGTTCAACCCGGCAAGAAGCGAAGACAGGGCACTGGAGTTTCCGGCCGAGGTGAGTCCAGGAATGTTGGGCAGGCTTGCGGAGAGACTCGAAAACGACGAAGTCTGAATGGGGTATTTGGTGCCCGAACGCACCGTGCCTGCCTCGCCATCGCTCAGGCGTAACTGCATCTGTTCCAACTCGCGCGATTCAGAGGAATTCAGATTGAGATCGGTCGTGATTGGCTTGGGAGAGATTCCAGAGAGTGTGAGGCCGCCGCCGAAGAGCGCGACTCCATTGGAGAACAGGGAGCTTGAGACCTGGCCTGAGGCCAGAAGGATGCCGAGGATCGCCAGTGTGTCGCCGGGGGCAGCGAGGCCGGAGGAGATGATCTGCTGCACGAGAGCCTGGTTGGCGTTGAGAATGGACTGCTCCTCGGCATAGACGTTGAACGCTGTGATCGACTGAGGCGGCTGGATGCCGGTATCGCGGCCGCTATTGTGCGCAAGCTGTATCAGGCGGACGTCAAGCATCACCTGGTTGTGGCCTGCGAGAAGGTCCTGAATGGTGGCGTTGAATGCGGCGAGAGTCTTCTCTGGCGCGCGAACCGTAATTGTGCCCGCTGAAGGCTCGACAGCGGCCTGCGCAGCCGTCAATTCAAATATGTTCTTGGCTACGTTTCCAACGTCGGTGAGTTCCGTTGGCTGGAGGCCGGGCAGATAGATGGTCTCAAGGGATTGCCGCATGAATTGCTGGCGGTTCTCAGGGGTATTACGGGCCACCAGGGCGCGGTGTGCGTCGATAGGAACGTAGAACGAGTTGGTCATCAGGCTCAGAACGCGCATGGCCTGCTCGAAGTTGGCATCTTCGAGGTCGAACCGGATCATGATGGGGTGGACGCTGTCGTCTATTGTGGCATCGAGCCCGTAGGCTTTAAAGACCTGCTGGATGGCCTGGCGCTGCTCGATTCGCAGGTGAAAGTCGTGCACGGCGGTGTCGGGCGCAAGGGTAACGGCTTCGCCTAATCCTGAACCCGTCTGGCCGTATATGGGCTGAGGCTCTGCGAGCGCGGCCTGATCCGCAAGTTCGTGCAGATGTTCGATTACCTGCGCGTTATCGGGATCGAGCGCGAGAGCGCGCGCCAAGGCTTGACGCTCGGCTGAGGCATCGCTGCGATTTCGATCTTTGACCGCGGATTGAAGAAGCGCTGTCACGGCATGACTACGAGCCAGTTCGCCCGCAAGAGCGTAGTTTGGATTTGAAGGATCAAGCTTGGCCGCCTGGCGATAATCCGCGAGCGCCTGCTCAAACTGTTCCTTCTCAAAGAGCTTGCTGGCTTGAAGAAACAGCTTGGCTGCGCGCCTGCGTTCCGAGCCGGACGGCGGCTTGGAAGGCGCTGCGCTTTTGTCTTGAGGGGTGGCTTCCGCGGCTGGTGGCGCCGGCTGTTGCGAGGGCAAAAGGGTTGCAGACGCAAGGATGAGTCCCGCAAGAATCGTCCATGCGGTCCAATTCTTTGGGTGAACAGAATTTCTGCAGACCTGTGCACACGGGCGGAGTTGTTTTCCAGCCGAGGCGGGTTTGAGCGCCAATCCAGGTGGCCGTGTGATCACTGCGCGTTCCGTGTGAGGGTGAGAAGGTCGGCCAGCGATGAAGCGCAGACCTCAGGCTGATACTCGAGCAATTCGTCGAAAGTGTACTTGCCGGTGGCCACGGCAATGACTGAGAGAAAATTCGCGCGTGCAGCCTCGATGTCGCGCGGCGTGTCGCCGACGACGCAGATGCTGGCTCCGCGGCCTGCAAGCTCTCTGGCCTTATCTGCTGCCGCGCCAATCAACTCGGAGCGAACAGGGAAGTGATCGCTGAAGCCGCCGAAGCGGAACCATTGCCGCAGGCCGACTTGTTCCACCTTGATCCAGCCGATCATCTCCAGATTGCCGGTAGCCACGCCCAGCAGGGCACCGCGACGCGCCAGGTAATCGAGCGTCTGTTCCACACCCGGCATGCGAATCAGGTCGAGCTCATGGCGGCGTTCAGCGACAGTATTGCGCATCGCCTCAAGAATGGCTTCCATTCGCTCTTCGAGCACATCGGGAGGGATGCCGGCCTGACGCCATGCCTCGCGGAGAATTGCGGTGTCGGTGCTGCCGTGCAGCAGGATCCCAGCCAGCGTGATTTCAAAGCCGGTTACCCGGTGGACGCTGGAGGCAAAGGAATCAAAATGCACACGGTCGCGGCTGCGCAGAAGCGTGCCGTCGATGTCGAAGAGATAAGCGTCTTGCGCATCCCAGTTAAAGCCTGGCTCGATGGCGACGCGCGCTGCAGTATTAGTTTGAGTTGTCAACATGTACCTGTTTGATGGTCAGCCCTGGCGGAAGCTCTGCCGCGCTGCGCTGAATACAGGACGTTCGCTACGCGGCGGACGCTTGAGGCCTGCGCGAACTTCAGAGAGATCAAGCCCCAGTTCGGCCATGGCGCGGCTCAGAGTATTGCGGTGCATCCCCAATTCTTCAGCCGCTTTGCACTGGTTTCCCCTGTGTGCCACAAGCACTTCGCGCAGATACTGTTTCTTAAACTCGCGCACAGCATCTTCGTAGCGCATGCCGCTTGAATGCATTTGCGTTACCAGGCTATCCAGTTCTCTTCTCACATCCACCTCTTGCCATTTCTACAGAATGATCGAGCTAATAAATTTGCAGTAAAACGCCGCATGGCCAACAACGCGCAATGGGATTAATTAATCTTCTCGCGATTAATCAAACCTTTCGTATCCTGCTCCAGAATTTTGAGGCCGTCGCGTACGCGTCGCGAGAGCTCCGCGGGGCCCGTATGGGTGCTGAGATGGGCCACCCCGAAAAACATTTGCGGCAGTCTCGCTTGCGTCAGCCAATTCGACTCAGGGAAGAATGCGACGATAGCGAGGATTCCCAAGGTTACCAGAAGAATGCCCTGAAAGAATCCAAAAACTGCACCGGCCAAACCATCGAGGCAGCCTAACCCGATGAGCTTGAATGCTTTTGCCAGGAGAGCGCCAATTATGGCAAAAATCGCGAGCACCAGGACGGCGATAAGTATGAATCCTACCGCGTCAGAGATAGCCTTGACGCGAAAGATTGGCAAGAGCAGGGCCGATACGCGACCGTAATTCCAGGATGCAACTTCCAGCCCGATGAGAAGGCCGGCGAGCCCGCAGGCAGAGCGAAAGAAGCCCTGCGCCAGTCCGCTGATCATGGACACAGCCATGACGATCACAATGACCCAGTCGATCCAAACCATGTTTACTCCGTTCAAGGTGCTACAGACTGAGATGCAGCCCGGTCAAGCGGCGAAAGGCTTCAAGATATTTGCTCTGCGTGCGCTCCGCGACATCGTCAGGCAAAGGGGGCGCGGGCGCCTGCTTGTTCCATTGGATGTCTTCCAGGTAGTCGCGTACGAACTGCTTGTCAAACGAGGGCTGCGCGCCACCGGGGTGCCAGGATGCTGCTTCCCAGAAGCGCGAGGAATCCGGCGTGAGAACCTCATCGGCAAGGATAATCCCTTCGGCGGTTCTGCCAAACTCAAATTTTGTGTCGGCAAGAATCAGGCCACAGGATTCGGCATGCTCAGCGGCGCGCGCATAGAGGGCGAGGGTAAGGCGGCGCAGTTCGGCCGCGTCTTCCGCTCCGAGCACTTTCTCGGTAGCGGCGAATGAGATGTTCTCGTCGTGTTCGCCGTCCTGACTCTTGGTGGCGGGGGTGAAGACAGGCTCGGGAAGCCGCGAACCATCGAGAAGTCCATCCGGGAGGGGAATGCTACAGACGGCGCCACTGCTTCGATATTCTTTCCAGCCGGAGCCGGCGAGGTAGCCGCGAGCGACGCACTCCACGGGAAACATTGCGGCGCGCTTGACGAGCATCGAACGGCCTTCGAGTTGATCCGCGTACGGGTGAAGTGCTTGCGGGAATTCGTCGACCTTTGCGGTGATGAGATGGTTGGGGACGATATCCGCGAGCAGATCAAACCAGAAAAGCGATATCTGGGTGAGGATTTTTCCCTTGCCGGGAATTCCGGTGGCGAGAACATGGTCAAAGGCGGAGATGCGATCGGTTGCAACGAGCAGCAGCGCGTCGTCGATCGCATAGAGATCCCGCACTTTGCCGCGGCCGAGCAGGGGTATGTCGCCCAGATTTGTAGTGAGAAGTGCTGTCACGGAGAGGCCTGCCTTGGCGGGTACTGAATCTTCGATTCTCAAGTGCGAGGCGGGGTTTGTCAATGTTCGCGACTGCCGTCAATGTGTGCAAAATTGAACAGCGCTGGCCACTGATTTCGTGAATCGAGGAGAACGATTTTGCCCTGTGGAAAAAAACAAGCACGCGTGTGACGACCGTCACGGTGCGGCTTGCTCGTATGGGAGACACTCCAGTTGTCAACATGGTTCGGAAGGCGAGCAAGAAAAGCCATCTTAGAGCCGGGCGATACGAGGCAGCCGTGGAAAGGGGAAGCCGCTGCTTGCTTCGTTTGTATAGGGATACCCAGTAGCCGTGTGCTACCGACCTCCAGCGCCGGCTACTGGTACCCGTCTAACTTGTGAAAAAGCAAGCGCCTCCGAGGAGAAGAGATCCTTCGGAGGCGATTTTTTTTGCGGGTGTTGAGTTTAAACGAGATCAAACATAAGTATTCCATTTAAAGATATTTGCAAGCATTCGCTAACAATCTACAGATAACTCCAGATACCCCCAGCAGGTATTGTGTGAATGGAAAAACGCAAAATAATGGATATAACGTTTGGACACTAAAGGGCCCAAGGGTCGGTTTCGCAGTGGGATAACTACACGCATAAGCGCCCACCGGCTTCGAGTCCTGTGGGGATTCGTGTTTCTGGACTTACAGGCCGGCCCAGAGCACGGTGGCGCATATGTGTGTTGTCTATTCTGACGCGATTCAGCATCAACTGAGATCGCCGAAGAGCGTCCAGCGGATTTGCAGCATGGCCCGTCGCTACTGCTCGGTGTATTGGTAGTCGTTAAACACCCACACTCCGTTGATCTTTGAATAGAGTCTTGCGTAGACTGTTGCGCCGTTTTCTGGGAGGGTTGGGACGGTTGCAGTCAGGGCTGTGCCTTTGTATAGGTAGAGGTCACTGTCACCGGCGGCTACGGCGCTGAGGTTGAGTTGGTAGTCGGTGACGGCGATGCCGGCGGTCCAGTTGAAGACTACGTCGCTGATGCCGAGGATGGTGCCGGTTCCGGGGTAGGGAGTGGCGAGCACCGCTGGAGTGGGTATGCCACTTTCGGTGTAGACGTAGTCGTTGTATTGCCAGGTTCCGTTGATCTTTGAGTAGAGCCTGGCATAGACCTCTGCGCCGTTTCCGGGCAGGGTGGCTGCGGTTGCGGAAAGGGCGGTGCCTTTGTAGATGAAGAGGTCACTGTCACCGGCGGCTACGGCGCTGACGTTGAGCTGATAGTCGGTGACATCTCCCCCGGCGGTCCACTGGAAGGTGACATTGCTGGTGCCAAGTACGGTGCTCAGCCCCTGAGTGGGAGATATGAGGGCCGCCAGAGGCGAACCGCTTGCGGTATAGACGTAGTTGTTCGATTGCCAGACGCCGTTGATTTTGGAATAGAGGGTGGCGTAGATCTTTACGCCGTTGTCGGGCAGGGTGGCTGCGGTAGCTGAAGTGGCAGTGCCTTTGTAGGAGTAGAGGTCGCTGTCGCCCGCTGCAACAGCGCTGAGGTTGAGTTGGTAGTCGGTGACGGCGATCCCCGCGTTCCAGTGGAAGGCCACGTTGCTGGTGCCGAGTATCGTGCCGACTCCTGGCGTGGGAGACGTGAGCGCGGCTGGAGTCGGAGTACCGCTTTCGGTATAGACGTAGTCGTTGTAGACCCACGCTCCGTTGATCTTGGAATAGAGCCTTGCGTAGACCTCAACGCCGTTTCCAGGCAGGGAGGCCGCGAGCACAGAGGTAGCCGTGCCTTTGTATACGAATACGTCTGTATCGCCCGCTGCGATGGCGCTGAGGTTCAGTTCGTACTCGGTGACCCCAGTCCCGGTGGTCCACTGGAAGCTCACATTGGTGGTGCCCAGTTTAGTGCCTATTCCCGGTGTAGGCGCGGTGAGCGTGGCCGGCGAAGTACTCCCAACAGTAACCGTGACGGTTTGCGCCGAGGAAGTGGACGGAGCGTCGTTGGCGCCGTCCCCTTCGAACCAGGCGATGATGCTGTTGCTGCCAGTGTTCAGCGCGGAACCTGACACGTTGAGGGTTGCGACGCCATGGCAGGTAGTGGTCCCGGCGGAGCCCGTGCAGGTATGAACCATTGGACCTGTTCCGAGCAGCTTTCCGGAGGTGGAGCCGATGAAGAACTCAACCACGCCCGCGGGAGAGACTGTGCCACCGCGGCCTGTAGCTGTCACTGTCGCCGTAAGGGTGACGCTGCCGGCGGAGACGATTGATGACGCGCTTGTTGCAAGAGCCGTAGTGCTGCTGTATTGCGTGATCCATGTGCTGCTGTTCCAGTTTGCTACCAGGTTGGAAATATTTACGCTGCCCAGGCCCACTGCGTCGCTGTAGCCGGCGCTTTGATACCAGGCCGGTTCAAAGCTCGAAGTGGAAAGCGATAGTAGGCCATACGCATCGCCGGAAGTTGCGGTGTAACAGTTGGTGTCGCCTGTCACGCAGGGCATCTCGTTCCCGTCCACGATGCAGAAGTTGTTATCGGTGCCGGAGCACTGTTGTTCCTCAATTTGGGGCGTTCGGTTGATGTTGTAGAAGACGCACGACGGAAACACCGAACTGTACTCCGCCATACTCAGGTAGTTTGACTCGCAAGTTAGAACGCTCGGCTTGGTGGTGGACAGGTTCTCCGCGGTGGGCGTGCCGTATTCGTGAGCAGCGAGCGCATACAGCGTGTAGTCGGCCTGTCCCTGGCGGGTGGGTTGTGCGGGATTCCCCGAAGGGTGAGCCTGGTTGACGACGGCCATCAGGCCGCTGATCTGCGGCGCGACAAACGATGTGCCTCCGCCCCCCATCAATCCGCCTTCGCCAGCATTCGAGTAATCACACGGAATGCCGCCGCCATTCCCGGTTCCGACATGGGTGGATGGGCCGGTGATGAATATTGAATCCGACTCGCAATATAAAAGAGCGTGATTCCAAACCCCGTTGGAGGCGAACATGGACAGGTCAGGAAGGTTGCGCATGGTGGAGGAACTGTAGTTTGTGGATAGGCCCACCCCATAAACGTTTTGCCAGGTCGGCCTGCTGTAAACGGAACTGATGCCTCCGCTTCCGCTGCCGTCGACGATGGTGAAGTTGCCGCCATACGGGCTTGCGCCGTTGCAAACCTGTTCCGGCGTGTAAAGCGTTTCGTTTTTGGCCGCAAAATAGGACGTCAGCAGCGTGCTGGCGCAGGTTTCGTTCCAGGTTGCCTCCGGAATATAGGAGAGCGCCGATCCGTACGGCGACGTATCGTTTGCATTCCAGTAGGGCCCGCCCCCGGCGATGTCTCCGTATGCGGACGAATAGTTGTCACTGAAGTCGGTTCCGCCGGTCACCACGTCGTACGGGGTGGAGCCAAGCCCGTTCACATTCCAGCCGGACATGGCTGCTGTGGCGCCTCGGTCACAAGTATCGTCCCCGCTGTCGCCCGAGGAGATTACCACCGTCTGGCCCTGCGCAGCCGCCTGCTCCCACAGCGCGTTGTAAAAACTGTTAGCGGCAAATGTATAAGCCGGCAATGCGGATTCGCAAACCGCATAGCTTACGCTGAAAGACGAAAGCGTGGGGGCCAGGTTGTTTACCGCATACGTAGCGGCCAGGTCCACACCGGCTGAACTCGTGGTACTGGCGCAGGCGACGTAGTAAAGAGAAGCGCCCGGCGCGACTGCGCCCGCCCACTGCAAATCCAGATCCGCTTCTGCTTCTTCTGTGGTTCCATGCGGTCCCTGAACGCCTGGGTCGCCGCAATACGAGGTAATGCCGAACATGTAGTTGACGTTGGCGGTTGGCAGGCCGAACTGCGTGCGGAACACAGCCAGATCGTTGGCGCCGTTGCAATCGTCCGGCGTCGTTCCGCTCTGGCCATTACACACATCTGTTTCCTCAATCACGCCGATCGATTGACCCGAGCCGTTGCAAGCCGCCCCGTTGCAGGCAGTGCCGGTCAAAAGTGGTGTCTCGTTATAAATGGTGTAGAAATCCTGAGGCCCCATAGCTGTAAATGGGGCGTCTCCAGGAGTGGGACTGGGATAGGTCACATCCGGATTAGGACTACCCTTGGACTTCGAAGCAAGTTTCTGCAGCGGGCTCGCATTCTTTTCGTCGGCCAAATAGGTTTTGCCCGTCTTCGGGTCGCGCTTGACCAGCCCTACTGGACGCATGGTCGGCTTGGGAAAAAAATCATGCAGCGAGCGGAATCCCGCCACCACAGGCGCAAATGCCGCTGGGACTTGCGGCTCGCTCATGTTCGCAATATGCTGCCTGCCATTGACGTTCAGGTAATGCATTTCCGTATGAAATGCGTCCCGCACCTGCCCCGCGGTTCCTGAGAAAATCAGCAGTGTCTTGCCGGCCGGCACCGAGTCCACTTTGAATCCTTTGCCCACAAGCCATTTGCTGATCGTCGCAATATCCGCATCCGCCACGCCGTAGCACGACCCCACCTGCTCTGTGCTCAGCCATTTGTGAAACAGCGGCGACTGATGATTGTGCATCTGGTCAATCCGCGCCTGAAGCGCCATCTCCTGCTCGGGAGCGCGCTGCAGCAACAGGATGATGTGCTCCATCGGCAGATCGTCAGGAACCGCGCCACGGTCGAATTCCGGCCGCGCCAGCGGATGCACATGGCCTGCAAGACTCGTCAACCGTTCCTCATCCGGCACGGCAGTCACGCGAGCCGTCGCCATGGGCGTGCACTCATCGGACACGATTCTCGAGATCGGAGCTATGCCGGGCTTGAAATCTGCATCCTGTGCGTACGCTGAAGCAGAGCCCGCAGTGTGCAACAAAAGCACGAGCATAGCAACGGAGAGAAGGGCGATGAGTGCAGACCGGGAGCAACGCTGGTTCATGAGTCGAATCTTTCTTGGCGCGTTTCCGCGAGGGCTTGAGTTGTTGTGTCGTCGAGATTGCTGGGTTGTCGAGTGGGCGCACGAGTTCATTTCACGGAAGAGGCCATGGCATTGCGGGGAAGGATGCAGCATGATCGCGACTCAACTACCTTGAGAGGAATAGTTTCCGAGTCGATTTCACGCAAACAGGGACGCGAATGAATCGACCATCTGATATTGGCAACTGAAACTATTGCGATTTATACACTCTAACTCCTGTGACGGCAAGCAATTCTTTCCGCCCCTGAGGACGAAAATAAAGTCGAAGGATCTGCCTTCTATCACCCCTTAAAAACAAGGCGTCAAGTACTACTGCTCGGTATAAACGTAGTCGTTATGCTGCCACGCTCCGTCGATCTTTGAGTAGAGTCGTGCGTAAACCTTCACCCCATTCGCAGGCAGGCTGAGCGCAGTCGCAGAGGTAGCCGTCCCTTTGTATAAGTAAAGGTCGCTCCCACCCGGCGCAATCGCACTCAGGTTGAGTTGGTAATCGGTGACCCCGGCCCCAGGCGTCCATTCAAAACTCACTTCGCTGGTGCCCAGCACCGTGCTCAGTCCCGGCGTGGGAGAGGTAAGCACCGCCGCGGCGGACGTCCCGCTCTCGGTATACAGGTAGTCCTTGTAATAAACGGAGTCGTCATACACCCACTCTCCGTTGAGGTCCGAATAGAGCCGTGCGTAAACAATTGCGCCGTTTGCGGGCAGGCTGGGCACTGTCGTTGATGTAGCCGAGCCTTTGTATACGTAAAGGTCGCCTGCGCCCGGCGTAGTAGTGCTGAGGTTGAGCTGGTAGATGTGGACCCCCGTCCCAGTCGTCCACTGGAAATTCACACTGCTGGTTCCCAGCACAGTCCCAAGTCCGGGCGTAGGAGAAGTGAGCACAGCCGGAACCAGCGTACCGCTTTCGGTATAAAGGTAGCTGTTATGTTGCCACGCTCCGTTGATATACGAGGAGAGCGTTGCATAAACGGTCACGGCGTTGGTAGGCACAGTAGGCACGGTGGCGGAAGTAGCGTTGCCCTTGTATACGTAAAGGTCGTGTGCGTTTGGCGCAATGGTGCCGAGTGTGAGTTCGTAGAGCGAGACATCTGTCCCTGCGGTCCACTGGAAGGTCACATTGCTGCTGCCCAACACGGTGCTCAATCCCGGTACGGGCGTGGTGAGCACCGCCGGAACGGGGGTGCCACTTTCGGTATAGAGGTAGTCGTTAAACTGCCAAGCACCGTTGATCTCTGAATACAGCCTTGCATAGACCTCTTTGCCATTTGCGGGCAGCGTCGCCACGATGGTGGAAGTAACTGAGCTTCTCAAAGCGAACAGATCACTTGAGCCCGGCCCCGTGGTGCCGAGGTTGAGCTGATAGAGAGCGACTCCGGTCCCCGAGGTCCACTGGAATGTCACACCGCTGGTGCCCAGCACGGTACTCAATCCGGGTGTGGGCGTCGTGAGCACAGCAGGAACGGGCGTGGTGCTTTCGGTATAGAGGTAATCGTTGTACTGCCATGCCCCGCTGATCTTTGAAGAGAGCCTCGCATAAACTATCGCGCCGTTCGCGGGCACGGCGGGCACGGTGACTGAAGTAGCCGAGCCTGTGTAGGAGAACAGGTCGCTTGAACCGGCCCCCGTGGTGCCGAGGGTGAGTTGGTAGAGAGTGACTCCCACCCCGGGAGTCCATTGGAAAGCCACATTGCTGGCGCCAAGAATCGTGCTCAGTCCCGGCGTGGGCGTGGTAAGGGTCGCCACGGGCGACACTTCCTTCAAAGGAAACTGGCGGGAAATGCTTGCGCCGTAGGTGCTGTTCCCGGGATAGCTGGCGTCCACCTGGTAGGTGCCAGTCCCAGCCAGCGCGATGTCAGTTACAGCCGCGGATGCTGACCAACCGGTCAAAAAGATAGAGACAGAAGACGAACTCAGGTTTGTTACTGCGATGTCGGGTACTCCGTCACCATTAAAGTCCGCTACCGCCAGGGAGTCGAAGCCTCCTTCCATTATTGGGGGATTCTCCGCTGCGTTGAAGGTCCCGTCCCCCTTGCCCAGCAGGATGGTCAGCTTGTTTTGAGGCACAGTATTCGAGCCGGAGGTCACCACCAGGTCCGCAATGCCATTTCCAACGAAGTCAGCCACTGCGATGTACTCAGGCGCGTCGCCTCCAGGGAACTGTTGTGCTGAGGCAAATGTCCCATTCCCGTTGCCGATGAGAATCGAGACCTTGTTACCATCACCGGCGTTTACCACTGCCAGATCCGCAATTCCGTCGCCATTGAGGTCCGCTGCAACGACGCCTGCGGGACCGTCTACAGCTGGGCTGACGGCTGTTGGCGTGAATGTCCCGTCGCCATTGCCCAAAAGAATCGTAACCGTGTTTTCTCCCGAGAATCCTTCGACGCCATTTCCGGTGTTTGTTACGGCCAGATCCGGAATTCCGTCGCCATTGAAGTCTGCCACCGCGACGCCAAAGGGTCCTGATCCGGTGGTGGGGCTGACTGCCTGCGTGAATGTTCCGTCGCCCTTACCGAGGAGAATCATCACGGTGCTGCTCGCTTGACAGGTCACGGCCAGGTCCAGATGGCCGTCCCGGTTGAAGTCCGACACCGCAATGTTGAGGGCAGGTCCGTCGGAATTATAGGTCGCTATCTGCGTAAATGTTCCGTCGCCGGCGCCGATGAAAATCGATACCGAGTGGCCGTCCTCGTCTACTACTGCCAAATCCGGAATGCCGTCTCCGTTGAAATCGCCCGTCACGATGTATTCGGGCTCGACGTTCGTGACTGGGGACTCGGGCGTTGCTGTGAAGGTGCCGTCCCCGTTGCCCAGAAGAATCGACACCAAACCGTTTTCAGCGTTTGTTACGGCCAGATCCGGAATGCCGTCACCGTTGAAATCCGCTGATGCCGCCCCGGCAGCCGCTGACGCATATATCTGATTACCGTTATAAGGCCAAGTCCGGCTCGCTGGCCCCAGATCCGCGGTTCCAAGCACCGCATTTCCATTGCTCACGTCGAGGAACGACACGGTGCCCGTTGGCGCCGCAGTGTCTGAGAATGCACTAACGGTAGCGGTCAGAGTGTAGTAGCCGTTCCCGGTTGGTGCGAACATGGTCGTAGTTGGAATTCCTCCCGTCGGCGGCGTTACTGTCAGTGACGCCATGCCGGACAAACTGCCGGCGTAGGTCTTGGTCCCCACAAACACGGCCTTGTAGCTGTGGCTGCCTACTCCCGGCCGGAACTTGAAGCTTGCGGTCCCCGCGCTGGTCAACTGCGCCGTGGCCACAATATGAATGTCTGTGCAGTGGGCCGCCGTGTCATCGCAGAAATTGACTGTTCCCGGGTTCACGGCAGTTGAGCCGGCGACGACTGTTGCCGTGAGCGTGACGACTGATCCGGATGCAACCGTGGTCACCGCGCTGCCGCCGCTGGTGACGGTCAGTGTAGTGGTCGTCGCCGTTTGCGCCAACGCCGGCCAGCACAAGCCCAGAACGCACGCCAAAGCGCACATCCGCACACAGGTTGACCACACGCCATACATACCGCCGAAAAAGGTAACCTTGGCGAACAGAACGGGGAAACACCGCAAATGCTTCATAGAATCCTCGCGCAGGTGCACGTCCCGCCTGGATTCCTGCTTGCTCGTTGTCCGAATCCTTGAGAAACGGCCGGGGATAGGCCTGCCAATCGTGTGATCGTTGCCCCGAGTATATCCCGGAACATAGGCCTCGTCTTTCTCATTTGCAAACCGGCCCGCGCATCAATCCAAACCTGTCACCTGTAATCTGTCACCTGTAACCTGTCATCATGGCTTCACATCATCTTCTTCAGCAGCCACGACCGTCCCCTGGTGATAGAGAACTCTCCAGCCTTCCACAGACTTCTGCCAGATGGTCGCGCGTCGCGTGATGCGCTCAAGCTGGCGCAGTGTATACGTCAGCAGAAAAACATCCTCGCCGAGTTGCCGCAGCGCGTGATCATCGCACTTCCAACCGGCAGCCGCCGCGTCCACCGGCGGATGCTTCTCCAATTCACTGAGGATGAATGCGCGGCTATAGCGCCGTCCCGACGCGCCCGCCTCCCAATAATCGGGAGCGGTGGCCTTTTCAAAATCGGAAAGCGTTGTGCCAAATTCACGCGTGTGAAATATCGGCTCCCGGCTCTTCAGTTCGTCCAGAACCGGCAGCAGACTCGGATCGGTTTGCGTAAATATCCCATTGACCGTGCTCATGCTCGGCATTCTACTCCGCGACCAATACTCCCATCGCGCATAAAGGCCCGTGCACTGTCATCTGTAACCTGTCATCTGCAACCTGCCTCTTCGCGCGCCATTGTGCAGCCAACAAAATCGAGATAAACAACACATAATAAATCACTTACACGGATAACCCATGCAAAATCAGCCCATTTTCCCAAGAAACAGCTAACTCTCGACAACCCCTGACATCGTTTAATTAAAATCTCTGCAACCGAAACATATTGGAAAGGCTGCCCGCAAGGTACGTGTCTCAACGAGTCGCAACCACAGGTTCAACCCTTTCGCATGTTTTGTAACCACTTGGGCCATCCTTTCAGCTATGTAGCCCACCCCTGAGAGCAGCCATTTCACACCCAGAAAACTGATAACTGATCACTGACATCTAAAAACTGATCACCGACAACGGAAAACTGAAAACTGTCCAATCGGGATAGGGGGGAGAGTCACCTCTCCTCCCCTCCCACACCACCGGACAAGCGGGTCCGCATCCGGCGGTTCGA
>Ga0302266_10002546_pt1 | contig 15491 bp, 16 predicted proteins | sample III_Bog_E1_2_FD_194559 | JGI IMG/M metagenome (GOLD analysis project Ga0302266, IMG submission 194559) | Peat permafrost microbial communities from Stordalen Mire near Abisko, Sweden - III_Bog_E1_2 | ecosystem: Environmental > Terrestrial > Soil > Wetlands > Peat | place: Sweden: Abisko... | reverse complement strand
AACCTCTTCGTAAGGAATCGTCATTTCTTGTCATTCCTCTTTTGTTGTCGAGTGCGCACCTTGATCAAGTGCTGCGCAAAGCGCCTACCGGCAACCTCGATCAAGTCTGCATAAAATCGGTTCTTGGAAACGCCGGCTTTGTCCCCTCCGACCAGCAAAATCGCCTTCCGTTGGGGATCGAATGCAAAGGCGACACGCCAAACCCCGCCATCGGCATCGAATCGCAACTCCTTCATGTTTGCGTATCGTGCTCCCTTGAGCGTGTCAACATACGGCCTTCCCAGCAAGGGGCCGAGTTCTTGTAATCGCTCCACTCGTGCCGCAAGCTCCCGTTTTACCGGTTCCGGAAACCCCCGGAACTCGGCCAGAAACTCGTCATGAAACTCGACGACCCATCGCTTGCTCATAGTATGCTCCAGAGAGCCTAATGTCATCAAGTGCATTTTTAGACTCGCACTGAAGGATAGCGTAGGAGGAGGACAAAGGTCCAAAACTGACCAGAACACTAAGGGGAAGCAGCGAGAAAAGTTGCCTGGGAGGGGAGATTTTGGTGGACGCCACAGAACCACAAGCTGGCAGGTAAGTCCACAAAATCGGCTTTGAGACTCTTCAAAAAGGCGGGAACAAGCGGCGAGCAGAGCCCCGTTTCCTACAGCAACCCCGGCAGGCTCAACACACACAACACCACCTGAAGCACCACAATGGCTCCCGCCGCGCCGAGCGCCCAGCGTCCTTGCGGAACGTCGTATGCATCCGCGAACACGCCGCCTACAAACGTGAGCAGAAACGGCTGCGCCCAGAGCCACGGACTTCCCGGAGAGCCCCGCATAATCAGCACCATACAGACCAAAGCGCAGAGCAGCGGAGCTGTGTTGCCAAAGTAGCGCGATTTGCGCGCGCCCAGGTACAACAGCGTGGCGGCGCTCGCGGCAATCGTGATGCCGCCATTGGCGAGCGAACCAAAGAATCGCCGGGCAGGGTCCAGTGAGACCGACAGGAATCCTGCCTCCGAGCGGAAGACATAGCTCGATGCGTCGGGCGAAAACCCATAACACGCAAAGACCAACACCAGCGCGCCCACAGCGGCAACCAGAACCACAGGCAATGTCTGGCTCCTGTGCCCTTCAGCGACCCAAAGCATGGCCGCCAGACCGAGCATTGCGGCCAGCGGCAACGCGACGATATGCGCCGCTGCCGCAACGCCAAAAATCGCCGTGAGCAGAACCATCCGCGGACGCCATTTGCGCCTCGGGCCCTGCATGGCGTGGGCAACGCCTATGCACGTATACACGCCGCCGAAGATGCCCAGCGCAGCCAGCACTTCGGAATTTGGCGTGACGCAGGCACGCAGCACCGCGGGCGAAAAACAATAAAGCGCCAGCGCCGTATAGCCGCCCAGATTGCCGTAAAGCCGCCGCGTGACCCACCAGATGCATCCGCCCAGCAGGAAGCCGGCAAAGAGAAATGGCAGGTGCAACAGCAGCAGGATGTGCGTCATTTGATGACGCAATTCCCACGTGCTCAACTCGCCGGTGCTCTCTTGTACGACGCGATTCTCCGGCTTGCGCACGAGATCGAGCCCACGCTCGACGAGAAGATTGAGCGTGAGCGGCAGCCCGGCCAGCCGGTAAGCCAGAATGCCGTCGTGAATGTTGCCGCAGGAGGTGTAGTAGCCGGCCAGCGGCGAAGGCTCTTCCCAGGTTTCGCGTCCGCAACGCGCGTACTGGTAATCGATGTCCGTCAGTGTCTGGCGGCTGATGAGCCAGAATCCCTGCACGAGAAAGAGGGCCAGCAAGCCCGCCGCGATGCGTTGCGGCAGATTGAAGCGAAAGCGTCGGAGGGCTTGAAACCGGTGGGTCATGCGAGTCGAGCGGACGTTACCAGTCTAAACGGAAGCGCTGGGAGACGCGGGCATGCTCCTGACGATCCGCGGCGATTTCAGACCAGTGCTATGCTTGGCTTGAGCCCCCCATGAGCACTGTCTACACGATCGGCCATTCAGCGCACACTTGGGAGGAGTTTGCCGGGCTTCTGGCAGGCCATCAAGTCAATGTGATTGTGGATGCTCGGTCCGCGCCCTATTCCCGCTTTGCCCCTCAGTTCGACCGTGAAGTCATGCAGAGAAAACTCACCGAAAGCGGGATCAAATACATTTTTCTGGGCGCGGAACTGGGCGGCCGTCCCACCGATCCGGCGTACTACGACAAGAACGGCCACGTGCTCTACGGCCGCATGAAGTCCGATCCGGCATTCATGAAAGGTATAGAGCGGTTGGAGCGCGGAATCGCCCCTTTTCGAGTGGCTCTGTTGTGCGGCGAGGAAGATCCGGCTCATTGCCATCGCCGACTGCTGGTGGGGCGGGTCCTGGCCGAGCATGGCCACGAGCTGCTTCACATCCGCGCCGATGGGCGTCTGCAAACCGACGCGCAAGTAACTGCCGAGTCCGGCAAGCCTCTGGAAAGCGGGCAACCTGCCCTGTTTGCCGAGTTGGACGAGGACCAATGGAGATCTACAGCATCGGTTTCACGAAAAAAAGTGCCGGCGAGTTCTTCGGCGCACTGAAAGCCGCTGGCATCGAACGCCTGCTCGATGTGCGATTGAATAACACGTCGCAACTTGCGGGCTTCGCAAAGCAATCCGATCTCAAATACTTTCTTGAGGAGATCTGTGGCGCTGCGTACGAGCGTGAGCCGCTCCTCGCGCCCACACAGGAAATTCTTGACCTATTTAAAAAACAAAAAAGGAGTTGGGAAACCTACACGGAGGCCTATCTTGCGTTGATCCGGTCGCGAAAGGTCGAGTCGGCCATCTCTCAGCAAAGCTTCGAAAGAAGGACCGTTTTGTTGTGCAGCGAAGCGTCCGCCGAGCATTGCCACCGCAGATTGGCGCTCGAGTATTTGCAGCGACACTGGAACGATGTAGTCATTCACCATCTCTAGATCTGAGTTCCGGAGGAAAGTCAGCTCTATGAGCGTCGACCGGATTCTCTGTCTTGCGAACTCCTATAAACACGACCACCGGTGTGTTGCGGGGATCGATCTCGCGACCAAGCGATGGGTCCGCCTTGTTGGCAGAAAGATCGCGGGTTGTCTGACCATCGAGGAAACCTGCTACAGCGGCGGAAATGAGGTCGCACTCCTCGACGTTTTTGAGGCCGAGCTAGGCGACAAGTGCGCGTCAAAGTTCCATCCCGAGGACGTGTTTGTAACGGGAAGACCTTGGCGGCCAGCGCGCCGTTTCGACGAGCCACGCGACGTCCATTTCCTGAAGGACTACCTCAACAAGCGCCCCGCCCTGCTCGAGGGCTACAGCGACAGGGTATATGTGCGCAAGTTTGCTCAGGTTCCGGCGAACCGCTCTCTCGAACTCGTCCGGCCAGAAGATCTCTGGTGGTGGATTCGCGAGGAAAAAGGCAAACGCCGCAATCGCGCGGTCTTTCGTCTTGGCCACGCGAGCCGCGTTCGCTACGATCTTGCCGTCACAGATCCAAAGTGGCTGGAACAGCTGCGTTCACGCCCGGCAGGAATCTATGCGCACGAATCATTCTTTACCGGCAAGCCTCCGGACACGCTTCTGACCGTCAGCCTTAGCGAGCCGTTCGAAAACTTTCATTACAAGCTGGTGGCGGGAGTCGTCAACCTGCCGGCTTGAGCGGGATTGCCGCCCTGCGACACGTCTTTCACGCGCGCGCAAAAAGAAAGCCGCCCTGCAGGGCGGCTTTTTACTCAAGTGGTGCAAACCTAGTTGAAGATGGCGCCAATCGTCACATTGGAATTGTCAGTTCCGTTCGGGGCATTGCCGAGCGTGATTGTGCAACTGTTTGGACCGGCCGCGGTTGAAGGGTTAGGGCTGATCGTTGTGCAGTTATAGGACCATCCGCCGAAGGCGACTCCCGATTGCGCGGGCGCGGTCAGAGTTACGGTGGTGCCGAGCGGGTAGGTCGCCGTGCAGACCGAGCCGCCGGTGTTTCCGTTCTTGGCCCAGCCTGGACCGCAATGGATCACGTTCGGCGTATTCGTTGCCGAGGGCGCTGTCACCAGCCAGTTGGCGGTGTTCAGGCCTTCGTTATAGATCGTGAGCGTCACCAGCAATCCCGACGCTTGCGACCCCGGATAGCAGGAACCCGGCGTTACTGCGCCGGTCGTTGGATCGGTTGACGGCTCCACGAGCGGGCAATTGAAGGTCGCCGTAGCGGTCTGTACCAACCCTTGCAAGCCCGTTGTGGGGTATGTAGCTTCGGCGATAATTGTGGCGCTTCCGTTGCCGTAAGCAGTAACAATCCCTCCTGGAGCCCCAGGATTTGCGCTGTTGTTATTTGAACTGACCGGGAAAATCTGAGGCGCCGACGAGAGCCAGGTCACCGTATTCGTCAGGTCTTCTACGTAGGGGGACGACGAGAAAGTTCCAATCGCCAGGAAGTTTCCGGTGTCCTGTAGGTTTCCGACTGTAATCGCACTCGGAATGATGGTGAGCGACAGCAGCGGCTCGGGGGGAGCCGTGAGCGTGGCCGTCACTGTGCCATTCGCCGAAACGATGGAGCCGTTGGGATTCTTCACCTCGGCCGTGATGGTCGTGCTTCCCGCGGCCGCGCCGGTGACGACGCCATTGCCCGATGAGAGTCCGGATGTGACGGACGCGACCGATGGGACGCTGGAACTCCACGTGGTCTGCGGCGAATTGGTGACGTCAACCTCGAGACCGGTGGTTCCCGACGTGGCAAGCGCGATGAATTGGCCGGTCTGGCCAGCAGCCGAAACCGACTCCGAGGCCGGCACCAAGGTCACAGAAGTATATTGTTCAAACGATCCGGCCGCCACGCTAAAGCTCGCCGTGCCCGCAATCGTGCTCCCGCCGCTCGAGTAGAGAGCGATGACCGTCACCGTCCCCTGGGTCAGCGCCGTGGCCAGTCCTGTGGACCCCCCAATCGTGGCAATCTGTGTGCTGCTCGTAGACCAGGCGACCTGGTTGGTGAGATTGACCGTTGCGCCTGTGGACGTGGTTCCAATCGCGAGAAATTGAGTGGTCTCGTTGGGTACCGCCACCGACTGCGAAGCGGGGAGAATGGCCAGCGAGGTCACTGTGCCGCTGGCGCCGCCCGTGCCCGAAGATCCTGTCACCGTGATGGTCGCGCTCGCGGCGATGGTTCCCGTGTAGCCGCTCATGCTTGCCGTGATCGTTGTGGTCCCGGCGGTAAGCGCGGTCACCAGACCGGTGGAGTTGACGCTTGCCACCGCGGGAGAGCTCGAATTCCATGTTGCCGTGGCGGTGACATCCTGCGTTGTCGACGGATGATTGCTTCCGTGTCCAGTCGTCCCCGTGGCCGTCAACTGCACGGTTTGACCCACGGAAAGAGACTGCGATGTGGGTGTAACCGCGAGGGAGTCCACCAGAGAATTCGTGCAACCGGCGATGGGCAGGACAAGAGCAATCAATAAGAGTGCCCGCGGTGAAAAGCGATCATGCATGGTTGATCTCCGGAATCTGAAGCCGGTTTTGACGTCGATCGAACGGCGTCATGGCAGACTCTCGCTGGCCTATACGCCATCAAATATATGTCACGGAAACTCAACTCCTTATGGCACGAAGGTGTTACTTTGGCTTTCTGCACCAAGACAGTCAATAAGTCCTTTGTCGCTGCTTCAAACAGACGTGACAAACGTAATCACCGGCATGTTTTCACGCACAAAAAATGGGCCGCACGCCGGGAATTCAAGTCCCCTGGCACGCGGCCCGTCGGCCAAAATTTGTTGCAGTTGTTCTACTCGCGGATGATCTCTCCCGCGATGACCACTTCACGTGCCTCGCGAAGATGATCTTCCGCCCGTCGCGACGCATATCGGGCTGCCGGACATTTGCAGGTCCTTTCACGCGGTCTCTTTGCTGCCGCCGCCGGGAACGGCTACACTTGCGGTGAACATGGCCATAGCCCGCGACAGTTCTCCCGAACGTTTGGTCAGCGCCGCGCGCGCCGACGAAGAGCAGAGTTTTGAGCTAAAATTGCGCCCCCGCTGGCTGCGCGAGTTCATCGGGCAATCAAAAGCCAAAGAGCAGCTCGCCATTGCTCTTGAGGCGGCCAAGTCCCGCGGCGAAGCTTTGGACCATGTGCTCCTCTTCGGCCCTCCCGGCCTGGGAAAAACCACGCTGGCCACAATCATCGCCAACGAACTCGACGTCGGTTTTCAGCAAAGCTCGGGTCCGGCCCTCGTCATCCAGGGCGACCTCACCGCCATCCTCACCAATCTGCGCGATCGCCAGGTACTGTTCCTCGATGAGATTCACCGCTTGCAGCCGGTGCTCGAAGAAAAACTCTATACCGCGCTCGAGGATTACAAGCTCGACATCATCATTGGCCAGGGGCCGGCGGCGCGTACCCACGTGATGGAGATCAAGCCCTTCACCTTCATCGGCGCCACCACGCGGCCCGGCCTGCTCTCGTCGCCTCTGCGCTCGCGTTTCGGCATTCTGCTGCGCCTGCAGTTTTACACCGAAGAAGAACTGCGCGTCATCGTTGAGCGCTCGGCAGAAGTGCTCCAGATCCCCATCGATGAGGACGGCGCGGCGGAGATTGCGCTGCGTTCCCGCGGCACTCCGCGCATCGCCAACCGCCTGCTGCGCCGCGTGCGCGACTACGCCCAGGTGCGCGGCTCGGGCTCCATCGATCGCCCCACGGCGAATGCGGCCCTCACCATGCTTGAAGTGGATGCGCACGGCTTCGACGAGATCGACCGGCGGCTGATGCTGACGATTATGCAGAAATACGATGGCGGACCGGTGGGTCTGGGCACATTGGCCGCGACACTTGCTGAAGAAGAAGACGCGCTCGAAGAAGTGTACGAGCCGTTCCTGATCCAGATTGGATTTTTAGACCGCACGCCGCGCGGTCGCGTAGCCACGCGCCTTGCCTACGAGCACTTTGGAATTGCGGCGCCGCACCGCCAGACGCCATTGTTTTAGGAGACAGCGGAGCTAGCGGGGTTAGCGGTGTTCGCGGAGCTAGACTGCCGGCACTAACACCGCTAACTCCGCTAACTCCGCTAACTCCGCTAACACCGCTAAAGGAGAATTATGGCCCTTACTGAATCCACCATGCTGGAGCTTGGAACTGTAGCTCCCGACTTCGCGCTCACCGACGCTATCACCGGCAAGACCATTCGCCGCGACGACTTCCGCGGGCAAAAAGCGCTGCTAGTCCTGTTCATCTGCGCCCACTGCCCCTACGTCAAGCACATCGAAAAATCTCTGGGCCAGCTCAGCACTGATTACGATGGAAAACCGCTCGGCATTGTCGCCATCAGTTCGAACGACGCCAACGCGCATCCCGCCGACAGCCCCGCAGGCCTCAAGCAGCAAGCCGAGGCCAACGGCTTCGAATTTCCTTACCTCTACGACGAGTCGCAGGCCGTGGCGCACGCCTACAAAGCCGCCTGCACACCCGATCCCTATTTGTTCGATTCTGAATTCAAGCTCGTCTATCGCGGCCAATATGACGATAGCCGTCCCGGCAACGGCATTCCCGTGACCGGCAAAGATCTGCGCGCGGCCATCGATCTGCTGCTCGCGGGAAAGCCCGTTCCCGCGGACCAGAAGCCCTCGATCGGCTGCAACATTAAATGGAAGATTGTTTGAAGCTGGCTCGCGCTAAGTATTGACCGGCGCAGGCGCCAGCCCTGAAAGCAACTCGCGAATCTCCAGCAGGACTTCGTCGGGCCGCGAGGCCTTCAGCGGCAGCTTGAGCAGACCCTGCGGCGTAAACTGCGCGCCGCGCTTGGCGTTGCGCGCTACCAGCTTCATCAGATGCGTTGGATCGACCGCGGCATTCTCGGTAAAGCGAATTTGCAGCTCGCTGCGCTTGCGGTCGATCTGCGCTACGCCCATGCGCTCGCATTCCAGGCGCAACTGCGACGCTTCCAGCAGGTATACAGTGGGGTCGGGCAATGCGCCGTAGCGGTCTTCCATCTCAGCGCGAATCTCGTTGATCGCAGCTTCGCTGATTGCGCCGGCAATCTTCTTGTAGAGTCGCAAGCGCTGGTTCTCTTCGGGCACGTAGCTCTCGTCGATGCGTAGAGCGATTCCGAGATTAAGCTGCGTAGCTGGACGCTCTTCCGAGCCTTCGCCCTTGAGCTCTTTCACTGCGGCTTCCAGCATCGTGGTGTAGAGCTCGAATCCGACCGCCTCGATGTGCCCGCTCTGCTCGCCGCCCAGCATGTTGCCCGCACCGCGCAGTTCCAGGTCGAGCGCCGCAATTTTGAATCCCGCGCCCAGGTCCGAAAATTCCTTCAGCGCCGCCAGCCGTCGCCGCGCGATCTCCGTTAACTGATTATCCGGTGGGATCAGAAGGTACGCATACGCTCTTCGATTCGACCGCCCTACGCGCCCGCGCAACTGGTAAAGCTCGCTCAGCCCGTGCCGCTCCGCGCGATTAATCAAAATCGTGTTGGCCAACGGAATATCGAGCCCATTCTCAATGATCGTCGTCGCCACGAGCACGTCGAATTCGTGGCGCATAAAGGCCAGCATCACCTTCTCCAATTCGCTCTCGTTCATCTGCCCGTGCGCCACGGTCACTCGCGCCGCCGGCACCAACTCCTGGATGCGCAAGGCAATCTCGTAGATCGACTCCACGCGGTTGTGTACGAAGAACACCTGCCCGCCGCGTTCCAACTCCACTTCGACCGCCGACCGAATAATTTTCTCGTCGAACTTCGCCACCACGGTTTGAATCGCCATGCGATCTTTAGGCGGCGTTTCGATCACGCTCATGTCGCGCAGCCCCACCAGCGACATGTGCAGCGTGCGCGGAATCGGCGTGGCGCTCATGGCCAGCACGTCGATCTCCTTGCGCAACTGCTTCAACCGCTCCTTGTGGCGCACGCCGAAGCGCTGCTCTTCGTCGACAACCAGCAAGCCGAGATCCTGAAACTTGATGTCCTTCGAGAGCAGCCGGTGCGTGCCGATCAGAATGTCCACCTTGCCGGTCGCCACGCGCTCCACAATGTCTTTCTGTTCCTTTGCCGTTCTAAAGCGCGAAATCATTTCCACGTGGATGGGGAACTGCGCGAACCGCTGCTTGAAGGTCTCGAAATGCTGGAAGCTCAGGATCGTGGTCGGCGTCAGCACCGCAACCTGCTTGCCGTCCTGCACTGCTTTGAACGCCGCACGCATGGCCACTTCGGTTTTGCCGTAACCCACGTCGCCGCACAGCAGCCGGTCCATCGGCGTCGGCGATTCCATGTCGTACTTCACGGCGCGAATCGCCGCCATCTGGTCGTCGGTCTCGCTGTAATCGAACGCATCCTCGAATTCGCGCTGGAACTCATTGTCTTTCGAGAACGCCGTGCCCTCAGCGGTATTGCGCGCGGCGTAGAGCTTGAGCAGCTCCGCGGCCATGTCCTGCATGGCCTTGCGCACGCGCGTCTTGGTTTTGGTCCACTGCTGCGAGCCCAGCCGGTTCAGCACCGGCGCGGGTCCCGTGTCGGTGGAACGGTACTTCTGAATCAAATCCAGCCGCGTAAGGGGAACGTACAACTTTGCGCCTTCGGCGAACTCCAGGATCATGAACTCCAGCGAGAGCCCGTCCTGCGAAATCTCCTTCAGACCCTGGTACTGCGCAATGCCGTGCTCCACGTGCACCACGTAGTCGCCGACTCCCAGGTCGCGAAAGTCCGAAACAAACGCCGCGGTCTTCGATCGCTTCGGCTCTGGCCGTGCCGCCACATCGGCTTCGTCGGAGAGATCGTTGGCGCCAAAGACGATCAAGTTCGATTCGCCGAAGACCACGCCAGCCGCCAACGGCGAGCGCACGATCACCGGCACGCGCAGATCGCCCGCAAGGAAGCTGCCTTCGTCGAGCATGGTTTCGCCGGGCCGCGGCGCGCGGCTACCCAGCCGGTAAGGAACCTCGTAGTCGCGCAGCACCGTCGCCAGCCGTTCCACGTCGCCCTGGTGCGCCGCGGCCAGCACGATGCGCGTTTCCGTCTTCATCAAATTTTTCAGTTGCTCAGTGAGCGCGGGAATTGATCCGTGAAAGCGCAATGTGGGCCGTGTCGGCAGCTCGATCTCGCCCAGCGTCGCGTCCTCCTCCAGCACGTCCACCGCGCCCAGCTGATCCAGATCCAGCCCCATGTGCGCATCGAGCGCGGCCCGCAACACTTCCGGCCGCAAATAAATGTCTTCCGGCCGCACCAGTGAGCCGATGCCCGACCGCTCGTGGCGCTGCTCCACCTTGTTCCACCAGCGGTCGATCTGGTTTTGGACCATCCCCGGCTCATCCACAATCAGCACGCTGCGCGGCAGCAGCCCAAGCAGCGAACGCTCCGCGCCCGCGACTGGAGTGAAGAATTCCCACCCCGGAAACACGCTCACGCCGCCGGCTGCCGCAGCCTCGACCGCCATCTCTTCATCTTCAGTTTCGATGCGCTGCCGGCTCAGCCTCGCATTCACCGCGGCCAGCAGTGGATCAGTCACCGGCGCTTCCGTCAACGGCTGTAGTTGCGTCTCATCCAGTCCCGACTGCGAGCGCTGCGTTTCAGGATCGAATTTACGGATGGTCTCAATTTCGTCGCCGAAGAATTCGATGCGCACGGGCCGGTCGGATTCCGGCGAATACACGTCGAGAATTCCGCCGCGCCGCGTGAACTGCCCCGGCATTTCGACGATATCCATTTGCGTGTAGCCCACGCTCGCCAGATGCGCGGTCAGCGTCTCGATGTCGACCTCTTCGCCGCGCTTGAGTGTCACCGCCAGGCCCGCATAGTACTCAAGATCGAAGAGCTTCAACGCCGCCGATTCGACGGGCGCGATCAAAATATCGACGGCCCCGGTCGAGAGCTTCCACAAGGCCGCCGCACGCTGCTCCTGCACGTCGGGATGCGGCGAGAGATTTTCAAAAGGCAGCACATCGTGGGCGGGAAAGCGCACCACGCGCGCCGGATCTACGGCGCCCGTGAGCTCGCAGCCGGCTTTTAGCAGCGGTTCCAGCGTCTCGGCAGCCTTGTTGTCGGCCACGATCACGATAACCGGCTGCTTCGCGGCCTGCGCCATCAGTGGCAGGTAGAGTGCTCGCGCTGTAGAGGTCAATCCGGACACACGCCGCCGGCCCGCACCCAGGCTCAGGTGCCTGCGAACGCGCTCAAATCCCGGGGCATGCTCCAGCTCCGCGAACATTTCGCGGACGAACGGGAGAATCATCTAGGCTCTAGTTTACCAGTGGGATCGAGCGCGCTGAAGGTGCGCGTTGGACGCTCGAATCGGCGCTGCTCGCGGGCTTCTACTCGTCGCCCATTTTCCGCGCAAACGCATACCAGAAATCGAGCGACTTCCAGTACGAATCTACGGGCAGACGCTCATCTCGCCCGTGCGCGCGCACGTCGTCGCGCTCCAGCGCAATTGCCGAATAGCCGTAGCTCGGTATGCCCGCCTGGGCAAAGTAGATCGAATCGGAGGCGCCGGTCTCCATCAAAGGCGTCACCGTTATTCCCGGCCAGATCGCCTGCGTCAGGCTCACAAGCGGCGCCCACACTTCCGCGCTCGGCGTGGGCGGAACCATGGCCTTACGGTCAGGCGCTGAAGCGCTGACGTCGCCCAGGCTCGAGATGTACGCCACGTTCAGCTGCGGGTTGCCAAAGATTGAAATCAGCTGCTTGCGGATCTCGTCGGGCGAGTGGCCGGGGAGAATCCGGCAATTGACGATTGCTTGCGCGGTTTGTGGAAGAGCGTTATTCGCGTGGCCGGCATTCAGTCGCGTGGCCACGCAGGTGGTACGCAGCCTGGCGTTGAAGACCGGCTCAGCGCTTAAACGAGCGGCGGCCGCCGCGTCAGGAGGTGTAGCCAGCGTCGCCCGCATGTCGGCCGCCGTCTCGCCCTTCTCGTTGTTCGCCAGGTTTGTGAAGTAGGTTCGCGTTACCTCGTTCAGCTCCAGGGGAAACGCATATGCGGCGAGGCGGTCGAGTGCCGCCGTCAACTCATAAATCGCGTTATCGGGCCGGGGCAGCGAACTGTGGCCGCCGCGATTGGTCGCCGTCACCTGGTAGTCGGCATACAGCTTCTCGGTGGCCTCCACCTCGGCCACCACGGGGCGCCCGTTTTCGATCTCCACGCCGCCGGCGTCGGGATTGATGACAAACGCGGCATCCACCAGCTCGCGATGCTCGCGCACCAGCCAATCTGCGCCGTTGAATTTGCCGCCCTCTTCATCCGCAGTCAGCGCCAGAATTAAATCGCGTTGCGGCTTGTATCCCTCGCGATGCAGCCGCAGAAAAACTTCCACCAGCGCAGCATCGGAGTCCTTCATGTCCTGCGTGCCGCGACCGTAGTAGTAGCCGTCCTTCTCCACAAACTGAAACGGATCGGTCGACCAGTCAGAGCGCAGCGCTTGCACCACATCCACATGGCAGAGGAACAGAGCAGGCTTTGTCGCCGGGGTTCCCGCGGCGCGAAAGCGCACTACGAGATTCTGCTTGCGCGGATCAGGCCCCAGCAAGTGCACGTCTTCGGGACTGAATCCCGCGTCCAGAAAATGACGCTGCATGGCCGCCGTCGCGGTGCTTACATTTCCCTGCGGCGTGTCGGTGGTGTTGATTTCGATGAGCTCTTTGAAGATGGCCAGCGCCAGCGCGCGGTCCGCGTCGGGAGTCTGCGGCAACTGCTCTTGCGCGTTCGCGATCGGGCTCAGGCGTGCCGTCGCACACAAGGCCACAAGAGTGATCAGGAATCGCTTCACCGTTCCACCACTTTCAACGAAAGTTGCTGTTCCGATTTTTCAGTCGATGCGCGGCGTGCCCCGGCGCAGCGCCAGCCCGGTGATGCCGAAAAGCCCGATCAACGCCAAAGCGATGACGAAATAAAACGCCATGGGATGCAGCCAGCCGGGCGAATAGCTCAGGTCCTGTCCCACCCACAGCAGCAGGATGGTGGCCATGACCGCAAATTGGCAGGCGATCACCAGAAACGTGTGTCCCAGGGCGCGCCGCTTGTCCAGCGCCTCCACCTGGTCGGGAGTGAGATTGCGCTCTTCCGGGGGAAGAAGGGAATTTGCCATGGAGTTTTCTCCTTGCAGGACACAACCGGCCTTGACGCGCTGGGGACCTCCGGGTCCGGCGTTCCTATACACAATTGAATCACACACCGGCCACGCCGCGCCACCGTCGAGCTGGCCACGGGCGGCGCCATCAATTGCGATTCCGAGGGCCGGGGCAGCGCGCAATTATTGCGGCGGATACCCGACCGATTGCGCGTACAGCACCACGTGATCCGCGCCCAGTCCGAGCTTCGCAGCCACATCCTGCGCATGCACGGTATAGAACCACGCATTCAATCCGTTCGACGACGCAAACAGGTACACGTTCTGTGCGATGAATCCGCAATCCACCTGCGCGTAGTCATCCTTCGCCGGGGCCACATACACAATCGTTACCGCCGCGTGGGCCGCAGGCGCTGAGCTGATCGCGCCGCGCAGGTCGCCCGCGACCACCGGGCGCAACACATTCTGCTCCGCGTCGTAGAGATACACGCCGTCGGCCAACACCACGTCGAGCTGGACGTCCTGCGTGTTGCGTGCCGAAGGCGCCGTCCTGCCCAATCCGGGATGCACGTTGCGCGGGCGGTTGACGCCGAAGGCCGCCCACAGCAAATCCGAAAGCGTTTGCAGTGGCAGCGGCTTATCGAGGAATGCGCGCGTGGTTTGGCGCGCGCTCAACGCCTGCATCAGCGGCATGCCGCCGGTGGTGGCTGGCTTGGGAAGCTGGATGGGCGCGAACTCCGCAGCCAGCACCGGCGCGCTCGAGCGATGCACGCCAGACCAGAACATTGCACCGGCCGTCAGGACAACGATTCCCAGCACGAGGGCCGCGAACCGCATGACAAAACGCGACGAAATGCGCATGATGACACCTCGAAGGATCACGGTAAGCACGCCCGCCTCCTGAGGTGTGCGAATTAAGGGGAAGTGAAGACTCGACCGTGTACCGCCGGTCTCCTGACCGGCTATGGTGCCGGCGTCCACGCCCGCACCGTCCTTGAAGCGACTGCGAATGATGCCGTCTGAGCCCTAGTCCACCAAAAACGCCAGCGTTTGCAGCGACGTAATCTCGAATGGCTTGCGGCAGCGGATGTTGGCGCATTGCAGCTTGTCGTCGCGCCGCACCATATAGGACTGCGCCTTCGCGAAACGGGCGCGGTCGCGCTCATCGCCGCCGCGCGGAATCTGCTGCCGCTTGCGCCGCACAATCCACGTCACTTTGTACTCGCCCGCCTGTCCGCACTTGGGGCATACCAAATTGTGGCTGCGCTGCTCGGTCGTCTCGTTGAAAAATTCCCGCTCATCCATATCTATTCTGCCTTCCCGTTTCTGCTCCGCCCTCTGGTCCCTGTACTCGAACCCAGATTCGAATCAAGAATCGAATCAAGACTCGACTTGGGCACTTCCGCCTGCGCCCAACTTAATCCATACTCGATCTTGCCATGGCGAAACGCAAGCCAGCCCGTTTTTCGGCCACAAAAGCCGTCAAGGCCAACGCCCGCGAGCGCGTTGGCCAGCCCAAACCCTCGCGCGTGCTGCCCGACGCGCCGCGCACCGGCCGCCAGGCCAAACACAAGCCCAGACTCGAAGATCTGCTCCGCGAAGAAGGTTAGCCGGCCGCCGCCCATTCTTAAATAATGCTTGCCCTCTGCGCCGCATTGCTGATAGCTGTTAACTGATCTCTGATCTCTGATCTCTGATCTCTGACCCCCGACCCCTCAACCCTGAAACCCAGGAGCTGTTTTTATGGCCAAAGCAGTCGGCATCGGCGGCATCTTCCTCAAGGCGCGCGACCCCAAGGCGCTCGCCCAGTGGTACGCGACGCACTTCGCCATTCCGGACTAGGGCGGCGGATCGCTCGGCTTCGACGGCCCCGAATCGACGGGCATGACCGTCTTCGCCCACTTCCCGCTCGATACCAAATATTTCGGCGAGGGCCCACAACAGGCCATGGTCAACTTCCGCGTTGACGATCTCGACGCTTTTCTCGCCCAGTTGGCCGAGGCAGGCGTCCGCATCGACCCCAAGCGCGACGACGCCCCCTACGGCAAATTCGCGTGGATCTGGGATCCGGAAGGCAATCGGGTTGAGCTCTGGCAGGCGCCGCCGGCGGAGTAATAGAGCTTCTTTCATAAATGGTCTCGCGAAAGGGCACGACTTCACAGGCTGCTGAAAAACTCAATCGAGAGGCCCGCTTTGAAAGGGCACGGATTTATCCGTGCCGATAAGGCCAGCAAAATGGCCCGGCTTCAGCCGCTGAGGGATGTTTTTTCGCTACACTGCGCCCTCGCTTCGGACTTTTTCAGCAAGCTGTTCAGCCGCGCCGAAAGAGGCGGGAAAATCGAGGGATTTTACAGGCTGCGGAAAAACTCCGTGAGGCGGGCCTTGTAACAACGGCACGGCTTTAGCCGGGCCACATAAGTCCATTAAAATCGTTGGGGCTTCAGCCCCTGCTGCCCTCGCATTCACGAAAATC
>Ga0302266_10002543_pt1 | contig 15499 bp, 18 predicted proteins | sample III_Bog_E1_2_FD_194559 | JGI IMG/M metagenome (GOLD analysis project Ga0302266, IMG submission 194559) | Peat permafrost microbial communities from Stordalen Mire near Abisko, Sweden - III_Bog_E1_2 | ecosystem: Environmental > Terrestrial > Soil > Wetlands > Peat | place: Sweden: Abisko... | reverse complement strand
TTTATCAGTACGACTCGGCCATGGCCTTCATGCGCCTCTCGGAAGCCCAGCGCCTCTTCAGCGAGCCCGACCTGCTCTCCGTCATCAGCTTCAAGGTGGACAACCTGGACCGCGCTCCCGCCATCGCCCGCGCCATCGAGCACGAGGCCGGACGCGGCTTCATGACCTCCAACTGGATGGAGCAGAACCGCGAGCTCTTCCGCGCCCTCAAATTGGAACAGGTGGTCACCTTCATCGTCATCGCGCTTATCGTCATCGTCGCCGCGCTCAACATCCTCATCGCCCTCACCATGATGGTGATGGAAAAGACGCGCGACATCGCCGTCATGATGAGCTTCGGCGTGCAGCCCGCGCAGGTCCGCCGCATCTTCCTGCTGCAAGGCTTCCTCATCAGCATCCTCGGCACGGCTCTTGGATTGCTGCTCGGCTATCTCGCCGCCTGGGCCGGCGGCCACTATCACTTTATCCACTTATCCGCCGAGGTTTATTCGATTGATACGCTGCCCTTCGCGCCGAGACCTCTCGACGGCCTGATTGTCTCGGTCGTCTCGATAGGAATTTCGCTGCTGGCTACGCTGTATCCATCGTCGGCTGCGTCGCGGATTCTGCCGGCAGAGGCGCTGAGATATGAATAATCACAGCCAAACAGGAGTAAACTTGTTTTAACGCACTCCCGTGCGTGAAGGATGAATGCCTGAAAGGAGCCTTCGATGGCGACGCATCCAGTTGCTCCTCAGACGCAGGAGCCGACGTGTTTTACTAACCCGCCCTCCGATAAACCTTGGGTGCTGACCCCTGCGGATGCGGAAGCTGTCATTGCCTCCTGGGAAGATACGAGAGAGCCGGGCGAGGAACTGAAAGCCGCCTTTCAGCAATATATGGAGATGGTACAGCAAGCATGACCGGCATTGGTTCGACCGGCTTCCATATCGAGCCTTTGAGCCCGGCGCATGATCGGGAAGGCTTTCGTTGCGGCGAGTCCGCCCTGGATACCTACTTGCAGCGTCAAGCCCGTCAGGACATCGCCAGAAACCTCACCCGCGTTTATGTTTTGACCAACGATGGCAAAAGTGTGAACGGATTCTATTCTCTTTCAGCGACAGCCATCGACCCGACCAGCCTGCCCACGCAGTTCGCCCGCAAACTGCCACATTTCGCAATCCCCGCAACCTTGCTTGGCCGTATGGCTGTCGATATGCGAATGCATGGACGCAACCTCGGCAATCTGATCTTGGCGAGCGCTCTACGCATGTCGTTGGAGGGATCAAGGGTCATCGGATCGTGGGCCGTCGTGGTGGACGCAAAAGAAGGCGCTCGCGATTTTTACCTGAGGCGCGATTTTCAGCCATTTTCCGATCACCCAGAACGCCTATTCCTCACCATGACGCATTATGCGCGACTGCTCTCCGGGCTCTCTATTGCCGAATAATGTCCCACGGACTATATGTTGCGGCTTCCTCGAGTGGAATTTCGCTGCTGGCCACGCTGTATCCGTCTTCGGCGGCATCGCGGATTCTGCCGGCTGAGGCGCTAAGGTATGAATAAGTAGGTGAAAGAAATTGCAGATGTGATTTTGCTGTGATGTGGACTATAATTTGCTACCGGAGCGGAAGAAGCGAAAATTCGTGCTATAAGAACGGAGATCAGTATGCTGATAAGGAACTACGGTCATCTCTGGGAACGCAAATATATCAATTACGGTACTGGCGGGCAAGGGAATAAAGGAAACCTGAGAGGATATATTACCGAGAAACACAAGGCCGATTTCAGAGAGCAAATTGGAATTTATGTTCTGTTTGATAAGGATTTTGCTCCAATCTATGTGGGTCAGGCAGGCAATGGTCAACGAAAGCTCCTAAGTCGCCTCAACCAGCACGAGACGGATCATCTATGGAATCGGTGGGACTTTTTCAGTTGGTTTGGATTTCGTCGAGTAAACCAAAGTGGAAAGCTTTCAGCATTCGATGATGTCGAAAAGATATTTAAGGCGAAGGGCAGTTTGCTATTGAATGAGATTGAAGGGGCACTAATTACCGCATTGGAGCCTAAATTGAATAAGCAAGGCGCACGCTGGAAGGACATTAAGGAGTATTTTCAAGACATTGACGACGAAATGCGAGAGCTAACGGTTGGCGACTTGGCCGAGGAATTCAAAACCCTCAAGAAACAACTTAACCTCAAAGTAAACGGAAAAGGGAAGCGTGCTTGATATAGGTCGGGTGTCACAGGTATCGATTCTGAGACCTTGGATTCATTTCGAAGGAAACTTGTTGATTGCTTGTCATATTGGGAAAAGACCCACTATCTATGTTGATATCCTTTTGACTCGTAACTCCAACTGTGTCAGATTACAGCTATGCAGTCGATCACTCTCAGTCAGTTGCGCAACACCCGCCTGATATGGGCTTTGCTCAAGGCTGGAGAAATGTTTGAACTGCGTGAACGCAAGCGTGTAATCGCACACTTTATTCCTGTCGTTCCGTGGCCGTTTCCCGACGAGGATTACGAGCCGAAGAAGAAAGGCAAAGAATAGCCTGTCAAGCTATGGCAATCCTCACTGCGGCGTAATAATCCCGCCCAGCGCGTGACGGCGGGGCAGCACGATGCCGCGATGATCGACCACCTGCGGTGGGGCCAACTTTTGAAGATCCTCGCCGGGGAGAGTAGCCCGCTCGATGAGCGCTCCGCCGCAAGCAGGACACCAATCCGCCTCAGTTTCTTCGCCGAGCACCGCCCGGCACTGGCTGCAAATCCGTTCCATGCCTTCAAGATTACCGGATCGGCCCACGCAGCGTCAGGCTCGGTACACTAAAGCTATGCACCCTCCCGTTCGGCTGGTGGCCATCGACATGGACGGCACGCTGCTGCCCACCTTTGCGCAGGTCATCAGTGCGCGCACGGCTCGGGCTCTCAAGGCCGCAGAGGAGGCGGGCATCACAGTGGCCATCGCCACCGGGCGCCGCACGGCCTACACCACTCCGCTGCTCGATGGCCTCGGCCTCAGAGCGGATACGCCCCTCATTACGTCCAACGGAGCAGTGATCCGCACACTGGGCGGAGACTCTCTGGGCCGCAGTCAGCTCCCGTCTGAAACCGCTCGCGGGCTGTGCCAGTTGCTCCGGCCCTTCGGGACTTTGATTTTCACCTTTGATCGTCCCGGCCGCGGCGGGCTTGTGCTCGAAGATCTGGATCAGGCAAACGGGCGCATCAACTTGTGGGTCGATGCCAATCGCTATGCAATCGAGGTGGTCAAGCCGTTGGAAGATGCGCTGGTGGACGGCGACGACCCCATTCAGGGAATGGTTTGCGGCGGAGTGAGCGCGATGCGCCAGGCCGAGCAGGCGCTCAAGGCCAGCGAATGGTCCGCCTCCTGCGAATGCATCAAGACCGAGTATCCGTCGCGCGACATCTCCATTCTGGACCTGTTGCCGCCGGGAGTCTCGAAGGCTTCGGCTCTCGAAAAACTCGCGGCCCTGCTGGGAGTGGACCGCAAAGAGACCATGGCCATCGGCGACAACTGGAACGATGTGGATATGCTGGAGTGGGCCGGCCAGGGCGTGTTGATGGGCAATGCGGCGCTGGAGTTGCGGACGATGGCAGAGGCGCGCGGCTGGGAGCAGGCTCCGCACAACAATGAGGACGGCGTGGCCGTGGTGCTGGAAGCCGCTATCGCCATGCGCGCCGCCGCGGGTGTTTGATGAGTTTATGAATTCGAGAGCGGGATCAAGAATGCGCGGAAGTTTCTTCATCACGGCAGGGATCGTAGCGGCTCTCGCGTTTCTGTCCCCTCCCGCCCACGCCGCCGAGCGCATCACCCTGAGCAACGGATTCGAGATGCGCTGCGACCACCACGCCGAAATCGAGGGCCGCACCCGCCTTTACTTGAGCGCTGGCGAGGATAACTACATCGAGTTCCGTTCCGAGGAGATTGCAGAGGTCGAGAAACTACCCGACCCGCCGCCAACTCTGAAATCCGACGCAACCTCCAATCCATCCTCAGCCAGCTCGCATTCCCGTCACGACGCAAAGCTCTCTCCGGCGGATCTGGGCGAGATGCTGAACAAGGCCGGTCGTGAGCACAATCTAGACGTAGACCTGCTGGCCAGCTTGGTGAAGGCTGAGAGCGGCGGCGACAGTCACGCGGTGAGCCGCGCCGGCGCCCGCGGTCTGACGCAATTAATGCCCGCTACTGCCAAAGACATGGGCGTCGTGGACAGCTTCAAGCCAGACGAAAATCTGCGCGGCGGAGCGACCTATCTGGACCAGTTGCTTACTCGCTACCACGACAACATGGCGCTGGCTTTGGCGGCTTACAACGCCGGTCCGGAGGCGGTCGACAAGTATCACGGCATTCCACCTTACCGCGAGACGCAGGCCTATGTGGCGCGTGTCATTCACGAGTTCAATCGTCGCGTGCTGGCGCGCGAAGCGGAGGCGAAACGTGCAGCCGCGCAAGCCCGCCGGGCAGCGGCGTCCGCGCAGCCTCCGCAGGAAAAGCCTGGCCGCTAACGTTTTTCTTGCGCAGGTGAGAAACTAGACTCAGCAGAGATTCATGCTGGCGGGAACGGAGACGGCTTGAAGAAGCGTGAGTTGATTTTAGGTTCGGTGGTGTTTCTAGCGTTAGTCGCGCTACTGGTCTATGCACAACACAAGCATCCATTCGATTGGCACATGTTTGTGGAGCAACTGAAGCTGGCCGACTGGCGCAAGATCGGCATCGCCTTCGGCTGCATCTATGTTTGCTATGTTTTTCGCGCGGTGCGCTGGGCGCTGCTGATTCGCCACATCAAAAAGGTGCCGCTGTTTTCGCTGTACGGAACGCAGGTCATCGGCTTCACCGCGGTCGCTCTCATCGGCCGCATCGCCGATCCTGTGCGCCCTTATCTGGTCTCGAAGAAGACCGGCTTGCCGCTCAGCAACCAGATAGCCGTCTACATCGTCGAGCGACTCTTTGACGCCGGTACGATGGCTCTGATCTTCTGTTCCACTATTCTGCTTACCGCATGGTTCGGCGGGCCAAGCACTCTGCCCCACCCTGAAGTGATGAAGAAAGTCAGCTATGGGGTGCTAGCCACCACCATCGCGGGCGCCCTCTTTCTGGTCGCCGTGCGCCTCATGGGCGGAGTGGTGGCGACGTTTCTCGAAGACGCCTTTGGCCTTGTCTCCAAAGGCCTGGGATGCGCCGTCGGCGATAAGATTCGCGCCTTTCGCGCCGGCCTGGATACGTTGCGTTCTTTCTCTGATTTCGGCATTGCCTCCTCGCTCTCGCTGGGTATGTGGATGCTGATTACCCTGGCCTATTTTGAGATCATCACGGCCTTTGTCGCCAGCCCGGAACTGAAGGATCTGACGCTGGCCAAGTGCGTCTTGATTATGGCCTCGGGCATGGCGGTCAGCGGATTTCAACTGCCGGTGCTGGGCTGGTTCACGCAGATTGGCGTGGTGGCCGCAGCCATGTCCAGCTTCTTCGGTGTAGCGGCCGAGCCGGCCACAGCCTGTGCAGCCACTCTGCTATTGGTCACTTTTCTCAGCATCGCGCCCGTGGGCCTGGTCTGGGCGCGCTTCGAGCACGTCAACCTGCGCAAGGTCGCCGCGGAAAGCGGTCGCGCCGGGGAGTCACTGGCTGTGGATGAACCGGGAAGCTAAATTTGGTTTGCCGAAAAAACAAATCTCTCGCCATGGTCAAACCGTTTGCCCAGGCGGCGTAGCTTTCCCCACCGCCAACTCCGGCTGAGTGAAGCGGATGCTCTCCGGCCCCACAGCTCCGCCGGTCATGATCATGCTCATGGCCTGCTCCATTGTCAGGCCGGTATCCGTGACTCGACTGATGGGCATAATCTGCAGGAAGGCCGAGGTCGGGTTGATGGCGCAGGGCACCAGGACCGCGGCCAACAGTTCGCCGGTTGTCTCGTCGGTCAGCGTGCGCGTCAGGAACCCGATGGCCTTTTGACCGGCAACGGGAAAGTCCACCAGCACCACGCGCTGGCTGTTCTCCTTCTTGGCCGTCATGCTGTCCAGTAACTGGCGCACCGACGTATAGATTTTGGCGACAAAGGGCAATCGATCCAGCACGGCCTCGAAGAGTTCGAGGGCCTGTTCGCCGATCACCCGGGCTGAAACCAGGCCCACCACGTAGAGCATTACCAGGGTCAGCACGATGGCCAGAACCGGTTGCACTACTGGATGGCGGAGCCAGTCTTTCGGAAATATCGTGGCCAAAAGCTGAATCGCCGGCATGCCGGCCTGGGCCAATTCGGCGAGAAGAAACCTGAAGATCAGGAAAGTAATGGCCAGCGGTCCGATGGTGATAATGCCGGCCAGGGTGTTGTGTTGCAAATTGCGCAGTGTACGGGTCAGGACGGGTTTCAAGCGTTTCTCCTGTCGATGAGGATAATCGAACCGGGCCGTGCCGCGCAGAGTGCATTCAGGCAACGCTATAATTGCGATGGCGCTCAAAATCCCAGGGAGTTGACCCCGTAGAGCGATCTGGGGACATTTACAAATAGCGCCCCAAACTGGTCTGGCTATCCAAAATAGAACAATGTTCGTGTTGTCAACCGATATTTTGCTTCTGTCAATACATATTTGTAACGTTTTGCTGCCTGTGTCACTACTATGTGATGCCGGACATTGCTTACCGCATTTTTGGAGGGCTAGGCTTTCTCCAGTTCATCCGGGCCCTTTATCGATCTCCAGGTCGTTTGTCTTCTATGCTTTTGTTTCTAAGTTCCCAGAGCTTCTCCAACGAGTGGCGCTTTCCGGCGCACGGAGACGGAGTATCTTCTCATGTCTTGGTATGCCTACTGTATAGGTGAAAAGCAAGCATTTCCAGAATTGGCACGTCATCGCAAGCCTATTCCGATGGAGTCGGTTGTCGGAGTCAGCGGAAACCAGGTTTTTGTTTACCCCGCCAGCGACCTGGCCGTGATCGTCAGCGAACACAACCCCGCCGAAGCCTTCAACCAGAAATCCGGAGTGGACCACGCCCGCGTCATCGCCGATTGTTTCCAGCACTCCACCGTGCTGCCCTTCCGGTTTGGTACCGTCTTCCGCGACGACGATTGCTTGCGCAAGTCCATACGCTCCAACCAGCGCCAGTTCCTGGGCCACATTGACAAGCTACGCGGCAAGGCTGAGATGCATCTGAAAATTCTGGTGGACGACTGCGGAGGCCACGCCGGCGGCAAGCGCCTGCCGGCCGATGGCGTGAGCCAGGAGTATTTCACCAACCTGCGCGAGAACGCCACCCGCCAGCGTGAACGCCAGACCCGCGCCCGCGCCGTCAGCTTCCAGATGCACCGGCTCTTTGCGCCTCTGGACGAGGAGGTTAGTTGCCGGTTGACCGATCATTGCAAAATGACGCTGGACATAGCCCACCTGATCGATCGCAAATGCGTGGAGCGCTATCTGAACAAATACTCCACCACCTGCGCCTCAATGCGGGAATATCAGATGCAGCTCTCTGGCCCCTGGCCACCCTACCACTTTGTCCACCGGCTCACCTGCGGTGTTCATACCCATATGCAACAACCGGCTCCGGTTGACATGCCTGTGATCCACATTCCGGAACCGGCTTCCATGCTGGTATGAACCCGGCTAAGCCAACCCTCAGACGTCAAAAGGCCATTCCGCTCAGCGGAATGGCCTTTTAGCTGGTTGCAACTGGGCCGATGCCCGGGTCTCGTCTAACTGAAGGAGGTGATGGCGCTGGCCTCGTCGTCGTAGATATCGAAAACAGTGACCAGCTTGGTCAGCTGCAAAAGATCGTGAACCTTCTTGGTAAGGTTCAGCAGCTTGACATTGGCCTGCTGATTCTTGGCAGTGGTAAAGGCGCTTACCAGCTCGCCCAACCCAGAGCTATCGATGTAGTTTACGTCTCCCAGGTTGAGCAGGATCTTCTTCGTTCCCTTGCCGATCAGGCCGCGAATGGCGTCGCGCAGTTGCACGCTGCCCTCGCCCAGGGTGATTCGCCCACTGAGGTCCAAAATGATGACGCCATTCACTTCACGGGAAGCAATTGTCAATGCCACGGATACTCCTCCTTGTTGGTATTACGATTATCGTACTCCTGATGTTCCAGGCTGCGATGATTTGTTGATCCCTGCGCCAGCGGAAAAAATACCTCAATCCGTCACCAGGGTATGTCGTAGACGCGTTATACTCTCGGGCCGGCCGAAGCCAGATGCTTGACCAGCGTCAGCTCGGTTCCGGGATGCAGTTGCCTGAAGTGTACCTCATCCATAAAGGACCGGATGAGAAAAATCCCGCGGCCGGAGCCACGCAGCAGGTTCTCCGGGGCCAGCGGGTCGGGAAGCGTCTCCGGGTCCAGTCCTTTGCCCTGGTCGGCGATGATAATCACCAGCGCCGTGCCGGTGTTCTCAAAGCTGGCGGCAATCTGTTTGGCGGGGTCGTATTCGTTGCCGTGCAGCACGGCGTTTACCGCGGCCTCGCGCGCCGCCATTGTTACGTGGAAGCGTTCGTCCTCGTCCAGGCCGGCCTCGGTTGCCAGTTTCTCCGCCGCCGACTCCACCTCCGCAACGCTTTCCATCGTCGAATTCAGCCGAAGATTCAGCCGTCCTGCCTGCGCTTCGCTCACCGGCTTCGTCTCCGTCCTTTCCGGAACGCGCCCGGAAGCATTGTGTCCGCTGCTTTCAGCGGCCTGAAGGCAGTTTCAAGGCTGGAGTGGGACCATGTCAAGCGGACCGCTATTTCACATTCTTCTGCGTTTGGCAGGCGCTGGTGTCGCCCATCGTACAGGCTCTCTTGAAATATTCATTGGACTTGGCAACATCCTTCTCGACTCCGTTGCCTGACCAATAAACATTTCCCATCATTTGGCAGCCGGCGGAGTAGCCAAGCTCGCAGACTTTGGAAAAATAGCCTGCCGACCGCTCATAATCCTGCCCGACGCACCTTCTGCCGTTTTCGTACATCTGACCCAACTGCTGGCAATAACTTCCCAGGCCCGCATCGCACGCCCTGGTAAAAACAGCCAAGGCCTTAGTGACGTCGGCCGAGCCGGTAGTGGGCTGCAAGTAAGAAATACCCAGAGTCCAGCAGCCGCTCAATCCGGTAGGTCTTGCGCACCAGCATTCCCGGCCGCAGGTCGAGAATCTCGCTCAGCAGCCCGCCATGGGTAGGGCAGGTCACGGCATTGTCGGGATAGCCGATATCGCCTTGCGGGCAGATTTTCATCGTTGAGTGGGCCAGGGTCAGGGTTCTTCTGATTTTGTCATTGTGACAGCCAGGCCTGTCTGCGGCAAACCAGGAAAGCCGCATACGATATTCGCCGAAGCAGGTCATCCTGTGGCTTTTTTCACCCCAAAGGCCTGCAAGTTACGTCAGTGCCCTTATTTTGGTAACTAATGAATAGCAATATGAGCCGAGAACCGCGGATATGATGTTGTAGTGGGCATTGGAGAACTGTAATAGCGATACTCCCACTTTTCAGCTTTTTTAACTCCATCCCGGAAGCACGATTTCTTCTGTGCTTGACATATGGATTACTGTGCCTGACATATGGATTACGGAACATATTTTTTCGCTAATGTGGCCACGGTAACCGTCTTTACGGTTTGCCTTAGTTTGCTTGCATGGTACAACCGCCGCGTAACGGGAATCGCCTGGTTTGCGGGCTGGCTGGTTGTCGGCTTGGCCAAGCTAATCTTGCAGGGCCTGGAAGGAAAAGTTCCCTCAGTATTCAGCGGCATGTTGGCCAACGAACTGTATCCTATCTCCTTCATCTTTCAGTTTTTGGGCCTGCGCTGGTTTGTGGTTCGCAAGCCGTTGCGGAGCCGCTGGCCCTGGATTGCCGTCGGGATAGTGCTGGTGGTCTATACCACCATGTTTCTCTTGAGAATCCCCTACATCGGCAATGTCATCAATATTCCCTTTGTTGCGGTCTGCGGCGCCTCCGTATGGATTCTGCTCAAACATGGGAAGGGGCCGTTTACCGCAGTGTCGCGTGTATCCGCCATCATCTTATGCGCCACGATGTGCGTGGCGGCCTATCGTGCAGTTCTGACCAACATCCGTTATGTGCGGCCGTGGGAGACTGTCAATGCCCATACCGATCCGCGCTGGCTGTATTCTCTGACCGGCATGGCTTTTCTTGCCACCTGTTTGGTGATGTGCAATCTTTGGTTCCTGGTGGCAGAGTTGCAGTGTGAACTGGCCGAGCAGGCGCGTACCGATCCACTGACTGGAGCGATGAATCGCCGGGCGATGGAAGAAGCGGCCCTGCGGGAGACGGCGCGCAGCATCCGGTTTGGCAGCCCGCTCTGCACCATCGTCATTGACATCGATCATTTCAAGCGTCTGAATGACGCGCGGGGACATGCTGCGGGAGACCGCGCGTTGCAGGCATTGGTGAGTCAGGTGAAAACCATGCTGCGTGGCCAGGATTCGTTTGCGCGGATGGGTGGCGAGGAGTTCGCCATCCTGCTGTCAAACACGCCCGCAGCCACCGGCATTCTCATTGCGGACCGCGTCAGGCAGGCCATTGAAGCGCTCGAAATACCTTTCGAGGCCGGGTCAATCAAATTTACCGTCAGCGCGGGAGTGGCTCAACTGGAATCGGCGCAAGGCGGCTGGGAAGCAATGATGAGGAACGCGGATGCGGCGATGTATGAGGCCAAGGAACATGGCAGGAACTCGGTGGCCGCTCATTTCCCGAATGTTGCGAATGAATCAATGATTGAATGAGGCATGAATCCCGCTCCTGTGTTCCGTTCACTGGTTTGCTTTCCGCTGATGTTTTTGGTAAATCATGAAGGCACAGTCCTGGAGTCGTCCTGAGGCATAAACCCCCTCCCAGGCGATACACTCACATCATGCGCCCCCGCACCACATCCCGCACCAGCCTGACGGCGCTGCTCGGCACCCCGGTGACCGATTCCCACGGCCTTCTGCGCGGGCGGCTCAAAGACATTGCCGTGGCCACCGGCGAGGATGCCGGCAAAGTGGCCGGCCTGGTGCTCAAGACCCGGGATGGCCTGTGCATCGTGCCCTCGCAAGACGTGATGGAGACGCCCGCCGGTACGCTTGAACTGCGCTCGGCAGGCGCCATGGTGCCGCTGGAGGATCAGGGCAATTACCTCTATCTGAAGCAGGATCTGATCGACCGCCAGATCATCGACATCCACGGCCGCAAGGTAGTCCGCGTCAATGACGTCGATCTCGAATGGATGGGCCAGGGCGCGGCTCATCTGCTGCGCGTCTGCGAAGTCGAAGTGGGGCTGCGCGGCGCATTCCGCCGCGTCTTCAAAGGATTATTGCCCCGCGCCGCGCTGGAGAAGCTCTCGCGCAAGTTCGCTTCCCGCTGCATCCCCTGGGAGTTTGTCGATGTCATCGAGGTCGATCCGGCCCGTCGCGTCAAGCTGCGCATCGAGTACGAGCGTCTGGCCGGAATGCACCCCTCCGACCTGGCCGATATTCTCGAAGACCTGGCCCCCGCCGAGCGCGAGGCCGTCTTTACCTCGCTGGACGAAGAGGTGGCCGCAGAAACCCTTGAAGAGGTTGAGCCTCGCCTGCAAAAGTCTCTCCTCGAAAAACTCGGCGAAGAGAAGATCGCCGACATCGTCGAGGAGATGGATCCAGGAGCCGCCGCCGATCTGCTGGCCGAGCTGCCCGAGGAGCAGTCCGACGCCATCCTCGAAGAGATGGAACCGGAGGAGCGGCAGGAGGTCTCGGAGCTGCTTGAGTTTGACGAGAAATCCGCCGCCGGCTGCATGACTACCGACTTTGTTGCCGTGGGTAAAGACGCGACCGTGGCCCAGGCCGTCGAGGCACTGCGCGCTTTTGATGGCGATCCCGAGAGCGTGACCGAAATCTATCTGCTCGACGAGAAGCGCGTGCTGCGCGGCGCCATCCCTCTCGCCCAGATCGTCATGGCCCAGCCGGAGACGCGCCTCTCCACGCTAACCGAAGCTCGCGTCCTCTCCTGCCCCATACACCTCCGCCGGAACGAGTTGGCGGAACTTTTCGATAAATACAACCTTCAAGCCCTGGCCGTGGTCGATCATCTGGGCCGCATGGTGGGTGTCGTTCAGGCCGACCACGTCATCAGCTTCCTGCGCGAAAATCTATAATGCTCGCCGCAAAGCCTCTGTGTTACACTTCCTACAATTCTCAGCAATAACAACTTTGCATCCTGAATCCAGCCCCGCTCGGAATCTGCCCGTCCGCGGCTTGATCGCTAAGTGCATAGGTGTATGGAATAGGAGATAGTATGCCGGAGCAGCAGAAAGATGCCAGGCCGCGAAAGATGTATGGTATTACGCCGACACCCTTTGAAATGCCTTCTGATCTTATTCCGGTGTCGAAGGCGAAAAGCCAGCAGCCATTCTTCGTCAAGTTGATGTGCGTATACCTTTTGATTCGCGCCGGGGTTAACTTGCTCCTTGCCCTGGTTCCCTGGGGCGACTCCGATTCGGGTGTGGCGTCTTTTCTCAATGCCCGGCCGGCTCTTGTCTTTAGTCTGCTTCCTCGTGAGGTTCGGCCCGCTATGGCGGCAGGGACTGGATCGATGGGAGCCTATGCTCAGGGCCTTCCGATTATTTTCATGCTCTTTGGACTGATTTATCTTGCCAGCGCATGGAAATTATGGAATTTGGACAAATTCTGGGTCTCTTTGATCCGCTGGGGCATGATGTTCCAATCCGGGGCGATTGTGCTGAAAACCATGATCGTTTTGTCGGCCAGGTATGTGGGCGCAGCTGAGGCGCCTCTTTCCGATGCGGCGCGAGCGGCCCTGGTTATTTTTATCACCTGGAATTTGGTGATCTTTTTCTGCTTTGCCTTTATTCCTCGTGTTGAAGATGCATACGACAGCAAATGCTAGCGGGCTGGTCTTCTCGTCTGTTACGTGGGTCATGAGCTTAGGTCCTGCCGCCTGATCGGTCGCATGTCAATCCCATTCCTTCCAGCTCCATCCACCCGGTGCATCCCGTAAGTCTTTTATTTCGGCATGTTCTGTGCAGTATTGCTCACTCCATCTTCATTTCTTCGCTCATATCATCGAGAATTGTAGGGATTCATCCCAATCTGTGAAACAATTCATAGATGATGCAGTTTCCCAAGATCATTCAGGGTGGCATGGGTGTTGGCGTTTCGAACTGGCGCCTGGCTAATGCTGTCTCCAAACTCGGTCAGCTCGGCGTGGTTTCAGGAACCGCGCTTGATTCGCTCTTTGTCCGTCGCCTCTCCGATGGCGATCTTGGCGGAGACATGCGCCGCGGGCTGGATGCCTTCCCCTTTCCTGAGATGGCCAAGCGCGTTTGGGACGAGTACTACATTCCCGGAGGCAGGGCTGCGGGAGTGCCTTATCCGCTCATGCCCATGCACCAACGCCGCGAGCTGCGCAAGGTAGTCGAGCTGTGCATCGTGAGCAACTTCGTCGAGGTCTGGCTGGCCCGCGATGGCCATAAGAATCCCGTGGGCATCAATTTTCTTGAGAAGGTGCAGATGCCGCACCTCTCCTCCATCTTTGGCGCCATGCTGGCAGGTGTGGGATGCGTGCTGATGGGCGCGGGCATTCCGCTCCACATTCCCGGAGTCTTGGACGCTCTTGCGGGCCTCCGTCCGGCCGAGTACCGCCTGGCGGTCACTGGCTCGCCCCAGGATGCCGACACAGCCATGCGCTTTGATCCTGCCGATTACGTCGAGGGTCCGCTCCCTGTTCTGAACCGGCCGCAGTTTTTTGCGATTGTCAGCTCCAACACCCTGGCCACCACCATGCTCCGCCGGGCCAGTGGACGTGTTGACGGCCTGGTCATCGAAAGCCCCACGGCGGGTGGACACAATGCGCCGCCGCGCGGCAAGCTGCTGCTCAACGCTGCCGGCGAGCCGGTCTATGGCGAACGCGACCAGGTAGACATTGCGGGCCTGCGCGCGCTCGGTGTTCCATTCTGGTTGGCTGGCGGATACGGCAACGCGAAGGCGGTGCGCTACGCCCTCGATCAGGGTGCCGCTGGTGTGCAGGTGGGAACCGCCTTTGCCTTCACGCGCGAGTCCGGCATGCGTTCCGATCTAAAACAGACGCTTATCGCCCAGGCAACCACGGGCACCGGAGAGGTCTTCACCGATCCGCTGGCCTCGCCCACCGGATTCCCATTCAAGGTGGCGCTGTTGCAGGGCTCGTACTCCGATCCGGAGGTAGCAACGGCACGCACACGGGTATGCGATCTGGGCTATCTGCGCGAACCATACGCGCTTGAGGGCGGCAAGATCGGATACCGTTGCGCTGCCGAGCCGGTGGCCAACTACATTGCCAAGGGTGGCAAGGTAGAGGAGACAGTAGGACGCAAGTGCCTCTGCAATGCCCTGATGGCAAACATAGGCCATCAACAGACGCGCAAGGGTGAGCTCATGGAAGAGCCGGCCCTGGTTACCGTGGGCGACGATCTGAATACAGTCGCGCAGTTCCTCGCGCCCGGCCAATCATCCTATGGCGCCGCCGACGTGATCGCGTCCCTGCTCAGCCTAACCGGCGACGCTATTGCCGACGAGGAACCGATTTACGCCACCGCCTGACGGGCTAATTCACAAACCACCGCAATCGTACCGAAACCGTATGACTTTGTAATCGCTGGGTTGTAGCGCCGGCCTCCTGGCTGGCTGTAGCGTGGACCTCCCGGTCCACGCTGCACTCTACACAAATAGGAAAAATGCTCTAAGATTTTCTGGCCGAAGGCGTCTGCCCCGCCGCAGTTAGTTTCCGCTCCTTCAGGTTGTGGCTGTCGGTTGCTTTCAGCGTCATCCCATAAATTGACTTGAACTGATCAATCTCCTTCAGCGTCTGCTGAGAGAAGGGAACCAGCTTGCCCTCGAAGGCGTGCAGTACGATTCCCTCCATAAGATCGCCCAGAGTCATTTCCTTCAGCTCGGCAACTGCCTTGAGCACCTTCAACAAGCGCTTTTCCATCCGCACGCCGGTCTGGACACGCTCCACCACAACAGGTTCACGATTTTGCTGTTCTTGCGACATTGAAGCCTCCTTGGTACATCAGTACTAATGTACCACGGTAACTTTGCCCTGTCAACCACGCCTTTCTGTCTCCTTCCCCAGGCCCAATGCTGCCCCGGTTTCGCGCCCCACCCCCCGGCCTGTTATGGTCAGAAAGGCAGCGAGAACAGACCCTCTATGACTCCACAATAGGAACCGGCCCATATGTTGAAGCGTTGGCGAACCCGGATACTGCTGTTTATGGCCGTCCTCGGCCCCGGATTCATTACCGCCAACGTCGATAACGACTCCGGCGGCATCCTCACCTATTCCCAGGCCGGCGCGCAATACGGCTACACCCTCCTCTGGACCATCATTCCCATCACCATCGCTCTCATCGTGGTGCAGGAGATGTGCGCCCGCATGGGCGTGGTCACCGGCAAAGGTCTCAGCGACCTCATCCGCGAGGAGTTCGGCCTCCGCCTTACCTTCATCCTGATGGTCCTGCTGGTCGTCGTCAATTACACCAATGTGGTCACGGAGTTCATCGGCATC
>Ga0302266_10002541_pt1 | contig 15509 bp, 12 predicted proteins | sample III_Bog_E1_2_FD_194559 | JGI IMG/M metagenome (GOLD analysis project Ga0302266, IMG submission 194559) | Peat permafrost microbial communities from Stordalen Mire near Abisko, Sweden - III_Bog_E1_2 | ecosystem: Environmental > Terrestrial > Soil > Wetlands > Peat | place: Sweden: Abisko... | reverse complement strand
GCCGCCGTCATCCCGACCGGAGCGCAGCGGAGTGGAGGGACCCCCGCATTTTCAACCTCCGACGCCGACACCGGCTTCAATCCCTCTGAATTTGCAACCGAATCTGCTACAAATTACGCATCCCTCCCAGACACAAGCTTCAACTTCGGCTTCGACGTCGGCCCAGCAGAGGCAATCCCCGCTATCGCCGCCGAGAGCGGGGATGGCCCCATCGACTCTGCCCACTTCAATCCCTTCGCCCCGGTCGTACTGAAGCGCTCAGCAAACGCCACTCCCGACCGCGCCGCCGAAATCATTATGGACAGCCATGGCGAAGCCTCGCCCGCCATACGCGAAGGATTCCGCGCTCCAGGCGACCCCGCAACCCTCCCCGAACTCATCAAGTTCCTCAACGACCGCAGCGGCTACATCCGCGCCCTCGAAGACGAGGCCACGCCAGAGTCCTTCTCCCGCATCGAGAACCTCCGCGAACTCGCCAACGCCGCGCAGGACGCCGAGGAGCGCGGCGAATCGCTCTCCGACTTCCTCGACCACGCCGCTCTCGTCTCCGACACCGACGCCTACAGCTCCGACGCCCGCGTCACCCTGATGACCCTGCACGCCGCCAAGGGCCTCGAGTTCCCTCTCGTCTTTCTCTCCGGCCTCGAAGAAGGCCTCTTTCCCAACTCGCGCTCGCTGCTCGATCCCACCGGCCTCGAAGAGGAACGCCGCCTCTGCTACGTCGGCATGACCCGCGCCATGGACACGCTCGTCCTCACGCGCGCACGCTACCGCCGCCGCTACGGCTCCGAGATGCCCGACGCCAGCATCCCTTCGCGCTTTCTTGAAGAGGTCCCCGCGCGCCTCATCGAAGACCTCGGCAGTCCTGCCGCGCAGCCTCAGTTCTCCTCCTCGCAGTTCTCCGGCTCCGTCTACTCCACGCCCTACCCGCAACGCAGCCGCTTCGGCCACCACAACCACTCCGGCGACGAGGCAGGCGATCGCCACTACAGCTACGAAGACGAAGACCAGACAGTCTCAGGCAGCACAAGCCCACGCGCCACAGCCAGCAAGTTCTCCACCACGCGCATCGCTCCCGGTTCGCGTCCCATCGCGCGGCCCGCCGCCACCGGCAGCTCCATCGACAACATCGCCAGCTTCTTCGCCGCCCGCGGCCAAAAAATTCCTGCTGGCCAGAACTTCATGCGCCCCAAAATTGACCCTCCCGCCCCCACCGGAAAGACCGGCCTGCGCCAGGGATCGCGCGTCCGCCACCCCAAATACGGCGTCGGCACCGTCTTTCGTCGCGAGGGAGATGGGGATGACGCCAGGATTACAGTACAATTTCAACAGCACGGCGTTAAAAAGCTGGTCGAAAAGTTCGCCCAGCTCGAAGCTCTCTAGCCACATCGTCTGGAGTTCATCGCCCCGAACCTATCTTCAGGAAAGCACACATCACTCATGGCAGATACATCCAGCATCACCGATAAAGTCGAGCGCAAGAAGATCAAGCGCGCAGCACGCAAGGCCGCTCCGCCCAAGGGTCCACGCACCGGCGCGCGCGGAGAGAACAAGGCCAAGGTCAAGAAGGCAGCACGCGGCAAGACCAAGCGCTAACGCTTCTTCGCAACTCTGAGACTCGTGTGCCCCATCCATTCCACGCACTTTGCGGATTGGATGGGGCTCAACTGTGCGCTCTTCGCCGGGTGCCCCATCCATTCCGCGCACGTTGCGGAATGGGTGGGAGCCAGACACACAATGCGCAGCGTCGTCACCTCATCTCAAGATGCATCTGCTCTACCGGCCACGCTCTATTCAGGAGTTCGCCTCTGACCAGGCAAATCTTCGCTACCAAATCTATCGACAAACTGATCGCCGATTCCCAGCGGCCCGACCGTGCCCTGCGCAAATCGCTCGGCCCGGTCTCCCTCACCGCGCTCGGCATCGGTGCCGTCATCGGCTCGGGCATCTTCACCGTCATCGGCGTCGCCATCGGCGGCAATCCCGCAGCGCTGGCCAAGTGGGCGGACTCGCCCGTCGTCGATCTCATCCTCGGCCTGCTGCACCACACCAGCGGAGCTGTCGCGGGCCGCCCCGGCGCGGGCCCGGCCATCGCGCTCTCGCTTGTGCTGGTCGCCATCGTCTGCGCGCTCACCGGCCTCTGCTACGCCGAGCTGGCCAGCATGATCCCCATCGCCGGTTCCGCCTACACCTACACCTACGCCACCATGGGCGAGCTCGTCGCATGGATCATCGGCTGGGACCTCATCCTGGAGTACGCCTTCTCCAACATGAGCGTCAGCGTAGGCTTCGCCGCACACATCGTCGATCTGCTCGACTGGCTCGGCCTCCATCTCTCGCCCAAGTGGCTCTCGCCCGCCTACCTTCCGCTCGGCCTGCAGGACCTCGCCGGCAACACCATCTACGCTCCCGGCTGGCACGCCGGCTTCGACATTCCCGCCTTCCTCGTCGTCCTTCTGCTGACCGTCGTTCTCGTGCGCGGCATCCGCGAATCCGCCCGCACCAACAACATCATGGTGCTGATCAAGATCGCCGCCATCCTTCTCTTCATCGGCTTCGGCGCCAGCTTCATCCATCCCTCGAACTACCACCCCTACTCGCCCAACGGGTGGACCGGCGTCCTCGCCGGCGGCTCCATCATCTTCTTCACCTACATCGGATTCGACTCCGTCTCCACCGCCAGCGAGGAGTGCAAGAACCCGCGCCGCGACGTCCCCATCGGAATCCTCGCCACGCTCATCGTCTGCACCATCCTCTACGTCGGCGTCGCCGTAGTCCTCACCGGAATCGTCCCCTGGCGCTCGGTCGCGGGCGATGGCGCTCCGGTCGTCAACGCCCTCCGCCGCGTCTCTCTGTTGCCGGGAGGACATCGCCTGCACTTCGTCCACCTCGCCGTGCTCCTCGGCGCATTGGTCGGAATGGTCTCGTCGATCCTTGTCTTTCAACTCGGCCAGGCCCGCGTCTGGTTCTCCATGTCGCGCGACCGCCTCCTGCCCGACGTCTTCAGCCGCGTTCATCCCCGCTACCGCACGCCAGCCTTCGCCACCTGGGTCGCCGGTTTCCTGGTCGCCATCCCCTCCGGCCTCTTCGACGTAGGCACCTTCGCCGAGATGTCGAACATCGGCACCCTCTTCGCCTTCGTCCTTGTCTCCGCCGGAGTCGTTGTCCTGCGCTACAAGGACCCCACGCGCCACCGCGGCTTCCGCGTCCCCTTCGGCCCGGTAATCCCGATCCTAAGCGTCCTCTTCTGCACTCTTCTGATGGCCGGACTCCCCGCCAAAACCTGGCTCCGCTTCTTCATCTGGCTCGCCATTGGCCTGGTCATCTACATCCTCTACAGCCGCAAGCGCAGCGAGTTCTACAAAGGCTAATTCGCCCCCTGTGATTCGCCCCCTGAAAGTTGTCATTCTGAGCGCAGCGAAGAATCCCCGCATTTTGCTCGCCGAGCGACGGTCTACACATTAACAAAAATGCTTTACAGCGCCTCTTTCATCCTCCGCCGGTACTGCGCGAACGCCTGCCGCCCCTGCGCAGTCAGACTCAGCAGCGTCTGCGGAATCTTGCCGCGATAGGTCTTCGTCACCTCAACATACCCGGCCTCCTCCAGCTTCGAGAGATGGCTCGAAAGCGTCCCCTTGTTCATCTCCGTCTCGTGCTGTAGATAGAGGAAGTCCGCCTGCTCCACGGCAGAGAGCAGCGCCACGATCATCAGCCGGCCCGGCTCGTGAATCACGCGGTCAAGCTCCGCAATCCTGCGCGTCTTCAGGTTCATTCTGCCGTCTCCGCCGCCGGCTGCGTATGACGCAGGTAGAGCCAGAAGCTAATGCCACCAGAGATCATTAGGATCGTGCCATAGAGCGCGTAGGTAAGCACCAAAGCCCCGAATATCCATACATGAGCTGTGACGGAGGCTGACGTGTGCCCCGTCATTGCTCCGATCACGCCCGCTGGGATCATGGCAATCGCAACAGAGGAGATCGCCATGGCCGCAGCCACGGCCCACTTCCAACGCACCGCCTTGGCGATCTTATAGGCGTAGCCCGCTGTTAAAACGAGGCCGATGAGAGCGGCAGGCGTCGTCAAAATCCAGTGTGAAGGACCGATCTTCCAGTGCGAGCGGGCGGCGAGAACGAGAATCAGTCCGAAGAACAACCCCACGACAGCGCCTGCTATCGCTCCTTTCCAAATGTAGCCACGCTTCTGGTACTCGACGAACCCGGTGCGCGGATACGTGATGTGCTTCTTGATCGCCTTGACGCCGTAGTGGATGGCCGCGATCAACAACAGGAAGCCAAGTAACACCCCGTATCGGCGCCAAATGGATGAGTGGAATGGCAACCGCTGGATCAGCACGTAGCCCAGGAAGAAAAAACCGAGTGCCAGTTCACCCACCCCATCGATGTTGTTGTAGAGCAGCGGCCGTTGCATCAACCTTTCAACTTGATCCATCTTGGTTACTTCTTCATGCTCCTGCATCCCCGGGCCTCTTTCCAGTTACGCAAACCAGTTTGCACTACCAACCTTATTCTGTCAACAGGTTTTTTCAGCACCGGTTCCCCACCACAGAAGTCGTCATTCTGGCGCAGCCAGAATCTCCGTATTTCGTACTTGCCGTTGCTCGTCTCTTCCCCAGACAACGAAATCCACAGCTCATTGCAGGGGGAACCTCGTTTGGTACACGATATCCACGAGTATTTGATGAACTTCCCGTGAACCCCCTTGCGAGTAACGCGCCCACACCGCATACTCGCAACAGATGCATGGGAACGGTTCCTGTCGAGACCAATACGTGACCCGATACAGCCGTCAAGACGTCCTTCGAATCCTGCACCTGCGAGCGCGCCAGTTGACCGCGTGGGAGCAGGCCGGACTGATTCCCGCCAACGAACAATACTCCTTCGAAGACCTCTCGCAGTTGCGCACCCTGCGCGCCCTGCGTGCCACGCGCATCTCCGCCAAGAGCATCCGCGAGTCGGTCGAGGCCATGCGCCGCGCCGCCGGCATGGGCAACCCGTTCACCGAAGCCAGCGCGGTAGGCCGCGGCACTCACCTCAGCTTCCGCCACAACGGAGCGCTGGTCGATCCCGTCACCCGCCAGCTCGCCTTTGACTTCGAGGCCGGAGCCAGGCGCCAGCTCAGCATCGTAGGCTCCGCGGCCCACGTCCCCGAACCCGATGTGCAGGAGATCTTTCAGCGCGCGGTGCGTCTCGAAGAGGTTCCCGCCACAATCTCACAGGCCGCCGAACTCTATCGCCAGATACTCGCCATGCGCCCGGCCTACGCCGCCGCCGCCATCAACCTCGGCACCATCCACTACAACCTGCGCGAGTTCACCCTCGCCGAGCAGCTCTACCGCCGCGCCACCGAATCCGACCCCGACTACGCCCTCGCCTTCTTCGATCTCGGCAATGTCCTCGACGAGATGAAGCGCCTCAACGACGCCATTGCCGCCTACCAGCGCGCCATCGCGCTCGTCCCCCAGTACGCCGACGCGCATTACAACCTCGCCCTCGCCTACGAGCGCCAGGGCCATCGCCGCCGCTCGCTGCGCCACTGGCTCACCTACGTCCGCCTGGATCCCGTCGGCCCCTGGGCCAACCACGCCAAGTCGCAGGCCAAGAGCATCCTCAGCACTGAGCGCCTCTCCATCGTCAGCCGCGCCGGCCGCCTCGTCGCCGCGGGTTAGAGCGCTACTTCCTCACTCAATCGTTCTCAGCATCCGCACTCATCCGCACCCGGATTGTGCCAGCTTCCGCCCGGCGCAAGCAACGCGCCGGCCGCCTTCGGCCCCCAGCTTCCGCGCTTGTAGATGTGCGCCCGGTCGTGTTTCTTCAGCACCGGATCGACCACCGCCCATGCCGCCTCCACCGCGTCCTGCCGTGTAAACAACGCTCCATTGCCGCGCATGGCGTCGCCCAGCAGCCGCTCGTAGGGCATCTCCTGACCGGCCAGCTCCTCGCACAAAAAAAGCTCCTGCTGCTCTCCTACGAACTCTTTGCCCGGAGTCTTCACCCGGGTCGCCAGCGCGATCGCCGCGTCCGGCGACAGCCGGAACCGCAGATAGTTCGCCCGCCCATGCTTCGGCATCGAGTCGGCAAACAGCCGTTGCGGGGCCGGCTTCAGCTCCACCAGTATCTCCGTCGCCGTCGTCGCCATGCACTTGCCGGAGCGCAGAAACCACGGCACGCCTGCCCATCGCCACGAATCGATAAACAGCCGCAGCGCGCAGAACGTCTCCACATCCGAGTCGCGCGCCACGTCAGCCTCCCTGCGATAGCCCGCGTACTGTCCGCGCACCAGGTCCTCCGGCTTCAGCGGTCGCATCGCCTCGAAGACCTTGGCCTTCTCCGCCTGCACCGCGCCATAGTCCCGCGTCGACGGAGCCTCCATTGCCAGCAGCGCCACAATCTGGAACAGGTGGTTCTCAATCACGTCGCGCAGGCAGCCCGCAGTCTCGTAAAACGCGCCGCGCTTCTTCACACCGAAGTTCTCCGCCATCGTGATCTGCACGCTCGCCACGTAATTGCGGTTCCAGATCGGCTCCAGGAAGGAGTTGGCGAACCGGTAGTACAAAATGTTCATGATCGCCTCCTTGCCCAGGAAGTGGTCGATGCGGAAGATCGAGTCCTCCGCAAACGCCGCGTGCGCCACGCGGTTCAGCTCGCGCGCCGACGCCAGGTCGCGCCCGAACGGCTTCTCCACAATCACGCGCGCGTCCCGCGCCAGCCCAGCAGCGCCCAGCCCGCGAATCACCGTCGCAAACAGCGCCGGCGGAATCGCCAGATAGTGTGCCGGCCGCCGCGCTCCATTCAGCGCCTGCTTGATCGCCGCAAACGTCGCCGGCTCGGTGTAGTCCCCGCTCACATATTTAATCCGCGCCAGCAACGAATCCAGAGCGTGCCGGTCGCCGTTGTTCTTCGGTTCCCCGCCCGCCGCATGACGGATGCTGTCAGCCACGCGCCGCCGCAGACGCTCCACGCTCCACTGCGGAAACGCCACGCCGATCACCTCCGCCTTCAATTCTCCGCGTTTCTCCATCGCATACAGCGCCGGGAATATCTGCTTATGCGCCAGATCGCCCGTCACTCCGAAGACCACCAGCGCATCCGAACGCGCTTCAGCCATCAACCCTTCTCCTTCTCGTCGCCGGTCTTTTCCAGATGCCCGCCGAACTGGTAACGCAGCGCCGACAGCATCTTGTCCGCGAAGTCGTCCTCGCCCCGCGAGCTGAATCGCTCATACAGGGCCGCGCTCAGCACCGGCACCGGCACTGCCTCGTCGATCGCCGCGCGGATCGTCCACCGTCCCTCGCCGGAGTCCGACACATGCCCGGCAAACTTCGCCAGGTCCGGGCTATCGATCAGCGCCTGCGCCGCCAGGTCCAGCAGCCACGACGAGATCACGCTCCCTCGCCGCCATACCTCGGCCACATCCGGCAGGTTCAGCTCATACTGATAGAACTCAGGATTGCGCATCGGAGTCGTCTCCGCATCCAGCGCGTGCGTCTGAGTGCCCGCGTTGGCGTGGCGCAGAATGTTCAACCCCTCCGCGTACGCCGCCATCATCCCGTACTCGATCCCGTTGTGCACCATCTTCACAAAGTGTCCCGCGCCGCTCGGTCCGCAGTGCAGATAGCCCTGGTCAGCCGTCCCGTGCAGCTTCTCGCGTCCCGGCGTCTGCGCAATCCCGCCCATCCCCGGAGACAGGCTGCGGAAGATCGGGTCCAGCCGCGCCACCACATCTTTCTCGCCGCCGATCATCAGGCAGTACCCGCGGTCCGCGCCCCACACTCCGCCGCTCGTCCCCGTGTCCACATAGTGAATGCCCTTCGCCTTCAGTTCAGCGGCCCGCCGAACGTCGTCGTGATAATACGAGTTCCCGCCATCGATGATGACGTCGTCCGTCTCCAGCAGCGGCACCAGCTTCTTCAGCGTCTCATCCACGATCCCCGCCGGAATCATCAGCCACACCGCGCGCGGTCTCGCCAGCTTCTTCACAAACTCCGCCAGCGATCCCGTCCCAACCGCGCCCGTCGCCTTCGCCACGGCCGCCACGGCCTCCGCCGACATGTCATACACCACGCACCGGTGCCTTGCCTGCGCCAGCCGCCGCACCATGCTCGCCCCCATCCGTCCCAGCCCAACCATTCCCAGTTCCATGCATCCTCCTCGACTCTTTCGTTCGTCATTCTGGCCTGAGCGTAGTCGAAGGCCAGAATCTCTGTATTTGCCTTTGCTCGTTCTCCTTTGCCGAACACACCAATTCGGTGTGCCTCTTTCTCAGATGCGCCAACAGTAACCCACGCACCGCCTTACGCGCAAATCCTAACTCAAATTGCGTATGGAAACAGGTTGGGCCCGGACTGGTTCGCCCGGGCCCAACATTTTGCTCAATTCTCCGGGAATCTTACCCCTGTTGCGCCTCTGCCGCCTTGGTCTGCGCCACGGTCCACTCCGCCGCGCCAACCTTGAACCGCGCGAACCGCCGCACCGTGATGTTCTCGCCCAGCTTGGCAACCTTCGTCGCCACAATCTGCGCGATCGTCTGCGTCTGGTCCTTGATGAACGGCTGGTCCAGCAGGCAGAACTCCTCGTAGAACTTCGCCAGCTTGCCCTCCAGAATCTTCTCGATCACCGCCGCCGGTTTGCCCGTCGCCGCGGCCTGCGCGCGGTACACGTCCTTCTCGCGCTCGATGTCCGCCGCAGTCACCTCATCCCGCCCCACAAATCTCGGGTCTGCAGCCGCAATGTGCATTGCCACGTCGCGCAGCAGCTCCTGGAAGTCGTCCGTGCGCGCCACAAAGTCCGACTCGCAGTCCAGCTCTACCAGCACGCCGATCTTTCCGCCCGCGTGGATGTACGTTCCCACCGCGCCTTCGTTGGTCGTCCGGCTGGCCTTCTTGGCCGCTGTCGCCATGCCGCGCTTGCGCAGCACCACGAACGCAGCCTCCATCTCGCCCTTGGCCTCCTGCAGTGCCTTCAGGCAATCGCCCATCGGCGCGCCAGACTTCTCGCGCAGTTCCTTCACCTGCTTCGCATCGATCTTCACAGTTGCTTCAGTCGTCATTGTCCTCTTCTTCTCCTGGTCCAACAATTCCCGTAAATATATCCAGCCTCGCGTTCAGCTCCTCACGCAGCAAGAGCGTGGAGCGGATTCTCGCCGGTCTCCACGCTCTCGTCTTGAGAAGATGAAGTCCTACGCGCCGGTCGCGATGTGCTCCGGCTCCGTCTCCGCCTCTGGCTCCGTGGCAGCCGAAGGCGCCTTGCGAACGTTTCCGCCCAGCACCGCATTCAGATCGACGTTCTCGTCGTCCACTACGTCTTCGACCGAATCCGCCGCCACGCCTGCCGACTCGTGTACTTCAGCGATCGTCTCATCCACAACCTCTTCGCCCTCTTCGCCAACCAGCTCCGGCGCAACCTCAACCTGCTGCACGTCCGCAATCTCAGTCTCGAACGCCTTCTCCGAAACCAGTTGCACGCCCTCGGCGGCCGAGTCCGCAATCTTCGACGTAAACAGCCGGATCGCCCTCAGCGCATCGTCATTGCCCGGAATCACATAGTCCACCAGCGTCGGATCGCAGTTTGTGTCCACCACCGCGACCACTGGAATCCCCAGCTTCCGCGCCTCCGCCACAGCGATGGCCTCGTTGTTCGAGTCCACCACAAACAGAGCGTCCGGCAGCCGCTTCATCGTCTTGATGCCAGACAGGTTCACCGACAGGTGCTTGCGTTCGCGCTCCAGCTTGATGACCTCTTTCTTGGTCAGCAGCTCATAGCGCCCGTCGGTCGACATGTCGTCCAGCTCTTGCAGCCGCTTCACCGACTTCTGCACCGTCACCCAGTTCGTCAGCAGCCCGCCCAGCCAGCGCGAGTTGATGTACGGCATCCCGCAGCGTTTCGCCTCTTCGGCCACCGCGTCCTGCGCCTGCCGCTTGGTTCCCACAAACAGCACCAGCTTGCCCGTGCTGGTCAGCTCCGTGATGAACTTCGACGCCTCTTTGAACAGCTTCAGAGTCTTCTGCAGGTCGATAATGTAAATCCCATTGCGCTCGCCGAAGATGTACTCCTTCATCTTCGGGTTCCACCGCTTCGTCTGATGCCCGAAGTGAACTCCAGCTTCGAGCAGTTCCTTCATCGTGATATTTGCCAAGTTAGCTCCTTAGTGAAGGCAGCCAGCAGTCTGTTCTGAAAAAATCAGCCCTGGTGCCTGGATTTATCCCGCGTGCGGGAGATTGAATTCCGTGCCCCGGACCGTCTCCAGTCCGGGGTTGATGCTCCGTCTTGCAACCAACAACCAGCAACCAACAACCAGCAACTAGCGTTTCGAGAACTGGAACCGTGCTCTTGCGCCCTTCTGCCCGTACTTCTTGCGTTCCTTGCCGCGCGAGTCGCGGGTCACCAGACCCTCGGCCTTCAGCGTCTTGCGCAGCTCCGGGTTGAACACCATCAGTGCGCGCGCAATGCCCAGCTTCACAGCGTCGGCCTGTCCCATCACGCCGCCGCCGCGGACCGTGGTAATCACGTCGAACGTCTCGCCAATGTCGGCAATTCCCAGCGATCGCCGTGCCGCCGCCCGCTGCTGCGGGGTCACAAAGTACACATCGCATTCCTTCTTGTTCACCGTGAACTTGCCGCTGCCGGGACGCAGAAACACGCGCGCAATCGACGACTTGCGCCGTCCCGTTCCGTAGTACTGAATCAGATCTGCCATGTTGCTCCTTAGAACTTGCTGGTTCGGCCTCTGGCCGTGCGCAGGCTTACGCCATGCGCGGAAACGAATCTCTATGCCTTGCCTTCGAGCGCGATCGGCTGCTGTGCCAGGTGAGGATGGTGCGGCCCCTTGTACACCTTCAGCTTGGTCGCCATCTGCCGGCCCATCTTCGACTTCGGCAGCATCCCCTTGATCGACTGCTCCACGATCGCCTCAGGCCGCCGTGCCAGTAGCTTGATGAAGGACTCTTCCCGCAGCCCGCCGGGAAATCCCGTGTATCGGCGATACAGCTTCTTGTTCGCCTTCAGCCCGGTCAGCACGATCTTCTCGCAGTTCACCACAATCACGTGGTCGCCCACATCGATGTACGGCGTATACAGCACATTGTTCTTCCCAGCCAATATCGACGCAGCCTGCGTCGAAAGCCGGCCCAGCGTCTTGCCCGCGGCGTCCAGCACAAACCACTTGCGCTGGATATCTTTGCCGCTCGGTATCGTTGTCGTGTTATTCATTGTGCCGTGTTACTCCCTGGTTCTGCCGTCTTCCCTGTTGTCGTTCGCTCGTCTTTCAGAGTGCCCGCCCAGTCCGGCGTCGTACGGAAGAGGATGACTGCGTCCTGCGTTATACTTCCATGCACTCCGCCAAACCTCGCGGCGGAACGCCAATCTTCATTGCTCCAGCGTAAACGGCACAGCGTAACGCAGATCGGAGCCATGCTACAGCCCTGAGCCAAACTACAGCCCTGAGCCAAATAACAGCTCCCTGCGCATACGCGGATATCCCTTCACCGCCTGGAAGTCGCGCATTGCCTATGCAAGCATTGCCTGTGGTTGTGAGTGCGTTCAGGGAATCTGCTCTTGCAAGCTGCTCCCGGAACATCCACCACGGTAGTCCCATCCTGCTGCATCCACGCGGCAAACCACGCCCATCTCCGGGCATACCCTACCGCTATCGTGCAGAAACGGGACTGCGCGAGCTTCCAGAATATCCCACCACCCTATTCCGAGTCAACGCGCCGGCCGCCTCAGCCCGCCATCTTAGTCACCCCGCAACCGCCATCTCCGCCCTCTTCCCCAGATGTCCCATCCTGTGGAAGACCACCAGCAGCACCGTCCCCACCACGATGCTCGACAGCGCATCCACGGCCAGCATCCCGCCCAGCCCATGCGTCGTGTGGAAGTGCCCATCCACCGCCGTCATGTAGCTGATCGGAAGGTTCGCGCTCGCCGACAGCAGCGCAAACTGGGTCGAAGCCAGCGGATTCCCTGACCCCACAATCTCGTACTCCAGCGACGTAAACGCCGTGTAGTTGATCCCGGTAAAGAAGTCGTACACCAGAACGCCAACGGCAAAGAACAGCAGCGTATGCGGCGCGCGGATCAGACCCAGCGCCGCCGCCGCCCCGCCGAACCCGCTCACCACGTACACCGTTCGCCTCTGGAACCGTCCGCAAATCCACATCCCCGCCAGGCAACCCAGTGAGCAGGCAACCGCCATCCCCGTCCCATTCAGCGCCGTCACCCACCGTTCTGGCGTATGAAAGTCCGAACCCACGCCCGAAAATAAATTGGTCAGCGCAAAGCACGCCGTCGGCGATACGAAGCAGATCAGCCCCAGCACGCAGCCCGGCCGCCGGCACACGCGGTACAGGTCGCCGAAGAAGTGGCTGAACGTCTCCCGCGCGCCCCGCCTCTTCTTCGCCGGCAGCGGAATAAAGAACAGCAGCACGGTCGGAGCCATCACGGTAAGCCCCAGCAATCCCGCCGCCACCGGCGCGGACAGCGTCCGCACCAGCACCACTACCAGCGTCGCAAACAGCCCCGCCGCGCCCAGGTTGGCCACGTTGCTCGACCCGCCCACCTGCGAGTAGTGTTTGTCCTCGATCACGTCCGGCATCCATCCGCCGTGCGTATTGCCGAACATCACGATCGCCGCGCACCCCGCCGTCACCACCGCGGTAAACGCCACCAGGTTCCCCGTCAGCATCGTCGAAACCCCAAGGCACACCGCAGCCACTGCCGCGAACGTCAGCGCATACGCCCGCTTGCTGAACCTCACATCCAGGATGGGGCACAGCAGAAACGCCCAGAACGTCGGCGAGAATCCCACCGCCGATACCCACGCAATCTCGCCCACCGACACGCCCCGCGCACGCAGCAGGATCGGCAGCGCAGTCGACACAAACCCGTAGTAGAACCCCAGCGGCGCAATCGCCAGCCCCATCGCCCAAGGTGGCAGTTGCCGCCGCATCCCCGTTCCAACGCCCATCCATCCACCATACCGCATCACCCTCCCCGCGTCGTCATTCTGGCGTAGCCAGAATCCCCGTATTGGCCTTTGCCTTTGCTCTTGCCGTTGCCTATTCTCTTCCGCACCACCCACCCACTCCGTCATCCCGACCGGAGCGCACAGCGCGAAGTGGAGGGACCCCCCCATTTCGCTCTTGCCGTTGCCTGTTCACTCCCGCACCACCCACCCACTCCGTCATCCCGACCGGAGCGCACAGCGCGAAGTGGAGGGATCCCCCGCATTTCGCCCTTGCCGTTGCTTGTTCTCTTCCGCGCCCACAAATAGCGCTGTCATTCTGAGCGGAGTGGCTCACGGTCTCATCGTGAGCCACGCAGTCGAAGAACCCCGACACATCTCGCCTAGCCACAACCGCCCGAACCGTTCTCCCAACGCACCCGCGTCGTTGCCGTTGCTCCTGCCGTTGCCCTCGCCGTTGCCCTCCGTACCCGCCTCTACCGCCCCTAAGGCCGCGTCCCCAGCATATTGTTCTTCACTCCCACCGCCAGCGGCGTCACCACCGGCGTTCCCGCACCAATAAACTCCGTAACGCTGTAGCTGCTAAACCCCTGGTTTGTGGCCCAGACATTCCCCGATCCGTCGATTGCGAGCAGCCCCACCGTACTCAGACCCCCGCCAGTAAACCCAGTCGTCGGGCTCAACGGCACACCGGCATTTGTGAACTCACTCAGGCTGTTGGCAATATTCCCAACCCATACATTGCCAGAGCCGTCGATTGCTATCCCAGTTGGCTCATAGCCCAAGCCTCCACCGGTATAGCCGGTCGATGGAGAGATGGCTGAACCAGTGTTGGAGAGCTTTGCAACATCGCCTACACCATAAAGAGTGTCATTCGACATCCATACGTTGCCCAAAGCGTCGATCGCCATTGCGTACGGATGAGACAAACCGCCGCCAGTAAAACCGATGGAAGGAGAAATCGCCGCACCCAAAGCAGAGAACTCAGCCAAGCTGGCACCACTTACCCAGACATTCCCCAGCCCATCGATCGCCATGCTCGCCCAACCATTCAGCCCACCCCCCGTATAGCCGATCGAGGGAGAGATCGGTGTACCGGAGCTAGATACCTTGGCAACCGCATAGTTGCTACCCGCGACCCACACGTCTCCCAAGCCATCGATTGCGATCGAACCCGTTTCATATAACCCGCCGCCGGTATATCCGCCAGAGGGAGAGAGCGAAGTCCCCAAACTCGAAAACTCGCTTAGGTTGTTTGCCATCGCACTCGTAACCCACGCATTGCCCGAACCGTCAATCGCAATCTGAAAAGGAGTATCCAGCCCCCCGCCACGATAGCCAGTTAACGGTGAGAGGGCTGCCCCCTGTGGGGACAACTTCGTAACGCCCAGGTATCCATTTTGATTTGTTACCCATGCATTCCCGTATCCATCAATCGCGATGCCAAATGGAAATGCCAGTCCGCCCCCGGTGAAGTTCAATGCCACCGTGAAGTCATTCGGCTGCGCGCTGAGCTTGGGAGTAAAGACCGCATTCGCCAGTCCGTACAGCGTCGCGACATTCGCTCCCGGGTTGTGCGCAATGTTGATCGCCGCGGTCGCCGTATCCGTTGGCTTCGTCCCGGTAGTAGTCCCATCTGCAGTCGCAGTCGCCAACAGCGTGCTGCACGAAGGGGCCGTATTCACACAGCTCGCCAGAATATTCGCCAACGTATTGATCTCGGTCTGCGGCACCGTCCCATTGCCCGCCGGAGTCGTTGCCAGCGCGGTGCCATTCAACAGACTCACCAGGTTCGCCGCGTTGGCAAACGCATTCGCGATCCCTACCTGCGCCAGCGCCGTCCCCGAACTCGACACATGCGTCGCATCCGTTGCAAATCCCGCAAAGGAATAAGCCGCCGCAATCGTCGAGACCTCGTTCACCGTGACCGTGATCGCGGAACTCCCACTCGCGGGGCAGCTCCCAATCGCCGCCAACAGCCCCGCCGCCGCATTCCCTCCGCCCAGCACATACAGATAGAGCTGCTGTCCGCTGGTGCAGGTGTAATCCCCCGTCAGGCTGAATCCGCCATTCGCTCCGGTCGCCACATACGCGCCCACCGCGTCCGAAGTCCCCGTCTCCGCCGCACTCAGCAGCGACACCGAAGCATTGCTGCTCGACGCCGCGATGCCCGCGCCGCCATACCCCGTCGTGTTCGCCGCAAACAGGTACACATGCGCGCCCACAATCGGCGTCTGCCCGCCATACACCAGCCCAGTCAGCGCCACATCCGACAGCGGAGCCACTGCGATGGTCGCCTTGCTCGTCGCCGTCCCGGTCAGGCTGCTTGTGTTCGTCACCGTAAGCGAAACGGTATACGTCCCTGCCGCCGCATAAGTGTGCGTCGGACTCACACCCGTCCCCGTTCCGCTGTCCCCAAAGTTCCACGCGTAGGTCAGCGTCTGCCCCTGCGAATCGCTCGAACCCGCCCCACTAAAGCTCACCGCCGTCCCCGCCGTCCCCGTATAAGGCCCACCCGCGCTCGCCACCGG
>Ga0302266_10002539_pt1 | contig 15512 bp, 35 predicted proteins | sample III_Bog_E1_2_FD_194559 | JGI IMG/M metagenome (GOLD analysis project Ga0302266, IMG submission 194559) | Peat permafrost microbial communities from Stordalen Mire near Abisko, Sweden - III_Bog_E1_2 | ecosystem: Environmental > Terrestrial > Soil > Wetlands > Peat | place: Sweden: Abisko... | reverse complement strand
TGTCGATGTGCTTCTCGAATGGAACCCCGACCGTCTGCCTGATGTAAGTTGCGAGTTCTGAGTTCTGCAGCATCAACGGCTTGCGGATTTCGTCCTTAGTCTTAACGGACCACAGGACCGCACCGTCAAAGAAGTATCGAACGTGAAAGGCGTCTTCGTGAACTGCGGTTATAACGGCGTAACACTTCTGCCCTTCGTGAGTAATCTTCGTAATTGTGCCCCTTTGAATCATTTGTTCCTCCGATGCCTATTGATGCGTTGCGAGTTGGTCTAGTTCTCTTTGAAGTGACATAGGCCCGGCGTTTTGTCGACGATGTGATAGCGGCCATCTTTGATTTCGAGGGTTTGGGTGGCGTCATTGTAGTTCGGACGGCCAATCTCGATTTCATGGTGGATGAGCTTGAGGTCGATGTCGGTCTTAAACAACCCCTGCAAGGCATAGTACTCACAAGCGGCCTTGAAGCTAACAAAATTACAGGTTCCCATAATCATTTGGTGTTCCTCCGATGCCTATTGATGCGGTGGACGGCTGGTGTTACCTCAGATAGATTTCCTTGAGACGGTCGATGATTTCCTTCAGCAGGTCGTCGGTTACATCAGCCCTTGCCGCTTCCAAGTCGGTAAAACCTTGGTTCATCTTGTATGATGCGACCAGCCTTGCCTCTAGTTCGGCGATGTAATTGCTTAACGACTGGTCTTGTGATAGCGATTCGATGGGGTAACTGCCGTCTTTTCTGCGGTGGTTGGTGCATACATCGTTTACCACTAAGCCACAGTGATTGCACTTATTCATGATTTCCTCCTGAACATTGATGCGTTAATCCACGTCTATCCATCTCGGAATAAACGATTTCGCACCATGTCGGGTAATCAACACCTCTGTAGTCTCCGCCGGTTGGTTCGCTGCACAGAAGAGCTTCCCACGTCACTGTCAAAACAGTATCGTCGAGCTTGCCGACCTCTTCGTTGGCGGGATTCCACCCCGTCTGTACAACGCGTTTATCTCGATAGGTGGTTTCAGGGAAGCTATAACTGCCATTGCAATGCTTGCCATAGGCCTCGTGCTCTTGGAGAACCGTGTGTTCGTCTTCGTAGATGAGCTCGATTCCGCCTCGCTGGCATATCGAACAGACGCCAACAATGATTCCTAGTTCCTTAACGGTCGCCATTGCGTCTTCGATATGCACGATTTCCTCCTGATTTGTGAATGGGGCTTGTGTGCTTATTCCCTGTCTAGCAGGTCATTTGTCACGCCATTTTCGGTAACCCGTCCCCCGACGTTTTTCTGAGGGCACCCCATCTCATACTTGCTATTGCGTGGTGAACAGTTTCAAGACCTCGGCGTACCTTGGGTCTTCGTCGTGAACGTGCTCATGCTGGAACTTCATGTCGCCTTTCATGATCGATACGGTTCCATACATGGTGAGCTCGGCGATGTAAGTCCGTCCATCGTCGCCGTCGACAATCCTCGTCTTAAGAGCATAGGTGAGCTTCTTCGGCGCTCCATCGGTGGTACGGACAGCCCGTTCACCCTTCTTTGGGTCTTGTTCGACTTCAAACCGAGCCGTCACACGCTTGCTCCCGCTGGGCCAGTTCTCGATGATAGCCGACATTCTTGGATTGCTGTATTTCACGTGTTCCTCCTGACCATTGATGCGTTACTCGTCTTTCAGTTCCTCACGGATGGTGGTCTTCCCATCACGGCGAACCTTGCGAGCGAGGCGGGTACGGAGCTCCTGCTTGTTGTTCTCACCCCAAACCTCCTCGCGAGTCTCTGGGTCTCCAATAGGAGTCTTACGCCCCAACTTGTCAAAACCGTGAAAGAATGGGTCTCTTTCAGGGCGGCTCCATTGCGAAGGAGCATTGCTCACCCTCTCCACGAACTCGGCGATTTCGTCTTGACGCTCTTGAGTTGCCCAGTGTGGAATCGTTCTCTTTGTCCGGCTCATCGTGTCCTCCTGACCATTGATGCGGTGTGGCTTGCGCCCCACCTCACATGATGATCATTGATTTGTAATCCTTGATTGTTTCGTAAGCGGCCTGGGAGAGAATCGTCAAAGCTTCGTTCTGCTCAGGAAAGAAACTCATGTACTTGTGGAACAAGCCGGTGCCCTCGTACTGACTCCGAAGGTAGCGATGAGCATGGAGAACCATCAAGTACGGGTCTCTGGTCTTATCCGTGAAGAATCCGAAGGGCACAAGCAGTTTGATGATAAAGTCTTTCATCGTGTTTCTCCTTATGCCCACTATTGCGTGTCGATGGGTAGTCGTCCTCATTACTGGATAACCACGACTTGCTTCGTTTCGTCGTCTTCGTCGTTGAGAACAGGCATCCGGTGATAATCCGACATCTTCACATGCTCCACCCCAACGGTTTTCACCTCAGGTGCAACCACGGTGCGCCAGTGGTCCCCGTAGTTGTATGCGAAGTGAACCTCGGTTTCGCCAAAATCGGCATCCGCCAGTTCTTCCAGCCTTTCAATCAGTTCATTAACCTTCATTGTGTTCCTCCTGATGATTGATGCGTTGATGGTTGCAGCAGCTCTCAGTCGAAGATGGCTGGGCGAACCTTCTCCAACACTGTCATATAGGCGCTATACCGCCCTGTCTCGACGTACCTCTCTTTGCCCTTGAGATTTGGCAAGGTGGCGTACACCCGATTGATTTCAGCTGTGAGCCATACAACCAATTCATCCCGTTCCATGTGTTTCCTCCTGCCAATTGATGCGTTAAACTACTTAGCCTCTCTCGCCAGAGCAACGATGGTAGCTAGGTTAAACCACTCGGCACGGTTCGTCTCCGTGTTCACAAGCCAGAACCCCATATCGGTGTAGTCTCCATTGCGAGGCTCGCCAGTGAAGGTGTTGTCAAACGAAACCTGGAGCGGCGGAAGCTTTACTGATGATGTGAACTGGTGAAACGATGGGCCAAAAACAGCTTTGATGCCCCTGGTTGCCGGCGGTTCGTGCATCATGTCGCCGCAATCTTTCGTAAACTCTTGAAGCCTGATGAGATGTTCATTCAGAAAACTGTTCATTGTGTTTCCTCGTACCCATTGATGCGTGATTAGAGTTTCTGGTCCTCAGTGAACTTCCACGCGCCACGCTTGATGAAGGTTGTCAAAAGGAAAATATCGCTGGCGAAATGGTTCATCGTGGTGAATCCTGCAGCTCCGTCGTGGAACACCTTTTCGATGTTATTCGCAGCGTCGAGGAGCATCTCGTTAGCAGTCGTAACGTGCTTACACACCGGCAATTCGTGTCCTGTTTTGTGATAGTTGTTTTGCATGATTTCCTCCTGCCAATTGATGCGCGTGAGGGGATTTCTCCCCTCGGGTGTTAAAGAATGGTGCAAACCCCACTGAGTACTTGCCCATGCTTGAATTCATTGTCGAGGCAGAGCTTCACGAATTCCTCAGGGAATGTGAAGCGCGCCGCCTGACGGCCCGTTCGTTCCGACAATGTAGCCCAGCCAGCGCGAACGGTCGAAAGCCGGATTCTGAGCGGCGAAAAAATCGGCTAGGACGAGAATCTGAGAGTAGGTGAAGTACGCTGTTACTGGTCCTGTGGCATTGTTGGCACGAATTTTATCCGCCAACGCAATAAACTGTTTCTTTCCCATTGTTTCCTCCTGATGATTGATGCGTTGTTACAGTTCATCCTTCTCTTCTTCGTCTCCCTCGTCTTCTTCGTCTCCCTCGTCTTCTTCGGTTGCTGTGACTTCGGCGGGGTATCCAGGATCGAGGTCAAAACCCTCGATCGCGTTTTCCCAAGCCTCTTCCGGCGTATTGCCGGTGCCTGACAATTCCACGTTAAAAAAGTATCTCATTTTGAATTCCTCCTGATTATTGATGCGTTATCCGTTCAAGTCGTCCTCAACAAAAGATAGGGAGCTGCTATTCACAACTCCCTTTTTCGGAGGAAACAGAGGTGCCCAAACGACACCTCACTGGATAAACTTATCCCGACATTTCCCAATTAAGGTCTACTATCTCAATGTCGATTGCTTCTTTTTCGAGTTCAAGCTTGTTCAAAAGGGCTTTGGCTCCGTCGATTTCCTCATTCTTCTTTGCGAGCTGGTTGCGTAGATCGCCGATTTCAGCCTTCTTTAGAAGGATTGGGTTTGCTGCAGCCCAGTACTCCGTAACCGTCAGCAGCATCTCTGTGAGCTTCTTGTCTTGTGAATCGCTAACTTGTTTTTTGCTATAGTCGTCGACCTTGCGGAAGTAGAAACTGTTCATCTTAGCTACCCACGGTGTATTGCGCTGGCCGCGGGAATCAAACTCGTTGCCGATGTACCACTTGTCGTCTTCCCACAGATACATGTGAGCGCTTCCCTCGATTGATACACCGTTCACCGTCAAAGGCCAGGCGCAGGCAAGGAAGATGTGCTTTGCATCCGTAGCCACGAGGTTCAGTGTCCCGTAAATCGTTGTGATCTGTTCCGTGTGATTCATTGTGTTCCTCCGATGCCTATTGATGCGTTGGTTGTTACTTGCCGTCTCCGTGGTTCAAGAAACGTGCAATCTCCTCAAGATGGTAGGCCACATGTGCCATCGAGCCAACAACACCCCAATCGCCGGGATGCATCATCGATGCCATCTTCAAATCCGACAGACCTTCTTCGAGTCCATTTTTTGAAGCTATGGTTTCTTTGTAAAGTCTGCGAAATGCCTGTTGTGCAGTTTCGTTTGGTGTTAGTTGTTCGATAGCCATTGTGTTCCTCCGATGCCTATTGATGCGTTGGTTTCAGTTTGCTATCTCACAACTGAAAGGTCAGACGGATTGGTCGATCCTTGAATGAATGGATTTGCTTTCCATGCATCCAGAGCGGTCTTGAATCCCAATCGTCTTGCAAGAGCATAAACGCGGTCAAACATCTCGAACTGCTCAAAACTGTTGTCGTAGTTTTTTTTGAGTCTTGATTGCCACATCATTGTTCCTCCGATATGGATAGGTGCGTCTTTGGTTGGATTCGTTCTCCGACACGAGTTCCGAAGGCTGGCAATGTGAATTCGTAGCCGTAACGGTTTTCTGGCTTGATTGTTAAGTTGTGACTCGACACATACACCAGCGTTGAGCAACCAGTTTCATCAGCCACCAACTGTGCGTTTCGAAGTGCGCTATCGTATGTCATGCTAATTGGTGCGTTTGTGTGATTAAACCACCTCGCAATCGTTATGACAAATCTAATCCTCGGCGTGCCAAGTCTGATCTCTGACGTCGTTAATAGCGCGTAGACTTAAGTAAAAACCAGGCAATTTTAGTTAATAATTTGTGTTGTGATTTTTGGGTATAGATGTCGTTTGTAATCAATGATATATACGCAAGCATATTTTATAAACATTTAAAATTCTTTATAAACATTAAAATGCTTAATAAACTACCAGAAAAATCTGAAGGATCAGACGTTTGTCATAATGAAACGAAACGCAAGCAAAAGCCCGACCGAAGCCGGGCTGATGTTTTCGTGTAAACGTTACTCTTCTTTGCTTGCGTTTGGTAAAATACCTTCTGCGAAGTTGAATCCCATCGAATTCAGGAACAACTTGTCCCCAACCCCAACCGCCGGGTCGGTGCTGAACATTGCTTCTATTTCAGCCATTGCCTTATCAAACGTTGAACTCATCTCCACATCCGTTTTAGCGGCAGGAACTGGATGGTTCATAGGTTTGGATAGGAATCCAGCATTGGCTACGATTGAAGGTGCGACGCCCAATGCTTTCCAAATCTCCATCATATTGTCCATATCTGTAATTTTATGCGGCTTCTTAACGAGCACGCCGTTCATTGGGTTGTCGATTGAACGAGCGATAACACCATTGAAGTCGCCAAGCATCTCGGTAACGATGCCACGTTTGGTTTTACCGTTCTCGTCTTGCCATTCGATAGGTTGTAGAACTTTCATTTGTTCCTCCGATGCCTATTGATGCGCGTGAGGGGATTTCTCCCCTCGGGTTATTCCTCGTCATCCTCGTCGTGTTCGAGTTCAGCCTCGAGTGTTTCCTTCCACTCAGGAACTCCGGAATCGCCAATCCACTCTACAATGGCGTCGATACATCCTGAATTGTCTTCAAGGAACTCTATCAGGTCGCCGATGGAACCACCGTTGAACTGACCGAAGTACTGGGTGTCCTTGTAACCCATCGCCCGAACCAGCTTACAAAGGTTCTCGACTCCTTTCCGTCCTTCTGAACGGCCCAGGTCGTTCTGCTCCACGTACAGGTCGACCACTTCGTTCATGCTGCGTTCTTCTGTTTCATAGAGCGTCTTGTCTTGGTCGTTTACCAAATTCGGTTCCATCATTTTTGTTTCTCCTTATGGTGATTAGTGCGTTCCAGCCATTTCGTCAACTCACCATGTACCAGTGAGTGTATCCACCCACAAAAGTTTAGAAGCTCATAAGCATACGCCCACCGACGCTCGGATTTATGGTGGAGCCGTCATATGCTAAGTACATGATGAGTTGAAGAAAGGGCTACGATGCGTGTGTCAGAAGCTTGTGCTTCCACTCAGTTGGCACATCGACCCATTCCATCACCGAGATATTATCGGCTTCGAATGGCGTAAATCCTTGTCTGATTGCGAATGATTTCCTGTTTTTGCGACCGACAAACGTATCCCACCACTCGCTTATACTATTTTGTTGTGTTTTCATTCCCGTTTTCTCCTTGATGATTAGTGCGTTACCGACCACACTCAATCTCCATCAAATGTTCAACTCGTTGTGGAGTCGCCACCCCTTGGTGACGATGCAATCGTCCGTATGCCCTTGACCAATTGGAGTGTTACACACCCAGCAACGATAAGGACCATTCGGGTCGTCATAAATAAACGACGTCTCGACTATGTCTTTAGCCAGTTTACCGGCGAGTTCGATGATTTCTTTTTGTGTCACTTCTCCTCTATCAGCTTCGCCATCGTCATTTTGTGGCGAGGCGCACGCTTGTTCTTGTGGGGGATACGAGTCGTTGAAGGAACGAAACCGATGTATTCACGGCTCATCTTCTTCACTTGGGTCACGGCACTGAATGTATCCTTTTTCATTTCATCCTCGTAATCATTGATGCGTTATATGCCCTCAACCATCTCGGTAGCCTTATCCAAACCAACCATCTCGGATAGTTGTATAAAGTGTCGACAAGCTGATTCAGCAGCGCCTTCGTAGGCTTCATCGTCGAAGTTGTCATACGCTGTATCCATCCTATCTTCAGCCTCTTTGATAGCGGTAACGATTTCATCAGGTGAGCTGCATATTACAAGAATCATATTCGTTCTCCTTAATCATTGATGCGTATCCAAGTATACCTCATCTCAGACGACTAATGGACTCCCAAAGGAGTCCATTAGTCGTCGTGTCATCTGGTGGTTAGATGAACTTCTTGAACTGTGCCTTGTATTCCTTGGGCAGAGCGGTAAATGCCTTCTTGTGCCGAATCTGCTTCGTGGCTTCGGCAACAGCTTGAGCACCGAACAAACGCTTGAATCCAGCCAGCGAACCGAGGCGATTGGTGGGAACCTTGGTCACAGGAGCCTCATCGAGTTCAGGAACCACCTGTGGATACGAGAACACGGTATCGTCGGAGTTGTACACAATTTCGTTTGTCAAATCGAGCGAACTCTGCCCGACGGAAACACCCGTCGCCTCACGGACCAAACCAGCCGCCTCAGCACCCGAGCTGCATGTGTCGAGCTTGAAAGCCTGGCCCTTGACCAGTCGGACCAGCTTGCCGCTACCTGCGACTTTGGCGACCAAGCTTTCACGCCCGTTGAGAGCAACCACGGCACCTACGCTAACTCCGGCGGTTGTCAGAAAAGCTACTACACGTCCAATCTTCATTTTTTTCTCCCACTTCATGTTGCGTTGCGTTAATGTCGTTCTCTCACTTTATTGGAGTGAGGATGCCGTCTGAATCTGTAAAGTGTCTAACCCCTTTGAGTTGCCCACATTTGCCTGTTTCTGATACCGGCAGCAACTTGCCCAATGAACGTATCAGATAAATCGTCTTTGAGCCATCGGTGAGTTTATAGTTATAATCAAATTCTTCGTTTCCGAGGTACTCAACTTCGAAACCGAGCACTATCATGTGTCCCCTCGTAAGTCGAGATATGCGTTATGATTGCAACGTTCTCTCAACCTTTGTATTGGTACATGAAACCAGTAACAGCTTTACGGTAAGTATCAGGGAAAGATGCAATCAACCGTCTCGATTCGATCTTGGCAATAGCATCTTTAGCTGAGGCACCGCATCTCATCGCTGCCAACAAAGCAAACATAGGCCCACGATGAACACCACCCGCACAATGGCAAAGCAGTTTGGCGTTTGCGTCTTTCAGAATGGAATCATCCACGAACTTGCAGGCCTTGATGAACTGTTTCGTGTCAGGCTTCGAGAAATCATCCCACGCCGGTGTCCAACAAACCTCGATGCCGTAGAATCTGGCAATTGGTGTATCGTCAAATTCCGCTTGCGCATCGATAATGTGAGTGATGCCGTAGCGGGTTTTCAATTCCTTGAAATTTTCTTCAATGAATATCCCACCACCAACGGCAAGGTTCTTGTATACGAAAGTGCAATCCGCAACGCTCATGTTCTTTAGTGCGTCCCTTTCAGGTTGTACTCTCGTGAATGGATTATACCCGGATGATTAGGTTATGGATTCTCCGCCCCCATATCATCCGGGATTTCAAGTGGAAGGGCTGAAAAAATTGCTCCAACTCACTCGAAGACTTATTGCGAGGATGGGGGTCACTGCCCCTCTTTATAACCGCTGTTCCATCTTACCGTGGCTAGTGGTATCCCGCTGATTCGTTTTGAGGCATTTGGACTCACCAACACTGGTAAAAGCCTAGTACGCCAGTCGAGTTGGCCTAAAACCATTTGCCTCAAAAATTAAACTTAATCTTCGTCGCCTTCATCCTCAGGCTCGTCGTCTAAATCATCCGCATCGTAATCATCGGCATCTCCCTCGTCCGTGTCATCGTCGTGGTAGATGTCTTTCGGCAGGTCGAGAGTGATACCAACCTTACCACGAATGATGGCTTCAAGCTTCTCACTGTTGATACGGTGAGCCTTCCCTTTGAATAGCTCGGTCTCAGTGCCGTTCGATTCCACAGCAATGAGTGAATCTGGTTTGATTTCCTTCACACAGCCGATAACAAAACTTCCATCGGCCTTCTCGTATGCAACACCCCTGCCAACCTTCATATCCTTCACCCCTCGTTGATGAATGCGTTAATCGATTGTTCGATTCTCATGGGAACGAATTCTTCACCACGGTCCATAACCTTTTGAACGTTGACGACCGAGCTACTCCCACAGATTGTGCAGTAGGTGCGCCCACCAGTAACGAAATCGCAATCCAAACATCTGATTGCCACACTGCAATGGAATCCAAAGACTCCCAGCTCAGGCTTTGCAGCTAGCTCAGGTTTGGAACTTGAAAAGATTTGCATGAGTCGTTTCATGGTGATAGATGCGTAGAGCTGATTAGCCGCTCTCACTTCTTCTTGATAATCAGACCGACGTCTGAGGTTGAAGAAATCTTGGAGCTGTTCTTCCCCCAGCTACCGAGCTTGTTAGCTTCGCCGAGTGGCCGACCACCGCTGTCATAAACATTGGTCTTGCCGTTTCCTGATTCACGTGTCGAACCGAGGGGCTTTCCAAATCCGTCGTAGATGAATGCCATTGTGTTCCTTTCTAGTTCTGTGAGAAGGGCACTTATCAGGTCGCTCACCTACTAGCTCCTTCACCTTGAGAACTTCCGCCCCAGGACGGCTTCATTCAAGGTAGTGACTTTCGATGCCCTCGTTGAAGTGCCCTTCTCACAGAACCATCGTACTAGCACCAGCTTGCGCCATTGCTATGATTGCTTCCTCACCGTTTTTTTTGTCTACAGCAGCTATGGCGTTGGTAACCAGTGTTACGTGAAACCCGAGTTTCAAGGCATCCATCACAGTAGCTACGATGCAATAATCGGTAGCAAGGCCACACACATACAACGAGGTAATCCAATTCGATGTCAACAGTTCGGCTAGGTTTGTTCCGTCAAATCCACTGTACCCATCGTCCAACATGCTTTGTCCCTTACGTAAAACAACATCGCCATCACGCTTATGAAGACCGTCGACAATGGATGCACCCTTCGAACCCTGGATACAGTGTGCAGGCCATTTGTCAAAGTGCGCTGTTCCAAGCGGATGCCAATCCTGAGTGAAGAATGCCCGAGCTGATGGAATCCAATCAAACAACTTGTTGATTACTGGGATGATAGCCAACCCACCCGTAACGGGCAGTGCTCCCCCCTCACAGAAATCGTTTTGCGTGTCCACGACTATAATAGCTGTATTGTTCTTCATTTCACCCCTGTTATTTCTTGAATCCGTATTTCGCTGTCCACTTCTCGATCTGGGTTTGAGCTCCAGCGCTTAGTTTGTCGTCTTGAAAGCCGCTGTTATAAGTATAGCCTACTGCGCTACCAGTGTGAGAAACGAACTTCTTACCATCCCAAGTACGCCATCCGGGGCAGCCAGCAGCCTTCCAATCCTTCAGTTTCTCGATCAATTCATCACTGGCACCCGTCAACTTCAAGGTTTCCCATGCACCCTTCGTAGCCAGATTCCGAGTATTCGGCGGCAGGAACTTATGGTCTTTCACATTGCTGATGCGTTCCTTGATCTTGCCAGGTGTTTCACCACCACGGAAGAATTCTGATTCGGCGTCATAAAAATCTTCATAAGCCTCGCTCCAGTGGTGGTTGAACAAAGGTAATGTGGGAGCGGAACCCTTGTAACCAGTTCCACAGTGGCTCACCCACACGGCGCGATAACCCTCTTTGGTACGTAGAACAAAAAACTGCATGTGGGGGATATGGAACTTCCCCTTCTTATCGTTCGGGTCGGCACCACCAATGATGCGATATTTGCCGACAGGAAACTCAACCAGAGGTTTCTTCGGAAGAGGTTCGAAGTATTTGGTAGATCCAGCGTAACGAGACGTCGGTGGGAAGTCGTCTAATGCGTAATGCTTCTCAAACTGCGCCCATTCTTCTTGAGTTTGAGGCCAGTATTCTTCTGCATCGAAAGCGTCGTCACGAGGATTCCATTGTGTCACACCAAAGCGTTCCTCGATATTAGCAATGGAACTATCGATATGGCGAACCCTGGAATGTTTGCCAGAGCTTGTTCTTACATGCATCTTAGCAGGCTTACTTCCACGATCAGCCAGCATCCGTTCGATAACGAGAGAGGGATTATGAAATTCACAGTATCCACACGAAACGGCTTCGTCTGTGCATTTATCCCCATCTTCGTTATGAAAGTTGCATTCATACGAATTGGATTTTTTCTTTGCCATGATGATAGATGCGCTATGAGGGGAGTTACCCCCTCACGGCTTACTTGACCTCTAATGAAAAATTATAGATACGTTCTGCAAGTGTATGCAAGTATTCGGTTTGTTCCACACGTTCACGCCAGCCCTTCGGAATGAATCCAATCCCCCACCGGGCACCGGCGATGGCACCACCGATAGCAGGAACCGTATCCGAATCACCCGACCATGTGGCAGCGTTGATGATTGATTCACTGTATCGGCAGGCACGAACGTTGTAGAAGATGGCACCAGCCAAAGCCTCGACACCTTTGCCGTCATTCCCAAGCCAGTGTTGGAAGTCGTGAAAACCTACCTTGCCGTTAGCGTATGCGTAGGCAGCGGCAATCTTACGAACCACGAACATCGGGTCTTGGTCAGCGGTCCCTATGGCTTGTGCCACGACAGGAACTGAATTCTTCCAATCTGTCATAAGCTCAATCAGCTTGCCGACAGCGATATGGAGTGTAACCCCATTGATTGCAAGAGCTACGAGATATGCAACACCGCCGCTTGCGAGGTTCGATTCGAGATTGTTGTGGGTGATAACGCTGGATATACACCCAAGCTTGAAAGCAAGCACTGGATTCTTCCAATAAGCAGCACCGATAACCGACGCCCTCATTGCACCACCATTGCCCTTACCACCATTCGTGATGCCAGAGGTCTGCCAGTTGTGTTCATGGCTGAAATTGGCGGTAGCAGAACTGCATGTACCACCCGGAGAACGATTGTTCTTTCCCCAGTTCGGATGATCACCCTTCCGCCACAGAACGAAATTCTCTCCCATCTTCGTCATCCATTCGGTAATGTCGGGGCTTGGATGAAAAGTCAGGATAGTCTCGGCGATAGCCATCATCATCTGTGTATCGTCGCTGTACGCGGGATACCCGTATCCCCACGTCGGACCTAAATCAAATACGAAGTTTGGCTTGGAAGTAAATTCCGTTTGGGAACCAAGAGCATCCCCAATAGCCTGTCCAAGTATTGCTCCGTAAACGCCTTCTCGTTGTGTTTTCATGTCTATCTATGCGGACCTTTCCTTATTCCTTCTCACATACTGTTTCACGTACCTTTGGAATCCGGTGATATGCTTTGGAACGCTGTGTCGGACGTTTAGCCCGTTTTTGAATCGGGCTTCGTGAGCGCCTAAAAAACCAAATTTCGAGTGGTGAGTAACAACACAACACCAATTGGTCTGCATCATACGGGTCTGTATAGGTTTCGAATCTCATGCCAATCCTTGCGTACCGATAAGCAAGTTCCCTCAGCTCGTCCAAGTAACGAGGCGATTATTGGCCGAAAAGCCTCTACCAACCTTAGCTATATCCTTCCACTCACCAGCTTGATTGATACGAACGATGTCGGAAGTGAATGGATTGGCACCCTTGATGGTTGATTCCCCTACGGCATACACATCAACCGGCACCCCTTCAGATTCGAACTTGGCAACCTTCTCAGGCGTGAAGCCACCTGACACACAGATTTCAACCTCACAAGCATCAGCTGTATCGAGTGTTTGTCTTACGTGACGGACCAGCTCAGGGCAAACCCCATATAGCCCAGCAGTTCCAGGTTTGAACTTGTCGTACACCCCATTGTCGATGTTCTTCTCACTGGTGTCTAAACGAACACCCTTGAGCTTGAACCCGGCGGTTTTCAGTTTGTTGTATACTTCCACAGCTGTCTTGGCGCAATCATTCTCGAAATCCACCAGCGACCAAATATCTTCATTGGGATGTGCAAATGCAAAAGCCAACGTAGCCGTGGCGGTATCCCCACCGAATGCAGCGATAAGTGCGTGTGGCATGGTTCCCACAGGTGGAGTTAGGTTATTGTTGAACCCTTCCATCTGAGCCACGGTTGAGCACCCTACCGCCCCACCGATACGAGCTGCATACCCGTCATAGTACTGAACCTCAGGCACATCGAACCGAGCAGGAAAGAACAGAACAGGCCGCCGTTTAGCAGCAACAACTGTCTTACGGACATTGGTAGCCACTCGAGTACAACGAGCAATGATTCCAAGGTAGGTGGTTTCGAGGTCGACCAGTTCTTGTACCGGGCCTTCGATGTGCATCACGGCTTCGAACGGATGAACGACATCACCATCCATCAATGAGCTAATAACGGTGTCACAACAGTTGACAAAGAGTGGCTTAATCAGCTCAATGCCACACATGGTAGCTTCATTCTTCTGAAACACCTGATAAACAACGCGTGGATTGTGTCCGGCCCCAACCAAAGACTTCTTACTCTTGTTAAAGTAGCAATCGGTGAAGTCGCTGTGATGTGGATTGAATGTCTTCATAGTAAGGAATGCGTCCACTCAAGAATGTCGTCTCGGGGCAGGTTTCCCTACCCCCGACACGATTATTCTACATCGATGAGTTCATCCCCTTCAATGGGCAACACCTTGTAAGAGAAGGTCTTCGGAGCCTTTTCAACGAGGTCTAACACGTATGCCTCACCCTTCAGCCCAAGTACAACTTCTTTCCATGCCACGGTCTGGCGTCCATTCTCTTCAGAAGGAGCGATAGTGTAATCGTACTCCCCCTCTTCAAACACGAACGTACCAGTTTCAAGGCGGTTTGTCACAAGCGCCGAAATGGCATCCGGTGTCATTTTCTTCACTTCATCGAGTTCATTGAGGCCAGTTGAAGTGAGCAATAGCGCCACCGTAGCGGCATCGAACTTCTTCTTCAGCTTGTTGAGTGCCTTGGTTGCGGTCACGTATTCCGTAAACAACGGAACGAACGCAAGCAAGTCAGCTTGGGTAATCTTGTCAACCACGATAGCCTTTGGTTCGGCCACAGCCTTCAATGAGGTCTGGGTTTTCACACTTGGCATTTTTTTGTTTCTCCTTTAGGGCTTCTTGCCCACATTCATCTATGCGCTATCGTTGAATCGTGTTCTCAAATGCGTAACGCAAACGTATACTAGCGCAATGATGGCGTATGGCAAATGTATGGGCCGATTTTGGCCTGTAAGTCCTTTAGAATGAAAACTGGGTGGCTATTTGGCGAGAACCGGATTCGATGTTGGTGAGTCAGACGGTTAAAACTGGCTCCCAAACTATTAAGTGGAACATCTTACTTGTCTTATGTAGCGTTCCTCTACCTTGATATTGTTAGCTATTGCCCACCGCTCTGCATTGAGCCTTGCTGCACCCTCACTTGTTCGTCCCATTATAGGTAACACTTGTGCCAGCATAGAAGTGTATTCCATTCGGCCATTTTTTGATAACGATTTTCTGACCGGGCAGGACAAACTCTTTTACGGTGTAGCTATCTCTTCCATACCCGGAACGAGTGAGAACCTCTTTATTGACGTAGACGTGGCCCTTATCGAACAGTAGCCGCATCATGCCTGTCTCCACATCCGCTATCTCGACTAGGCAGCGAGGACCTTTGCCGTCTCCACTAGGCTGGAAGCGTGTAGGCATCACTATGAGATGTCCAACACCAGTGAAACAAACTCGCTGCTATTGGCGAATCCTTCCCTAAACCTGTTTCCATCCAATAGGTAGGTAGACAGCTTGAACATCCACCCATAATCGAGATTCATTGAAGGTGTGCTACCGTCGGCATCCTTGCGTTACAACAGCGTTCACTTCTCGTTAATAACTTGTGTGAGCAGATTCAAACACTTCTTGCAAGTTACCTTGTGTAACACTCTCACAAGGGCACCAAACGCACCACGGCCACAAAGAGCCATGTACTTCGTCTGGGTCTTACCATTGAAGGCGTAACATGCCTTGTCATCTACGACGAGGTAGTGAGCGATAGCTACACTTTGATTATCCGCTGTCTTATGCATGGTTCATAACCGATACCTTCAACGGCTTATGCCAGCTCACGAAATCGAATTGAAGCATGGTTCCACAGTAGTGGCATTGCTCGTAAAGGGGTAGGATATCCCCATCAGGCACATCCACCGTCTTGGGGCAATTGACTTGGTCGTTCATGGGTGCTTCACCTGAAAACCATCACAATCCCATAACTGAACATCAAATGCGCTTGTTTTTGGCACGGTTTTGCAATGGTGAGAAGCGGCGAAATCTCTCCATTCTTTGTCATCGCGATCAGCTTCATAGACTCCCAAAGAAAACACCCCTACAATCACTATTAACAAGATCACA
>Ga0302266_10002527_pt1 | contig 15556 bp, 12 predicted proteins | sample III_Bog_E1_2_FD_194559 | JGI IMG/M metagenome (GOLD analysis project Ga0302266, IMG submission 194559) | Peat permafrost microbial communities from Stordalen Mire near Abisko, Sweden - III_Bog_E1_2 | ecosystem: Environmental > Terrestrial > Soil > Wetlands > Peat | place: Sweden: Abisko... | reverse complement strand
GCACGCTGCTGATTGCAGGCGTTTTGCTGCTACTGCTGGCGTGGATACTGGCGCTGCTGCTGCGGCCCCACCTTCCCATCCAGGCGGCCTCGCGGCCAGCCGCCGCTTCTGTCGCTGCTGCTGGTCAGGCTGGTCCTGCGGCTCAGGCTGGTCCTGCGCCTCAGGCTGGTCCTGCGCCTCAGGCCGCTTCTGCCGCTCAGGCCGGTTCCAGCGCTCAGGCTGTGCCGCCCAGTGCCAAGCCCCTCAAACCCAGCCCCTACGTCTACAGCGTCGCCCCGCCCGCACATCGCACGCACCCGGCTACCCCGCAGCCCGCCGTAACCCCCGCCCCACCCAGCCAGTGATCACGTGTCGTGAACCACGGCAAATGATCCCGGCGGGGGAAGATGGTCCAGCTTGCTTCGTCCGCAAGAGGATGACCGGTCTGCTCAGGGCGCCACAGCCGTAAGCGCTGAAAGCGCGACACATACCAGCCTAGGCCGAAGGCCTAGGTTGGCGACCCTCAGAAAATCCGAGGGCTGAAAGCCCGACACAAACTGCCAGGAATAAGCCTCAACCTGCCGTACAATCGAATCAGCAGGCGGCTGGATGATCGCTGCCTCCGGTGGCGCAAGCCATCCGGAGGGGGAGGAAAGTCCGGACTCCGCAGGGCAGTGTGCCGGATAACGTCCGGGATGTGGGCTTCAAGGCCCATAGACGGCCAGTGCAACAGAAAATATACCGCCGCCATCCGCGCAAGCGAATGTCGGTAAGGGTGAAAAGGTGCGGTAAGAGCGCACCGGGTCTCGCGTAAGCGCGATCGCATGGTAAACCCCACACGGAGCAAGACCAAATAGGCAGGGATTGTAAGCTTCTCTTCGGCGACAACGCGTACCGGCCCGGTGCGACAAGGTGAAGAGCATTACGCGTGCGAAAGCGCGAGCCGGAACTTGCGGGTAGGTTGCTGGAGCCATTGGCGTAAGTCATGGCCTAGAGGAATGATCGTCTAAAACAGAATCCGGCTTACGGGCCGTCTGCAAACCGCGTGGCCCCGGAACTCATCGCCGAGTTCCGGGGCCACCATTTTGTCCCACGACGGCCGCCTCACTTCGGCATCGCATCCAGGGCGCGCCGCATGTAGGGCCGCATCTGATCGAGGCTCGCGCCATGGGCGTGGTGGGCGGGGTGCACGTCGAGCATGGCTGGGAGTTCCTCGTGCGGCAGAGGTTCGGAAACTTCAGAGGTATCTGACCCTCGCGACGCAGGCGACGGTTCGGGCGTCGCGAGAGTCGGCTCCGCCGGAATGGGCTCTTCGTCTGGCATGGTTTTCGGGGGGCCGGGTTCAGCCAAGAGTATCAGCAACGCCGGCTTGTTTGACGCCATACAAAACATTTGTTAATCTCCCAACACCTGCGCTCCGGCAGCCGCCATACCGAGCATCGGTCTGCACGTCCAGCCGGGTTTCAAGTCCCCGGTGTCTCTCTGATATTCGGGCCTTCTGTGCGACTTCCTCCCTGGAGCCACCCATGGTTCGCAGACTTGTCCGCAGTTTGTCTCTGCTTGGTTTCGCCCTTCTCACCGGATGCGGTCTGGTCCAGCCATCGTCCGGTCCGCTCCAGCCCGCCACGGCAGCTGCGGTCCAGGCCAACGGCTCTGTATATGGCGGGCAGCAGCCGGTCACCGGCGCGACGATCCAGCTATGGGCAGTGGGCACAACCGGCTTCGGCTCGGCCGCAACACCGCTGATCGGCACCACCGTCACCACCAGCGACGGCAGCAGCGCCGCAAACAGCAATGCCAACTCCGGCAACTCCGGCAACACACTTCCCGCCGGCGAATTTACCCTCAACTTCACCAACGCCTACAGCTGCCCCACCCCCACCACGCTGGTCTACATGACCGCCATCGGCGGCAATCCCGGGCTGGGCGGCTCGGTCAACAACAGCGCACTCGTTCTGCTGACAGCACTGGGCCAGTGCGGCTCACTCACCTCCTCCACGTTTATCTCCCTCAATGAGGTCACCACGGCGGCTAGTGTAGAGGCCTTGGCCCCATTCTTCAGCTCTGGCGGTAGCATCGGTTCGCCCTCAGACTCCGTAAGCGAGCAGGCCATCGCAAACGCCTTCGCCGCAGTCAACAAGATCGTCGATACCTCCGCCGGCTCGGCCCTGGCCGGCTTTCCCAAGCTGAATACGCTCGCCAACGCCATGGTGCAGTGCGTCAACTCCACCGGGCCAACCTCATCGAGCTGCATCGCCCTCTTCGCGGACGCAACTCCCAGCGGCGGCGCCACGCCAACCACCATACTTGGCGCTCTCCTCGACATCGCGCTGAACCCCACCCTGAATGGCACCGCGATCTACAATCTTGCCACGCCCAACGCCCCATTCCAGCCTGCTTTGACCTCCGCGCCCGGCTTGTGGAACATCACCACCTCCGGCGCCGCCACCTCTGCCTGCGGCACCGGCGGCGGTGGCGACGACGTCTCCGGCACCGTCTCCTACTCCGGCACACAGACCGGGCGCATCTATCTCGCGCTGACCAACAATAGCGGCTGCAACGTCGGCTCCGAAGGCACCAGCATCGCCGGCCCCGGCGCATTCACCATCCATGGCGTGCCGCCCAGCAGCGGCTATACCCTACAGGCCTTCATGGACACGCAGGGCTATGGCAATACGAACGCCATCAATCCCACTGGCGGCACCACACTCAATGTGCTCAGCCCGAACATAACGGGGGCGAACGTCACCCTCACCGATCCCGGGACCGTTACCATCTCCTCGACTCCCGCACTGGTCGCCATCGGCCCATATAACAGCGGGGCCGTGGTCAAGTTCAAGGGGGTCGTCAACGGCAATGGCCTGGAAAGCGCAATCTCCTACACGCTCCAGTGGAGTACCAGTTCCTCGTTCTCCTCCATCGCCGGAAGCAAAACCTTCCCCGCCACTGGCAGCGATACCGGGGTCTGGTTCGTCAATGGGCTTTCCAACAGCACCGCCTACTACTTCCGCGCCTACGCCACTTCCGGTGGCACCGCGCAGAGCTCATATTCGAACACCTATGGCCCGGTCACCATCGGCGTCGCGACCTCCGGCAGCGCCGTCTCCGGCGCCATCAGCTTTACCGGAACGGCCACCGGGCCCCTGTATGCCGGTTTCTACAATCAGGACGACAACACCGTCCAACCATTCGTCGAAGCCATCGCCGGTCCGGTCAGCTCGCAGCCGTATACGGTCAACGTCACCAACAACCCCAGCGGGGTCTACATCCCCGTGGCTGTCATCGATCAGAACAACGACGGGCTCATCGACGCCGGCGACATCACCAACATCAACTTTCAGGGTGGCCCCATCGCCATCACCGGAGCCACCGCCAACCAGAACCTTACCCTGCCCAGCGGCAACGTCACCGCCAATGTCACCACGCAAGTCCTTCAATCGGGCGGCACAACCACGTACGGACTCTATTTCAATCTGGCCTTCCTGGCCAAGCAGCCCGTGGCCGTCACCCTGCTCAACAGCTACAACACCGATGGCGCCAACATTGACAATGGCCCGCTGGACATCGCCTCCTGCGCCGTGGCCAACACCAATTGCAGCCAAGGACAAAACGGGTTCCAGATCTACTTCAACCTCAACTCCACCGCGCCCACCACAGGCGATACCTATCTATTCAAGGTGGCCTACAGCGATGGCACCAGCGGCACCGTGGCCGCCCAGGTTACCAATGTTCTCACCGCCTTCGCCACCAATCTGGCTACGCAGAATGGCAACGGCATGAGCACAACGCCCACCTTCACCTGGATCGATCCAGTCTGCGGCGCCTGCGGCACCTACACCTATACCTTCTTCATGAACAACAGCAGCACCCACGCATTCGTGTGGTACGTTCCCGGCAATGGCAACGGCCTGCCGCCGGGAACCGCATCGCTGGCCTGGGGAGTCGACCCAACCCAGTCCTCCAACACCCCGGCCGTGAGCAGCCTGACCGTGGGGTCAACCTACTCCTGGTCGATCACCGTGCAGGACAGCAACTACAACCAGGCGACCACCGTGGTCAACTACGAGCCTTAGCCCTAGCCGCACGCAATCCCGCGCCCGCCCGCCGGCCGCGCTGTAGTAACCTTAGTTCCGACCATGGAACCGACGAAAGCCAAGATTCAAGGCATCTTTACCCCGCTGCTGGTCCCTATGGACGAGCGCGGCCAGATCAACGAAGCCGAGATGCGCCGCCACATCAACTGGCTGATCCGCGCAGGCGTACACGGCCTCTACCCCAACGGCTCCTCCGGCGAGTTCACCCGCTTCACCGCAGGCGAGCGCCGCCGCATCACGCAGATCGTGGTGGAGGAGGCCGCCGGCCGCGTCCCCATCATCGCCGGAGCCGCCGAGGCCAACGCCCGCGAGACCATCGCCGCCTGCGAGGCCTACTCGCAGATGGGCATCCGCGCCGTCGCTATCGTCGCGCCCTTCTACTACAAGCTCACCCCGGAGTCCGTCTACGCCTACTTCGCGGAGATCGCCCGCAACTCCCCCATCGACCTGACCCTCTACAACATCCCCATGTTCGCCAGCCCCATCGACGTGCCCACCATCCGCCGCCTGGCCGACGAGTTCCCCCGCGTCATCGGCATCAAGGACTCCACCGGCGACCTGGCGCAGATGATGCGCATGATCGCCACCATCCGCCCGCAGCGCCCGGACTTCACCTTCCTCACCGGCTGGGAGGCCGTGCTCGTCCCCATGCTGCTGGCCGGCTGCGACGGAGGCACCCACGCCAGCTCCAACGTCGTCCCGGAGGTCACCCGCCGCATCTACGACCTCTTCCGCATGGGCGACACCGCCACCGCCATGCACTGGCAGTACCGCCTGCTGGAGCTGTTCGACGCCATGCTCTATCCCTTCGAGTTCCCCTACGGCTTCAAGGCGGCCGCCGAACTCCGCGGCTTCCACTTCGGCTCCGGCCGCCTGGACTTCACGCCCGCCCAGCGCGCGGAGAACGAGTCGCTCACCCGCATCCTGCAGTGCATCCTCGCCGACCTCGAACTGGTCCAGCGCCCCGACGCCGGCTGCGCCCTCCCCACCCGCGCCGCGGACGTCAGCCAGCTCGGCACGCCGCAGCTCCAGGAGATCATCGGCCGTGTCGTCTCCGAACTCAAAAACCGAGGCATGGTCTAAATGCCGGCCTCCCCCCAGATCGCGTCGATTCCCCCTTACGCTTGTCATATCCCCAACGCTTGTCATACCCCCCGCGCTTGTCATTTCCCCCACGCTTGTCATTCTGAGCGCAGCGAAGAATCCCCGCATTTGCACCTATTCCCCCACAAAGCGCCCTCCCGCATCGCCGCTCCGTGTTCTCTCTTTTTCTCTGTGTTCTCTGTGATTCGCTTTTCTCAGGTCGCCCCATGACTGACTCCCTCGCCCTCATCGAGATCGGCGGTTGGTCGCCCGCCATGGTCGTGCTCGACGCCATGGAGAAGACCGCCAACCTGCGCATCCTGCAGACCGAGCTGAACGACGCGCCCGGCGTCTGCATCAAGCTCACCGGCCGCCTCGCCGACCTCGAGACCGCCATGCGCGCCGCCGAAGCCACCGCCGAAGCCATGCAGACGCGCATCCTCACCCACGTCATCGCCCACCCGTCCGACGGTGCCCGCGCCGCCTACGAAGCCCCCCGCGACTTCAACCCTCTCATCGAGCAGCCATCAGTCCAATATCCAGCCCAGTATCCGGAGACCACCATGAGCGACCAAGCCAGCTTCGCCGTCGGCCTTATCGAAACGCAAGGCTTCACCGCCGCCTTCGAGGCCATCGACACCGCACTCAAGACCGCCAACGTGGAGGTGCTCGCCCGCGAGAAGCTCGGCGGCGGCTACATCACCATCGTCATCAAGGGCGACGTCTCCGCCGTGCGCGCCGCCGTCGATGCCGGCAAGGCCCGCGTCGAAGGCCTGGGCAAACTCATCGCCGCCCACGTCATCCCCAGCCCCAGCCAGGGCGTCCTCTCCCTACTGCCCAAATAGTTCCGCGGCATCATGCCGCAACTGCCCGGTCGCGCATAGCTTCGGACGCATTTGCCATCGGCAAGCAGGGCGCCAGTGCCTACATGCCGCGCGTGCTCCAGATGGCCGACCACGCCAGCCGGTCGGCGTTTGCGTTACTTCACTGTGTGGGTCGCCGGCTGGCTGACGGCAGGCATCCTGTCCGCCGGGGTCTTGGTATAGTCCGTGCGTATCCCAATCTCTGAGATGGCGGTTAGCGCCACCACCAACACCAGTCCCCACGTCAGGTCCCAAATCTTCTTCACAAAGCTGGGCTCCTGCCGCGTCAATCCGTACTGAATCTTTCGCATATGTCACCCCAGGGCCGAGCCCGTACTGGCACGGCACTTCCTAAGGAAACGCTTTTGCTTGTAAAGAGTGGGTAGGGATTTCGCTAAGAGTGCGTAAAGGCCGGTCCACGGCCCCAGGAATATGCGACGAAGCCTGCTCCGCGCCCCTTCAGCCCGTGACCACATGCATGGCCAGGGCCGCCGCCGACAGCGCCAGTGCGTCTTCCACCACGGCCACCGGCCAGTCCGCGCAGCCCAGCCAGGCCACCGCGTCGCGCCGCAGCATGAAGCCGCCAAAGGTCCCCACCAGCGCGCCCGCCGCGCCCAGCAGCGCACCCTCCACGGCCGAGCCGTACATCGACGTCGCCGCCATCGCCCCGACCAGCCCGCCCATCGCCAGCCGCGCCGCCAGCGAGGGGCCGGACGTCCGGTTCGGGATCCATGGCGTCTTGTCGCCCACATACTCTCCCAGCGCCAGCGCCGTAAACAGGAGCGCTACCGGAAGCTGGCCCGTCCACGCAGCCCAGGTCCCGTCCAGTTCCGTTGCGCCGCAGTAGCTGTACCAGCACAGCACCATCATGGGCGTGAACGTGCGCAGCCCGTTGGTAACGCCCAGCAGAGGTATCGCAAAGACCCACGCCACAATCGAAGTCGCCATCCGGACCTTCCCCCAGCCAAATCCTCGGAGAGGAAGAGTGTCTCACGCAACCGCGTCGGCGCGCGACTCCAGAGCAAAGCTCCCATAGATGCGACGAGCGTTCCCATAGATGTGCAGATCGTCTTCACAGGGCCGAAGGCCCGACATATACCAGCCTAGGCCGAAGGCACAGGTAGGCGACCCCACCGCACCAAAGGGCTGAAGGCCCGACACATGGAACGTCTGCACATCATCAGGACATTTGCCTGGGCAGCTTCGCAAGCCCTACCCGCGCAGCCAGCCGTACAGCGGAAACCGCTCCGCCATCTCCAGCACTTCGCCGCGGATAGCCGCCAGCTTCGCCGCGTCCGCGCGCGCCGCCAGCGCCGCCACAATCCACTTGGCAATCGTGCGCATCTCCGGCTCCTTCATCCCGCGCGTGGTCAGCGCCGGCGTGCCAATGCGGATGCCACTCGGCTTCATCGGCGGATTGGTGTCGTACGGAATCGCGTTCTTGTTCACCGTAATGCCCGCCTCGCCCAGCGCGTGCTCCGCCTCGCTGCCCAGAATCCCCTTCTGGAACACATCGATCAGGATCAGGTGCGTATCCGTTCCGCCGGAGATGATGCGGTAGCCTTCCTCCGCCAGCGCCGCCGCCAGCACCTTCGCGTTGGCCACAATCTGCTGCGCGTACGCGGCAAACTCCGGCTGCAGCGCCTCTTTGAACGCCACCGCCTTGGCCGCCACAATGTGCATCAGCGGCCCACCCTGCTGCCCCGGAAACACGCTGCGGTCGATCCCCGCCCCCAGCTCCTGCCCGCACAGGATCATGCCCGCGCGCGGCCCGCGCAGCGTCTTGTGCGTCGTCGTCGTCACCACATGCGCGTGCGGCACCGGCGACGGATGCACCTTGCCCGCCACCAGCCCGGCAAAATGCGCCATGTCCACCACCAGGTACGCGCCCACCTTGTCCGCAATCGCCCGCATGCGCACAAAGTCGAACTGCCGCGGATATGCGCTGCCGCCGCCCACAATTACCTTCGGCTTCTCGCGCAGCGCGGTCGCTTCCAGCTCGTCGTAGTCGATGGTCTCGGTGTCGCGCCGCACCTGGTATCCCACAATGCGATACAGCTTGCCGGAGAAGTTCAGCTTGTGCCCATGCGTCAGGTGTCCGCCATGCGCCAGGTCCAGGCCCAGGATGGTGTCGCCCGGCGTCAGCAGCGTCATGTACGCAGCCGCATTGGCCTGCGAGCCGGAGTGAGGCTGCACGTTCGCGTGCTCCGCGCCAAACAGCGCCTTGGCCCGGTCGCGCGCCAGGTTCTCCACCACATCGGCAAACTCGCATCCGCCGTAGTACCGCTTGCCAGGATAGCCCTCGGCATACTTGTTGGTAAACACGGTGCCCGCTGCCTCCAGCACGGCGCGGCTCACAAAGTTCTCCGAGGCAATCATCTCCAGCCCCTCGTGCTGGCGGCGAATCTCGTTCTGAATCTGGACGGCGATCTCCGGGTCGGAGGCGGCAAGGCTTGCACTCAAATCGATAGGCATATCTACCATCTTATCGCGTGCGCCCGCCGGGCCAAGCGCGAACCTTTGCAACACGATCCAGACGCTCCAGCCCGCCGAGAGGCTGGGCGTCCCAGATGCAGGAGGCGCCCGTCATCGCAAGAGGAGCCCGTCATCGCAAGAGGAGCCCGTCATCGCAAGAGGTGCCGTCATCGCAAGAGGTGCTTGTCATTCTGAGCGCAGCGAAGAATCCCCGCATTTGTCTCATCCCACCAGGGTCGGCAACGCCGGCTGTAGACTCCGCATTCCACGCCGTGGTCCCGCCCGCGCTGCCACGCAACCTCTGTGTTCTCTCTTTTCCTCTGTGTCCTCTGTGATCCGCTCTTGCTTACTTCGGCCACAGCCACGCCGCGCCCCGCACCCCGCTCGCATCCCCGTGCATCGCCTTCAGCACCGGCGTCGCCAGCGCCCCGCCGCCAAACAGATGCTGCTCCACCAGCGGCGGCACATTGCGGTAGATCCGGTCGAGCTTCGACAGCCCGCCCCCGATCACGATCACATCCGGGTCCAGCAGGTTCACCACGGACGCCAGCGCTCGCCCAATGCGGCTTTCCAGCCGTACCATACTCGCCTCCGCCGCGGCATTGCCCGCTTCCGCGGCGGCGACAATATCCGGCCCGGTCGGCGCCAGCCCCGCGCCCGGCGGATGCACCGTGTTGTGGTCGCGCGCCAGCCCGGTGCCGGAGATCCACGTCTCAATGCATCCGTGCTGCCCGCAGTAGCACTCCGGCCCCGGCAACTCATCCCCGGTCGCCCACGGCAGCGGATTGTGCCCCCACTCGCCTGCGACCCCGTTTGGCCCCACATGCGCCTGGCCGTTCACCGCCACGCCGCCGCCGCACCCAGTCCCCAGAATCACCGCGAACACCAGCCCCGCACCCGCCGCCGCGCCGTCCGTCGCCTCCGATACGGCCAGGCAGTTCGCATCGTTCGCGCAACGCACCGGCCGGCCCAGTGCCACTGTCAGATCACTCTCGAGCGGCCTCCCAATCAGCCACGTCGAATTCGCATTCTTCACCAGCCCGGTCGCCCGCACCACCGTCCCCGGAATCCCCACACCCACGGAGATGGTCCGCTGGTCGCCGCGCAGGCTCTTCACCCGCCGCTCCAGGTAACTCACCACCTCCACAATGGCCTTCACGGTGGCGTCGTAATCATGCTTCGGCGTCAGCACCCGCAGCCGCGCGATCTCCGCGCCAGCATCGTCCAGCGCCATTCCCTCAATCTTCGTCCCGCCCAGATCGATCCCAATCCGTACCTGTCCAGCCATGGCCATTCCCTCAACCGACTACTGACGACCTACCCCACCAGCCACCACAGCGCATTCGCCAAAAACCGCTGCTGCATCACCGGATGCATCTCCGGCACGCGGTGGTATACCACCTTCCCCGCGCCCAGCTTGGTCGTAAACGTTCCCGCGCCAATCACCCGCGAGTGGTCCCGCGAGTACGCCGCCACAATCTCCACCTCGGCGCCGCCCGGCGCACGGTCGATCGCCAGCCCGTTCGCCGCCTGCCCCTTCGCCTGGTAATGGATCCCCATCGCCTGGTCGACCGGCATCCCGTCGTACAGCGGATGTTTGCGCACGAAGTACCAGTTCCCCATCCACGGCGCGCGCACATCGCCCACGTTGCCGCTGTACTTAAACGCGCCCGCCGCCGCCAACTGCTTCGCAACGCCATCGCTCAACGCATCCGTCTGCGGAATCGCCAGCAACGGCGTCCCCGCCTTCACGGCCTCCAGAATGCCGTCCGCCAGCACACCCGCCCGCACCGCGGGCCGCGTTGCCGCACCGCTCGGCTGCGCCTCCAACCCGGTCGTATCGCCCGCGTTCTGTGTTGCCGCCGCGCCCGTGACCATCCCCGCAGAAACGATCACGTCGTACTTTTCGCCGGCCTTAAAATCTTGTATGTGGAATCTTGGCCCCAACTGCTCCAGCTGGCGGCGGACCGCAGGCGATAAGCCGTCCACTCCCACACCGTATATGCGCGGCAAGCCACCAAGATAAGGTCCAAACGGCCAAGACGCTTCAGTAACCCAAATCTCCTTCGTCTGCGTGCTCAGCGGCGCGGACGAAATCGCAAACTTGAACTTCCACAGTCCTTCCTCATCGAGCTTCGGAGTTACAAATGCTTCCTTCACCAGATAGCTGAACTGATCCCGCTTCCACTCCGGCGCAGGCCACTCGCCAAACTTCACCAACTTCCCCGAAGGAGTCACCGCCGAAAACGTGAGCGTCCCCGTAGCCGCCTTATCCAGATCATTCAGCAGATAAAGATCAAAAGTAGCCGCCTCACCCAGCGCCGTACACATCGCCCGCTGCTTCGCCACCGGCCGTACCGGCATCAGCGTCCCAGTAATCGGCCCCGGATCGCTCTTGAAGTTCCGCAGGTTGTCCACGATCCCCGAGTGATTCTCAATCGCCGTCGTCTCCCACCCCGAGATCGCCGCAAAGTCCAGCTCATCGCTGATGCGCGCATTCTCCAGGTAGTTCTGCCACGTGTCGTAGCACTTCTTCCCCAGGCTCGTCCAAACCTTCTCCGTCGCCGGAAACGCCGCGCGAAATCCCCAGCGATCGATGAACTTGTCATACGCCGCCACAATCTCCTGGTGGTCCGCGAGGTCGTAGCTGGTATTCGCCGGCTGGTTCCCAATCCCCGTCCCGCGCGGGTCCGCCAACTCATGCAGCATCAGCGAGTGGTTATCCGGAGTAGCGCACCCCTCCATCTCCCCAAACTCCGACAGCGCCTTCCGCTCCGGAGACTTGTAAGTAAAATCCTGCGGCCCTTTATAAAACTCGTCGTACCACTGGTCCCCCGCGCCCTGGTGCTGGTTCCACCAGCCGCCCCACTCCTCCTCATCGCTCCGGTGCAGCTTGTCGTTCCACGGCTCAAACCAAGCCTGCGCAGCCTTCCGCGGAGGCGCAACGAACCCATCGTTCAACACAATGCACCGGCTCGGATCTTCCTTGCGCATCGCCTCCAGCACCGCAATCGTGTCCGGATTCTTCAGGTCCGCGCCAATCTCGTTCTGCAAACAATACTCAATCACCGACGGATGCGACCGGAACGCCTTCACCATCTCCACGCACTTCGTAAACATGTAACGCTGCGCAAACTTGTCCGCCGCATCGGTCGGCTTTTCCATCACAATGTCTGCCGCATTGGCCACAGCGCCCGCCGGTAGTTTGCCGATCGCCATCTTTCCCGCGCCCGGCTCCATATACCGCAGCAGCCCTAGCCGGTCGTGCGCGCGCAGCACGTCCTCCTTCGCCAGATTGCGATGGAAGTTCAGGCACGTCAGGTTCAGCTTCTTCGCCTGCGTCACCTCCTTCACCGCCAGCTCCGGAGTAGGCCACATCCCATTGATCCCCCAATACCCCCACGAGATCGCCGTATAAATCTTCATCCGCCGCCCATTCAACCGAAACAGCGCATTCGTCCCCAACCCCTCCGGCGCAAACGTCCGAAAGCCAAAGGACACATTCCGGGTCTCTGTCACACTCCCCGACCCTTTGTAGGAGAGTCGAAGATGACACAGCTTGGGCTCCTGTAAATCCCAACGCTTCGCCGCCGAACACTCGAGAAACATGTGGTAGTTAAGCGCGCCGTCCTTCGCTTGTACTCCAGGATGATTCTGCTCGGCAGATAAGACCTTGCCCGTTTCGGAATCGATAATCTCAACTCGAAGTCGAGACAAGTAACGCTCTTCTGAGTCCGGGGTGCAGTCATGCCAATCAGGACTCTGCACTAACGCCTCAACGAAGACAACGTCAGGCTTGGCGTTGTCATTTAGGACCCAAGCGTCCTTGAACCTCGCATCTCCATGCGCCGAAATCGTCATCCCCCGATCCAGCCCGCCAAACCCATGCGACCGGTACAGCTTCACCGCGCCCCACTGCTCGTTGAGCCCATCCACCCAATCGAACCGCCCCCAAGGATTCGTAATCCGAATCGCCAGCACATTCTTCCCGCCGGCAGCGCCTGCGGCACCGGAAAAATTCGCGGCATGCGTCAGGTCACACTCAAACGGCAGCTCCTCCATAATCGAGTAGCCCACCAGCTTCTCGTTCAAATAAACCTCAGCCCGCAGATGCGCCCCACGCACATGCAGAAAAATCCGCTTCCCCTGCATCGCCGCCGGAATATCAATCTCCCGCCACCACCACGAAACCCCGAAGTAAGCCCCATTCTGCGGAATCGGATCATCCGCCGCATAGCGATACTCCTCCGGCGTATACGGCCGCGGCTTGCCGGGTTGGTCCCCAGAGGCTGGGCCCGCGCCAAACTTCCCCCAGAAGTGCTGCTCCACCGTCCCCGGCAGCGTCACCCCAACCGACCCCTCCGGCCTGCCTCCCAGCACGCCCCACCCGCCCGTCGGAGCATGCACCGGCAGCGGCTCGCCCTTGCCCCGCACCACGCCCTCCGCATCCTGCGTCACATCTTCCGGCAGAAAGATCGCATCCTGCTTCCACTCCGCCTTGTCATCCACCCAAAGCCGCCAACCCTCGTCCGGCACCAGCGTCCCATTCTCCGGCCAAGCCTCCGCCGCCGCATGCGCCGCACCCTGCGCCTCGGCCGACCCCCCACGCACCACGCCCGCAGCCACCGCCGTCGCCGTACTCTGCAAAAACTCCCTACGATTCATACCGCTCCCTTTCAACCGCGCCACGCTTAGTCCAATCGCATGCGCTCTCGCAGATCGCATTGAAATCCCCGTTGCGACCAACGGGAGCACCCACGCGAAGCCCAACACGCGTCACGAAGTGACCGCCGCTCGCGCAGAGCGCCCGTCCGGCAGGACATCTTCTTCTGGTCCCCTGTCCCCTGCTTCTATTCTCCCAGCATCAGCCGCCGAATCCCCGTCGCCCGACCGGTCGCCCCATCGCACGCAATCAGCGTCGCGCACATCTTCGGATTGCCCTTGGCCGCCTCAAACTTCCCCGGCATCCCGGTCAAAAATCGCTGCACCACCATCTCCGTCTCCACCCCAATCACGGAGTCGAAAGGCCCGCTCATGCCCACGTCCGTCTGGTACGCAGTCCCTTTGTGCAGTAGGCGCTCATCGGCCGTGGGCACATGGGTATGCGTGCCCAGCACCGCCGTCACGCGCCCGTCCAGGTACCACCCCAGCGCCATCTTCTCGCTCGTCGCCTCGCCATGGAAATCGATCAGGATCACCTTCGCCGCAATCTTCGCCAGCAACGCGTCCGCCTTGCGAAATGGATCGTCGCAGCTCGACATGAACACGCGCCCCTGCAGGTTGATCACCGCAAACGTCTGTCCCGTCGGCAACTCGCCCTCATATACCCCGAACCCCGGCGTCCCCACCGCGTAGTTGGCCGGCCGGATCACCCTCCGCCCGCGCCCGTGCGACTCCTCCGGCACACTCATGTACTCAAAGATCTCTTTCTTGTCCCAGATATGGTTGCCGGTGGTGATGACATGCGCCCCCAGGTCAAACAGCTCTTCCGCAATCGAAGGCGTAATGCCAAACCCGCCCGCGGCGTTCTCGCCATTGATCACCAGCAAGTCGACCTCGTGGGTCTCCATCACATGGTCCAGATGCTCCCGCACAATCCGCCGCCCGGCCGGCCCAAACACGTCCCCAACAAAGAGAATATTCACATCAAAAGGCTATAGCATTTCCCCCGTCCGCGCGCCGGGAATCCACCGTCCCTCACGCTTGTCATTCACTCGTCCTGCCCGTCACTCACCCCTCCGCCTGTCACTCACCCTTCGGTTTGTCACTCACCCTTCCGTTTGTCATGGCTCCGCTGCCTTTCCCGCCTGTCACTCACCCTTCCCCGAAGCGTCATTCTGGACGCAGTCCAGAATCTCCGTCGTTCAACCGCAACCGGACGCACCCCACCGTTGAACCCACAGCATCCCGGCTTACCGCCCTCCCCCGATCGAACTTGTCATTCTGAGGCGCAGCTAAAGAATCCCCGCATTTCTTTGCCCACTCCACGGATCTTTGCCATAGTCGACTTAACCCACCTTGTGATAGCTTGCTCTGCATGGCACAAAGCGGTCGTTTTGGACTAAGTCTCAGAATCCTGACGGTGTTGGCGTCGGAACAAAACTCCATGCACACGTCGGCGGCAATTGCAGAGAAGCTCTCCGAGAGCGCGGTCATGGTGCGCCGCTGCTTCCTGCTGCTGCACAAGAAGGGCCTTATCGAGCAGCGCAAGGGACCCCGCGGCGGCGCCCGGCTCAAGCTCGCGCCCAAGCAGATTGGCCTCGGCGATATCTACCTCGCCACCGAAGGCGACTGGCTGACCGTCGAAGATGCAGCGCTGTCCCGCCTGCTCGGGCGTGTGCGCGCGGAGGGCATGCTCGCCATGAACGACACCACCCTTGCCCAGGTCCTCAAACGTCTCAAGAAGACCGCTTCCGCCGCCAAGGCTTAGCTTTCAGCCGCCTTGAGCTCCGAGCTGACAGCTCTTCCGCTTGCAGCTCCGGAATCAAAGCCTCTTTGCCATCCACGATCCTTCCCATGCAATGGCCCTGCACTATGACTCAGGTAAACTGGACACGCGGTTCTCCAGGGCCTCGGTCACGCGGCCCTTGCAGCTTGTATCAAGTTTAAGGACAGGACCTCGACTTCGTGGACTTCTTCAGCACTCATTCATTCCGCAGGCTTAGACCGCTCTTTCAACTGGCCCTCGGGGCTTGCATCCTCACCTTCTTCGCGGGCCGTACGTCGCACGCGCAGGCTGCTCCGGCCCCCGTCGCAGCTCCATCCGGCCCGGCGGAGCCCGCGGCCATGCCTGCCGTAGCCAACCCGTACGGCGCTCTCCAGGCACCCACCAGCGCTCCGGCGGCGACGTCGCGCGACGTCGATATATCCTCCCCGCGCCCGCAGGACCGCGCACAGCCACAGGGCGCGCAGGCCGCCGCGGCCGCTCCGCCGCCACTCACAGAGTTTCAACAGCTCGTCGCGGAGACTACGGGCCGCGAGATCCCCATCTACGGCCTCGGCCTCTTCAACTCCAGCCCATCCACGTTCGCTCCGGTCGACAATATCCCGATCGCGCCCGAC
>Ga0302266_10002523_pt1 | contig 15568 bp, 18 predicted proteins | sample III_Bog_E1_2_FD_194559 | JGI IMG/M metagenome (GOLD analysis project Ga0302266, IMG submission 194559) | Peat permafrost microbial communities from Stordalen Mire near Abisko, Sweden - III_Bog_E1_2 | ecosystem: Environmental > Terrestrial > Soil > Wetlands > Peat | place: Sweden: Abisko... | reverse complement strand
TGCCGCTCCGAACTCGCCTCCTCACGATCTGACTTTTCGGGCGCACAGGATCGATGCAAGCAGCGGAGGAAGATAACCATGGCCCTCCGGATCGGAGCCTATTGCAGCTTGTTGAAAAGGCTGCTCGAACCCAGCTGCGAAATCACGTCCTCGAGCGCCGTCTGCTGCGTCTCAGCCAGCGAAAGCTGCGTGGAAACCTGCGCCACATCGGCTTGCATCAGGGTGGTCTGCGCCGCCGTAAGCTGTGTGTCCTCGCTGCTGGCCGCATCCGAGGCGGACGTCAATTGGGTGATGGAATTGTCGATCGTCACCCGCTGCTGCGAAACGTAGTTCAGGGCCGTACTCAGCGCCGTCGTATCGCTCACCGCCTTGGATGTATTCACCGTGCCGCTGGCGTAGTCGGCCACCAGGCTGTTCAGCGCGCCAAAGACGCTGTTCGCTCCACTGGCTGAAAAAATCTGGTCGCCGGGCACATTCAACTGGATGCTCTGCCCATTGGGCGTGGTCAGATAGTTCACGTCCTCGTCGCCGCTGTAGGTGGTCACGGCCGGCGAAGTAGTCGCCGAAGTGGAGAACGGAGCAACCGAGGATTGGCCTCCTCCAAAAATGTACTGGCCTTGATAGGACGTGTTCGCCAGGGTCTGAACCTCGTCCAGAATGCCGGAAATCTGGTTCGAGATCGATTTGACGTCGCTGGCGTTCATGGTTCCGTTGTTGGCGCTGGTGGCCAGCGAGATCGCCGAGGTCAACTGCGAGACCACGCTGCCCAGGGCGGTGTCCGCCACTTGAAGCCGCCCCTGAACCAGGCTCGACGATTGCGTGAAGCTGTCGTCCTGATCGATCTGGTTCAGCAACAGCACATTTTGCCCGGAAGCCAGTGGATCCTGGCTCAGCGAGTTCACCCGCACGCCGCTCGACAACTCCGCCGTCAACTGTTGCTCGCTCGCCTGCGTCTGATCGAGCGAACTGACCAGATTCGTCACGTAAGAGGGATCCACTCGCATCGAAATCCTCCCAAGCCTGGCCGCTTCTTCCGCCAGACTCAGCAAATCTCCTCGCCCTGACCGCCTTAGGAAACCGTTGCCTGGTCGCCGAGGTTCAGTGCCGAGGCCATAATGGTGTTCAACATTGTGAAGACCTGGGAAGCCGCCTGGTAGCTGCGTTCAAGCGTCGTCATCGCCGATGCTTCGTCATCGAGGTTGACGCTGGACAGCGCACTGTTCTGGGTCTGCAACTGGGTCACCGAGGCGGTTTCGGCCGTATTCTCGGTCTCCACGCTGGAGACCTTCGATCCCAGCGTGGTCACCAGGTTCGAGTAGTAGTTGATCGGTGTCTGGCCGTCCACAATCGTCTTGTTGGCAAGAGCCGCCATCGCCGTTGCATTGGTGTTGTCGCCCGTTCCATCGCCCGATCCGGCTGCCGCAATGTGGTTGGGGTCGGTCATCACCACGCTCATCGCTGCCGCGCTGCCCGCAACTGCAGTGGGTTCTGAAAAAATGTTGCCCGCGTTGCTGTTGTCGCCAGCCAGGTCGGTCCCCGCATTGTTCAGCTGATTCACCTGCGTCGAGACGCTGTAGGCCAGCTGATCGAGCGAACCGAGCACGCTCGGAATGTCGCTGTCGCGTGCCGTCAAATAGCCGCCAAGCGATCCACCACCGGTGGCCAATTGCGAGGTCACATCCGTCGTACCTACAAAAAAGTCGGTAACTCCGTTCACCGTGCCGGTGGTCAGCGGAACGCTCGTCCCCTCCGAGACCAGCAACTGTCCTGAGGTCGTCGTAATCGAAAGGCCATTGTTCTCGGTCGTGACCTGGTTGACGCCGATCAGCTGCGATAGCTGGCTGATATCCTGCTGGCGCTGGTCTTCGAGCGTGCCGGCGTCCGCATCGGGCGAGCTGGATTGGATTTCAAGGTTCAACTTGGCAATCGAGCTGGTCAGCGCGTTCACTTGGGTAGGAACCGCCGCCGCTTCCTGGTCGAGAGCCGACCTTTGCGAGTTCAAGCTGGTTGCGGCACTCGATACGTCGCCCGCCAGGGTTTTCGCTGCCGAAAGCACTGCCTGGCGGTCTGCATTGTTGGTAGGATCGGCCTCCAGCGACGAGAAAGAACTGAAGAAACTCGTAATGTCCGTGCCGATGTTCCCGGCCGTCGAACTGGATGAGCCGGAAGCCGGTGTAAAGAGAGCTTGAAGCGTGTCCAGCGCCGTCAGCCGCGTACCGGAGGCCGATGCCAACTGCTGCTGCTGATTCAGCCGCTCCTCCAGCACCTTGTCCCGCACCGAGGTCGGGCCGGTTTCGGTCACTCCGGTTCCATACGAGACGCCGTTGATCTCGATCGGCTGGTTCTCCTGCCAGTTCGGATTCTCTTCGGTATAGCCCGTGGTGTTGGCGTTGGCCACATTGTTGGCCACAATGCTCAAACCCGACTGGTCTGCATCCAGAGCCTGGGAGATCAAGCTGAAAGCGGAACTAATTGTCCCCATGGCTCCCCTCCGTCCGGCTCCAGCCCAGTACCTGCCGCTCGCCGTACTCCAGGCAGCCTGTCCGCACCTGCCGCAAGCGGCGCATCACCTGCAGGTTGGCGCGGGTGGCCTCGAGCACCCTGCCAAAGACCGCCATATCCCCAGCCGCCTCGCTGGCTTCAACCACCAGGGCCGCCCGCGCCCCTGCATCCCTCGGCGACAGACGTCGGTTCAATGCCTCGCACGAGAGCGCCAACTCCTCCAGCCGGTCCGCATCTAGAAGCGCCAGCGACCGCGAAGCCTCCACCACCAGATCCTTCAGCTTCGGGTGCACCCGGCTCTCCCCTGTCTCCTGCATTCCCTCGTTCCTTTCGCCCATGCCTGGCGGCTGCGCATTCCGGTGTCTTGCCGCTCACTCTGGCTGCGCTACTGCCGCGCGCCCAACATGGCATCCACGACCTTCGACGCCACCGCCGACGCAGGCACATTGTAAGTTCCGGCCGCCAGCGCCGCTTGGATACTGGCCACCTTGTCCATGCGGACACCGGAATCGCATGCCGTCAGCGATACCTCGCTGCCCGCGCTGCTCAACGTTGCACTGTCGCTGCCCAACGCGTTGCTGCCTGCCGCGGCACTACTTTTGCTCTGCTGCGTCGAGGCAGGCGCAGCCGCCGTCGTGCCCAATAGCGATTTCAATCCATCAAGACTGTTGCGAATGTCCATGTCTGATACTCCTTGCCCGGTTTATCGACATCTTTACAAATCACTGTAGTCATTCAAAGGTTTTCATTACGGCATCTCCGTGCGGTTTCCCGGTTACCTTCCCACCTTCCGCCTTGTTACCTGAACGGGAAAGATCGCCCACAATCGCGTTGGCGATTCCCAACCCACCCCGCTCGCTCAGCGCCCGGCCCAGCGCCTCCGAGGCAAACTCACCCAGCGCGCCACCCGCCCCGGAGCCCGTATCTTCGTCCTCGCCGGTCGGCCCATCCCCATCCGTCATCGGCTTCAGCAACTCCTTCATCATCTGCGCCTCAAACTCGTGTGCGGCCCGCACCAGGCGGGGCTGGGGCGTCTGCAGAGAGATACTCTGAACCGCGCCGTCCGAGGTCGCCGTGACCGTCCCGATCGGCAGCATCACAGCACCTCCAGGTCGGCCTCCAGAGCGCCGGCCTCCTTCATCGCCTGCAGAATCGAGATCACATCCCGCGCTCCCGCACCGGTTCGCTGCAATTCCTGAACCAAATCTTCCACGGTCGCCCCTTCTTTCAGGTCGATACGGTTCACCGGCTTGTCCTGGGCCTGTACGGTCGTCTGCTGCACCACCTGGGTTGTCCCCGAGGAGAGTGCATTGGGCTGCGAGACCTTGGTCTCGGAGATCACATTCACCGACAGCCCTCCATGCAGGATGGAAACCGGTTGCAGCCGTACGGTGCCCCCGATCACCACTGTCCCGGTGCGCTCATTGACCACCACACGCGCCCGGGGATACACCTCCACCTCCACAGCCTCCACCTTGTCCAGAAGCGCCGCAATGTCCTCGTTTTCCAGCGCTCCGATCTCCACGCGGCGGCTGTCGACGGCGCGCGCCCGTTTTGCCCCCAGGGCACGGTCGATCGACGCCGCCATCCGTTCGGCGGTATGGAAATCGGCATCGTTCAGAACCACATTCACCGTGCGCATTTGTTTCAGGTCAAAAGGCACCGGCCGCTCCACCAGCGCCCCACCCGGAATCCGCGCCGTCGTCGGATGGTTCATCTGCCGGGAATTGCCCCCGCCCGAAGCCATATACCCACCCAGCACCAGCGCCCCCTGCGCCTGGGCATAAATCTGTCCGTCCGGCCCATAGAGCGGGGTCATCAGCAGGATGCCCCCCTCGAGCGAGCGCGCATCGCCCGCCGAGGAAACCGTAATGTCCATCCGGTAGCCGGGACGGCTGAAGGGAGGGAGCGTAGCCACCACAAAGACAGCAGCCATATTCTTCACCTGCATGTTGCTGGCGCTGTTCGAGCCCGTCTGCGGGACGGTAATCCCCATCCTCTCCAGTGCCGAGATCAGTGTTTGCGCCGGGAAGACCGTCTGCGAACTGTCCCCTGTGCCCCGTAACCCAACCACCAGTCCGTAGCCCACCAACTGGTTGTCCCGAATCCCTTCGATGGTGGCTACATCCTTGACCCGCGCCAGTTGGCCGGCAGCCTCACCGTGGCTGAGCGCAGAGGCCAGGGCCAGCGCAGCGGCCAACGCCGCCCACCACCAGAGAGATGCACCGAACGGTTGGCTTGCCTCTCTTCGCTCTGTCTCTCGCGTCTGCATACGGACCTCCTTCCTGTCACTAGAAAACCAGCAGCTTTTCGAGGAAGCGCACCACCGGATTCTGCCGGTAAGTGGAGTCGTTCACAATGCCTTTCCCGGTCACTTCCAGTTCAAGATCGGTCATGGCCGTCGACAGCACCTGGTTCTGAGCGCTCACATCTTCGGGTCGCACCAGCCCGCGCAGCTTGATCAGTTGCGTCTGCTGCGAAAAGGTCAACTGCCGCGTGGCCTGCACCACCAGCATCCCGTTGGGCAGCACGTCCACAACTTCGGCGCCGAAGGTGGTCGCCAGGCTCGAGTTGGTGGTGCTCTGTCCCTGCGCCGTCAATCCCGAAGATGCCGTCATTCCCAGCAGATTTTGCATATTGTTCGAACTCTTGAGAGCACCGAACAGCGCCGTCAACCCGGAGTTGGCGTTCGAAGCCCGGGAGTTCTTCACCTGGCCGTCGGTCGAGGCAGCCAGGCTCTCGATCACCACAATCGCTACCACATCGTGCAGTCGGACAGCCTTGGCGTCGGTGCCCAACCGCACCAGCCGCCCCTCCGGGCTCCAGATCGACCCCGGCGTCCGCACCTCTGCGGCCTGCTGCGCCCGCACGCGATCCACATAAGCCTTCAGGGCCAACTCGGGCGGGTCCGTTTTGGCCGGCGCCGGACTCAGCTTCTTGGCGCTCGCATGCCCGAACATCGGCCCCACAAGAGCCACCATCGCGCACAGCGCCACCAACCCTCGGAGGTTCCTTCTCACGGCCGCGCCTCCCGCTCCGCTTTGAATTCCGCGCGACCCGGTCCGAGAGCCACAGCTCGCACCACCTTGCCGCCCACTCTCAGCCGCACATCGAACTCTTCGCCAATCGCCGCCGGCCCCAGCGCCACCGCCTCCAGATGCGCCTCGACTACCGGCGTGTGTTCCTCGACAATCAGGCGCTCGCCGGCATGGAGGACGGGCACAGGCGTTGCGTAGGAGGACTCCGCAGCCGGCCGCAAAGGCGGGCGGTTTTCGGCACCCTGGTTTCTCGATTCGAGGAGGGGAGGCTTTTCAGCCAACACCAGGCGGCCTGGCCCGCCAGGATGCGCCCCATCCCGTATCAGCAACCAGCATGCGCCGCTGTCGGGATCGCGAATCTCGCGGACAACCCGGTCTTCCATCAAAGCAGGCGCTCGGGATAGCAGGAGGGTTCGACTTGTGGGACCGGCGCTTTCCGCCGGGGAGAGAGCCGCGATCTCGTCGTGCACAGCAAACCAGCTGCCCAGCGCCAGCAGCAAGGCGCCCGGAGCCGCTCGTACGACCGTCTTCGCCCGACCTCGCATGTCCAGACTCATCATCTTCGCTTTCCTGACTAGTGGGTCATATTGTTGACTTGCGAGTACATGTCGTCGGCAGCCTTGATGACCTTGGAGTTCGACTCATAGGCCCGCTGGGCCAGCACCATCTGCACAAACTCGGTGACCACGTCCACGTTGGAGTTTTCCAGATACCCCTGCTGCAGCGAGCCTAATCCCTCCGCGCCGCCGGGGTTGCCCAGCACCGGGTCTCCCGAGCTGAGAGTGGCCTGCAGCAGATTCGAACCCATACTTTCCAGACCTCCCGGATTGGGGAAGGTCGCCAACTGGATCTGCCCCAGTTGCGAGGGATTCTGCTGTCCCGAGAGGGTCGCGTTCACCACTCCATACTGGGTGATGGTGACCGATGTGGCATTGGAAGGAATCGTGATGTTGGGCAGAATCGGATCGCCGTCCGTGGTCACGATGGTCCCCTGGTTATTCAGGTGAAACTGCCCGGCGCGGGTGTAGGCGATGGTTCCATCCGGCCGCTGCATCTGAAAGAATCCGGAGCCCTGGATCATCACGTCGTATTGATTGCCGGTTTCATTCGGCGAACCCTGGGTATTGATGACCTCGGTGGCCGCAGATTTGGTTCCCAACCCGATCTGCAAGCCCGCCGAGACCGTGGACTGGCTCTGCGACGCCCCCGGCGTGACCAGGTTCTGGTAGATCATGTCCTGGAACTGCAAGCGCAACTGACGAAATCCGGTGGTCGAGGAGTTGGCCAGATTGTTCGCGATCGTATCCAGGTTCATCTGTTGCGCGCTCATGCCGCTGGCTGCCGTATACAGTGCTCGAATCATTTTTCTCCTCGTCCTCGATGAGGTCCGCTACACCCTGGGAAGATCCTCGGTGGCAATCTTGTTGAACTCGGTATGGAAGACGGTCAGCGCCTTCTGCATCATCTCCGCCTGGCGCTGCATGACGATCAGGTCCAGGGTTCCCTGGATTGCGTCCTGGTTGGCGGCCTCGATGGCCCCCTGATGAACCGCTGCGTTTTTCGAAAGGCTGGACGCTACGTCCTCCAGCGCCACATAGCGGTTGGCTCCCTCCGGGGTGAGTTGGGTGCCGGCGGGAAAGGTGAAGACACCTACCGTGGCCACCGTTCCGCCGGCCACGGAAACCTCGCCGCCTGCGCCCACCGTGACTTCGCCGGGGGGAATCGGAATCGCGTGGCCGGCCGAGGAAATCACCGGCTCGCCCGCGGACGTGGCCAGTTGCCCTTTTGGAGAGCGATGGAAGCTGCCGTCGCGCGTGTAGCGGAGGCCGTTCGGGGTTTGAACCTGAAAGAAGCCTTCGCCCTCGATGGCCAAATCCAGCGGATTTCCAGTCTGCTCGAGCGCGCCCTGGCCCAGGTTCAGCCGGTCGCCGCCCAACAGGCCGAAGTTGTTGACGGTTTGCCCCAACTGCGAGTCCAGGGCGTCGGGCCCCAACAGCACCGACCGGAAGTACTCGCGCTCGGCCCGGTACCCCGGGGTCTGCGCATTGGCCAGATTGGACGCCGCTGTATCCAGCGCCTGGGATCGCGCCACCAGCCCGGTCATCGCCGCATAATATCCGCTGTCCATTCCACGCTCCTCCTGCTCGGCTGGAGGAGATGCAAGCGGAGAACCGGAGCAAAGCGGCCAGGATTAGAACAACATCAGAATTAAGGGGAGATATAGGACGAAAAGGAATTGAGGAGTACGCCCGAAAGGAATCCAGGGGCGAACACAGATGTTCCTAGTCAAGGAACACTTGTTGAGAAGCGTCTATCAAGAAAGCACGAACTCGGAGAAATCTCCGCGCGCGCAGGATCGCGTCTTGCAGCGCATGCTTCCGGTTCTCCCTTGGCTTTACTGCATGCTGTCGCAGACGATGGTCACCTCGAAGCAGGCGTCCTCAAAGCGGTAGAAATGGCGCAGTTGAAACTCGGGAGCCTGCACATGAATCCGGTAATCCCGCCCGGTAATGACCGTCGGAACCGAAAGGCCGCAGTTGGCCGCCAGGTTCGGCACCTTTCCCTTCCAAGCGCCGGCCAGCATGTTGCAGATCTCTCCAATCCCGTCCTCCACCGTATCGTCGACCTCCGCAAACTCCATGCCCGTCATCCGCGTGGCCACCTTCATGGCGGCCGATCCCCCGGTACGGAAGACGCAGGCTCCGCTCAAAACGCCGCCAAAACCAACCACAGCGGTCACGGTCTCGGCCTCGATCGCCGCCGGCAACGCCTCGCGCCGGCAGTCGGCCCCCAGCATCAGATGAAACACCTCTTCGACACTTGCATCCAGGTTCCTGGGATCGGAGACCAGGTGCGCAGACTCTCGCAACGACAACGCCATCGGAGGCTCCATTTCCTTCCTTCCGCCAGCGCATCGTCGGAGCAGCGCAGACGTTCTTCGTCCGGGGTTCCAACCACCGGCTCAAGCAGTTCAGCTAGGCTGCGTTCAAAAGGGGCATCACCCGCTCTTTGACCTGCTCGGAGGTAAACGGCTTGCGAATATAGCCCTGAGCGCCGGCCAGAATGGCCTGGCGCACATGCTCTTCGCTCGACTCGGTGGTAATCATCACCACCGGAACGCCCGGAGCCAGGTTCTGCGTCCGAATCTGACGCAGAAATTCCAGTCCATCCATCAAAGGCATGTTGATATCGGAAAGAATCAGGTCCACGTGCTGGGCCTTCAATACTTCCAAACCCTCGGTCCCGCTGCCTGCCTCATGCACCACCAGCGGGTCCAGACCCGCCTGCCGGAGTGCACGCTCGATGATCTTGCGCATCACCGAGGAATCGTCCACGATCAGGGTTCGAATCTCGCTCATTCCCAAGCTCCTCCGCTCTTGTGACTATCGGCCTGGAGCAGGAATCCATGAGCGGGCGCCTCCACTCTTCGGCCCCTCTCTGCTGCTCTCCGCTCAATGAGCCCCTATCGAACAGATCAGGTCCTGAACGGAGCCTGGTTCAGGAAGCGGACCGCTCTGCCCGCGCCGCCACATCCTCAGCCATAGGCAATCGTGAACCCGGACCAGCTTCGACTCGACAGGTCGCAAGCGTTCAACCGCCTTGGTCAGCACATGAACTGCCGCCGGCTGCGAACTGGCCTCGAACAATTCCACCGCGGGAAACTTCTGCTTCAACATGCGGGTTTGCGCCGGGCGGAAAAGGGAGCCCTGCACCAGCCCGCTCTCCACCCGGAGCCCGCTCATTCTCTCGACGGCCAGGGCTACGACCGGGTCCAGCCGGTCCTCGAAGCCAAGATAAAGAAGCTTGCCCGCGGCCACCCGCAAGGGGAGCGCGCCAAAGGCGTCGACGAACAGGCGCGGCATCAGAACCGTCAGAGCCTCTGCATCGTGAAACTCCAGGGGCAGAACCGGGCAGCTCCACTGCAAGCCGAGCGCTCGGGTCACCAGTTGCTCGCTCACCCCCTGCTGGCGCACCAGCCAAAGACCCAGCCTCCCGCCGCCCGCCCCCTTCTGCGCGTCCAGCGCCTGGCGTAACTGACCGCTGGTGATCCACCCCTGCTCGAGCATCACCAGACCCAACGGAATGCGGTGGCGATGGCTCTCCTGCGCGCTCCCGCGGCCTTCCAGTTCGCGGCCCACCGCAGCTTCCAGGCAGGAAGCGGTGCAGGTGGCCGAGCAACTCCAGCCCCCCTCGAAGACGGGCGCCGAGCGGCTCCGCCAGAGGTGCAGCCAGCCCGAACTGCAGCCCGGATTGGCGCAGGTTTCAAACAGGCCAATCCGAGCGCTTTCGCGTGCGGGCGCTTTTCCGCCCGCCCACTCTGCTGACGAATCGGAGCCGGTATCGGTCCCCTCCTTCCACGCAGTTTCAAAGCGGGCCGCAACTTCAGGACCGCTCGGCTTCCGGATCAAAACAGGCATCGTATGCTCTCCAGACGCTTCCTGGGCGTAGCCACTTCGGTGACGCGCAGGCCGAAGTTGCCGTTCACCAGCACCACCTCGCCGCGGGCCACGATCTTGTCGCCAACAATCAGGTCCACCGGGTCGGCCACATGGCGGTCCAACTGCACCACATCCCCTGGACCGAGATCGAGAATCTCGCCCAGAGGCAACTCCCGGCAGCCGAAGCGCAGCGAGGCTTCCAGTTCCACATCGAGCAGCAGTTCGACCCCCGCATTGGCGCCCGCCGGCAGGGTGGGTATGCCCTCCGGATTCGGAGCCGAAGCGGCCGTAGTCTCGGAAGCACGCAACTGGTCCCGAACCAGGATCGCAAAGGCGCGGCCGCCGGAGTTCAACTGGAAGGCACGGGAGACTTTGCTTTCCGCTGAAATCTCCTCGAACTTCTCGATTCGGCAACTTTTCCCGGTCTTGGCCAGCAATTCGCCGGCCGCGGCATCGGCGACTTCGCGCAGCAATTCGCCCCAGCCGGCCTTTTGATCCACCCCTTCGCCCAGCAGCGGAGACTCGACAAGGCCTACGTCGAGAAGGACGGAAAAGCGGCCCTCAAACTCCCCACCCAGCGTGGCGGCAAAGCCGAAGGATCCCGCCGCAAATGGCTTGGGCAGGGCTTCGACGAGTTCCGGCTCACCCGCCAGTGCCTGCGCGAACAGGGCCGTGGCCACAGCAGTCCAGCAATCGAGAAAGGTCTTCATGGCTGGTCCTCAATCGCCGGTTCATCCATCCGTGCCGCACGGTGCGCTCCCTGACGAATGGCCCGGGCCAGCGAGAGCCTCTGTCCGCCCACCCTCCATTCCGGCAAAGAGTTGGCTGCCACATCCAGACGCAACAGAGTTCCCGGCTCCAGGTTCTCGAGGGCGCTTGCAGCCAGACGGACGGTGGGCAATTGCAGCGAGCAGCCAAAACGGATGCGCCGGGCCACCGCCTCCATCCGCTCCCTGGTCTCCCCCGCGTGGCGCCGCCGCCGGCCCCACTCCGAGGTCAGCCGGCGCAGAATGGTGTTGGACACCACCGCCGGAAAGGCCAGGTTGAGCAGCCCGGAACTGTGCGGCATACGAATCTCGAAGCTCAGGCAGAGCGTCTTCTCCGTGACCGCCATGATGCGCGCCACCTGGGTCTGCATCTGGCGGCGCTCGAAGTTGAAGCTCAGGCCCACCGGTTGCCAGGCTGAGGTCAGTTCGCGGCAGATGATCTCGACCACGCTGGCCAGGATGGATTCTTCGATGTCGGTCAGCTCCCGCAGCGGTCCGTCCCGTCCTTCGCCGCCCAGGAGCAGATCGATGATCGGCGGGGCCAGGGCCAGGTCCAGCTGCAACACCGAAAGCGCGCCCAGGGGCTCCAGGCGCACCGAGGCTACATAGCTGATCTCGGGGATGCGAAGCAGAAACTCGTTGAATGGAATCTGTTCGGCCGAGACCAGGTTGACCTGGAACCGGGTGCGCAGCCAGGCGGCCAGGTTGTGGGTCAGATTGCGCGCAAACAGGTCGTTCAACATGCTGATAGCGCGCAATTGGTCGGTCGAGATCTGCCCCGCTGAGGAAAAGCTGTAGGGCAAGACTTTGGTTCGCGCCTCCGGCCGCACCGCTTCGGGAGCCGAACTGCGGACCGCCTGAAACAGAGCGTCGATCTCGTCCTGCTTGAGCGTCTTCTCCATCATTTTCTACCCTCACGGTCGGTCTTCTCGTTAAGCGCCTTCGGTGTTCGCGGCCGGTCGAATGCCCCACGCACCGCCAGGTCCTTGAGCGCAGCCCGCAGGTGTGCTACTGCCGAGGCGTGGACCTGCGAGACGCGCGATTCGACCACCCCCAGCGCCAGTCCGATCTCGCGCATGGTCATCTCTTCGTAGTAGTAGAGGCTCATCACCAGCCGTTCACGGTCCGGCAGATGGGAGATGGCATCGGCAAGCCGCTCTTCCAACTCTCCCCGGAGACAGCGGAAGAGAGGGTCCTCCTCGGGCCGGCCAGGCACGTAGGCCAATTCCTCTTCGCCGGAGTCCTCGTTGCGCTCGACGTGCAGGGTGCCGATCTCCAGGCCCTTCAGGTCGCCCAGCAGTTGCTGGTACTCCTCCAGGCCGAGCCCCATTTCCTGGGCCACCTCGGCTTCACCTGGCGGCCGCCCCAGGCGCGCCGTCAACACCCGGATGGCCTCCTCGACGGCGCGGCCCTTGCGCCGCAGCTCGCGCGGACTCCAGTCCAAGGTTCGCAGGCTGTCCAGAATCGCACCCCGGATGCGGAATTGGGCATAGCTGCGGAACTGTACCTTTTTGGCCGGGTCAAACTTCGAAAACGCGTCCATCAGCCCCACCACGCCGGCAGATACCAGGTCTTCAATGTCCACATGCTGGGGCAGGCGCTCGTGGATGCGCCGGGCCAGGAAGCGCACGATCGGCAGATGCTCGAGCAGAACCCGCTCCTGCTCGCCCGTAAGTGCGGGACCCGCCACTGCCGGAGGCGGATACCCGCTGCCCGGAATGCCGCGCCGTTGTGTTACCCGGTTAAGAGCCGCATTTGCCATTTCAGTCCCCATCAACTTTCCCTTCCCCGGATTTCATCTCTCGTCCCCCGCCCAACCGCCTCAACGCACCGTTCCCACCGGACGCAATCGGATCTCGGGAGGAATCTCCCCGGCGGCCACCACGGCCAGACGCGGGAGGACCGGGTCGAGCCAGCGCTTCACGTGGTAACGAGCTGGACTTGGTACCAGCAGCACGGGGAGCACCGCGGAGGTGCCCGTGCCGATAAGTTGCTTCAAAGAATCGGCCAGGCGACGCACCAGGGGCGTTGCCGATGTTCCGCCCTGCTGCAGCAGCCGCTGACCGGTCTCCGGCGCCAGCGTGGCCAGAATCTCCTCTTCGAGCACCGGATCGAGCAACAGAACCGGCAACTGTCCGTCCCCATCGAGCAAAGCCTGCGTCAGCCGTCTTCCCATCGCCTGCCGGGCGGCCTCCACCAGGGCCTGCAAGCTCTTGTTCACGGGTGCGGTTTCGAGCAGCGCCTCCAGAATCGTGCCCAGATCGCGGATCGAAACCCTTTCCCTCAGCAGTTGCTCGAGTACGCGACCCACCTCGCCCAGGCTCAAAAGCTTCGGCACCAGCTCCTCCAGCAGCTTGGGGTGGCTCTCGTTGAGCGTGTCCATCAGGCGCTTGGTTTCAGCCCGGCCCAGCAACTCCCAGGCGTGCTGGCGGATCAGTTCGCCCAGATGGGTGGTGATGACCGTAACCGCATCCACGACCGAATAGCCGCCGGCAATCGCCTGATCCTCCAGAGACGGAGCAATCCAGATCGCGGGCACACCAAAGGCTGGCTCGCGCGCCTCTCTTCCGGCCAGCGGACGCCGGTTGGGGTCGCCCGAGACGGCCAGCAGTTGCTTTCCCTCGGTCTGCCAGCGGCCGATCTCGATCCCGCGCAGGCTGAAGAGGTACTCGCGCGGCCTGAGGCGCAGGTTGTCCGAAATGTGCACGGGGGGAACCAGAAAACCCATCTCGGTGGAGAGATGGCGGCGCAGCGCGCGCACCCGGCTCAGCAGTTGGCCTCCCTGCTTCTCATCCACCAGCGGAATCAACTGAAAGCCAATCTCCAGGGTCAGTTCTTCCAGCCGCAGCAGTTGCGCCAGGTCGGAACCCTGCGCCTGTTCTGCCTTCTTCTTTTCGCCCACCGTGCCTTCGGCCGGAACCGCGATCGGAGCGCTCGCGGAAACGCGCCGGCCGGCCCAGAAGAGCCCCCCCGCCACGGCCAGAAACGCCAGCTTGGGCAGACCCGGAATCAGGCACATGGCCCCGGAGACCAGACTGGCCAGGTAAAGCGTGGCCGGCTTGGCCAGCAGTTGCTGACGGATTTCGCCGCCCAGCAATCCCGCCGAGTTGGCGCGGGTCAGCGTGATGCCGCCGGCCACCGAGACCAGCAGCGAGGGAATCAGGGTAACCAGGCCATCGCCCACGGTCAGCACCGTGTAGGTGCGCGCGGCTTCTCCCAGTTCAATGCCCTGTTGCAGGGTGCCGATCAGCAATCCGGCGACGATGTTGATGGAAGTGATCAGAATCGTGGCCAGCGAGTCGCGCTGATTGAAGCGAGCGGCGCCGTCCATGGCCCCGTAGAACTCAGCCTCGCGGGCGATCGCCTGCCGACGGCGCCTGGCCTCGGCCTCGTCGATCAGCCCGGCGTTCATGTCGGCGTCGATGGCCATCTGCTTGCCCGGAAGCGCGTCCAGGGTGAAGCGGGCGGTCACCTCGGCGGTGCGCACGGCGCCATGAGAAACCACCAGGAACTGGATGGCGATCAAGGCCAGAAAGAGGACAAAGCCCACCACGTAGTTGCCGCCGACCACAAACTGGCCAAAGGCCTCGATCACCTTGCCGGCGGCCGAGGTGCCCTCGGAGCCGTGCAGCAGGATGCGGCGGCTGGAGGCGATGTTCAGAGCCAGGCGGAAAAGCGTCAGCAACAGCAGCAGGGTCGGAAAGACGCTCAACTCGACCGCGCGCCGGATCTGTACCGCCGAAAGAAAGACGATGATCGAGGCGGCCATCGACAGGGCCAGCAGCAAATCCAGTCCCGCGGCCGGCAGCGGCACCAGCATCACGAAGATCACGCTGATCGAGGCCAGGGGCAGTAGGTATTCGCGCAGACGGTGCCAGATCGACTGAACCGGCGATCCGGGGGCGGCGAGGGCGATCGAACTCATTTGAGGCCTCCTTGCAGCGGGGGATTCGCCGGAGGAACGTGGCCCCGGGCGCGGCCGGCAGCCCGACTGGCCGCCGCCTGTGCGCGGGCCGCCGCCTCGCGCGCGCGGCGCTCCCGCACCTCGGCTTCCACACGCTGCCGGTAGAGGTAGGCCAGGATCGCGGCCACGGCGGCGTAAAGATCGACCGGGATCGACTGGCCGACTTCGACCGAGCGGTAGAGCGAGCGGGCCAGCGGCGGGTTTTCGATGATCGGCACTCCGGCCCAGCGGGCCTCGGCCTTGATCTCCTCGGCCAGCAGGTTGCGCCCCTTGGCCAGCACCTTGGGCGCCTCCATGGTGGTGAAATCGAAGCCCAGGGCCACGGCGTAATGGGTGGGGTTGACCAGCACCACGGCCGCCTTCGAGACGTCGGCCTTCACCCGGCGACGGCGCATCTGGCGCTGCAGGCCGCGGATGCGGCTGCGAATCTGCGGGCTGCCCTCGGTCTCCTTGTACTCGTCGCGCATGTCCTCGCGGCTCATCTTCAACCGCGACTCGCGGCTCTGCCACTCGACCAGATAGTCGATCGCCGACCAGCCGAAGAGCAGCCACGCGGCTGCCACCAGCAACCCGTTGACGTCCGACCCCAGCAACTCCAGGCGCGCGGTCGAAAACGGCGGCACACTCAACTGGCGGGCGATGCGCTGGACCGCGAAGACCGCCAACAGGCTGGCGGGAATCAGCGATTTGGCCAGCCGGGCCGCGGCGCGCAGCGAGAAAAGATTCTTGAGATTCGAGATCGGGTTGATGCGGTCCAATTTGAAGCCCACCGCCTCGGCGTGAACGTTCAGGCCCCCGGTTTGAAGGATGCCCGTTCCCAGCGCGGCCAGGGCCACCGCCGCGGCGACCGTGGCCATG
>Ga0302266_10002517_pt1 | contig 15588 bp, 16 predicted proteins | sample III_Bog_E1_2_FD_194559 | JGI IMG/M metagenome (GOLD analysis project Ga0302266, IMG submission 194559) | Peat permafrost microbial communities from Stordalen Mire near Abisko, Sweden - III_Bog_E1_2 | ecosystem: Environmental > Terrestrial > Soil > Wetlands > Peat | place: Sweden: Abisko... | reverse complement strand
CCTCGGCCACGTTGAGGTAGAACCAGCAGTTGTGCTCCAGCAGCTTGGGACCCTCCAGGCAGGTACATTCCATGCGAATGGAGGCCGGCATGGGCCAGGCGTCGAAGACCTTGCGGGGAGGCGTCTTGACGGCCAGGCCATCCGCGGTAAGCTCGGCCATGCGTCCGCCGCTCATGTGCAGAAAGCGGCGGCCATTCTCGGCGATGTGGGCAGGATCAATGGCCTTGATGCCCAGATCGATAGGCTCGCTCCATGGTCCGGTGGGGTGATCGGCATGAACCACGCGCAGGCCTCCGGCAGCAGGGAAGTAAATGTAAAAGTGGTTCTGGTACTCGCACAGGTAGGGAGCCCAGACCGTGCCGTAATAGCGGTGGAGGGCGGCGGCGACAGGCCGCCAGTTAATCAGGTCGCGAGAATGCCAGATGAGCAGTCCGGGCGCGTAATCAAAGCTGGAGTGGGTCAGGTAAAAGTCGTCGCCAACACGAATGGGGCTGGCGTCGGGATGGTCGCCGCCCAGGATGGGGTTTTGGTAGGCGGCGGTTTGCGCCAGCGCGAAACTAGCTTTGCAGGTGTGGGCAAGAGCGGCGCAGGCGGCGGTGTTCAGAACGAAGCGGCGGCGAGTGATCATGGCGTGACCAGTGTAGCGTCGAGGGGATGATGGAGTACAGTGATTGCGCCGCCGGGCTAGTACCGTGACCGCTTGAATTTGTAAGGTCAGGAATGTAGCGCCGGTCTCCTGACCGGCTGTAGTGCGGGCGTCCTCGCCCGCACATGTTCAGTCACAATTACTAAATCACACAGTCTTAGCACTAGCCGCAATCCCAGGCTTGGGAAGCGAAACCTGGTGCATGGCGCTCAGGACATCAAATTGACCACGCCAGCCACCAGTTTGTAGTGAAAGCCCTCGAAGGGTTCGCTCAGGCTCAGGGTGAGAAAGGTTTTTGGCGGCTTGCCGTCGAAGAAGTGGATGTGCGGATAAATTCCTGCGTGCAGGGGTCGCATTTTTTCCAGCCAGACGGGATCGGTAACGGCCAGGTCGTAGCATGCGCGAACGACATGACCGGTGCGGAAGATGGCGCGATTCTTGCGTTTGCCATTCTCTTCGCGTATCCACCACCAAAGATTGTCCGGATGAATCAGTTCGAGGGACTTCTCCACTGGCGCTCCTTCGAACTTGCGGCCATAGACTCTGTCGCCGTACCCCTGTAAAATTGCCGGCCCCTTGCTCACGTAGGCGGCGAGAAACTGCGCATCACGCGGCTTATCAAAGCGACGCACCGGCTGCCATGAGGTTTCTGTAACAAACACATCCTCCGGGTGGCAGTTGGTTCCGCATTTTTCGCCGAGTTCGGCCACGAAGACATCGAGGAGCGCAACTTCCTTTGCGTCGGGGTAGCTAGCTTCCTTTACGGTGAGACAGCCGGGAACTTGCCGGCCGACCAGCCTGACCCACTTTTTTGAGTCCAGGCTGATTCCGGCGACACAGCGATGTTCGTGCTTGTAAGAATTGGCGAGGCAGATAATCCGTTCGAGGCCCATGGCTTGGACTCACTTTCACGGAGCGAATTAGAGATGATGGATCGTTACACCTTCCCAGTGTTGTTGTAAATACTCCAGGGCCAGCCGTCGGTGGCAATGCTCCGCAGTGGCTTCGCTGCACAACAAGACGGTCTTCTTCCGGAAGCTCTTCTTGGAAAGCGCAGCTTCTACTTTTCGGGTGCGGATGAGAGCGAGATAGGCTTCGTTGTAATCTTCCCAGCTTCCTTTTTGTTTCTTGTAGGCATCGAGCATCTCCTGCGTGGGGGCAAGCAAAGGCTCATGCTCATAGGCGGCGCCGCAAATTTCGTGAAGGAAGTAAGCCAGGTCGGCCTGCTTGGCGAAGGCGGCAAGCTGCGAGGTGTTATTCAGGCGCACATCCAGCAGGCGTTCGATGCCGTGAGCCTTCAGTGTGTTGAAAAACTCTCTGGCGCTTTTTTGGGTAAAACCGATGCTGTAGATCTCCATTGGTCCTCGTCGAGTTCGGCAAAGAGCGCTGGCTGTGCGCCGACCAGCGGCTTGCCGGCTTCGGTGGCAACCGTCTCGTCGGATTCCAGGCGGCCGTCGCCGCGAATATGAATCATGGTATGTCCGCGCTCTGTGAGCACGCGGCCGATGAGCAGGCGGCGATGGCAGTGCGCGGGGTCTTCCTCGCCGCAAACCAGGGCCACGCGGAAGCGCTCCATGCCCGTCTCAAGCCGCGCAATGGCTGCCTGAAAGAGGGCGTCGTCGCAGAGCCGGCTGTAAAGGACGCGGCCTTTGGCGTCGTAATAGGCAGGATTTGCTGGGCGTCCACCCAACTCCGCGCCGAGAAAGAGATAGCGGATCCCCGCTTCCTCCAGGGAGCGCTGCATCAGCTCCTTGTCGAACTGCGGGACGTACTTCGAGTAGGGCGAGCTGCGCGCATCGACTACCACTTCAACGCCGTGCTGGCGCAGAAGGGCCAGCCAGACAGGAAAGTCGTGGTTGGAATGGCCGATGGTGAAGAAACTGCTCACGCGCAAGCCCTTGCAGAGGAGGATAGCACTTATGCGGCTCTCTAGTTGTGAGAAACCGAGAACTCCGCGAGCCGCCGGTTTAGACTGGATACGTCGCACGGAGCACGATGACCCGCCGCTTTCAACGAATTCGCCGCTTCCACTTCAATCTGCCGCAGCGCATTGCCGCGGGATTGCTGGCCGCGTTTCTCGCCCAGGGACTGTGGCTTACCGTCCACCAGAAGATGACCGATCGCGATTACCAATATGCGCGCTGCGGACGCGAGATGTGGGAGCGGCCGTCGCAACTTGCCGGCTACTTTACGAGTTGTGGCAACATTCACGACGGCATTCTGGCCTACCGGCTCGCCGGGTTGCCTCTGACGCTGAACCTGCTGGCCGAGCGCGGCCTGGACCACTTTCGCAAGCCTGAGGACAAGGTGGTGCAAACCGGGGGCGTACTTTCCTCCTGGGAGCTGCGCCATCAACTCAGGTACACTTTACTGCTGCTTCGCCTGCCGTTTCTCGCGGCCGGATGCCTGCTGGGCGCGGGCCTGTGGTGGGTGACGCGGAGGCTCTACGGCAACTTGGGCGGCTACACGGCGCTCGCGCTTTATTGCTTTTCTCCCGCGGTGCTGCGGGCCTGCGTTGCGCCCAATGCAGACGTGCTGGCCGCGCTGGGGATTTATGGCGGCGTCTACACCTGCATCGGCGTAGCCCATGCCATGCAGGGGCCGCAGCGGAAGGGTCGTCCGCGCATTGTGCTGCTGATGGCGGCCTTCGGACTGGCTGCTGCCTCGCACATTGCCGCGCTACCGGTTGTGGCATTGTTTGGCCTGATTGCCATGTTGTGGGTAGCCGAGGGCATCAGAAGCAAGATGCTGCCGGTGGTGCTCATGGCCATGGCCGGGGCGTTAGTGTTCGTCTTTGCCTGCTACGGCTTCTCTCCGGATGCCTTCAGCTATCTCTTCCGCTCTGCCGCCGGGCTACTGTGGGTTTCTCTCGATCCAGCCCAACGATTCTTCTCCGCGCTGCCCAATGCAGGGATTTCGGTAGCTGTCGCTGCCGCCCTGGCGTTATTTCTGGGCTTGCGTAAGTCGCGCTACTTCGGCAATACGGCTCCGCTGCTGTGCGCCATGGTTTTATTCCTGCTCGTCATGTCAGGCGCTCCGGGCTCACCCTGGCTGTGGGCGCTGCCGTTTCTGCTCACGTTTATTGGCGGTGTTTTCGCCGATGCCTACGAAGGGCCACGAGGCCGTTTGGCGCTGAGTGCTGCCGGAGTTATCGTTCTTCTTCAGGCGGTCTTCTGCGTGCTGAGCCTGCCGGGGCTGCTGTGAGTGCGAGAGCGAAAAAATGCACTTGACGACATTAGGCATTCCAGAGCATAATATGAAGACGTGTTGGGTGGTGGAGTTTCACGAGGAGTTCGCCGTAGAGGTTCGCAAGTTTTCCCATGCGGTTCGGGAAAAGTTGAAAGCTTCGGCAATAATCCTCAGTGAAAATGGACCGCAACTTGGAAGGCCGTATGTGGATACGCTCAACGGTTCTCGTCACGCCAAGATGAAGGAGTTGCGTTTCAATGCCGATGGGGGAGCATGGCGTGTTGCCTTTGCCTTTGATCAGGAGCGCAAGGCCATTCTGTTGGTGGGTGGGGACAAGGCAGGAATCGGGAAGACGCGATTCTATCGCGATCTGATCCGCGTAGCGGATGAACGATTTGACCGGCATTTGCGGGTTCTCCGTTCTTCGAATAAGGAGTCTTAATGACAGTCTCACTGGAAGCAATGCTTGCCGAAGAATCCGAAGAGAGCAGGGCGCATATCCAAGTGTTGGCGCAGGAGATGCGTGAAGAGATTAGCCTGCGCGAGCTGCGCCGCCAGCGCAACCTTACCCAGGCCCGCCTCGCGAAGAAGCTCAAGATCGGCCAAGAGGGCGTTTCCCGCATCGAAAGGCGACAGGACATGAGTATTTCCACTCTGCTCAGCTACATCGAAGGCATCGGCGGAAAACTCTCCTTTGTTGTTGATATGCCTGGTCAAACGCCAATTGTTCTCTCCAGATTGGGTTCTAAAAGAATCAAGAAAAAGGCCCCCAAAAAGACCAAGACTTCCGCTAAATCGAAGGTAAAAGCGCGCCTCGCCGCCTGATAGTCTCAAGACGCTCGGAGCGACGCTCAAGAACAGCCATAAAATCAAGCAAAATAAGGACTTATTTGCTATTTTTTACCTTGCTGAATCCCTCTCTGAAGAGGTAAAATAAGACCATAGCCCGCGGACCCCGGCCCCGCTTTTTCCACGCCCTTTACGCCGCCTTCCAGCGGGCATGAAAAGACCTCTATGCCAGACGATAAGAATCCCCTCCTCCCTCTCGAAGGCGGCGCTCCGCTGCACAGCGGAACCAACCTCATCCCCATCAATATCGAAGAGGAGATGCGCCGCTCCTATCTCGACTACTCGATGAGCGTCATCATCGGGCGCGCGCTGCCGGATGCCCGCGACGGCCTCAAGCCCGTGCATCGCCGCGTGCTTTACACCCTCAACGAGATGGGTTTGCAGCACAATAAAAAATACACCAAGTGCGCCAAAGTAGTGGGCCAGGCAATGGGCGTCTACCATCCCCACGGCGACTCGGCCATCTATGACACGCTGGTCCGCATGGCGCAGCCCTTCTCGTTGCGCTATCCGTTGGTCGATGGGCAGGGCAACTTTGGCTCCGTGGACGGCGATCCGCCCGCCGCCATGCGTTATACCGAGTGCCGCATGATGCGCATGGCCGGCGAGATGCTGGCCGACATCGAGATGGAGACCGTGGACTTCGTGCCCAACTACGACGAGTCCACCTTCGAGCCGACGGTGCTGCCCACGCGGGTTCCCAATCTCATCGTCAACGGCTCCAGCGGCATCGCGGTCGGCATGGCCACCAACATTCCGCCGCACAACCTCACCGAAGTCGTCAACGCGGCCATCGAGCTGGTCAAAAATCCCAACGCTGGCCTCGCTGAAGTTCTCAAGCACGTGCAGGGGCCGGACTTCCCCACCGGCGGTTTTCTCTACGGCAAGTCCGGCATCCCCAACGCCTACAAAACCGGCCGCGGCCGCTTCCTCATGCGCGCCCGCACCGCGCTCGAAAGCCTGACCAAGGAAAAACAGGCGATCATTGTCACCGAAATTCCCTATCAGGTCAACAAATCCAAGCTCATCGAGCGCATCGCCGAGCTGGCCAACGAGAAAATCATCGACGACATCAGTGACGTGCGCGACGAGAGCGACCGCGACGGCATGAGAATCGTCATCGAGCTCAAGCGCGGCGCGCAGCCGGAGATCGTGCTCAACCAGCTCTACAAGCACACCCAGATGCAGGAGAGCTTCTCCATGATCTTCCTGGCTGTGCTCAACGGACAGCCGCGGGAGCTGCCGCTCGACCAGGCGATTCGCTGCTTCATCGATCACCGCATCGACGTAGTCCAGCGCCGCACCGTCTTTCTGCTGCGCAAGGCGCGCGAGCGCGAGCACATTTTAGAGGGCCTGAAAATCGCCCTCGACAATCTCGACACGGTCATCAAAATCATTCGCGGCTCCAGTTCACGCGTCGAGGCCCGCGAAAATCTCTACGCCTGGGGCAAGGGCACTGCGATTGTCATCCGCCTGGACCGCGAGCGCCTGCCGCACGAGGAAAAAGGCCTCACGCTCCGCCAGATTGACGCCATCCTCGAATTGCAACTCTACCGGCTGACGCAGCTCTCCATCGACGAACTGCTCAACGAGTTGGGCGAGATTCGCAAAAAAATCGCCGAGTACGAATCGATCCTGGCCAGCGAGAAAAAGCTGCGCGCCGTGATCATCAAGGAGCTGGAAGAGGTTCGCGACAAGTACGGCGACGAGCGCCGCACGCAAATCGTCGACGAGTCCGCCGAGTTGCAGCTTGAAGACCTGATCGCCGACGAGCAGGTAGCGGTTACCGTCAGCCACCAGGGCTACCTCAAACGCACGCCCATCAGCATCTATCGCCAGCAGCGGCGCGGCGGCACCGGGCGCATGGGCATGAAGACGCGCGAAGAGGATTTTGTCGCGCAGTTGATTATCGATTCGACTCACGCATTTCTCCTCTGCTTCACCAACTCCGGCCGCGTCTATTGGCTCAAGGTCTACGAGATTCCCGACGTCGGCGCGGCGGGCAAGGGCAAATCCATCCAGAGCCTGCTCGACTTGCAGCCCGGCGAAAATGTCCGCGCCATTCTGCCCGTGCGCGACCTCGAGGAAGAGGGCAAGTTCATCTTCTTCGCCACGCAAAAAGGAACCGTCAAGAAGACCCCGCTCAAGGACTTCAGCAACGTCATGTCCCGCGGCATTATTGCCATCGGCATCGATGACGGCGACGAACTGGTCAAGGCGCGCATCACCGACGGCTCGCAGATCATCTTCCTCGCCACGCATCTCGGCATGGCCATTCGCTTCGACGAAAACGATGTCCGTTCCATGGGCCGCCCGGCCTACGGTGTGCGCGGCGTCGATCTCGCCAAGAACGACTATGTCGTCGGCGTTGCGGTGACGCCCAAGGAGCATAAGCCGGGCGAGTACCTGATTCTGTCTGTCACAGAAAACGGTTTCGGCAAGCGCACCAATGTCGAGGCCTACCGCCTGCAAACCCGCGGCGGCAAGGGCGTCAAGAACATGGCCGTCACCCCGCGCATCGGCCGCGTCAGCAGCATTCAACTGGTGGACGACACCTCGGAGTTGATGGTCATCAGCCAATTCGGCAAGATCATCCGCATCGACACCAAGACCATCCGTTCCGCCGGCCGCGCCACGCAAGGCGTCCGCCTGCTCAACCTGGAGGCCGACGACAAGGTAGCCGCCGCCGTCATCATCCCGCCCGATGAGCTAAACGGCAATAACCACGACGAGCCAACGCTGTTGCAGTGAGGGACTGATCATCCAGTATTGTCCCAGCGCCTTAAATGTGAGGTCTTAGGCGCTGGGGTCCTCGTAGATTCAATTATTCTCTTTATATGTTGAACGAGAATCGATGAAGAAATCTCTATCTTTCGTGTACTCTCCGACCAGCCAGTCCGCAAATGCATCGCTATATTGAGGTGAGGAGAATTTCCCCTTGTGATAGAAATTCGCCTTAGATTCGACTTGATGCACACGTCGAACCGCCAGCAAATCATGTGTGTTTATCGCTTTGGTCCCCTCAGGAAGCCGATCATTCACAACTGCCAATAAATCTTTGCCTCTATACGGATGAGATTGGTCGCAATCAACAGTCGCGTAGCCCGGAGCGTTTGGTTCATTGACTATCCTGATGTTAAGGGGCAGTCCTCCCGTGACGCCAGCTGCGTGACCTAGGTTTCCAACCGTCACCGTCGATGGCTTTATAAGAGAGACTATCCTTTGGTATTTTTCCATTTCATCCGGTTTTGAATGGTCAAATCTGACAAACTCAACCGCGAAATCTGCGTTGCGTTCATTATTTGCGGGCTTCGGGATCAAGAAAACTTTGTAGCTGAAGCGAGGATCCCCGAGCACATCGGAGCTTAGACCTGTCCTGAATCTATCAACGTAGAGAGCGAGGTTCTTCGCAAGGGTCTTATGAAGCTTCTTCACCGCTAGTTCTTGCTTCTCATTCCGCAAACATGAGAACTGCAACGCAAGAGACAGGCTTTCGTTGAGAGCGTATCGGTTACCAAACTCTTTCAGGAGTATATCTTCGAAATTGAAGAGCAGCGCCTGACACTCACCAAAAATTCTAATGTCTAGTGCTGGCATTGACCTGTGCTCAATCTTGTTGCGCAACCCGACAAAGAATTCTATATTGGCGCGCTCTGGCGGATTGTTCGCAGCGTAGTATTGCTGAACGCACGTCGTCAGTTCCCAAGCCTTCCTGTCTCCGTCTATCTGTATAAAGTGCCGTCGATTAGTATCCTTCCGGTAGAAAGGTTGAAGTCTCCGCTTAAAAAAGATTGAATGGAATAAAGCTGTCCAAGCGATACACATCAAAACGATGAATCCGCCAGACCGAAATGATGCTCCAGGTCTGTTGTACGTCTCGACCGCGAGAAGTGCGCTTTCGCGAGCTTTGTCCAGATGTGTCTTTACTTCGTTAGAAAGCCGAGACATTTACTCCCCCCAGCTCTATAGAGTTACCAGCTTCGATGAAGATACTTTACCAAGCTCGATGCCTAGATTTTCGCAACTTTTCGTTTCTTTGCTCATCGTCCACTCCTCCCGGAGGGAGCGGAGGAAAATAGCCCAGGATGAAATCCTGGGTCATCAGCCAAAAAACCATTGCGCCCCGTTGGGGCGCAGCGAAACCTATAAACCCGCCCATTCGCCACGCGTCACCCTGGGAAGCCACTGTCGAGCGTCAGCATCGGTCAACAGGCTTCTAGTTCTCCATTTTCCTTACGGCGAAACTTCCGGATCGTCTTATCCATCGGCTTGCTCGGATCGTGGACAACACCAATCTTCGCCCACGCCGCTATGCTCAACTCATGCGTCAGCTCGATTCGCTCACCGACCGTTAGACTGCGCCAGTTTTTCACCCGTTCTTTCAGATGCTCCGGTACATAACCATAAGGGAACTTCGACTCGTCGACTTCGCTCATACCGTCCAATCCTCCACAATCAATCCCTTCACTCTCTCGAACTCCCGCGTATTCGCCGTAACCAGAACCAGATTCCGCGCGAACGCCTGTCCGGCGATCAGCGTATCGTACTCGCCGATACGCTGGCCCGTGCGTTCGAGTTCAGCGCGAATCTCACCAGCGGCTTGCGCGTCCCGCTCGGAATAGTCGAGCAGTGCAACGTCACGTCCGAGAAATGTTGAAAGACGATTGGCATTTTGGGGGACGCGATCGCTCTTCGCTACGCCGTACCAAAGTTCATGAGCAACGATCAGCGAGGTTGAAAGGACCGCGCCGCTGCGCTCCGCCTGTTTGTAGCGCTCGCGGACCTGGCTGGACGTCCCATTGATCAGCGCAATGCAGACGTTCGTATCGAGCAGGTAGTTCACTTGAAATACTCACGAATAGGCGCTAGATTCTGCTTTCGTCCTTCGGGGAAGAGCGGATCGGCTCCCATGGCATCCATTCGTGCAAACCACTCCTCGACTGTTTCCTTTTTGACTTCCGGCACAGGCTCCAGCAAAATACCCGCGCCCATACGGGATACACGCACACGATCACCCTCGAAGCGGAATGCCTTGGGAAGGCGAACGGCTTGGCTGCGGCCACTCCAGAACAGCTTGGCATCTGTCGGTTTTTGACTTGTTCCCGCGCTTGTGGCCATCCTGCCCTCCAGAAAGTATCTATCAAAAGTATATATCAATTTGCCCATGACCTCTTGCAGATAATTACCTTCTCCCAGCGCACAATCAATGTATGAATCACGACCAATTCTGCGGGTCGTTACTGACCACTGACCACTATCTACTGTCCACTGTTCACTGTTCGCTGACACCTGAAAACAGCATCTTTTGGCCTCCGCCGCTTCTGCAACCCGCACAAAAACAATGGGTTAGCTCCGCCGCAAGCGCAAAAATGCAACTATTGTTTTCCCAAAAACAGCCCTGAAGATTGGAATCTGAATCCGCTAACAGTCTTAGAATCAATAACATAACCGACAATCATGGGCAAACAAAGGGCGAAACCCAGACGCGGGAATTCCGGGACCCCCGGTTTTTTCCTATAGAAAGCCCTACCCCTTAACCAACCCGCGGTCCCATTCGCCGCGCTCGCGCATCGCGGCAATCTCCTCGCGAGCCATCTCCTGGGCGCGCACGTAATCCGGCTTGGCCACGCGGTTCAGAGGCATCTGGCCGGCTTCGAGGATGATCCAGTGCCGAGGCCGCATATACGATGCCAGCGTCCGAGCGTGCCGATCCAGTTCCTGTCGGCTTAGTTCTGCTCCAAGCCTCTTCTCCACCACAGCCACCACTGCTTCGGAAATGACTTCATGCGCCACGCCGACCACGACGCAGTTGGCCACCTTCTCCGCCAGCGTGCAGATGTGCCGTTCCACATCGCCGGGGAATATCTGATAGCCGAAGGACTTGATCACCCATTTTTCACGTCCAGTCAGATGCAATCCCGCTGCGTCCCGGTAGCCAAGATCGCCGGTATATAAAAAGCCGTCGCGGGAGATCGCCTGTGCGGTTGCCGCGGGATCGTTGACGTACCCAAGAAAGGTCTGCGGCCCGCGAAAGCAGAGTTGGCCAATCTCGCCTGTGGGCAGTTCATCGCCGGCGTTGCCGTCGGCGCGCATGGTTTGGCGAATGGTGCAGGGATAGATGGGCATATCCTGACCCAGTCCGGCGCCAAGCCCGGTGAGAATCGTTTCTTTTTCCGCCGCATTCGCCTGTATGTACGTGCAGAAGCCGGCAGCCTCGGTCAGTCCCAGTCCGGTGCCAATTACCGGCGCCATGTCGGCCAGTTGCACCATGAATGGCAGCGAGACCGAATGTCCGCCGTAGGCGGCAAATTTCAAACTGGAGAGGTCGTGACCGGCATAGTTTTTCAGCATCCATTCGAGGTTGTACATGGCCGGAATCTGGGCCAGAATCTCCACGCGATGTCGTGCAATGGCGCGCAACGAGCGGCCAGCGTCGAAGATCTCCACGAGGACCGCCGTGCCTCCGCCGAAGAAGGTGCTCATCATCGCCTCTGTCTGTCCGCCTACGTGGGACGCAGGCAAATTGACCAGTGTGCGTGTGCCGCGGTCTCCGCCAAAAAATGCGCCGCAGATGCACATGTTCTGTACCGTGATGTTGCGATGCGAAAGCAGGGCCGGCTTGGGTGAACCGGTAGAGCCGGTGGTAAAGATGACCAGTGCGCCATCGTCCTCGGTTACGGCAATCCCGGTTAAGGACGTGTCGTCTTCATCCGTCGCGTTGCGATCCGCCGCCTCGACTATCGACGCATAGGATCGCGTGCCCGGAATCTCTTCTTCTGAGTCCGCCACGATGCAATGCTGAATCCATTTGCAATGCGCCTGAATGGCTTTCCAAAGCGGGCGAAGATCGAGCGGTGCTTTTACTCCGGGACTGACAAACCCGCGCGGCCGGAGGATTTCCAGCGCTCGCATCACCTCTGCGGGGGACAGGCGCAGATCCAGCGGGGCGACGATGACGCCGATTTTGAAGCAGCTGTATTCCAGCAACACGTGATCCACAGTGAGCGGCAGCAAGGAGACCAGAAAATCGCCCTTGGCGAAGCCCAGGCGCATCAATTCCAACGCCATCCTCGTGGTTATGCGGTCGAATTCGCCCCAGGTGACCGCGCGCTCACCCTCCGCGCTGAGAATGGCGGGAGCATTCGGGTGGATTTTGGCCCACTTCGCCACCACTCCATGCAACAGATGGCGATCGGCAAAAACTTTTTCATAATCGTCGAGGGTAAATTGCGGCACATCCATGGGTTCACCCGGTTCTGTTCTTGAACCAGTCGAACATTCGCAGCGGCGTGCGTCAAGGGCCGGGATTAACGGCCTTGGAAGTGCCAATTATCAGACAAAGCCGAACCCTGTCAGGTACTCGGAAACAAAGCCGAAACCGCTTACACTGGAGTTGCTCTGGATTCTCCGCGCACTCCTTTATGCTGCGGACCCTTTTTATCGCTTTTATGCTGGCTGTGCTCTCTGCGAGCACTGTCTACGGCTCGCCGAATCCTACGGCAAAGTCGCGGAAGAGCAATGCATCCGCGAGCGCCTCTCACAACTCCGCAAGCACTTCTCACACGAAAGCACGGTATTCAGCAAACCATGCGGTCGCGCGCAGAGCGGTGCATCCGGCGCAGGCAAAGCAATCTTCTCGCTCCCATCAGCCCAACAAAACCCATTTACCAGCGAATTCCCATCCTGCCAGAAAGTCCTATTCGTCTCCAAAGCCCCATGAAGGCACGGAGACGGAAACAGCGCCGCCCCGCGCCGTAATTGAAGCGGCCTCGTTGCGCAAGGCGCGGACGGTGATGCCGCCGCCGTTGCGCGGGTCGTATGAATCACTGGTTCGGCAAAACGAAAAGTCAGAGGCCGACAATCTGGAGCGCATCGAGGACGACGACGATCTGGCGGACCGCATTGCCCGCAAGATGCTGGTGCCTGTTCCGGTCTCGGCGGCGCTCACCGTGAACGGCAACTTGCCGGAGAACCGCCGCTATTGCCGTCCCTGGACGGCTACGTTTCTAGCCGACCTCGCTCGCGCCCATATGGCTGCGTTTCATGGGCGGTTGGAGGTCAGCTCGGCGGTGCGGACCGTGGCTTACCAAAAGCAACTGATGAGGAGCAACGGCAACGCAACGGCGGCCGAAGGCGACGTTGCCAGCCCGCATCTGACGGGCGCCACCATCGACATTGCCAAGCTGGGCCTGAGCAGGCAGGAGATCGGATGGATGCGCGCATGGCTGCTGCCGCTGGAACAGGCTGGCAAGATCGACGTCGAAGAGGAGTTCCGCCAGTCCTGTTTCCACATCACCGTCTACAAAAGCTACGCACCGCCCAGGCCTGCGCGGAAGAAGGCATTGCAGGCAACGACAGGGCGGAGCAGGATGGACAGTGCAGGGTTTTAATCCCTGCATCCAACGATTATTAATTTTGCCGGGTTGCCCCTTTGAGGTTACAATCCCGCCATAGCCAAATGTGGCTGAGCGAGGGGAACAATGAGCGAGACGGGAGTACAACCTGTGGCCGCGGCAAACGGCCTTTCCCAGTGGCAGCGCGTAACGAATACCTTCACCGCGCCGTCGAAGACCTTTGAAGACATCAAGCGCGGCAACCGCAGTTGGTGGATGCCGTTCCTCATATCGATCCTGGCCGGCTACGTCCTGTTCGCGGGCATCACACTCAAGATCGGCTGGGCGCAGGTGGCGGAAAACATGGTTCATCTCAATCCAACATTGGACGAGAAGCTTGCGCAGGCACCCGCGGCTCAGCGGGAGGGAACCCTCAAGGGCATGCAATACGGCCCGGAGATCGGCTTTGCGGCCAGTCCGATCCTCGTCCTGATTGTCGTTGCGCTGGGTTCGCTTGTTCTGTTGGGCACCATCAACTTTGTCTTCGGCGGCAAGGCTACCTTTGGAAGCATCTTTACCGTATGGATGTACGCGAGTCTTCCGGGAATCTTCAAAGCGCTGCTGGGAGCAATCGTGATCTTTGCGGGAACGGCTCCGGAATCCTTCAACTTGAACAACTTTGCCCCCACCAGCATAGGAGCCTTTCTGAACCCGCTGGAAACCAACGCAGCTCTCTACAAGTTGGCCAGCGCGTTGGACGTGACTACGATCTGGACACTGGCTCTGCTGGGAATTGGCATTGCGGCTGTGGCGAAGGTCAAGCGCAACTCTGGCTACATTGCGGTCTTCGGATGGTGGGCGCTCATCGTGTTGATAGGAGTGGGTTGGGCGGCCATCGCCGGCTGATGTATCCATTCGGTTTAGAAAAAGCCAACAGCGCGAACCCGGACAGGATTCGCGCTGTTGTTGTTTTTGACTGACCACTGTTCACTGACCACTGACCGCTGTCTTACTCCGTCCAGCGGCGCAGAATGAGCGATGCGTTGATGCCGCCAAAGCCAAAGGAATTCGACAGGGCGATATCAAAGCTGTGGGCGATGGCCTTGTTGGGCACATAGTCCAGGCGGCATTCGGGGTCGACGTTTTCCAAGTTAATGGTGGGCGGCAGCATCTGGTGCTGGAGCGCCAGGACACAGATGCCGGCTTCCAGTCCGCCGGCGCCGCCCAGCAGGTGGCCGTGCATGGATTTAGTGCCCGAAACCTTGAGCTTGTGGCTGAGGGCGTGCTCGCCGAAGACCGCTTCGATGGCCTGCGATTCGTTGCCGTCGCCGGCTGGGGTCGCGGTGGCGTGAGCGTTGATGTAGCCCACCTCTTCCGGCTTGATGCCGGCGTCCTTGAGGGCGGCTCTCATGCTGCGCTGCGCGCCCTTTCCCTCGGGAGCGATGGCCGTGATGTGATAAGCGTCGGCGCTCATGCCGTAGCCGATAACCTCGGCCAGAATTTTTGCTCCGCGCGCCTTGGCAAACTCCAGCTCCTCAAGAATGAGAATGCCGGAGCCCTCGCCGATGACGAATCCGTCGCGGTCCTTGTCGAAAGGTCGGCTGGCGCGGGTGGGTTCGTCGTTGCGCGTGGAAAGCGCGCGCATGGAGGCGAATCCGCCCACCGAGAGCGGCGTGACCGCAGCCTCGGCGCCGCCGGCGATCATCACATCGGCGTCCCCGTGCAGGATCATGCGCACCGAGTCGCCGATGGCGTTGGCCGAGGTGGCGCAGGCTGTAGCCGTGGCCGAAATAGGCCCCTGCGCGCCGTAGCGGATGCTCACCTGGCCGGCTGCCATGTTGACGATGGCAGAGGGAATGAAGAAGGGCGAAATCTTGCGCGGGCCGCCCTGCATCAGGTTGGTGTGCTCGCGCTCGATGATTTCAAAGCCGCCGATGCCGGAGCCGATGAAGACGCCCACCCGGTCGGCGATCTCCGGGGTAATCTGGAGACCCGATTGGACCATGGCCTCATGAGTGGCGGCAAGGGCATAGTGGATGAAGCGCGCCATCTTGCGCGATTCCTTCTTATCCACGAACTCGAGCGGGTCAAAGTTCTTGACCTCGGCGGCAAAGGTGGTCGTGAAGCCAGTGGTATCGAAGCCCGTGATGGGCCCCATGCCGCTGGCGCCGGCCATAAGCTGTTGCCAGACCTGGGGCGCGGTGTTGCCCACACCGCAGAGCAGCCCCAGGCCGGTGATGACGACTCGGCGGCTCAAAGGCTACTTGCCGCCTTTCGCATTCTTTTCGATGTACTCGACCGCGTCCTTGACGGTCTTGATCTTTTCGGCGGCTTCGTCGGGAATCTCGATGTCGAAGGCCTCTTCGAACTGCATTACCAGCTCGACAACGTCCAGCGAATCCGCGCCCAGGTCTTCCTGGAAGCTGGCGCCGGGGGTGACTTCGGCTTCGTCCACCTGCAACTGCTCGACGATGATCTGTTTGACTTTTTCTTCAACGGCCATGCGTGTTTCTCCTCGTGATTTTCTTCAACTTGGGAATCTCTCCGGGGCGTGCCCGCTCAGGCTCCGCC
>Ga0302266_10002502_pt1 | contig 15652 bp, 13 predicted proteins | sample III_Bog_E1_2_FD_194559 | JGI IMG/M metagenome (GOLD analysis project Ga0302266, IMG submission 194559) | Peat permafrost microbial communities from Stordalen Mire near Abisko, Sweden - III_Bog_E1_2 | ecosystem: Environmental > Terrestrial > Soil > Wetlands > Peat | place: Sweden: Abisko... | reverse complement strand
CGTGGAAAGCTTTCACGGGCGGTTCCGGGATGAATGCTTGAACCGGGAACAACTGTGGACGCTGACGGAAGCACGCGTCGTCGTGGGCAACTACCGGCAAAAAGCCCGTGGTCAACGCGCAGTCCACTGAAGCGGCGCGCGAAAAACAGGAACGCATCAAGGAAAAATTCAAGGAATGGGTGTGGGCCGACGACTCGCGCCGGGAACGACTTTGCCGCCTCTACAACGACACGTTCAATCACACACGCGTTCGCACGTTCAATGGCGATCATTTAACACTGCCCGGCGCGAGCGGAGCAATTCAGCTTCACTCACACCAAAAGGCCGGGGTCTGGCGCATTTTGCAGACACCCAACACGCTGCTAGCCCATGTCGTTGGCGCAGGTAAAACCTACACCATGGTCGCCGCCGCGATGGAGTCGAGACGTTTGGGTATTTCCGGCAAGCCGATGTTTGTCGTTCCTAATCACATGCTCGGCCAGTTCTCCACCGAGTTGCTGACGTTGTATCCGGGCGCAAACATCCTCGCCGCCGGCAAGGAGGATTTCGAGTCACAGAACCGCAAGAAACTATTCAGCCGCATAGCAACCGGCAATTGGGATGCCGTCATCGTCACGCACTCAGGGTTTGAACGCATCCCGCTGTCACGCGATACGCAGGAACATTTCTTCAAAGAGCAGCTTCACGAGTTGGAAATGATCAAACGCCAGCACGCGGACAGTTCCAATCGGCGGTTGGTGAAGGAACTTGAAAAAGCGAAGAAACGGCTGGAAGCCAAACTTCAAACCCTAGCTGCCGAACATAAAAAGGACAACACGCTGACCTTTGAAGAACTTGGCGTGGACCGGTTGCTGGTAGACGAGGCGCACTATTTCAAGAATCTGTTTTACGTCACCAAGATGACGCGGGTTGCGGGTCTGCCGCAGACGGCCAGTGAGCGGGCGTTCGATATGTTTTTGAAGGTGCGCCATGTCCAGTCATTGAACGGCGGGGGAGGCGTGGTTTTCGCCACCGGGACGCCCATCGCCAACAGCATGGCCGAAATGTTCACCATGCAGCGATATTTGCAGCATGACGAGTTGAAGAAACACAACCTGCATCATTTTGACTCGTGGGCCGCGACGTTCGGTGAGCCGGTGACGGCCATGGAACTTTCACCGGACGGGGCAGGCTACCGGCTGAACACGCGCTTCGCCCGTTTCATCAATGTGCCGGAATTGATGCAGATGTTCCGCCAGTCCGCCGATGTGCAAAGCGCCGCGATGCTGAACCTGCCGCGCCCGAAACTCGACGGCGAAAAGCCAACCATCCGTAACGCTCCGGCCACCGAGGAGCTGAAAGAATTTGTGCAATCGCTCGCCGCGCGGGCCGAGCGATTAAAAAATGGCCGCGTTGATCCCAGTGAAGACAACATGCTCAAAATCACGTCGGAGGGACGAAAGGCGGCATTGGATCTTCGGTTGATGAAACCGGCCGCACCCGACGAACCGCAGGGTAAAGTGAATCTGGCCGTCGAAAAGATTTTCAACATCTGGCAGGAATCCAAGCCGGAGCGTTCCGCCCAGCTTGTGTTCTGCGACCTCTCTACGCCTAAAGACAAAGGTTTCTCCGTCTATAACGACATGGCGCAGAAGTTGGAAAAACTTGGCATTCCAAGTTCTGAAATCGCCTTCATTCAGGATTACGACTCGGATGTTTCCAAGCTGACGCTGTTCCGTGATGTGCGTTCGGGCAAAGTCCGTGTGCTGTTCGGCAGCACGCAGAAGATGGGTTCGGGAACGAACGTGCAGGAACGATTGATTGCCTTGCACCACCTTGACGCGCCGTGGCGACCGGCAGACGTGGAGCAGCGCGAAGGGCGCATTCTCCGGCAGGGCAACAAGAATTCCGTCATCCAGATTTTTCGCTACGTCACCGAAGGTTCATTTGACGCCTACATGTGGCAGACGTTGGAGACGAAGGCGAAGTTCATCGCGCAGGTGATGAGCGGCGACATGACGATCCGGCGGCTTGAAGATTTGGATTCAGCGGCTCTGACCTACGCCGAGGTGAAGGCCATCGCATCGGGCAACCCGCTGGTGATTGAAAAAGCCCAGGTGGACGCCGAATTGATCCGCCTCACCCGGTTGCGTTCCGCCCATGCCGAGGAGCAATACCGCATCCGTTCCAATCTCCGCCGCTCGCACGAGGACGCCGAAATATTCTCCACGCGGCTTGCCAATCTGCGGCAGGACTTGGTTGTGCGTCAGGACACGTCGGGCGATAAATTCCGCATTGAACTCGACGGCCAGGAATCCAACAACCGTGGCATCGCTGGCGAAATGATTTTGCGTCGGGCCGAAAAATTGAAGGCTCGCTTCGGGGAGGATGTTCGTCTGGGAAAATTTGCAGGTTTTGATTTGTTTCTGCGTCCGAGTTTCAACAACACTACCGAAATGGTTTTACGCGGCCAAAACAGTTACGGAGCGCGGGTCACAGACACGGCACTCGGCACCATCCGTTCGCTGGAAGCGACGGTGCAGGGATTTGAAGAGCGCGCAGAGAGGTTGGAGTTGGACATCACCGACGCCAACAAGCGTGTCAAGGAGCTTGGCGAAAAAGTTGGGGCAAAGTTTGAGCGCGAGGACCGCTATCAAGAATTGACCCGCCGCCAGAGTGAAATTGAGGAAAAACTTGATCTGACCAAGAACCAAGCGCCTAGCCAGGTGGAAGCGGTTGAAAACACCGAGGCCGAGGCCGTGATTGAAAAAATTGAGCCGGTTCAACGTCGGACCATCAAACACAAACAAGCAATAACCGTATGAGCACTGATTTGGGGGCGAAAAGAAATGGCAAACGATCACTTTCTCCGTCGGCCGAGCAGATCATGACCGACCGGCAGCGCGATTTGCCGGTCTGGGTGCGGGCACCCAAGCGCGGGCACGAGTTTTATTCCGGCTGCTCGCGGCCAAAACTTTACGATTGGGCGGGGAAGGGCTTCATTCGATCCGTCTCAATTCGGGAACCCGGAAAAATAAAAGGTGTCCGGCTTTTCCATTTGGCCAGTATTCTCGCCTTCATTGAGCGGTGTGAGAGCGAGGCCGAAGCCGAATTGAATCCAGGATAAAAAACGCCAACCGGTTGGTTGGGCTTACTTGATTGCGCCAAACGCGGCGAAGCAACTGTTCTTGTGTAAAAGTTCAACTTGGCTGAATCCGACCGAACGCAACAGGTCCAACTGAAACATCAGCGGTCGGGCTGAATCTTCCTGCGCGATGTAGGCAAAAACATGGTCGCGATACGCCTCGTCCTTGAGTTGCGTCAGATAGGCTCCATAACGCTCCCACATGAGCGCCTGCACGCGGGCGTCCGTATGCTCAATCAAATCCGAAATCCAAATTGAGCCGCCCGCTCTGAGTGATTGGTGAAACTTGGAGAACACGTTGCGCCACTCTTCGGTTTCCCTGAGATGATGCAAAACGGCGGCGGCGCAAATGATGTCGTAACGCGCATCGCCGATCTGCAATTCCCGAACGTCGCCTTGCAACGCGGTGACTCGGCCGGAGGTCGCTCGACTGACTCGCTCGACGGCACGGTCCAACATGGGCCGGCTGAGGTCGATCAATGTCACATCAAGGTTGGGCAACCGCTCCAAAACCTTCAGTGTGTAGTTGCCAGCGCCACAGCCAACATCCAGGAGCGATTTCGCGCGGGGTGTGACCCGCGCGGCTGCCTCGGCGATCAACGACAGCGACAATGGGGCATCAATGGTGGCGGATTGCCCGGTCTCAAGGTTGGAAAACCGCTCAACGTCGCCGTCGAAGCGTTCTCGGATTTGATCTACGGTTGATTTGCTCATGGTTGAAGGTTTAACAAGCCATTCTGCCATTTATTTAACGACGGAAAAATAGGCGAATTCAGACGAAAATGACACCAGCAAATTACCCCATTTTCACACCTCGTTTGTAAAACACGTTTACTGATCAATAGCGTTGATTTGAAATTGTCGGGTGAGGTAGGCATCTACTTCGGCTTTTGGAAACCGAACAATTTTGGACGTAATCTTGATAAATGGCAGACGGCGTTGTCGCATGAGATTGTCAATTGTCCGGCGGCTGACGTTTAAGCGCCGCGCCACTTGTGACTTGGTTTCGTAATCCGGCAGCACAATGATTGGATTTGGTTCTGATTTCATGATGGTTTTTCATTTCATCATGGATTGGATTTGCCGTCGGCAGATGTATCACATACACCAAATAATCTCCCCGGAGTTCGCCTCAGTTCGCTCGAACACCACAGCACGCAACAGAAAGGCGATTATGTCAAAATTGCGGTCTATTTAGGCGGGGTGTCGGACTGGAATTCTTGTCAGACTCACGCCATTCCGCAAAACCGGTGGTCAGACTAATTTTGACGCGACAACACAGCCAAGTTGGCTGTTCCGCAAACAAAAAATACAAATGATGAAGACAAACACAGCGAAGTCGCCGGCACCGGTGCCGATGACTGTCCGGGACGCTTCCCGGATTTATTCAGCAACCGCCCGACTCAATCAAGGCGCCATTCCCAAAGGCAGTTTTGCCGCACGGGCGATGTCAGCCGCGATGACCGGCGCAAACTCACGCAGCAGGTAAGGCCGCTGGAACGGAAAAACAAATATGAATGATGATCCGACACAGGACGACCTGGACAACCATGCTAACCAGATGAATCCGAACAACGATGAATACTGGAACAGCCGTGGCCAGGGCGACGACGATTAGGGCATGGTGAACAAGGCAAGCGGAGGTTCAAAACTCCGCTTGCCCCTTCGCCGATTACCTGCTTGGCAAGATGCAGATGAAACACTTAACTACAACTCGTCGATGAAAAAGCGATTTCCAGGCACATGCAGACCTGAAAAATCTGTGGCAAATCGAGTGCCCTCGTTTGAGGAAACCCTGACTTTTGTAATGACCAACCTGAGTCATTCACGTGACGGATTGGAAAAAACTTTTTTGTCCGCAAAGGAGAAACAGAGATTCAAGCAAATGGAGCGGAAGTCGGATGCGCTCAATCTTGACGAGTATCGCGACATCCTTCGCCGCGTATTGAAACCGGGATTGCACGACATGGCAGCCGAATCCCAAGCGCATATTGACGTGCTTCACAGAGAACTGCATGAATTTCTCAAACGATATGAAATTCTGAGTTGGCAATTGGTGCCCGGACGGGCCACGAAGCAAGCCGTGCTCTGGGCCTTGTCGCATCGCTTCTACCTTCCATGGCTGGCGCTCAGGCTTGCGTTTAATTTAAAAGACGATACCGAATTTGTGGCAAGCCCAGATGACTGCTGGTTCATCCCATTGCGTGGACGCGGACTGGATTCATGTGTAATGAAGGTCATTGAAAAATTTGTAAGGGGAAAAAATGAATCGAACGCTGAGCTTTCGCGACGATTTTACGACCACTTTCCGGCAGATAAGCAGAAAAAGCACGCAATTGCCCTGGAGGGAGATATTAGCAAATATTCCAACCTCAAGACCAGCCCGTCCGACGCGACCATTGATCTAATTGTTGAGTGTGCGCATGGGGTTTTGCATTTACGGATTACACTGGTGTTGGCGCGATTTATCGACCGGTGCGTGCGTGATGCAAGAAAGTTTTTCGACGACGGTTTGGTTTTGGAACTGCTCAACTACTTTGTGCTTTGTTTCAATCACTTTCGTTCGGTGGTCAAGCAGGTGCGTTCTGAGTTTCCAAAATCGGAACCGGGCGAAATTTGGGTTGCGCTCAGTTCAAGGACCTTCATGGGTAACACTCCGGGTCAACAGAAGCATTTCTACCCGCTCATGGATGATCATGTTCACGAGCTTGCCCGGAATTTAAACGAGGAACTTTGCCAGACCGAACGAACGGGAAAATTGTGTCATCTGCCTCGTGACGAAGCTGAACTGAATGCCGGAAGCTGGTCTTTGCCCGCTCATATCGCGATTCCAGTAGAAATCGAAGGTGCTCCGTTCAGGTCGACAGTGAAGGCTGCGGTCGAGGTTTCGCGGCGCACCTTTAGTGGGCAAATTGACCTTCCCGTCGCCAACATGGTGAGGCGGAGATTTGAGTTTTTGGGGTTGGGCACATATTTTATAGCTACGGAAAAACACCAGTGGCTTTGCAACGAAGCAGACGCCAAAATCGCTGAACAAGAATGCAAACGACTCTTTCAGTTGATTTACAAGCAGACTCCTGCGCCGGATCGCGCGGATGTGGCGTTGGAATTCTTGAAATATCTGGTCGAACCATACCGGCCCAAGGCGAACGAAGACAGGAAGCTCGCGCGGGAATTGTGCAAGGTTGCCTGCAAGTCCTTGCGGCGCGGAAAACTTCATGGCGTTGTGCATTACCTCCAAGGCTGCCTGTATGCACTTGAAGAGAACCACAAGAAAGCCCTGCGCTCGTTTGTGAACGCCCGCAAACTTGGGCATGAATCATGTTCTGGAGGACGAGTCTGGATTGACTTGCTCCGGGTCGGGTTGGTGACAGCGGAGAGAGTTAAATCAACGCGCGAACGGAAGAACTTTTCTAAACAGGCGCGGCTATATGGAATCTTCTCGAACGATGCCACACCACGGTCGAATGAAATGCAAGCGCAGATGAACGAGGCAGATTTTCGTCTGGACTGGACTTCGGCCTTCCGGCCATTTCCACATCGATGATGGCTGCGCTGTGGATCTTCCTCCGCAGCTTAGCTTTTCTTCGGCGGCAGGATGGAGAACCAATCTTTGGCTTCTGGATCGGTGGCCAACGCTCGATAATTGGAGAATATGACTTGCGGTGAATTGCCGCATTCCAGTGCCACGGCAGGCACATCTTTGAGCACGGCGACACGATACGAAATGTAAGAATGGCGGAAACCGTTGCGCTTCCACGACACCTTGGCCCGTGCCGCTGCACGTTCAAAACGGTCGCCCAAGGCGTTGCCGACATTCTCAGCTTGTTCTTCGCAAGGATTCAACGCACCCGCCCGTTTGACGTGCAGTGTAAGCCAGGCGGCGAGGTTGTCGCTGATGGGCACCAATCGGCGGGCGGCGGTCTTGGCGTTTTCCGCACTCACAACAATCAACTTTTCAGACAGCCTCACCTCACGCCAGTCCAGCCGTGAAACTTCGGCCAGCCGCAAACCCGCAAACGCGGCTATGGTCAGTGCCGGGATAACCGCCTCGTCCGCTGCTGCGAGAATGGCGCGCATTTCATCGGGGGTGTAGATGCCGATGGGGGCGTGTTGTTTCTTGGGCGTGGAAATCTCCGAAAGTTCCAAAGCGAGCTCAGCAGGAACATATTTCTGCCGGCGGGCGAAGTTGAACAGGCTGACAATCTGCCGGAGCATGTTTTCCTTCGTGCGGGCGGCGACGGCCTGTTTCGTTTTTTGATTCTTCAATCCGTAAATCCATTGCTGCACCAACGGCGCACTGACCGCGCTGATCGGCAATTCAAATGCCTTGGAGAATTGACCGAGGCGGATTTCCAAGTCGTTAACATGCACCGCTGAACAACTCGCGCTCTTCCGGTCGGCGATGAATTCCGCGACGACTTCGGGCACAGTCTTGCGCGGCATGTTGGACGGATGCTTCTGTTTGTAGAACTGCGCCATATCGGTGAACGTGACTCCCGCAGGCAGGCCCACGCGGGCCGTGGCATAGTCGCGCACAATCTCCACCAGTCGTGCAACACTGGCGTTGCCGATGCCTTCATTCTTGGCCAGCAGGGCAAGGGCTTGTTCGAGCGAAACGCGGTCTCTCGCGCTCAATGCGGCGGCACCGAGGGCACCCTGGGCTTTTTGCATTGCGATACGCGTTGCTTCTTCGCTGGCTTTGGCAAAATCCATGAAGCGACGAAGTTGCCGCTTACCGCTGGCATAATAACTCAACAGAAACGTCGGGAAATTCTCACCCCGAATGTGCCCCTTGTTTTTGTAGATTTTTACCGCCACATCGCCGTTGCGAATGACGTGCGGCCACGTCTTGGGCATCCGCACCGGCTTGGTTTCGGATTGAAGCGAATCAGAAATTAAATCCGATTTCATGCGTTAAAGTGTAACAACACTGTAACAACATGTCAACCGAATCTACCTAAGTCGTTGATTTACATGGTGCCGGCGGAGGGGGTCGAACCCACACATCCTCACGGATACCAGATTTTGAGTCTGGCGCGTCTGCCAATTCCGCCACACCGGCACACTGTTTATCAACGATTTACACCTATATTCTGCAAGAGATTGACATTTGCGACAGTTATTGCGACAGTGTTGCCGTATGAAACGCACTGCAACGCTGGGCAATCGACCTGCCTCAAGTCCAAGCTCACGCCGCTATAAATACACCAAGGTGCTGGACAATCGCAAGCACGCAATTCGCGGCTTGTGGCGTCGCAACGGCAAATTCGTCGCCCGTATCACCATCGAGGACGACGCTGGACGCAAGGCGGTCAAATGGGTGCCCCTGGAAGCGGCCTCGGCCGCCGAGGCTCAAGAGGAGTTCCGCACGCTGCTGGTGGAGCGGGATGAGGATCGGCTGCGGCACACCGGGCGCTGTCCAAAATTCTCTGATTACGTCGCGCAAACCTACGAGCAACGACTGGCCACCTCCGGCAAGAAGCCGGATACGATGGTCACGGAGCGCGGACACTTGAAACATCTGTGCGAATCGATTGGACACCTGTCCCTCGACAAGATTCGCCCCAACCACATCGCCAACCACCTGCAGAAAATCAAGCGGGCTGGCCGGGCTAATCGCACCTGCAACCTCGCACTGGTGGTTTTGCGGAATGTGCTCAAACACGCAAAGATTGACGGCTTCATAAAAAACCTGCCCGTGGAGGGCATTCCGTGGCAACGTTGCGAGAAGAAGGCGCGCCAGCTCTATACCCGTGAGGATATTGAACTGTTTTGTCGGGCTGCGTTGGGGGCCTCAAAGAATGGCGACGAGTTCACCGATTACATCCGACTGCTGGCACTGTGTGGCGCGCGCGAGCAGGAAACCATCAAGACCCGCTGGACAGATGTGCATTTTGAACACAAGCTGCTCACCATCGGCGCGGACGGCGATACAAAAAACCGGGAAGCCCGGCGCGTGGACTTTAACCCCGAGTTGGAAACCCACCTCAAGGCGATGCAGGTGCGCCGCGCGCCGGACACGCAATGGCTATTCCCCAGTCCGCAGCGCGGCGGCCAGGACACGCACGCCAAAACGTTCCGGGAATCGCTGCTGCTGACCCGGGCCGCTTCAGGGTATGTCTGTCAAGACTGCCAACACATCCAGTTCGTCAAGGTGGCGCCGAAAGCTTGCCCCCAGTGCCAGGGCACCCGGCTGGAATACAAAGAGAAGGCGCTGCCCGAGCACCTGCAAAAATTCGGATTTCATGACGCGAGGCATCATTTTATCAGTTACGCCGTGATGAGCGGTATCGACTTCATGACGATCGCCAAATGGGTCGGCCACAAGGACGGCGGCATCCTCATCGGCAAGGTCTACGGCCACTTGAGCGACGAACACCGCAAGCTCCAGGCGGCTCGCATGAACTTCGGACCGGGGGGCGCCGCCGAGCCGACTACCTGAACAACGAATTTCCATACCAAAAAAGCCGCTATGAAAAAAAATAAATCCACATCCCCGCCGGCTGCGCCCGTTACCGACCACCCGACCGGAAATCCTGAAGGCGTGTTGGTTCGCGCGCTCTTTTCATTGGTCGATGCGCCGCCGCCGATGTTTCAGCACCGGCCGGCGTTTCATAGTTACAACCTTGAAGAGTTGAAAAAAGAATTGACCCGGATTGAAGCTTTGGAGAAAAAGCAAAAAGTGTCGTTCGACACCGAGGGATTGCGCGAACAGATACGGCTCATCGAACTGCTCAACATTCCCGCGGATGGCCCGACTCTGTTAAAATGGGAGTTTGAACAAGCCGGCGCATTCCAGTCGGAACTGATGTTTCTGCTGGCCAAGCTGGGAAACCCGGAGGCGTTTGAATCCTTCAGCCGGAAAACTGGCGATTGTTTTTGGCTCCTAAAACGATTGGCTACCGACGGGCACGAGGGTGCCTTGCGCAGTCTGGCCGAGTTGGTGATTGATGCCGCCGAAGTGGTGAACCGCCACGCCGTGAAACAGCCGGAGGTGCTCCGACCCGTCGCCTCCAAACGAACCCATTGGCCGTTTTTGAAATCTCTCAACAAGCAGCTGAACCAGATCAGGACCGATGATGAAGACGAGTTGTTGCTGGACTTGCACTCGGGCGAGGCCACGCAACAGGATCTTATCTCGGACAATCGGTATGACCCTGAAAACCCAGCCGCGGTTGTTGCCCAAAAATTGCTGGATTACACAAGAGAAATTCGAAACCTTTCGAAGTTCATCTACAGGGGGAATCCTCCAGCCAAACCCAAGCTCATGGACTACCTTGCCTGGGCCGGGCATCTGCCGGACGCAGCAGAAGGCCACAAAGCCGCCGAGATGTGGTGGAAACTCGCGAAAAGATTTTTATTGGAAAGTTATCCGGCACTTTCCCCCACATCTGATGCCAAATTGGATGACATCGCTCCAGAGCTGCTAAAATTGACCACAATCAGCGACCCGAAAATGCGCAGAAGGCAAATTCTGAAGAACATAAAGAGGAAATTCGATTTCGTTATTGCCAAGCCGCCAGGAGCAACCCGACCCGCGTATTGATCGCGTCGCTCGAAGATGGATTTTGCAATGCATCTGACCGCCTGAAAAGCCGAGTTGCTCAAGTCTTCGGATATTTTACATTTGGATTGAAAGGCATGCTGAGTGGCAACCTGCCTCAGCACTTCAACACGCTCGTAATGCTAAAATACGTTGTCCTTTAAAATTCGTCCTCGTAATCTTGGCTTTAAATTATTGTTCAGCAGTTGTTTTTGTCCGAGAACCGTTATGCATGATGGTGTGAAAAATTTGGAGGTTGGTGAGCATCGCGCCAATGGAAAATTGGCGGCGCTTCCGGCGTCATGGTTTCACCTGTGTGCAAGTCAGGAGTTAAATAAAGGGCCGGTTACACTTGATTTGTGGGGACGTTCCTACGTTGGTTACCGCGCCCAGTCAGGTCTGGTGGTGGTCCTGTCCGGGCGCTGTTCGCACATGGGAGCTGATCTGGGAAAGGGCGAGGTCAGTGGTGAAAGGTTAATCTGTCCGCTCCACGGCTGGGAATACGGCTCTGATGGCGTCTGCGAAAAAATTCCCTCAGCGGATGCGATTCCAGGCTTTGCGCGCCAATGCAGCTACCCTGCCGAAGAGCGCGGCGGACATGTCTTTTTCTTCAACCGCAAACAGGCCCGGTTTGCCCTTCCGTTTTTTGACGGCCTTGCCCCGGAGGAGCTGTTGCCCGCAAAACCCTTCGAGCTGGTCGCCGAGGTGCCGTGGTATTTCGTCGGCGCCAACGGTTTTGACATCCAACATTTTCGCATGGCGCATGACCGCACCCTGCTGGAGCCGCCCGCGGTCAGCGAGGTTTCGGCGTTTGCTCGCCGCGTGGTTGCCAAGTTTGCGGTCACCGGCAATTCCTTCCAAGACCGGATAACTCGCAGCATTGCCGGGCCGACGGTGACGATGGATGTCACCTCGTGGTGCGGCACCATGCTTATGGTGAAGGCCCATTTCCGGCGGACGACCAGCTACGGAATCTTCAACGTGCTGCCGATGGATGATCAACGCACTTTGGGCCGGGTGATTGTTTGGGTGAAGCGCAGCCAGAGCGGCTTGGGACAGGCGCTGTTTGATCCGTTGAACGCCGCAGTTCGCCGGCTGTTCATCCAAACCTTTTTGCGTTCCGACTTGCCGCGCATCGCCGGGTTGCGCTATCAACCGGGAAAGTTGATTGCCGCAGACGGCATTTTGTCCGACTATCTCGTCTGGCTCGAAAACATTTCCGAGTCGGCGCCCGTGGAGAATTTATGAAAAAAAACCTGCTCATCCTGGTTACCTTGGCCATCGTCCTCACCGCACCCCAACTCGTCTTCGCCGCTCCCGATACGGAGGTGGAGCAGGAGATCACCAAATTGCGCGAGGGTTTGGTGGACAGCTTCAACCAGGGTGACATCGACCGGTTGTTGACTTTTCTCGACACCAACGCCGTGGTCACCTGGCAGAACGGCGAAGTATGTGAGGGCACCAACGCCGTGAAGGCGTATTATGATCGCATGATGAAGGGCGACCATCCGGTGGTGGTCAAAGTCACTTCCGATCCCAAGGTGCTGGGACGGCATATTCAGGGTGACTGGTGTGTGTCCTGGGGGGATTTGAACGACCACTTTACGCTGAGTGACGGCCGTGACTTGTCGCTGAACAGCCACTTCACAGCGACCATTGCCAAGCGCGGCGACCATTGGATGGTCGCAGCTTTCCATGTTTCCGTGAACGCCTTTGACAACCCCATCACCGTGCTCGCTGTCAAAAAGGTTTCGCTGATTGCCGGCATCGCCGGGCTGATTGCCGGCAGCTTGCTGACCGCCATCGTTGTTCGCCTGCGGCGGGGCTCGAAGTGCTGCGGGAAATGATCTTCTGGCCGGAGAGCCTGCTGAAGGGCGACTCGAACTTGCTCGCGCGAGCCGCGGCAGCAAGCGATTGTCCGAAGCTGGCCGGGTGCTCTCGCTCCGCCATCCAGCACCTTGCGCAACGGGAAGGAATTGATTTTGCGACCGCGCTCATTTTTGACCGCGTCTTGCGGCAACCTGCCAATCGCGATTTTTTCGAACGGATGCAATGTCAGCCGGAAGTCCGCAGAGGTGAACCTCCCTTAATCGGCCTTGTCCCAGGTGCTTTCTATCGTGAGCACAACAATACCGGTGCGGATGGGGCCGAAGTAACAAAAATCTTGGAAGCCATCGGTTGCCGCGTTGAGCGCGTGCCGGTGGCGAGCTTTGGGTCACTTGCAGAGAACGCCAAGACCATCTCGAACTGGCTGTCACTTCATCATAGGGAACGCGTTGCCCTGTTCAGTCTCAGCAAGGGGAGTGCGGATGTGAAGGCTGCCCTAACTTTGAGTGATGCCGGCGAACGATTTCAAAATGTGGCCGCTTGGGTGAGTGTGAGCGGTTTGCCGCAAGGAACGCCGCTGGTGGGCTGGCTGCGCCAGCAAATGTTGCGGCGTTTGGGTGTCCGGCTCTTGCTGTGGTCGCGGGGCCAACGATATTCCGTTGTGGAAGAATTAAGGGATGAACCCGATGGACCTTTGGCCAGCTGGCCGACCTTGCCACCCCATCTGCGCATCTGCCATGTGGTGAGTTTTTCGCTCCAACATCATCTGACCCACCGATGGGCTCCGCGAGCCTATGAGCGAGTCAAGTCGCTGGGACCAAACGACGGCGGCGGATTTCTTCTGGCGGATGTCGCAACTCTTCCCGGCGTGGTAGTGCCCGTGTGGGGAGCCGACCATTATCTTCAACCGGCTTGGGACGTAGCCTCGTTGCTGCGCCGTGTTTTCACCGCCGCCTTGTCACCGCCGACAAAAGATTTCCAAGCCAACCAGTCGGCTGCCCAACCCAACAACCCGCCCGCCAGCAAGTCCACCGCGTAGTGCTGTTTCGTCGCCAGCGTTGCAAAGAAAATCAGGCCCGCCCAAATCCAAAGCGCGGCCGCGATGAGCGGATGAAGTTGTCGCCCGAATAGGCGATGAATCAAAGCCAAATTGAAGATCAAGCAGCCCGCGTGGAGCGACGGAAACGCGTTTAGCGGGCCGTCGATGTGGGTGATGAACAGCAGAAAAGAACTGGCTTCCACATCCGCCGGCCGAGGTGATGCGACCGGAAAAATCACAAACACCGCGAAGCTGGCGAACGAGAGGAAGGCAAAGCCGGTGAGATAGCGGCGCAGTTGTTCCCGCGAAATGATCAGCCACGGAGCGATGCCCGTCAGCAGAAAGACGGACTCGTAGATCCAGGACCACGGGTTGGGTTGGTAACCGGCCCAACGATCCAGCGCCGTCATTGGCAGCTCATGGACTTTGATAATTGCGTTGCGTGAGAGGAAGAGATAGCAGCACCAAAAGACCACGCTGACGACCGCAGTGGCCCCGAGCTTCAACGCCCATAACGTTGAGAAGCGATGCCACCCGAGCCGCTTGAAATCAGCGGATGATGCGTCCGGCATACTGGTTTTCAACCCGCTCCTTTGCTTTGCGCGGACCGCGCCACATCTTGACGTATGACCACAACAGAAATCCCCGTTTTCCGGGCTGCTCGACCTTCCCGATGTGAGGCAAATGAACCCATGGAACAGTCGGATGTTCGTGATGCACCAGGTGCCAGTTGTGATTGAGCCAGAGCCGGTCCACTGGTTCCCAGAGGCGCAGGTTGCGCGCGCCACGCGTCACGTGCCGCTCGGTGCCGTAGTGATGCACATATTGCATCGAGGACCATGTCAGACCGAAGCCGAAATACATGACGGCATAATTCAGCAACGGGATGTGGAATCCCCAGATCAGCAAGCCGTGCAATCCGATCACCGCCAGACATTCCAATCGGATCAGGCGGCGGTAGTTTGGATTCAGCGATTCCATGAAGGCACGGGAGGGGCGGTCGAAGTCCCAATATTTTTTATCCGCCGCGAACGGGAAAAACAAAAAAACGACGTTGCTCAAGACCACCACGATCCAATAGCAACCCGTGAGGATTCCGTAGAGCACCAGGCTGCGCCACAGGCGGTGGTCATTTTCAAAATATAAGTCGAACGCCTCGTCATCCGAGCGGTTGCGAAAGTGATGTCCCAGATGTCCTTGGCGGATCAGATGAAACGGTGCCGGGAAAAACAGGGCCATGACGGCACCCCATAAATCATTCGTTCGGCGGTTGGCGAACAGCATCGCATGCTCGGCCTCATGGATGATGGAATAAACCGAGTTCATCAAGATGCCGAAGACCAGCGCCAAAAGAATCAAAGCCCACAGGCTTTTGATCTGCGCAGCGGCATAGCAGCAGAGCATGATTCCCACGATTTGATTGAGGATGATGACAAAGTTCAGTTTGGACGGAATCGCCGCAGGAGGCGTTTCCGTTTTGTCGATGGCAGAAGGCTCTGGCGAGTTTTGCTGCACAGGCGTAGAATAACGCAGTTTGGGCTTGGATTGCACAGTTATTATTTATTTGCACCGGCATTGTCTCCACCGAACAATCTGGAGGAAATTAAATCATTTAGCGGGCGACCAAGCATCGAAAAGATTTTGCCACCATTGAATTTATCAACCTGGTTCATCCACCATTCCGCTTGAAGCACTGATTGCCGGGGTCTATACCTTGTTCGCACAAAACGAATCGCGGCAACATCCATGTCCAACCGGAAAATTAAAATTGCGTTGATTTCCCCCAAGGGGCCGCTCTACCGGCATCGCGGCGGCATCTGTAAGAAATCGCTGCGGTATCAGCCCCTGACGCTGACGACGCTGGCGGCGCTGATCCCGTCGGAGATTCCCGTCAAGCTGCAATTGTTTGACGAGGGCATCGCCGATGTGCCCTTGGATTTGGATGTGGATCTCGTGGGGTTAACAGTCATCACTGGCACCGCGATACGCGCCTACGAACTCGCCGACCATTTTCGGAAGCGCGGTGTCACGGTGGTGCTTGGCGGGCCTCATGTGACCCTCATTCCCGAAGATGCCCAACCTCATGCCGACGCCATCGTCGCCGGCTACGCCGAGG
>Ga0302266_10002495_pt1 | contig 15689 bp, 13 predicted proteins | sample III_Bog_E1_2_FD_194559 | JGI IMG/M metagenome (GOLD analysis project Ga0302266, IMG submission 194559) | Peat permafrost microbial communities from Stordalen Mire near Abisko, Sweden - III_Bog_E1_2 | ecosystem: Environmental > Terrestrial > Soil > Wetlands > Peat | place: Sweden: Abisko... | reverse complement strand
CACTGCTCCTCGCTCAACAACACCAATCGCTTCTTCATAGAAGAAGCTCATCACTCTTCCCGCCTCCTCCATAAGTCTCTCTCTTGAGGCCGTACCCATTTATGCAACCAGTTCTAGGTAAGCAGCATAGTATCCGGTAAAAGAAACCTGCGACTTGTGCCTAGTAATAACATCTAACGTCCTATGAGCAGCATAGTCGATAGCCGTACTGCGCTTCTATTTAAGCCCTTTACTCTTAAAAATCTACTCTTATCGAACCGGATCGTAATGGCGCCCATGACCCGTTCCAAGTCCCCGAGAGGTATCCCTGGACCGGACGTGGCGTCCTACTACCGCCGCCGTGCCGAGGGTGGAGTGGGCCTGATTATCACGGAGGGGACCTACGTTCCACATCCGGCTGCGGGCTTCTATCCCGATGTACCGCACTTCTACGGTGAAGAATCTTTAGCGGGATGGAAGCGTGTGGTCGAGGAAGTCCATCTGGCCGGTGGCAAAATCTTTCCCCAACTCTGGCACGTTGGCTTGACCTCGGCTATGGATGGAACCTTCCGTCCTGGCGCGATGAGTCCTTCCGGGCTCGCCAAACGGGGTGAGAAGATTGCCGAGCCGATGACACAGCAGGATATCGACAATGTGGTCCGCGCTTTTGGCGAAGCCGCTCAGTCGGCACAGCGTCTGGGGTTCGATGGTGTGGAGATTCATGGCGCGCACGGTTACCTTCTGGACCAGTTCTTCTGGGATGGGACCAACCAGCGCACTGACAGCTATGGAGGCGATCTGCCCGCTCGCACTCGTTTCGCAGTTGAAGTGATTCGAGAAGTCCGTAGCAAGGTGGGGCCTGAGTTTCCGGTGTGTCTTCGCTTTTCGCAATGGAAGCAGCAGGATTACAACGCCAAATTGGCGCAGACTCCCGCCGAGTTGGAGCAGTTCCTTGCGCCGCTGGCCGCTGCGGGCGTGGATCTGTTCCATTGCTCACAGCGCCGCTTCTGGGAGCCCGAGTTTGATGGCAGTTCACTGAATCTGGCGGGATGGACCAAAAAGCTGACCGGCAAACCCACCATCACCGTGGGGTCGATAACGCTGAATGCAGAGTTTACGCGTACTTTTCAAAGTGCGGAGACCGCCGCAGTGACAGGAATCGACGAGTTGTTGGAACGTCTGGAACGCGAAGAGTTCGACTTGGTGGCCGTCGGGCGCGCGCTGATCGTGAACCCTTCCTGGCCGGCGGTGATTCAACGCGGAGCAATTGATGAACTGCTGCCGTACCAGCGGGACGCACTGGCCCAGCTGATATAGAACTGGGCCTCGGGATATTGTCACAAAAGCGCATCCCAATAATGTGCACAACCGATGCCGCAGGGAATTCTGAGTTCCCTGCTACGCCGCGAGGGTTTACTATCTACGCGCCTGTCTAGTATTAGAGCGTTAGACCGTGATCTGTTGCAGGCTCCGTCGCGTAATCGTGATGCAACATGACAACCGAGCGTGGATTGACGATATATCGAGGGCCATGCACCGGCACTCCGGCAGCTTCGTCCACAATATCTTCCGGCGATGGCAGCGAGGTGTCTACGAGCCGGAGCCAGCCATCGTCTGAACTGGCCGAGACTGGTGGGAGTTGAAATTCCAGCGGGTTCCAATAAGCGTTGATCGCGACGTAGCGTACCCGGCTTGATGCAAAATTGTGCATAGTGACCGCAAGCGAATGGGAATTGTTGCTCCAGTCGGGCTTGCCCAATTCAATGCCATGCCATTCGATGCGGGCGTTGCTGAGATAGTCCTCCAGCGTAATCCTTCCGTGTTGGCTTCCCTGATCAAAATTAAGGCGAGTACGAATCATATTTCGCACAAATCGTAGTATTTCCGCGTTGGTGGAACACAGATTCCAATCAAACCAACTGGTTTCATTATCCTGACAATAGGCATTATTGTTGCCTAGCTGCGTGCGCCGAACTTCATCTCCCATGAGCACCATGGGCGTCCCAATGGAGAGTAACTGGAGCGTGAAAAGATTTTTGATCTGCTGTACTCGCAGAAGCTCAATCTTCGCACCGTCCTGCGGGCCCTCGATCCCGCAATTCCAACTAAAATCCAGATTTGTGCCATCTCTGTTCATCTCGTGGTTTGCCTCATTATGTTTGAAGCTGTAGGAGACGAGATCGTTTAAGGTAAAGCCGTCGTGGCAAGTGACGAAGTTAATACTTTGCCCTACAGGCCGGTTCCCTACTTTGTACAGATCAAAACTTCCGGTGATACGCTCTCTAAGCTTCCAGACGGTATTTTGGTCACCCTTGGCAAAACTGCGAATGTCATCGCGAAATTGCCCATTCCATTCCTTCCATTTGTCCTGGCCGAAGCTTCCGACCTGGTACAGGCCGCCAACATCCCACGCTTCGGCAATGAGCTTGGTACTCGCCAGTACAGGATCGGAATCGATGTCCCAGACAATAGGAGGGTTTACCATGGGGTCGCCCGATTCCCCGCGCGAAAAGATGGATGCGAGGTCAAATCGAAAGCCGTCGACGTGCATCTCAGAGACCCAGTGCCTCAGGCTATCGAGAATGAGACGCTTGACGATGGAGTGGTTGGCCTTGAGGGTATTACCGGTTCCGGTATAGTTCGCGTAAGTGGCCTTATCTTTGTTCAGAATGTAGTAAAAGCTGTTTTCCAGTCCACGGAAACAGAGCGTCGGCCCATGCTCATCTCCCTCGGCGGTGTGGTTATACACAACATCAAGGATCACCTCAATGCCGGCACGGTGCAACTCTTTCACCATGGTTCGAAACTCATCCAGGCAGACTAACGGATCGGTGCCAGTGCTGTAGACCAGGTGAGGTGCAAAGAAGGAGATAGGGCTGTAACCCCAGTAATTGCTGAGCCCCAGAGGAGCGTCCTGAGCATCGAACTGGAAGACGGGTAAGAGTTCTACTGCCGTGATACCTAACTCTGTGAGGTATGGAATCTTTTCGATGACTCCTAGATATGTGCCACGTTTATGAGCGGAAACGCCTGACGAAGGGTGACGCGTGAATCCAGCGACATGCATCTCATAGATTACTGTGCTGCGAAATGACCGATTGATTGGTTTATCGTCCTCCCAATCGAAGACGCTCAGGTCGGCCACTACACTTTTCATGGATGTCGCCGCGTTGTCCCCAGGCCGGCTGGCTGCGGCCCGGCTGTAGTGCGGACCAATCGAGACCGCTTTGCCGTATGGATCGAGCAAAATCTTGTGGCAGTCAAACCGCTGCCCACCGGATGGATCTTCCGGGCCATTCGCACGGTATCCGTAAAGCTGTCCCCCCTTTATGCCGGGCACGAATATGTGCCAGTAATGCGAGGTGCGATGCAGAAGCGGATCAAGTTGAATGACGCGCGACGGCTGTGCTGCATCAGCATGGTCAAAGAGCACAATCTCCATTCCGGTGGCATTACTGGAAAAGACGCTAAAGTTCGTGCCTTCTGGAGTAACTGTCGGGCCAAGAGGATAGGGGTGACTTACGCATTTCCCACTCGTGACAGAAGTGTCCATAGGCTGCTCCATTTAATTATTAATGCTGCCACAAAATCTGCCCAGCATCGAGAGGCACAGCAACTCCCGCATGCTGAGGGACAATGCGCGGTGTATAGTCACTCGCAGGACGGTCTATTGATACCTGCGCCCGGTAGATTCGAGCGTGCAAGTCATTTGTCGGACAGTCCTTGCATGCAGACATGATTACAGGAGCATACTTATCCCCGCTAAGAGTATTGGCATAGAGTTCAACTTTTAAATCCTCCGGGCGAATGTCGCCGGAGAAGACCTGGACCCAGAAGAAATGCAGGGCATCGCGTGTTTCGACGCCCATCTCACCGAATCGAACGGAATTCCAGTGCTGAGCAATTTGCTGCTTCCACTGGAGAAGATCGGAACCAAGCGCACTGTCCTTCGCTGCGCGCTCGCGATACTTAGATGCAGCAGATATGTAGTGGCTCTCGGTATACTCACGAATCGCACGCTCGGCAGAAAACTCCGGAGTAAGAGTGGCCATGCTCTCGCGAATACACGCTAACCATTTGGATGGCATGCCGTCCTGCTCGCGCTCATAAAACTCCGGGACTATCCTCTGCTCCAGCGCGGAGTACAGCGCTTCGGCCTCAGTGGCGTCCCCGGCCGGATCTTCCCCATGCTCTTTGCCGTCACCAAGAGCCCAGCCAACTTTAGGGGTATACGCTTCTGCCCACCAGCCATCCAGCTCCGAAATATTCAACCCGCCGTTCACCAGAACCTTCATGCCACTGGTTCCGCAAGCCTCCCAGGGACGTCTCGGCGTGTTGATCCATAGGTCAATACCCTGCACTAATTCCTGAGCTAACTGCATATCGTAATCGCTGAGGAAGACGACCCTGCCGCGAACCTCAGCACGCTTGAGGAAGTCATTCCATTGCTGAATGAGCGCCTGACCCGGTAGATCCTGAGGGTGCGCCTTACCTGCAAGAATCAACTGCAGCGGACGCTGCGGATTGATGATGAGGCGAACCAGCCGCTCCGGATCATGCAAGAGAAGATTGGGACGCTTATAGGTGGCAAAGCGGCGTGCAAATCCAGCCGTCAGAACATCCGCACTAAAGATATTGCTTGCTTCCAATGGATTACCGCCCTCAGACGCAAGTTGACGTGCGTATCGCTGCCGTATTTTGTCGATCAGATTCTTTCGGCTCTGTTTTCGCATCTGCCACAACTGCTTGTCCGTTAGCTTGCGAATGTCTTCTGCGTACGGTGGATCACCAAGCCAACGTTTTTTACCACACGCAGCAGTCCAGAGATCATCTGCTTCTGCTGAATCCCAAGTGGGCACATGAATGCCGTTCGTGACGAAGCCGATTGGAATCTCTGCCTGTGGCCATCGTGGAAAGATGGGTTGTAATATCTGGCGGCTTACCTGCCCATGAAGCTTGCTGACGCCGTTTACCTGTCCGCTCCCACGTACCGCAAGATAAGCCATATTAAGTGGTTCCTGAGCATCTCCTGAGTGCTCCCGTCCCATCGCCAGCAGATGGTCTATGGGAATAGCAAGTTCATCCTGCGCGTAATGACCGAGATATTTGCGAATGAGTTGCTGATCAAAACGGTCAAACCCGGCTGTGACCGCAGTGTGTGTCGTAAAGACGTTTCCAGCGCGAGTTACTTCAAGAGCAAGGTCGAAGGGTTTTGCATGATCTTCCATGTAGCAGCGCGCTCGTTCCAGCACAGCAAACGCCGCATGGCCTTCGTTGAGATGGCAAACTTCGGGCTGCAGGCCTAATGCTCGCAGCAAGCGCCAGCCGCCGATGCCAAGAACGATCTCCTGCTTCAGTCGCATCTCGGCGTTGCCGCCGTAGAGTTCGCTGGTAATGCCACGGTGAGCTGCAGTGTTCGCAAAATCGTTGGTATCGAGCAGATAGAGCTTCGATCTGCCGACCGATACTTCCCAGCAGCGAAGCCAGATCTTCGATTCCGGCAACTGAATCTGCAGCCGCAGCCATTCACCGTCCGGCTTCCGCAGTGGACGGATAGGAAGTTGGCCGGGATCGTTGACGGGATACAGTACCTGCTGCCGCCCTTCTGAATCAAAGTTCTGCCGGAAGTAACCCTGACCATAGAGCAGGCCCACACCAACAACCGGAACACCCAAATCGCTAGCTGCTTTCATCTGGTCGCCCGCGACATTGCCCAGCCCGCCCGAATAGATAGGCAAAGCCTCGCTCAGCATAAACTCCATGCTGAAGTAGGCGATGAGCGAGAGTGCAGTCCCCGGATGTTTCTTCTGGAACCATGCATCGGACTGATAGGATTCCCTATTCTGACGAAGCAGATCTTCAACACGCTGATGGAACTCAGGTTCTGCCAAAGCAGTTCTTATTTTGTCTGCCGAAACTGTCCGCAGGATGACCAGGGGATTTTGCGTAGACTCCCACAGTGAGCTATCCAGACGTTTCCACAGTTCGTCCGCAGCATGATTCCACGACCAATGCAGATTGAGCGCCAACTCAATCAGTGCATCGATTCCATCAACTCTGGCCCAGACGTTGGCGGCTTTTGGATCGCTCATTATATTCTCCAGAACACGCTGATATCTAAGATGCGGTAGAAGCCACAGTCGTAAATATGTTGCTTACAATGCTCTGCGCCTCTGCCTGAATCTGCTTTAGATGCATTTCGTCTCTGAAACTTTCGGCATAGATCTTGTAAATAGCCTCCGTGCCAGAGGGGCGTGCAGCAAACCAGCCATTCTCTGCAACAACCTTAACGCCTCCAATAGCATTTCCGTCTCCCGGCGCGCTGGTCAGAACTGCCAGAACCTTCTCTCCGGCCAGAACGGAGACATTGATACTCTCCTTCGCAATCCTGGCAAGCACCGTCTTCTGTGCTTCGGTTGCAGGCGCATCTGTCCGGCTATAGAGCGGGTCACCCAGTTTTTTCGTGAGTTCGGAGTAGTTCTGGCCGGGACCCTTCTTTGTTTTCGCCGTCATCTCAGCCGCCAGCAGCGCAGCAATAATTCCGTCCTTGTCCGTGGTCCATACGCTGCCATCACGCCGCAGAAATGAGGAACCCGCGCTCTCTTCTCCGGCGAATCCTAATCTACCGTGAAGCAAGCCATCGACAAAATACTTAAACCCTACCGGAACTTCATACAGTCTTCTACTGAGCTTCGCGGTTAACCGATCGATCATGCTGCTGCTAACCACAGTCTTTCCAACCGCTGCGTCTTTATCCCATAAAGGGCGATTGGCAAACAGATAGCTGATGCAAGCCACCAGATAATGATTCGGCTGTAGCAAACCATTGATCTTTGTCACAATCCCATGACGGTCATGGTCTGTGTCGCAGGCAAAAGCAATATCAAAATCATCTTTCATCGCGATAAGCGGCTGCATGGCATATGGCGATGATGGGTCCATGCGGATTCTCCCATCCCAGTCGAGCGTCATAAACCGAAAGGTCGGATCGACAACATCATTCACTACCTTGAGATTCAGCCCATAGAGTTTGGCTATAGGCTCCCAGTAATGCACACCGGCTCCGCCCAACGGATTCACGCCAATCGTGATCCCGGAGTTCCTTATGGTGTCCATATCGATGATGTTATGTAGATCTTCCACATAGGCTGTCAGGTAATCGTGTTTGTGCGTGGTGGAGTATTTCAGAGCCTTCTCGAAGGGCATGCGCTTGACGCCATTGAGACGAGCTGCAAGAAAATCGTTGGCCTTCCCTTCGATCCAGGAGGTGATCGCTTCTTCTGCCGGTCCGCCATGCGGTGGGTTGTATTTGAATCCACCCGATTCAGGTGGATTGTGCGACGGCGTAATCACAATGCCGTCGCTCAAGCCGGCCCTGCGGCCATGGTTATAGGTAAGGATGGTGTGCGAAATGACGGGCGTGGGTGTGTATTCGTCTTTCTCCGCCAGCATGACATCGGCACCGTTAGCAGCCAAAACCTCCAGCGCACTCTCCATGGCGGGACACGAAAGAGCATGCGTATCGATACCCAGGAAGAGCGGCCCATCGATCTTGTGGTGCTGCCGATACAGGCAGATAGCCTGCGTGATGGCCAAGATGTGCCATTCGTTGAAGGAGTGTTGGAAGGATGAACCTCTGTGGCCCGATGTGCCAAAAACCACGCGTTGCTCCGGCACATGAGCGTCGGGCCGATTCTCATAGTAGGCAGTAATCAGCTTTGGCACATCAACGAGATCTGACTCATTGGCCAACTGCCCCGCTCTGGGATCAATCTTCATAGAACGACTCGCTTCATGGACCGATGACCTGGCTGGTCCGGCCCTTTGGATAAGACATCTTTAGATCCATCAGCACCTCCATTACAAACCTGGGGACAATCAAAAACGCTCTAAATCAGTATCAACTCGGATCTATCCGAAATCTGAGCAGTTGTGCTCAATTCAGGCTAGAGGAAGTGCCGCAAAAAATTGTTCAAGAAAGCTCACGAGGCACCAACTGGAAGCATGAATATAATTACCGCGAGCTTTAGTTACCGCTGCATTAGTCTGACCGTCGGGCACTGGTCAAGGCCTCGTAACCCGATATGACATCAAAGAGTTCTTCGTCAATTGATTCCTGACGAATGCGATGCAATTTCAGGGTCAAGTGTTCCATGATCCCGTCAATATTCTTCTCCGCTCTCTGCATCGCAGCCAGACGACTGGCATTTTCGCTGGCAAGCGACTCTGCGCACGCCTGAAACAGCAAGACAAACAGGTATTCGCGTATGAATGCGCGTAATGGCGACTCGGTTCCCTGGATGACTTCAGGAGGGAGTTTTGTTGGCCACGGAGCAGCGACAAGCTGCTTCTGCCATGCGAGATCCAACGGCAGCAAGCGCTTAGCGATGGGTTCGTAGAGTGATCCTGATGTGGGGTGGTTGTGGAATAAATATACCTCCGCGACATCTCCGCGCTCCCGCGTTGCCTCGACATCGATCAAAATCTGTCCGACGAGGCCAGTAATGGCATTGACCGAGTCTGGCACAGGCAATATCCCGGCAGTCGGCAGGCCGGTATCTGCCAGAAGGGTGTGGATGCGCGCCCCAAGAGGCCATATCTTTGTGATAGTGCCGGGCTTAGCTTTGAGTGTTTTGACGGCATATTCCACAACCACCTCATTGAACCTTCCAACGAGACCCTGGTCCGAACCAAAGACAATTGCGCCGATGCCGTGCTTCTGTTGTGACCCTATTGCTGCCGTGTCGTAGTCGGTTCCGGCTTGACGAAGGCATGCTGTCAAGGCAAGTTCCACAGTGGCTGCATATTCATCGAGTGAGTGAACTGCTTTTTGATACTGTCCAATGCTGGCTGCGGCAAGCGCCTTCATTGAACGAACGACAGCTTCCAGATCGGTTGCTTCGGAGATCTTCCGTGTCAGGCTTTCGATGGTTCCACTCATGGCGTCGGCTTCGTCGCAGGTTTGGCCGCAGCAACCGGCTGGAGCGAAGCCAAAGCTCGCTTAGCGATTTCGAGGATGGCCTTTCGATCGTCATCGTTGAACTTATCAGACGAGGTTAGCCGCCCCACAACATCCGCCGGAATTTCAGTCACTGCCTTCTGAAGCGCCTGCTCGGCGTCGTTCACTTTATCGATCGGGAGGGGATCGAGGAGTCCTGCGGTCAATGCCAAAAGTACAATGATCTGTTCGATCATTGAAACGGGGTGAGACTCGGATTGCTTGAGACACGCGCGAATGCGCTGTCCGTGGTCAATCGTTTTTTGCGTTGAGGCGTCGAGGTGAGTTCCAAATTTTGCGAAAACCTCCAACTCCTCGAACTGCGCGTATGCAAGTTTGAGGCTACCGGCGACTGCGCGATATGCAACCCTCTGAGCTTCTCCGCCGACGCGCGATACGGACTTGCCAACGTCGACTGCCGGTAGGATTCCAAGTTGAAACAAGGTGGGGGAAAGGTAAACCTGCCCATCGGTGATGGAGATGAGATTCGTGGGGATGTAAGCGGATATGTCCTGCGCTTCGGTTTCGATGATGGGCAGCGCCGTGAGAGATCCACCTCCGCGTTCCCTGCTGAGGTGGGTCGAGCGTTCCAGCATTCGCGAATGAATATAAAAGATGTCACCAGGAAAGGCTTCACGGCCCGGTGGGCGTCGAAGAAGTAGCGAGAGTTCTCGATACGCACGGGCATGATGCGTGAGATCGTCGTAGACAATCAGGACATCGCGTCCTTTTTCCATGAAGCATTCTGCAATGCTGGTTGCCGCATAAGGCGTGATGTAAACGAGACCGGGCGCATTATTGCCTTCAACGACAACAACAACGGTGTATTCCATCGCGCCCTGCTTGTCGAGATTAGCCACTACTTTAGCCACATCGGCCGCACGTTGGCCAATCGCACAGTAGACGCACACCACATTCTGTCCACGTTGATTGAGGATAGTGTCGATAGCGATTGCAGTCTTGCCAGTCTGGCGATCTCCGAGAATCAATTCGCGCTGACCCCGACCGATGGGGACGAGAGCGTCGACCACTTTCAGGCCGGTCTGCAAGGGAACGCTTACCGCAGCGCGATCCATTATGGGTGCAGCGGAACGTTCAATAGGGAGACGTTTCTCCACAGCTATCGATCCCTTCCCATCCAGAGGATTGCCGAGTGGGCCAATCACGCGTCCGAGCAGACCGTCCCCGACAGGCACGTCAATCACGCGTCCAGTCCGCTGCACCTCGTCGCCAGTGTGCAGGTTCTGGTAGTCTCCGAGCAGGATAACGCCGACCTCATCTTCATCCAGGTTGAAGGCAATCCCCAGTAGACCGCCAGGGAACGTGACGATCTCTTCGTACCCAACGCTGGGAAGGCCTGAAAATGTCGCGATCCCGGTGGAGACTTTTGTGACTATGCCAACTTCATAGGGAGTCAGCTTTGCCGTGAAGTCCTCGCGTCCCTTGTGCAGCAGAGCGAAGGCGCGATTCATTGCGGGTTGCAATATTCCGGGTGGCTCAGTCATTTGGCCCCAACGAGAGTTGCCGGCTCGGACGCTTTCGCAGCCCCCGGCGGTGTTGTGGTATTGATGGTCGCAGGGGATTCTGCGTCTACGAGGTTATTTACTTTCTTGTTCAACTCGGTGAGATAGCTTGAGATGCTCCACGCGACCTTCTGGCCGTTGGCGGCTAATTCAATGCCACAAATGACATCCTGCGAGTCTTCGAATTTGATCCGAACCACTGCGGAGAATGTCTCGTTAAGAGCGTTCTGAATTGCAGCCCGCTGGTCGGCGGGTAGAACAAACGCACTGCGAACCAGCGCAGGTTGTGATGAGTTTTTGAGAGCGTCACCTAGTAATTCTTTTGCTTTCGCATCCAATTCTCGCAGACGGCGTGTGAACACCTCCCCAACCCGCTCTTCAAGGCTGACGGTGGCGAGATCCGCGAGGGTCTTTCGCGCGATTGCAAAAACCTCTTTTTCAGCCAGAAGGGTGATTTCACTACCCAGCCGACTTTGATCTCCGCGCAGCGCATCCGCATGGTTAGACCGTAAGGTTTCTACATCCTTTTTTGCCTGATCGATGAGACGTTCGCGCTCGACTTTCGCTTCGTCCGTGGCTTTGCCGAGCATGGCGCTCCGCTGTTGATCAAATACTTTATTCTTATCTTCAAAATCGGCACGCTCCTTTTCAGCATCAGCCTTCCTGGCATCTGCGTCCGCAAGTTCAGCAGCGATTCGCTTCTCTCGTGCGTCGATGGCATTGAGGATGGGCTTGTAAAGAAAATGCTTCAACAACCACACCAGAATGAGGAAGTTGACAACCTGGGCCGCGACGGTGAACCAGTCGATGAGCATCGCTCACTTCCCTCCGGCTTGCGACAAAAAGTGGTTCCAGAAGGGATTGGCGAAGATGAGAATCATGGAGACGACAAAGGTGTAGATCGCCGTGGACTCGATCATTGCGAGGCCAACAAACAGAGTGCGAGTGATGGTGGGCGCTGCGTCAGGCTGTTGCGCCAGGGAGGTCATGGCTGATGCCACGGAGCGGCCTTCGCCAAGAGCTGGTCCCATGCAGCCGAAGCCTGTAGTGATGCCTGCGGTGGCGATGGATACTACTGCAACGAGAGTGGAGCTATCCATGGAAGTTCCTTCCTGATGTTGGACCGATCAAGCATGACTCGGCTCCGGTTGGGCCTTAACAGCAGGCTTGGGTTTGGCTGCACGTGTGGCGGCGGCTATGTAGACAGCAGCGAGAATACTGAAGATATAGGCCTGTACCGAACCGGTGAGCAGACCGAGCAGCGTCATGACGATGGGGAAGATGAAGGGCGTGATCGTGAGAAGAATTCCGACGATCATGACGCCGCTCATCATGTTACCGAAGAGACGAATGGCCAAGGCCAGTGTCCGCGAGAGCTCACTGATGATATTGAACGGCAGCATGATAACGGTCGGCTTGATGTATGTCTTGAGATAACCCGCGACTCCCTGCTCCCGGATTCCGAACAGAGGAACCGCAATGAACACGCACATCGCGAGAGCCGCCGTGGTCGAGAGTGAGCCTGTTGGGGGTTTGAATCCAGGGAAAATAATGCTGACGCTGCATGTCCCAATAAAAAGGAAGAGCGTACCTAGAAAAGCGAGATACTTGCGTGGATCGCTGAGGCCGACCTCTTTGATCTGGTCCTCGATACCGGTCACAATGATCTCAACCGCGCATTGCCAGCGTGAAATAATCCGACCAGTTGCAAACTTTCGGGTAATCAGGAATGATCCCAATGTCATCGCGATCATCATGGCCCAGGTCGTCACGATGGTTTCGTTGAGTTTGACAAATCCATGCTGCCAGAGGATTTGCTGATCGGACGTGATGTGCACACTGGGGAGGATCATTGTCCATCCCCCTGGTGGATGCGGATGCATTTGGCGGACGGGAGACGTATGAGCCACGTTACGGCAATGCGCGCAAGTAAGAAGCCAGACAGGCAGGCAACCAGCTTCCGCCAGTCGCCATGGGACATGAGGTAGAAGCCGGTGACAGCGATGGCCATTCGAAACAGAAGGCTGGCGGAGAACAACAGCCCGGACCATTGCGATGAGGAGCCCGATCGAATCGTCCACCAAAGTCCGCCAAAGAAGAATGCACCAAGCAGAATACCGGTGAAGAGGTCGCCAGCCAAAATCAGAGCCTCATTCATGCTTATCCTCCTGCCAGTCTTGCATCGCTTTGTTTTCCTGATCCACCCAATGCCAGGCATTTGCACAACCAAGGCAGAGCCCAATGACCAGCAACATGAGCGTCCATGAATGGGCTCCAGGATGACGGTGATCCCACCATAAGCCGAGCAGTGCGCCAATGACGGTTGGCACGGCTACTGACCACCCGATCAGGCCTGACATGCCGAGTCCGAACCAGACAGTTTGTGGACCATCCTTCTGCACACGGAGTTTGCGGGCAGCCTTTGCCGTAACTTGCCGGACAAAGTTTCCGTCGGTCGTAGAAGATTGCTTCGCTCTATCATCAATCATTTTCGAACTCCGCCAGACGTCCCATCAAACCACTTTCCATCTTCGCGACCGCAGTGCGAACACTGCGCTCCTGTTCGTCCAGTTTCAGGAAGTCGCGCTCGACCGCATCTTTGATCTTCCCCAGATCTGATCCGCCAAAAGCGCGACGCACCGACACGGTCACCTGAGCACCCGCCTTCACCAGCACACCTTGATCGATCCCGACATAGGCCGTCCTACCATCTTTTGCTTCGTAAGTGAGAATCCCAGGCACAAGGGCTGCAACACAATCAAGCCGGTGTGGCAGCAACCCGTAGGATCCATCAGTCGTGTCTGCGACGACGCGTAATACATCGTCTATCTCGGCGAAGACCCCAAAGGGGAGCAGGATTCTAAGATTCATGATTACCCGGAGTCGAAACCTTTAGTTGTGGTTCGCTTTTCTCGTCTCCCCCCTTATTCCCGTCCGGTGTCTTTGACTCTGCCGGCGCAGCCTCGGGTTGCTTTCCTTCAGGCTTCTTCGCCTCTGGCTGACTTGCATTCGGCTTCTTAGCCTCCCCAATCGCGCCAATCATATAAAGCGCGCTCTCTGGGTAGTCCTTGAACTCGTCGCGGAGAATACGTTCGCAGCCATCCAGCGAGTCTTTAAGGCTCACGAGCTTGCCCTTTATTCCGCTGAATTGTTCCGTAGTGAAGAACGGTTGCGTCAGGAAGCGCTCCAGCCGCCTCGCCCGTGCAACGGCATTCCGATCTTCCAGAGAAAGCTGTTCCATGCCAAGCATGGCCACAATGTCCTTAAGGGATTCATACTGAGCCAGAGTGCGGCGAATCTCTTGCGCGAGGTTGTAATGCCGGTCACCCACGATGCCAGGGGTGGCCATTTTCGAACTGGACTGAAGCAGATCGATCGCAGGATAAAGGCCTTCGCTCGCCCGTTTGCGCGACAGGACAATGGATGCGGAAAGGTGAGAGAAGACATGTACAGCAGCAGGATCGGTCAGATCGTCGGCTGGCACATAGACAGCCTGGATCGAAGTGATGGCTCCGGCATGCGTATTGGCGATGCGCTCCTCAAGGCCCGATAGATCGGTGCCCATGGTTGACTGGTAGCCAAGTCTTGAAGGCATTTCGCCGAGAAGACCGGAGACTTCCATCCCGGCTTGAATGAAGCGGAAGATGTTATCGATCAGCAGTAGAACGTCGCGATGCTCATCGTCCCGAAAATACTCGGCCATCGTCAGGGCCGCAGCGCCAACACGCAACCGGATGCCCGGCGGCTCGTTCATCTGGCCGTAGACCATCACCATGTCTTTGAGAACCCCGGCGACTTTCATGCCGCGGTAAAGTTCTTCACCCTCGCGGCATCGCTCGCCGATTCCGCAAAAGATACTCATGCCTTGCTGATGGCCGATCATGTTGTGGATCATCTCGGTGAGAAGCACCGTCTTCCCAACACCCGCGCCACCGAATAATCCAGCCTTGCCTCCACGTTCGAGTGGAACAAGCACATCGATCGCCTTGATGCCCGTTTCAAATATCTCGGACTTTGTGGAACGTTCCGCCAGCTGTGGAGGGGCCCTATGGATGGTCCGCCATTGAACATTCTGCGGCACCGGTTTTCGGTCGATGGCAGACCCAAACACATTGAACATCCGCGACATGATCTGCTGGCCTACGGGTACTTCGAGCGGCTTGCCTGAATCTTCAACCTGCATTCCTCTGGCAAGGCCTTCCGTCGGCGTCAGCGCAATGCCTCGAACCCGAGCAGCGTCGAGTTGGGCCATGACTTCGACAATGATCTTGCCTTCAGCTCCAGCGTGTAAAACGGAGAAGATTGGAGGCAGGCGGCGATCAAATCTCACATCGACAACGCCACCGCGCACCGAGACGACCGTTCCGAGATTCGAAGAGTCCGTTTCATTCTGGAGTCCGACTGCCACTGTAGCCTCAATTCAGGTCTGTCAAATCTAGTGAGGGAGCCTTTGCCCGGCAGGAAAGGTTCTACGTGGAAAGCCGTTTCTCCACCTTGACCTGAGTGAGCCTTTAGGAGGTGAATCCAGTTGCACCTGCAACTCCTGCATTGGAATGGACTTTAGATCACCCATGCCCTTTGGATTAGAGCGAACTTTATGTCGTCTTTCACCTGAGCCTTCGAGTCAGACCCGTGGTCATTTTTAACCCAAGGATTCGATACAGAATTGGAATCAACGCCGACTAATGATTTTCTGGAGTTGGGTCCATGAATTAACTGCCGGTTTTCACCTCAGCAAGTACTCTCTTGATATTCTGATGTAGGCAGTTGCACATACGTTGTCTGAGCTGCTTCATTCACTTGCAGGTTTGGCACCAGTAACTTCACAATCCTGCGGCCGCTTCAAAACTGATTAAACGCATGGTTCTCATAGCTCGGCGGGGTTACCCCTACACTGCCAAATCCATCATATTGTGCTATAAATATGGACTCACCAAGCCACGGACGATGTGCAGTTTTACTCAACGATGGTCGAATGGCCGCTCAGTTGGGGCGGTAGTGGCTAAATTCCAAGAGATGCCCACTCTCGCTTATCGGAAGCGGTCCACCGAATTCAGCTATTCCCTATCTGCCAATAGATGAGCAAAACGGAACGGATTATTTCTTTCGCAGATGCCATGCTGTCGTAGTGTGCAGTGCAGAATGTGTCAGTATGCTCCAAAATGGAGTACTGATTGCGATAGCTAGCC
>Ga0302266_10002494_pt1 | contig 15690 bp, 15 predicted proteins | sample III_Bog_E1_2_FD_194559 | JGI IMG/M metagenome (GOLD analysis project Ga0302266, IMG submission 194559) | Peat permafrost microbial communities from Stordalen Mire near Abisko, Sweden - III_Bog_E1_2 | ecosystem: Environmental > Terrestrial > Soil > Wetlands > Peat | place: Sweden: Abisko... | reverse complement strand
GCTCACCGCCAGCACGTCCGCGAACTCGATCACGCCGTTCTCGTGCGCCGTGCGCTCGATCTTGAACTTCTCACCCGGAGAGACCAGGTACTGTTTGCCGCCGGTACGAATCACTGCATACATAACTGAACCCTTGTGCGCGCGGCATTCCGGCGCCCGCACCCTTCGTGAATTTATTGCCTGTGGATTCAACCAGAGGAGCAAGTCCTTCCGACTGTCCCAAAAACCGTGTCCAGCCAGTCCCGAAATCGCCGCGGTTCTTGAGAAATGCGAAACCTCCGCAATTCCCGAAGCAACCGTCCGCCGCGTCCGAGACCTTCCGGCCCTGCATCCGGAGCACCGGATGCATTCGCCAAACCTGCCAAACTTAACAAGTGTATCCCGCTCCGCCACATGGGTCAATCTCACCGTCACGCGTGCCAGCCGCGCAGTTTGCATCCGCCCCGAAACACTTACCCTTTCAAGTCGTCATTCTGGCGCAGCCAGAATCTCCGTATTGGCTTTTGCTCTTGCCGTTGTCTGTTCCTGCTGTCACCCCACCCCTCCATTCGCTACACTGGAAGTCCATGCCCACTCCGTCCAATCCCCTGAAGGCTGTCCGCGGCACGCGTGACCTTCTCCCGCCCGAGACCGCCCTCTGGAACCGCGTCGAATCCATCGCCCGCTCGGTCTTCTCCCGCTACGGCTTCGGCGAGATTCGCACCCCCATCTTCGAGGACACGCAACTCTTCGCCCGCGGCGTCGGCGAAGAAACCGACATCGTCTCCAAGGAGATGTACACGTGGAGCGATGGAGAACGCTTTGACGAAGCAGCTTTGATCGATGCGTGGACTGTGCAAGGCGAGGCGGAGAAACGATTCACCCAGGTGGGTGGTCCGTTTACCGAGCCATTTCGGCGGATGGGAGTTCAAAAACTTGTCACATTGAGAGACCCGGCGAAACTCGACTGTCCAGTATTTGTTTGTTTCAGGCAATCCGTAACGAGGGAAGTTGTCGACCTTCTCCGTAAAGCTTCTGACTTCTTCAGAACTGACGCCGCACTTGGTCAATTTTCTGACATTATCTACCTGCGAAAGTTCGCGATTCATCTTCGGGTAGTGGTTCCATCGGGTGCAAAGCGTCCTGCCTGGATTGAAACAGATGGAATTGAGATCGAAGAAGTTTCTGGAGAATTCTTTAGATCTTCCCAGTCCCTCACCCTCCGCCCCGAGAACACCGCCGGCGTCGTCCGCGCCTACATCGAGCACAAACTCGGCGACAGCGGCCAGCTCCAGAAGCTCTTCTACATCGGGCCACAATTCCGCCGCGAGCGGCCGCAAAGGGGCCGCTACCGCCAGTTCTGGCAGATCGGCGTCGAGGTCCTCGGCCCTGTCACCTCCGGCTCCGAAAGCCCTCTGCGCGACGCCGAAGTCCTCGAAATGCTCGCCACCCTGCTCGATGAACTTGGCGTAAAGAATTGGCAGTTGGCCCTCAACTCCGTCGGCTCGGCCACCGACCGCCCCCGCTACGTCGCCGCATTGAAAGCCGCCCTCGCGCCCATCAAGCACCAACTCTGCGAGGACAACCAGCGCCGCGCCGAGACCAATCCCCTGCGCGTCCTCGACTCGAAGGACCCCAACGACCAGGCCCTCATCGAAACCCTCCCGCGCATCGCCGACTTCCTCGACGACTCCAGCCGCGACCACTTCGCCCAGGTCCGCGCCGCACTCGACGCCTGCGGCGTGCCATACACCGTCAACCCGCGCCTCGTCCGCGGCCTCGACTACTACACCCGCACCACATTCGAGTTCACCGTGCCCTCGTCCGGCGATCCAGCCAGCGGCCTCGGCACGCAGAACGCCCTCCTCGGCGGCGGCCGCTACGACGGCCTCTCCGAGATGCTCGGCGGCCCGCGCGCTCCCGGCATCGGCTTCGCCATCGGCGAAGACCGCCTCATCCTCACCCTCCAGGCCCAGGCGGGTGCCCCAGGTCTCGCTTCTGAGACCTGGGAAACAAAGCTCGACGCCTACATCGCGCCGATGGGTACCGAACGCAACGCCGCCGCCCTCGCCCTGGCCCGCGAACTCCGCCGTGCTGGTTTATCGGTGGAAGTCGGCGACGGAACCTTCCGCCTCAAGAAATCCTTCGAGGCCGCCGACCGCGTCGCCCGCCACATCGTCATCCTCGGCGAAGACGAACTCGCATCCGGTATCCTTACACTCAAGACATTCGCAACCGGACTGCAGACCAAGATCGCTCGAAATGAGCTCGCGCAATCGCTGCGCGCATAAGAATTGAAGCAACTGAAGGAAGAGATGAATCTGGACTTTTTAGGTACCTTGCAACGCACCGGGATGTGTGGAGAGCTTCGCGCCGAGAACGCGGGGCAGGATGTCGTTCTCATGGGCTGGGTCAACCGCCGCCGCGACCACGGCGGACTCATCTTTCTCGATCTGCGCGACCGCTCCGGCATCACGCAGGTCGTGGTCGACGAGAAGGTCGCAGCCGCCCACGCCAAAGCCGATGCCGCGCGTCCGGAGTACGTCGTCGCCGTCAAGGGCCGCGTCCGCCGCCGTGGCGAGGGCCTCGACAACCCCAACATGCCCACCGGCGAGATTGAGGTCGTCGCCACCGAACTCCTTCTGCTCAACGAGGCCAAGACCCCGCCCTTCTCGCCCGCCGAAGACGCCATCGCCAACGAAGAGGTGCGCCTGAAGTATCGCTACCTCGACCTGCGCCGGACAGAAATGCAGGCGAACTTCGCCCTGCGCAGCCGCGTCGCCATGGCCATCCGCAACTACCTCGTCGGCGAGGGCTTCCTCGAGATCGAGACGCCCTTCATGACCCGCTCCACCCCCGAGGGCGCGCGAGATTACCTCGTCCCCAGCCGCGTCCATCCGGGCACCTTCTACGCTCTGCCGCAGTCGCCGCAGATCTTCAAGCAGATCCTCATGGTCTCCGGCTTCGACCGCTACTTCCAGATCGCCCGCTGCTTCCGCGACGAAGACCTGCGCGCCGACCGTCAGCCCGAGTTCACCCAGATCGACCTCGAGATGTCCTTCCCGCAGATGGACACCATCTTCCGTGTCGCCGAGGGCTTCCTCACCGCGGCCTTTGCCGCCGCCGGAGTCACGCTTGCCCCGCCCTTCGTCCGCATGACCTACGACGAGGCCATCCACAACTACGGCATCGACAAGCCAGACATGCGCCTGCCCGCCATGGTCTCGCTCAGCGAACTGCTCCCGCCCGAGCTGCGCACCACGCTCAAGATCGAGCAGGAGCTGCCCGTCCTCGGCTTCGTCATCCCCGGCGTCGGCGAGCTCAGCGGCACCGAGCGCAAGAAGCTGTTGAGCGAAGTGCGCGGCGGCTTCGGCGATTGCGGCCTCGACCTCCTCGATGTCGTCCGCCTGCGCACCAACGCAGCCTTCGCCCCGCTGGCCGACGCCATCTCCGCCGCGCTTGCCGCCAGCCTCGGCGTCCCCGCGCTCAGCCCCGCCGACCTCATCACCGTCGTCACCCCCAAGCTCGGCACGCCCGCCATGTGGAACTACGATCCGCAGTGGATCTACAAGCGTGTCGGCGCGCTCCGTCTCGAACTCGGCGCAAAGTACGCCGACAAACACGGCCGCTTCGCCAGGACCGGAACCGCCGCCGACTACAAATTCTGTTGGGTCACCGACTTCCCCATGTACGAGTGGAACGAGGAGACCAAGACCTGGGACGCAGCGCACCATCCCTTCACCTCGCCGCACGAGGACGACATCCAGGCTGGCCGCCTCACCAACGATAAGGGGGCCGTCCGCGCCCTCGCCTACGACGTTGTCCTCAACGGCACCGAACTCGGATCGGGATCGATTCGTATCCATCGCAAGGACGTGCAGGCCGAAATCTTCCGGTCGCTCGGCATGACGGACGAAGAGGCCCACGAACGTTTCGGCTTCTTCCTCGACGCGTTGGAGTACGGCACGCCTCCGCATGGCGGCATCGCCCTCGGTCTCGACCGCATCGTCATGATCCTCGCCGGCGCCACCAGCCTGCGCGAGGTCATCGCCTTCCCCAAGACCGCCAAGGCCATCGACCTCATGGTCGACGCCCCCACCCCGGTCAGCGACCTCCAGCTCCGCGACCTCCACCTCCGCATCGCGAAGCGCAGCTGAATATTCAATCCAGATCGAACGACTCGACGACGAGTTTGTCAATCGGCGGCATTGCGTCTTCGTCGCTGAGCGGTTCCCAAGAGTTGAGTAGTTCGGTCATGGTCGGCTTCCTGGGTGGCTGAACGGTCGCAGCAACGCCTTCCCTGAGCGAGGGACGTTTCGGACGAGTTTGTTTCACGCTTGTCATCGGGTTCGCCTCCGTCCGCAGTATAGGTCAGGCCCACGGAGTATTCTATTGCGCATGAGGAGCACTTTGTTTGCCGCATGCATTCTCTTGGCCAGCGCCGTAACCGGCAACGCTCAGGATACTTGTTCGCAGCCACGTCAGAAAGAAAGCGCAGCCGCAGTTGCAAGTATTCGCATGAAACTGAGGTCGGTGAAGCTCGAGGAAATGGACACAAATGTTCCCGAGACTGCACAGCAACTAATTCCACAACTAAAGTCTGCCTTGGCGCAAACATCTCGAGCAGTGCTTGCATGTCACAATAGCGCGATCGATCCACACGCGCTAGAAAGTGAGATCGCGATTCTGCTGCACGCAAATCCGCCGCAGCCACCACCAAATTCTGTCGTTAAAAATGGCGATCCGCGTTATCCAGAGTGGCTCTCGGAGAAGTATGGCAGCAACCTGCTCGTGAGCGTCAGACGACCACAACCGCAGTTGTTAAGCGTGCAGTTCCAATTCCACATTGAATGTGGAGACGACACAGCCTTGGTGCTCTTTGAACAACAGGGCACGCAGTGGCACGAAAAACTCGTATGGCAGGCACCACCTTACAAGGAAATCAGCGGAGCCTTCGGCGACTTCTTCCTCACGTCCATTCTTTCCGGAGACGCCCCGGGAACTTGGAAGGTCGTTGCGGCGCATGGCACCCCATGGTGTACTTCGCGCTTCAGTGGATTCGATCTGGACGTCCTAGCCCCTTCCTCGGATGATCCGGACCATCCGCGAGTCGTCTGGCATACCCAGCGCGGATATTCACGGTTCGACTACGAGCCACGCCTCCGTGCTGCGGGCGATACGTTTGAGTTGCGGCTGCATGACGACGAGATGGTTTTTGATCTAGACGACGCTTTTGAGCGCCTCGTCGTCTACCGCTATCGTGTCTCGGGCGACAAAGTCACCCGCATTGAACCGGTCGCAGCACACGCCCGCGGCTTCGTCGAGGAGTGGCTCAACATGCCGTGGGAAGAAGCCGCCGCCCAATCTGACCCCGCGCAAGCAGGCAAGCTCCAAGCTGTCCACAAACAATACGAGGTCAGCTTCAAAAACACGGACGACTACACAAATTGGCGTTCAGGATCGGTGCAGGCCTGCAACACCTACGACCGTTTTCAGGTCATCATGACTACTGAGCGAGACCGAATTGTACCGGGCAAGCCCGGTGGCGAGTCCACCCCCGGCCCCACTTACTACTTCCAGTTGCAGCAGGACAACGGCTACCGTCTACTTGCCATCACTGCCACACCCGACCCCTCATGCACCGGCCCGGATCTGATGAAGAAGCAATAGCACCCCTAATTCATCCACCGCTTGTCGTTGGGGTCCTTCTTCTCGTCGGGATCGACGTATCGTCCTTCTTTGTCGAAGTTCACCTCGCGCCCCTGCTTGCCCATGTACACCTCGAACTTCCGCGCCGCCCGCCGCCGTTTCGCGCGATAGTACGCATTACGCAGCCCGAAGTACCACTCGCCGAACCCGAACGCAATCCCCCGCCGCGGCGCATGGCGCACATACAGCCACCCAGCGAGCGCCCCCGAAAGCTGCAACAGCGCGCCAAATTCATTCGCGTCCTTCAGCAACACCGCGACCGCAATCAAGATATAGATCGTCACCAGGTACTTGGCGCGGATGCTGAACGGCAGCGGGAAGAGCAGAAACTCCGTGTCGCCCATGCGCATCGCCAGTCCCACCATCACTCCGAAGAGTCCCGCCCACGCGCCATTCGCCACACTCTCCGGGCTCAGCCGCAGCACGTGCGTGAACGAGATCGCCGACGCCACCGCCGCCCCGCCGATCGCCGACGTGAAGTATAGCTCCTTCAGCCAGCGCCCCCCGTACGCGCCCTCCAGCAGCGAGCCGCAGAACCACAGCGTCAGCATCGCAAACAGGATCTCCATCAGCCCGAGGTGGAGGAAGCAGTATGTCCCAAGCTGCCACACCTCGCCGCGTGCCACCGCCGACGGCTGAAGCTGCAGTATGTCCACCAGCGCTCCGGCCAGCCCGGGCGTAAGCCAGCTCAGCACCGCAACGCCGAAGTACACCGCCACGTTCGCCAGCACCAGACTGCGCACCACTCCCGCGAACGGCGGAAAGCTCATCGAAATTGTGCTGGAGCGCGCCATCGGTCTCGCCTCCTCTTCATTTCACCACATCCCCCGCAACTCGCCCGCGCGTTCATCCGCCCACGCATTATTTTGAAACCAATTGCCTGTGGGAATCGTCTGTGCTTGACGAACCGCCGGTCCGCTACTAAAACTATCGCAGGCGGGTGTGCCGTTGCGTTTCCCTGGGCGCGGTTCAGGGAGGGTGGCGCAAAGTGACCTGTGGGGACATCCCGCAGGCCGAATTCAACCTCTAAGCTGCGGAGGCTCCTATTATGGCTGTTGTCTGTCCCGAATGCGATACCCCCATCCCAATCGATCCCGACGAGGTGGAAGAGGGCGAAACCCTACAGTGCGATGAGTGCGGAATGGAACTGGAGGTCGTCTCCACCGATCCCCTCGAACTCGCCCCCGTCGACATCGTCGGCTACGACGACGAGGACGATACGCTTGCGGTGGAAGAGGACGACGAATAGCGTGCTCCCCACATCGGCTACGGCGAAGCCCTGCCCGCGTATCATAGCCTCTATGACCCCTCACTCCCATCCAGTCATCCGCCTTGCCCGCCTCCTCGCCATCTTCTGCTGCATGGCTGCGCTGGCCTCCTCGCTTGTCCCATCCTCACCCCGCCTCCTCGCCCAGTCGCAGACCCAGCACGTGGTGCAGGGCAAGGTGGTGGATAAGTCCGACGCCGGTCTCAAGGGCGCCACCATCTTTCTCAAGGACGGCCACTCGCTCGCCGTCCGCAGCTACATCGCCGCCGACGACGGCTCCTTCCGCTTCGGCCAGGTCGCCCCCAACACCGACTATCAGCTCTGGGCAGAGTTCGCCGGCAAAAAAAGCGCCGTCAAGAACATCAGCTCCTTCGACTCCCGCACCGAGTTCAACATCACCCTCAAAATCGACACCAAGTAGCCCCCGCCTCTTCTTGCTCGTCATTCTGGCGTAGCCAGAATCTCTGTATTGTCCTATGGAGAGTAGTATTTCCGGGATGGGTCTTCTCGATCAACGCCAGCAGCCTTTCATCTTCGAGATCCCTGCTCCCCGTTACATCAGGGCGATGGGCCTGATACCACTCGCCGTCGTCTTTGGCCCCATTGCATTCTTTTATTTGAAAGGTGGAACGCGCGGAACCGAAGCGATCTTCGAGCATTCGGTCAATCTTCCCGCCTTCTGGTTTACGACGGCAATGATGGCTGTGGCCCTCGCGTTTGCGTTGTGGATTCTATTCCCGCCGCGAAGCTCGCTCGCTCGATTTGAGTTCATGCATGATCGCGTTCGCTTCATTCCCAACAGCGCCGCGCGATTCTCTGGTGCGACCTCCGAGGAAACGCCCATCTCGCCACAATCGGTGGAAGTTCTCATATGCCACAGATATTTGCAGGAACAGGCGAATGGATGGCGCGTCGTCGTACGTGCAGCAAACGGTGCAGAAGGCGAACTTGGGCGAAGCGGGCTCCTCTATCTGAGCGCATCCAATGTAAATACGCTGGCTGAAGCGATAACATCTGCCACGGGCATTCCCGTGCGCGTGATTATCCGTCGAACGCCGCTCCACGGTGCCCTCGAAGAGACGCCATGGATGCCGCCCAATACAAAAACCAACACGCTGATGGGGTTCGGTCTCGCATCTGTGTGTCTTCCCTTCGGTGGCGGAATCACCATGGGATGGCTTTCGCCGCGTCCTGCGATCGTTGTCGTTGTTGGGCTGGCTCTCTGGCTTTGCATGATGCTCGCCCTTTTTGTGCTTGCGCGGGCCGATCCCTCCCGGAAGAAGTTCCCTACGCTGTACTCCCTCACAACTCTTGTCACTTTCAGCGCAACTTACGCTGTCTGCTATCTCATTGCAGCATCCATGTCTCATCCACATTGAGGGGCTGCCCCGCAACCTTGCAATCCAATATTTGATTTGCGTCTCCCTTCGCCGTACCATCGCCCATAGTGAGTTCCCCAAGCAAATCGAAGCTGCAAACCTCTGCCGAAGCCGACCGCATCGTCTCCGCCGGTTCCATCGACGACGACAGCGCATTCGAGCTGAAGCTCCGCCCCACTCGCCTCGCCGAGTTCATCGGCCAGGAGAAGGCGAAAGAGCAGCTAGCCATCGCTCTCCAGGCCGCCAAATCCCGCGGCGAAGCCCTCGACCACGTCCTCCTCTTCGGCCCTCCCGGCCTGGGCAAAACCACCCTCGCCACCATCATCGCCAACGAGCTTGAAGTCGGCTTCCAGCAGACCTCCGGCCCAGCCTTGCAGATCCAGGGAGACCTCACCGCCATCCTCACCAACCTGCGCGAGCGCCAGGTCCTCTTCCTCGACGAGGTCCACCGCCTGCAGCCCGTCCTCGAGGAAAAGCTCTACACCGCGCTCGAGGACTACAAGCTCGACATCATCATCGGCCAGGGCCCCGCCGCGCGCACCCACGTCATGGAGATTCGCCCCTTCACCTTCGTCGCCGCCACCACGCGCCCCGGCCTGTTGTCGTCTCCCCTACGAAGCCGCTTCGGAATCCTTCTCCGCCTGGAGTTCTACACCGACGACGAGCTGCGCATCATCGTCACCCGCTCGGCCGAGGTCATCGGAGTCCCCATCGACCAGGACGGCGCGGCTGAAATTGCGATGCGTTCGCGCGGCACTCCCCGCATCGCCAACCGCCTCCTCCGCCGCGTCCGCGACTACGCGGAAGTCCGCGCCTCAGGCCGCATCGACCGCCCCACCGCCCAGGCCGCGCTCAGCCTGCTCGAGGTCGACGCTCACGGCTTCGACGAACTCGACCGCCGCCTGCTGCGCACCATCATCGAGAAGTACGACGGCGGGCCTGTCGGCCTCAACACACTCGCCGCCGCCTTGGCCGAGGAGCAGGACGCGCTGGAGGAGGTCTACGAACCCTTCCTCATCCAGATCGGCTTCCTCGACCGCACCCCCCGCGGCCGCGTCGCCACCCGCCTCGCCTACGAGCACCTCGGCATCGAACTCCCCCGCAAGCACAGCCTGTTCTAGGCATACATAGAGGTCGTTATGTTCGAACGCTATTCCGAGAACTCAAGGCGAGCAATCTACTTCGCCAGAACGGAGGCTCTCGCGCGCGTGTCAGCGGCCATCGGCACGAAAGACCTACTTCTAGGATTGACCCATGAACTTTATGAAGAGGGATGCCCCTTCGCTGAGTTGCACACTCGTCGCGACGAATTACGCGCGCTAATGAATGTGCCTCCAATTGAGAAGATGCCGGAGGCGAAGGACATTCCACTCGACCGTGAAGCAAAGATTGCGCTTGCCTACGCCGCGCAGGAGGCGAATCGAGGCAGGAAATTTTCTGTGATGCCATACGATCTTCTCTGTGGAATTGTGCTCGGTGGGGATTCAACGGCAATTGCACTAAGCGAACATGGATGGGATCTTGAAACGATTCGCGCCAAGTCGATTGAGAGTAGACGCCTGTTTCCGCCCAAGCGCCCGTCTTTGAGAAGAATTTTAAAGCGTTACCGCTGGCCCATCATCAAGGTCGTCATCCCCTTCGCATTACTTGCAGCGTTGATCGAGTATCTCCGCTGGCAGCAAAGATGATTCTGTTTGCCGGTACACACGGATTGACGGGAAGAGCATTGACGAAGAGACCAACGCCGCTGGTGCTACAATTCGCGGCGAGGCCCGAAACCCATGAAAGCGTTCCGCGAAATCCTTGCCGCCGCCGGTCTGTTGTTCACCATCCTCATCGCAGCCCTGAACTACTCCGCCCTGCCCCAGCAAATCCCAACCCACTTCGGTGCCAACAATCTGGCCAATGGCTGGAGCGATAAATCGTTCCTCTGGATTCTGGTGGCTTTCGCCGCCTTCGACTACATTCTTCTCTCGCTGATTCGATTCATTCCGCAGAGCTCGATCAGCATGCCGGTTCGCCCAGAGCAGCGAGCGGCAGCCCTGCCCTTCGCCTTCGCTATGATCGATTGGATTAAGGCAGAGACCACATGCCTCTTCGCCTTCATCGTGCATGCCATGTTCGCCGCCGCGCGGGGCGGAAAAGCGCTGACCTCATTGTTCGCCCCAGTGATTTTAGGTTTTGTCTTTGTACTCTTTGCAACATCGCTGTATTACATCGCGCGCATGTCGCGCCTGAAGCCAGCAAAATCCGGCGCACAATGATGAAGAGCATCAGCCCCTTGTCCGCATGTACCATTTATGGTACATTTAACTCGTGGACTTGAAGCGACTCCCGGCGCGATTCTACCGAAACACGAATGGCCGCGAACCTGTCCGGGAATGGCTGAAGGAACTTCCGCCGGAAGACCGCCGGATCATCGGCGAAGACATCAAGGACGTGGAGTTTGCCTGGCCGTTGGGTCTGCCGTTAGTCCGTCCGCTTGGCCGCAGTCTATGGGAAGTTCGCAGCTCGCTGACGCAAGGAAGAATCGCCAGAATTATCTTCTGCGCGTCTGGCGGCCAGATGGTTCTATTGCACGGCTTCATCAAAAAAACGCAGGCCACGCCCACGCAGGAGATTGATCTGGCTTTGAAACGGATGAAGGGAGACGCCCAATGAAGAAGAAAAACATCGGCAGCAGCTTCGACGACTGGCTCCGCGAAGAAGGCATCTATGAAGAGACAACCGCCGTCGCGATCAAGCGTGTCCTCGCCCGCCAGATCAGCCAGCAGATGATCGACCAGAAGCTCTCCAAGACCAACATGGCCCGGCGCATGAACACAAGCCGCGCCGCCCTTGATCGTCTGCTCGACTCCGAAAACGACGCCGTAACCCTCAACACGCTCTTCAAAGCCGCCACCGCCGTCGGCCGTCAAATCCACTTCGAACTCATCTGAATTAAACAATGAACGCGGATAGGCGTCCTCCGCCCTATCCGCGTTCAGCCGTGAAAATCCGCGTTCGCCCTTACGCCGTCCCCACCGGCTTCGACCAGCTCGAAATCTGCTCCCACTGCCGCGGCAGTTGATACGTCTTCGCGTACTCCTTCACCGCCGGCCCAACGATCTCGATCTTGCTCAGATCGCTCTCTCCCCGGTCGCCCGCCTTCGCGCAGTAGTTCAGGTAGCCGATCTTGTTGTAGTCCACGCCCATCAGTTGCGCGCCCACGCAGTCGGCCGCCAGCCAGTCGCTGCTCGCGATGCACACCTTCTGGCTGATCGCGGTGCCGTTCACCGGCCCTGTGCCCTCCATGCCCTCGTAGCCGTCGATCACCGCCAGGTCCGGGTGCAGCTTGGCCGACAGCATGAACAGGTTGAAGTTGATCCCGTACACCCCGCCGCCATGCATCAGCGGCTTGTCAGACCGGGCCCGCGTCGCGCCCGGCATCGGCCGCAGCCCTGTACCCGGGTCCTTGATCCCCGCGCCCACCACCACGTTCTTCAGCGAGAGCGTAATCCCCACCAGGTCGTGTGTCTTCAGCTTCGCCGCAGAGATCACATAGTTGTTCGCCGGGTCCATCATCATCGTCGCCACGCGCGTCGCGTGCGGCTGCATGTCCTTCTGGTCGATGCAGTACACAATCTGGTACTTCTCAGCGTCCAGGTTCACCAGCTTCACGTTGTACTTCGCCGCCAGCTTGTCGTAACCGTAGTTGGCGAATCCCTCCATCGCCGTCCCGTTTGCCGGCGACTCCGCAATGACGATGTTGGTTTTGCCGATGGAGTGCAGGAACTCCAGAATCCCCTCCAGATTGTCCGCGCTCGACGCGCACAACGGCACATTGACAATCACGTTGTTCGGCTTCAGCACCACGCGCTTATTGCCAATCGCCGCTGCAATCTCCTTCTTGAACGGCGTCAGCGAATCGAACGCAATCTTCGCGCGGTCGTCCCCAGCCGCCAGCGACACCCGGCTTGGCCCACTGTTCGCCGCAGCCACGGGCGCGACTGGCGCCGCCATGGCCATCGGCATCTTCGACGCTGCAATCGCTGCCGCGCCACCAAACATCGTCGTCTTCAGAAAATTTCTGCGGGAGTTCTGGCAATTCATACGCATGCGCTGCACCTCGTGGACTTCAGCGAAAGTATACGTCGTCCCACGCCGCGCAGGACACATCCCACCCAGGATTATGTGACCCAAATCACATAACCTCCCGCGCAAGTGGCCCAAAATCACCCTTAAGACGCACGATAAAACGATACGAATAGCCACGAATCGGCGCGTGCAAAAAGGGGATAATCCGCGCCGGTCCGTGGCTCGTTTAATCTCTACGCGACCACAGTCGCCGGCAGGATATCCTCCACATCCACCCACTGCGTCGGGTACACCCCCGTGTAGCACGCCGTGCAGAAGCTCGCCGGCGACATCCCATTCGCCGGCTCATTCGTGGTGCAGGAGTACGTCAGCCCCACCAGCGACAGGTACGCCAGCGAGTCCGCCTCGATAAACTCCCGTATCTCCTCAACCGACTTGTTGGCCGCAATCAGCTCCCGCGTGCTCGGCGTATCCACCCCATAAAAACATGGGCTGATCGTCGGCGGGCACGAGATGCGCATGTGTACCTCCGCCGCTCCCGCCGCCCGGCACATGCGCACAATCTTGCGGCTCGTCGTCCCGCGAATGATCGAGTCGTCGATCAGAATAATTCGCTTCCCCTGTAGCAGGTTGCGCACCGGGTTCAGTTTCATGCGCACCCCAAAGTCGCGCGTCCTCTGCTCCGGCTGGATAAACGTCCGTCCCACATAGTGGTTTCGGATCAGCCCGAAGTTGAACGGAATCCCGCTCTCCGCCGCGTAGCCCAGCGCCGCCGTCACGCCCGAGTCCGGCACCGGGACCACCAGGTCCGCATCCACGCCGCTCTCCCGCGCCAGTTGCCGCCCCATCTCGTCGCGCGACTGCTGCACCCATCGCCCGAAGACGCGCGAATCCGGCCGCGCAAAGTAGACATGCTCAAAGATGCAGCTCGCATGAGGCACCGTCTCCGGCGAGAACCTTCGGCTGGTCACGCCGTCCTCGCTCACCATTACCAGTTCGCCCGGCCTCACGTCGCGCTCATACTTCGCATGCAGCAGGTCGAACGCGCACGTCTCCGAAGCAAACACAAACGTGTCCGGCTCGCCGTTCACCCCCGCAATCCGCCCCATCGAGAGCGGCCTGAACCCATGCGGGTCCCTCGCCGCAAAGATCCGGTTGCGCGTCATCATCACAATCGAGAACGCCCCATCCACCTGCGCCAGCGACTCCGCAATGCAGTCCACCAGCGTATTGCACCGCGAGTGCGCGATCAACTGAACGATGATCTCCGAGTCCGACGTCGTCTGGAAGACCGCGCCATCCCTCTCCAGCCGCGCCTTGGAGTTCCCCAGGTTCACCAGGTTCCCATTGTGCGCAATCGCGATCAGCCCCATCGTCGATTCCACCGAGATCGGCTGCGCATTCAGCAGCGCCGAATCCCCGGTCGTCGAGTAGCGCGTGTGCCCGATTGCAATGTGCCCGGGCAGTCGCGCCAGCACCTCGTCGGTGAAGATCTCGCTCACCAGCCCCATACCCTTGATGTCGTTCACATCATGCCCATCCGCGCTGGCAATCCCCGCCGACTCCTGCCCGCGATGCTGCAACGCATACAGCCCCCAGTACGTCATCCGCGCGGCATCCGGATGACCATACACCGCCATGATCCCGCACTCCTCGCGCAGCTTATCGAACGGCGTGCCGTCCTCTTCCTCAATGTCTATTTGTTTGTCATTCCGCAGCGCAATTTGTTTGTCATTCCGCAGCGCAATTTGTTTGTCATTCCGCAGCGTAGCGGAGGAATCTGCTTCTCTCATGCCGCAGCAATCCCCGCTTGTCATTCTGAGCGGAGCGAAGAATCCCCGCATTTGCTTTTCACCCTCGCCCGGACCCACCCCAACGTTCGTCATTCTGGACCGCTTCTGGTCCAGAATCTCCGTATTTGTCGTGGCCTTTGTCTCGCGGAGGGAGCGTGGGGCTTCAGCCCCACGAAGTGCGCCGATGGATTCAGTGGGCTTTAGCCCCGGGCCTTCCACCGTAGCTGCCATCTGCTCCCTCATGCGGTCACCACCTCCGCCGCAAGCTGCGACTCAAGGGTTGAGGAGTATGACTCTCTCAATGAAGCGACCGAAGCTTCGATCAGAAGGACCTCGTTTCGTGAAATTCGTAATTTATCTGGGCAGGTCTTGCCAATCTCTTCGGCGATGTAAGTGTGCTTACCCGCGATCAGATCGATCTCATCAACAGACTCCCGGCTGCAGGTTACGACGACGCAGACCGCCGACTCATAAAAAATTTCCGTTGCGACCGGCCGGTCCTTCAATAGTGTGTCGAGGTAAATATCAGCACCTATTCCATAGGCAATGGAAGCCTTCGCCAGAGCAACCGCGATGCCGCCGTCAGACTGGTCCTGCGCGGAGGAAATTAGGCGCTTGTCGGCAAGCTCCGCGAGAAAGCTATTGAGGTTCTTGGCCTGATCAAGGCGCAGGAAAGGTGGCCCCCCCCACAGTGAACCAAGGCTCTGTCTTGCAAATTCGCTCGAACCAAACTCACGTAGATCTTCGACGCTGAAATCGGGATCGTCCTCAATAGTTGGGGAATCGCGCACTAGCTCTTCGTCTGCGATTCCGGGGTATAGCCGGAGAATGACTTCATTGGCTTTGCGAAACCCACTCGGCACCGCCTTCGACACATCGTTCAGAATCCCCACCACCCCCACCACCGGAGTCGGATAGATCCCCTCGCCCCGCGTCTCGTTGTAGAACGAAACATTCCCGCCCGTAATCGGCGTACCCAGCGCCGTGCATGCCTCCGCGATCCCATCGATCGTCGCCGAAAACTGCGCCATGATCTCCGGCTTCTCCGGGTTGCCAAAGTTCAGGCAGTTTGTCGCCGCCACCGGAGTCGCGCCCGTACAAGCAACCTTGCGCGCCGCCTCCGCCACCGCATGCATCGCGCCCAGCTTGGGATCCAGCCAGCACCACCGCCCGTTGCCCGCCAGCGCCATCGCCAGCCCGCGTTCCGGCTTGCCGTCGCCTGTCCCCTTTATCCGCATCACGCCAGCCTCGCCGCCTGGCCCCTGCACGGTATTGCTCTGCACCATCGAGTCGTACTGCTCGAACACCCACCGCTTGTCGCAGATGTTTGCGGACGCGAGAAGTTTTTTCAAATCCGCCGCATAGTCTCTCGGCTTGCGAAGCTCCTCAACGACCCACGCCGGAGGGTCCTTCGGCGCCGGTGACATCCACGTCCCCACGGGCCGGTGGTACACCGGGGCCTCGTCGGTCAGCGCCTTATTGGGAA
>Ga0302266_10002486_pt1 | contig 15717 bp, 19 predicted proteins | sample III_Bog_E1_2_FD_194559 | JGI IMG/M metagenome (GOLD analysis project Ga0302266, IMG submission 194559) | Peat permafrost microbial communities from Stordalen Mire near Abisko, Sweden - III_Bog_E1_2 | ecosystem: Environmental > Terrestrial > Soil > Wetlands > Peat | place: Sweden: Abisko... | reverse complement strand
AGCCTTCGGCGGCTTGGCACCGATTACATTGACCTTTACCAGATTCATCGTCGCGACCAGTTGACTCCGTGGGAAGAGACGCTTGAGGCGCTTCACGATGTGGTGAAGATGGGTAAAGTGCGTTATCTCGGCGCTTCCTCCATGAAGGCGTGGGAGTTCAGCAAGGCGCTTCATCTGCAGAAGGCGAATGGTTGGACGCGCTTCGTGTCCATGCAAGATAACTACAATCTGCTCGCGCGCGAGGAAGAACGCGAGATGCTGCCGCTCTGTGCCGACGAAGGCGTGCAGACGATCATCTACAGTCCGCTCGCGCGTGGCCGCCTGACCCGGCCATGGGGCGAAACAACTTCCCGCTCAGAATCAGAACAGTCCTATGCCAATCACACCAATGATGAAAGCGATCAAAAGATCGTGGAGGCTGTTGGTGCGGTTGCGGTGGAGCGTAATATCAGCCAGGCTCAGATCGCTTTCGCATGGCTGCATCGCAATCCCGTCATCGCGGCGCCAATTGTGGGTGCGCTCAAGGCCAAGCACATCGATGACGCGATCGCGGCGCTTTCTATCACCTTGACGGACGAGGAAGTTGCCAGACTTGAAGCTCCTTACACGCCACGTCTCGACTATCAGGGTGTGTCTGATCCGCTCATGCTTGCGCATGCTGTAGAGGTAGCGACAGGGTTCAAAGCGACCGCCGCCTGACATTATCAAAGGGGTCCATGCATCGGATGCACCGAATCGTGGCCCCTCACAATGCTTCATTAAGACTTGTGCTTTGTCGGAGGGCACGCACCATGACACCGGAAGCCATTTACAGACTTGCGCCGCCATTGATTGCGCTGCAATTCTTCGCATTTGGGTGGAGCGTGAATCGAGAAATCAATCTCGCAGATGCTGACAGGCAGAGCGTGATATCTCTACCAGACCTAATCAACATCCTGAGCCTTTTCGCGACGGTTAGCTGTCTAATTGTATTGCCCATTTTAACTGAAACTGATTTCTGGCTCTCTCGGATGGTTTTGAGCTGTGCTTACATTTTGATCGCTTTCCATCCAGTTACGATTGCTGCGCACTACGGCCTTTGGAGAAGAAAAGGTAAGAGCCGGAAAGCCACTGATGGATCAAGTTCCCCCTATGCAAACAGAGAGGAGCTCAGTACGTCACTCCTCTCTGTTCTGATCGCAATCTTGGTCGCATCGTATCTCGGGAAGCATTGAACGCAACAACGCACGCAAAGCCTAGTCGGAGTTGTGCCTCGTCATTTTTGGATCTAAGAAGCCCTATAGCGCCACCCGGATTCTCCCATTTGCCTGTGCATGATTCTCGGTTTTTGACAGGGAAAATAGCTCATCCAAAATGATTTGTGCGAGAAAGGCAGGATAGGTATCCGAAAACGCCGAAGGCACCAGAATGGACTCTGGGTTTACGACATCCCAATACCACTTGGCGAATGAGCATGGGTAGTCGCCGAGCGCAATTGGTGTCAACTGAGAATTGTGCTCAGGCGGATCTGTGACCACTATCTGGCTTGAACGAAGTCGGTTCCGCGTTCCCGATCCGTCAATGCTGAACGCAGACGTTCAATGTCGCGCATCGGAGGGGCACCGAAGAATCGGCGGTATTCCCGGCTGAATTGAGAGGCACTTTCATAGCCAACGCGTCGGCTCACTGTACCAGCATCCAGAGACTCCGTAAGCAAGAGGCGACGAGCCTCCTGGAGCCGCAAGTGCTTCTGAAACTGAAGCGGGCTCATCGAAGTAACTGCGCGGAACCAACTGTGCATGGCGGAAGGACTCATTCGCATTTCGCGAGCAAGCTCTTCCATTCGGATTGGCCGGTCAACGTTGCGTCTGAGCCATGCAAGACCGGCGGCGACACGCTGAACATTGCCACTATCCGCAACCATGCGGCGCAGTAAACCGCCCTGTTCGCTGAGCAACAGTTTGTAGAAGATCTCGCGCCGCACAAGCGGTGCAAGAATCGATATCTGTGTGGGCTTCGTGAGCAGGCCGGTGAGTCGACTAACCGCATCCAGCAGATCGTCATCCATCGACCCGACCATCAGGCCAGGGCGCAAGGGCGGAGCGCTTTCGTGCGGGAGATTAGCCTCACGCATGAGCGATGCGATCTCCTCGAAATCAAGAACCAGGCTCAAGCCCAGAAACGGCTTTTTGCGGCTCGCTCCCTCGATCTGTCCCACCAGCGGAAGATCGAGCGAAACGAGCAGATATTTGCTGGGGTCATAGATGAAGCGCTGTTCGTTCAGCAGCGTGGACTTTGCGCCTTGCGCGACCACGCAGAATACTGCTTGATGCAACGATGTCCGTGGCACTTCGGTCGTGGAGTATCGGGTAAGAAAGAGACCGTCAATGTCTGTGCCGTGTGAGCCGTCACGCGGACACAGTTTTTTAATCATGACTGCCAGTTGCTCCATCCTTGGCATTTCGCTCCTCATCGGCACTCTCTCATTCGACGCTACAGAGCAACTCGCGATCCAGAAATTTGTAGGATCAGGCAATTCTTCCGTCGGATCGTTCAATTCGCTGAGGAATCCCGATCATCCAATACGCTAGGTGAGCATCACCAAGGAGAGTAAAGAATGGGAAAGCTGGACGGAAAGATTGCACTGATTACCGGCGGAAGCGAAGGAATGGGCTTCGACACGGCGAAGGAGTTCATCCGCGAGGGAGCTTTCGTCTTTATCACGGGGCGCAGGAAGCCTGTGCTCGACAAAGCGGTTGAGACTTTGGGTGCGAGCGCGGCAGGAATCCAAGCGGACTCCGGGAAACTTGATGACCTGGATCGAATGTACGCTGAGATCAAGGAGAAGAAAGGCAAACTCGACGTTGTCTTTGCCAATGCAGGCATCTATGAGCAGATGCCCTATGACAAGGTGACCGAGGATTTCTACGACAAATGCGTCGACATCAATACAAAAGGTGTGTTCTTCACGATCCAAAAGGCGATCCCACTGATGGACACGAATGGCTCCATCATCCTGAACGGCTCGTTTATCGGCAGCGCAGGCTATCCAGGAATGACCGTATATGGGGCGACAAAGGCCGCAGTGCGAAACTTCGCGCGCAGCTTCACTGCGGAATTGAGGGGAGTAGGTCCCCGCGTAAACGTCATCAGTCCGGGTCCGATCCATACAGCGGGAAATGCCGCAATGCTCGCTGAGAATCAGCAGGTTCTAGAGTATGTAACCAACATGGTGCCGCGCGGTCGCATCGGAGAGGGAAGTGACATCGGCAAGACTGCTGTATTTCTCGCATCAGATGATTCCTGCTTTGTGGCAGGAGTGGAACTATTCGTCGATGGTGGAGTGAACGCCGTCTAGAGCGAAACCAGAGTTTCTGTGGCCTGATTAGCTCTTGTTCAGGGTCGCCGCTCCCTGTTGGTCGCGTCGACTTGAGTGTCGTGCCTTCGGGATACATCGACTCTGGTTTCGCTATAGGCGAGAGAGGCGCAAGGAAGGGATATGCGATCTGCCCTTGCGCCATTTAATTCTGGATTTGTCCCCGCAAATGCAGTTCCGGCCGCGAACCGATAGCCGTCGGCAGTAGGTGGAAACCGGGACACTGGGCGACCCACCGTTACCATTTCTCTTGCATAGCCGTTCTCGAGTTTTCAGGGACAGCTTGCTCAAACGGTGCGCGGCTCAGCCGCAGAATAAAGCCGTCTGATCGTACGAAAATGACCCAGATCTCAACGGTTCAAATGTGGAGCAATCCAGGCATGGCTTCCAACCGGGTGCCTCTTCGCACTCTCTGAACACCGACCCGTCCAACGGATTAAGATGCAAACAGGAGCCGTCCATGCTCAACGAAACCGCAACCCTCAAGCTCATTCTCACAGGAGCCACCGGCTTAGTCGGCGAAGGTGTGCTCTTGGAAGTACTGGAACACTCTGCCGTTGGTCAGATTCTTATGGTCAGCCGCAGGCCCTCCACCTTGGTCCACCCGAAGCTTAAAGAACTTCTCGTCCGCGACTTCATGCACCTCGGAACGTCACTACCCAGTTTACCGGCTACGATGCCTGCCTCTACTGCGCGGGCATCAACTCCGCTGGTATGAACGAGGCTGACTACACTCATATCACTCACGACATCACCATGCACTTCGCCGAGGTGCTCGTCGCCCTCAATCCTCAAATGATCTTTATTTACGTTTCCGGTTACCTGGCCGACAGCACCGAAAAGGGTCGTGTTATGTGGGCTCGTGTTAAAGGCCGCACCGAAAACGACATCATGCGCTTGCCTTTTCAGCACGTCTACAGCTTCCGCCCCGGCTTCATGAAGCCTTTTCCGACGCAGCGCAACGTCAAGGGCTATTACAAGCTCATCACTTTGCTCTACCCCATTCTCGACAAGCTATTTCCCAACTACGTCAGCACCATGCAGGAACTCGGCCGCGCAATGATCAAGTGCATTCTGCGTGGCTACCCGAAGCAGATTCTGGAAGTCAAAGATATTAACCAGCTAGCAAACTCCTGACTACCCTATTGACACTTCCCCTTTTCTGGCGCCGGGCAAGATACTCGAGTGCTGGTGGGTGTTCGCGCTGCCATTTTCATGAGCATCTCAGCGGTTCTCGTAAATGGTTTCACACCTCATATCAAACGTCTGAAAGTTCCGCCAGCTTTTCAAAGAGTTGTTTCGCCGCTTGCTCACTGACAGCCTCTTTAGCTGGCTTCGCCTCTTTGACAGGACCTCTGAAGCGAAATTTTGACTGGAGCCACTGTATCCAGCCGGTTTACCGCTCACGCGCACGCTCCGTGGAGCGCACAGCGCGAGGCGGTGTGTGACGAATCCGGGCCGCCGCGCATGACCTTCCGCAGCGCCCCGTTGCCTATCGCCAGCAAACCGGCGAGCGGACCCCGGCTGATCGCCGCCACGAGCAGGTCCGACGACAATTCTACGACTACAATTCAACAGGTAAACTTTACAGAAACCTGTTTAATAGGTTACTGTCTTGGTATGGCCAGAACGACACTGAACAAGGACGCAGCATTTGCATCCACGCTGGCAGCAGAGTTGCGTACTACATTCGGAAATCTCAAGCGGCAGGTTCGACAGCAGGGTGAACAGAACGATTTCACCTCTTCTCAGATCGCAGTGATTCTGCGATTGGAAAAGGACGGTCCGGCGACGGTGTCGAGCCTTGCCAGGGCAGAGGGGATGCGTCCTCAGTCGATGAGCGCGGTTATCTTTCCGTTGGAAGAAACGGGGTTTGTGGCGGGAGCCTCCGACCCGAACGACGGGCGAAAAACGCTCATTTCCCTGACAAAAGCCTGCAAGAAGTGGATCGAGGACGGACGCGCCGCTCGTCAAGACTGGCTGACGCGAGCGATCCAGCAGAAGCTCTCTCCACAAGAACAAAAGCAGGTGTCTTCAGCCATACATCTGCTTGCACGACTCACTGAAGACTGAACGGACTGCCGCGAACTGAGTTTACCTGACACGGCTTTCAAAGGAGGATCTTTTGCCACTTACCATCCTTGACCCTAAAACTGCGCTGATCGTGGTGGATCTTCAGCAGGGCCTTCGGAACATACCGTCTGTGCACCCCATAGCCGGTGTCATCGACCGTTGCTGTCAGCTTATTGAGGCTTTTCGCAAGCAGAAGCTGCCTGTGGTTCTTGTGAACGTCACCGGGGCTGCTCCGGGAAGGACGGAGGAGCCTCGGCGGCACCGGGAGTTTCCCGCCAACTTCAGCGAACTGATTCCCGAACTGCCTCCGCAGCCCGACGACATCCTCATCACCAAACGCACCTGGGGCGCTTTTGCGAACACCAACCTGGAAGCTCAACTGAAAGCAAGGGGTGTGACGCAGGTTGTTCTCACGGGCGTAGCCACTGGTACGGGTGTGGAAGCGACGGCTCGCCAGGCGTACGAAGCGGGGTTCAGTGTAACGATCGCCACCGACGCCGTGACGGACGTGCGGGCTGAAGCGCACGAATACAGTCTCAAGCATGTCTTTCCTCGCATAGGCGAGACCGGCTCTACGCAGGACGTGCTTGATTTACTCGCGAAAAGGAGCGCCTAACAATGAACTGGCTACATCTGGTGTCCTATTTCTTTGGAGGAATGTTCCTGGTCAACGCCATTCCGCACTTCGTCAACGGCGTGATGGGACGGCCTTTTCAAAGCCCATTTGCAAAACCTTCCGGCAAAGGGCTTTCCTCGTCTACGGTGAACGTTCTATGGGGCTTCTTCAACGCCGTCGTCGGCTACCTTCTAGTGGTGCGCGTTGGCAACTTTGATCTGAGATCGATAAATGACGTTCTTGCTCTTGCGGTTGGTTCACTCCTCATCAGCCTGTTCTCGGCGCGTCACTTCGGTCAGTTCAACGGCGGCAATTCTCCCGGAGATCTTCGAGGGGCACGGTGACAGACATTTCCCCTGTGCCGTCTAGCGAGGGTGATCGCCTCGATCCGGTTATTTGGAAGATCTCATCCGTCGTCGTGCTCGGCTCGTTTCTCGCTCAACTCGATGCGACGGTCGTGAATGTGTCTCTCTCGACCCTCGCCGTGGAACTGCATTCGAGCCTTGCGGCAATTCAGTGGGTGACGAGCGGCTATCTTCTGGCGCTGACGCTGATGCTTCCGTTGAATGGCTGGCTGGTGGACCGCATCGGGGCCAAGGCAGTTTATTTGTGGTGTTTCTCGGCATTTACGCTTTCATCGGCCCTGTGCGCACTTTCCTGGTCTGCTGGCTCGCTTATCGGGTTCCGTGTGCTGCAAGGGATGAGCGGAGGACTACTGGCTCCGATGGCGCAGATGATGATGGCGCGCCACGCGGGAAAGCACATGGTGCGCGTGATGGGCTATGCCGCTGTGCCGATTCTCTTCGCGCCGATCCTTGGTCCGGTGATCGCCGGAGCGATTCTGCAATATGCTTCCTGGCGCTGGCTCTTTCTGATCAATCTTCCGGTCGGCATTCTGGCAGTCGTGCTGGCTGTTCTCATCCTGCCCAAAGATCGTGAAGAACTGAGGCCACGCGACCTCGACATGGTCGGTCTAGCCCTGTTGTCGCCCGGTCTGGTGCTCTTCCTCTACGGGGCGGATCATCTGGGCGATCGTGCAGGTCTTGGGACTCTCATTGTCTCTATTGTTCTACTGGCAACATTTTTCTCGACCTCTGCAAAAAAGGGAGACAGAGCCCTGATCGACCTTCGCTTATTCAAGGGAAAAGTCTTCTCGGCCTCCGTTGTCACGCAGTTCATGGCGAACGGGATTGCGTTTGCGGGCCAGATGCTGATCCCAATCTATTTGATCCGCGCCTGCGGACTGTCTCCGAGCGCCACAGGCTGGCTACTGGCTCCTCTTGGCTTGGGGATGATGTGCTGTTACCCGCTGTTGAATAGCTTGACGAAGCGCTTCGGCATTCGAAAAGTTTCGGCCGGTGGCGCGCTTCTGGCATTTGCCGGGACGCTACCATTTCTCTATCTTGCAAGTCACGGACTGGTTCTCGGTATACTCGCGTCCGCTCTCTTCATCCGAGGCATGGGCTTGAGTGCAGTTGGTATGCCGTCGATAGCATCCGCATACGCTTCGGTTAAGCGAGAGGAATTGCCCATGGCGACCACAGCTCTCAATATCATTCAGCGCCTTGGTGGGCCGACTCTAACAACTCTGTGCGCGACGTTTCTGGGATGGAGATTGGCGGCAGTCCATGTTCATGAAACGGTGCTTGGCCCGTTTACCGCGGCGTTTCTTCTTCTTTGCGTTTTACACGCCCTCTTGTTTGCGGCTGCGATGAGACTTCCTCTATCGCTTCCCAAGGCGGCTGAGCGGCGAGTGAATGAAGTCGCCGATGCTTTGGAAAATATTTCGGAGTGACACAGATATAGATGGGCATCGGCGTGCCGCCATCGCTGACCGGCAGTGTGATGGCGTGGAAAGCCAAGGCACTCGGCAAGCTCAAGGGCGTGTTGCGATCTGATATAACTGCGCCTCATCCTCGCCCAGCCATCCGGCCCGGGGTGTGTACGGCTTGGGCTCTGGTTGAGGTCAGCGGCTAAGTTGTCGGTTCGACACCGAGACGATCTTGAATCCCATCGCGGTCTCCGGAGCCTTCGCCAGCAACGCTAAGATCGATACTCCCAGATAGTGGCGCCGCGCGATGAAGTGTGTCGAATTCCAAACGCGAACTTTCGATGGAGGATTGATTTGCAGACGCCCATCCCGCGAGTTGTGCAAGCGGTGTTGTCAGAGATCGGCCCAAGAGCGTGAGTTCATATTCAACGCGAGGCGGGATCTCGGCAAAGGATGTGCGTTTCACCAAGCCGTCACGCTCAAGGCCGCGTAACGTATGCGTCAGCATTCGGTGGGAAATTCCTGGGACCGCTCGCTGCAGTGCATTAAACCGTGACGAACCTAAGGAAAGTACGCCAACCACCAGGATCGTCCACTTGTCGCCGACCTGGGAGAGTACGCTGGCTAGCGCTTTGCATCCCTCATGGTCTTCGGGGTCATGTCCTGTGGCGATCGCAGCTTTTGCTAAACGGTTCGACGGTTTGTACAAGCGTCCTCCTGTTCTGGTGTGAGCTATCGGGCCACGCACAAAAAAGTGCGTTCTTGTCAGGTGGCACGCACCATTATATTGTTGCTCTTGAATCCCTTCGGGACGTATTCCCCGCCGCTCGCGGCGCGGCGTCAACTCGGGTTTTACAGGATAACTCGCCGCTTGTGGCGAGGTTATTCATTCAAAAACAACACCCGGCAAAGTCACTGCCAGGGATCGAGGAAACAACGCATGAAAGTAGTTGTGTTCGGGGCGACAGGAAGAGTGGGCACCCTGGTCGTACAAGCTTTGCTCGACAGCGGTCATGAGGCAGTTAGTGTGTCCCGCTCAACTCCCAACAAACAATACCAGGGGAAATATGTAAGCCTCGTGGGCGACATGACCGATCCAGCTTTTGTCCGGTCCGTGATGGCCGATTGCGGTGGATTGATCTTTTGCATCGGGCAAAGGCTGAAATCAGAGAAGAATCTGTTTTCGAAGAACCTCTCACCCGCTGATATTCGCACGAAGATTGTGAAGGCTATCATGCACGTGATCGGAGCCGATCACTCTAAGAGAGTAGTGTACTTGATCGCGTTTGGGGTCGGTAAGGAACTCAAGCAGCATGCGTTGCTGTTTCGCATGGTGCTTCGTCTCAGTAGCCTCGGCAAATCTTTTGAGGATCACAATCAAGCCGAGAGGATTGTGCGAGCATCAAAGACCAACTGGACCATTGTGCGTCCTCCAGGGCTGACCGATAAGGATGAAGTGGTTCCTCTCGTCGACGCACGAGGTGAATGGTCTTCCTTTATGACCGTTACAAAGAAGTCACTCGCACAGTATCTGGTACAAACGCTGGCAAACAACAACATGGACCGGGAGACTCTCACAGTCATAGAACAAACCAAGTCGTGAATCAAACCAGAACCGAATTATTCATGAAAACGCCCCAGCGTCGTGGAGCGTAGCGGAAGAGGCCTTCGCGCCGCGCCGATATGTGGCTTCTTTGAAGGTGGTTCCTCAAGCGGATGCTGAAGACGTGTTTCATGCAATGCATGAATGATGGGAAGCTGATTTGTCGAGACTCACTAAGGTTAATCCCGCACCGCAACCTATGCCCGTTCCAGCAGTCTCATGCGATGCATATGTTGATGAGGCGGCGCACCGAACATCCGTTGATACTCGCGGCTGAATTGTGATGGTGAACCGTAACCCACTGCGTAGCCGGAAGAAGCCGCATCTTTGCTTTCCGAAAGCATGATTTGCTGAGCTTTCTGCAGACGAACTTGCTTTTGGTATTGGAGCGGGCTCATCGCGGTCACAGCTTTGAATTGCCGGTGAAGCGATGCGGGGCTCATACTCGCCAAGCGAGCAAGAGCTGCGATGTGCAGCGGCTTGGCATAGTTCTTTCGAATCCATTCGATGACCCGTAACACCTGTGGGAGGCGGCTCTCCTGCAATGCGATCTGACGCAGCATTGTGGCCTGTTCTCCAGTGAGAAGACGATAGTAAATCTCGCGCACGACTAGAGGTGCAAGTGGGACGATATCGGCGGGTGAATCGAGCAGGCGAACGAGTCTAACAAACGCCTCCAGCAACTCGGGAGAACCAAGGCTTACGGCGATTCCGCGACTCAGGCCCGTCTCCTTTCGGATTTTTGGCAACTCCAGCAAAATTGTTGCCAGCAGCTTTGGGTCGAGTTCAAGGCCCAAGGCCAGATAGGGACGCTTCGGTGTGGCACTTTTGACCCAACCGGAAACCGGCAGATCGACTGAAGTGACCATATAATTCCCGGCGTCATAGTTGAGCGTGGCATTCCCTACGGTTACCTGCTTGTTGCCCTGCGCAATGATGCAGACCATCGGCGGGTAGACTGCGGCGACCATGCAAGTTGAAACGGCATCAGCGCGCATCAGAGTCAGTCCTGAAATTTGTGTCGACATGAGCGGCCCAGTGGCATGGCGCTTGAGCAATCCCTGTAGTTCTCCCAACATGTTCACACGTAACTCTCCATTTCTGATCTGCCGCACGCCTTATAAGCGCCAAAGTTCGCACGTCCTGATTGATAGGATTGTGCAAGGATTGTAGAGCTTCAGTCTACCGCACCCATGGACTTTAGGCCTACCTTGGGTTCAGCACCTTTGGAGGGTATGACCTTTGGCACAACGAACATGGTTTATCACAGGAGTCAGTAGCGGCTTTGGCCTGGTCACGACCGAGCTACTTTTGAAGCGCGGTGATCGAGTCGCGGGTACAGCCCGCAAACTCCAGCAACTTGACGGTTTCAAGGCACAGTATGGGGAACAGCTCTGGCTGGCATCGCTCGACGTAGAAGACACCCCGGCCATCCGCAACGTGGTCGATGCCGCGTTCGAACATTTCGGCCGCATCGATGTGATCATGAACAATGCCGGCTACGCCCTCATCGGAGCCGCCGAGGAGCTAACAGATGAGCAAATCATCCACCAATTGAATACCAACCTGATGGGCTCCATCCAGGTGGTTCGCGCTGCCTTGCCTCATCTGCGCACCCAGGGTGGCGGACGCATTCTTCAGGTGTCCAGTGTGGGAGCACAAATCGGCGTTCCAGGTATGTCGATTTATCACGCGAGCAAGTGGGGCATCGAAGGATTCTTCGAGGCGACGACACAAGAAATTGCTCCGTTTAATATTCAAACCACCATGATTGAACCAGGTGGTGGACGTACAGCGATTTTCGATGCGGGGCGCTTGATGCACGGCTCGGCGCTGTCTGCTTATGCCGGTACTCCCGCCAGACAGACCGGAGAATTTCTTGAAAGTGGTGCCTATATCCCTCCGGGGGATCCGGTCAAAATGATGCAGGCCGTGATCGATAGCGTGGATTTAGCCGAGGCACCCAAACGTCTCGTATTGGGCAGCGATGCCTATTCCGCGATTGACGAGGTGCTCACAAAGCGTCTGGCAGCCCTCGAAGCGCAAAAGCAAATTGCTCTTTCCACGGACGCGGATGCGTAGCACAGGGCGGAACCCGGGTGATCTCGGAATGCTTCGGAAAGAGCCGCCAGAACTACAAAGGAGTTGTCATGAGGAGACTCCCTTGCAAATATCCTAAAGGCCGGTAACGGTAAACGTTAGCTCCCTATCGGGACTGCCCCGGCGTTTGAGGCGAGATGAGGCTCAACTTTCCCGGCCGGGGCAGTTTCGATAGGGTCGTTTGAAGTAAGTCGCTGGCGTTTGCGACGGACGCGGTGATCCGCCTATGGGATTTCAATGGCCGACAGTTGGCTCATTCGGAGTTTGCAAGGGGAGGCAGCGACGGTCTGTGCGGTGCAGACACCGATCGCAGTGCAAAATGCACGCCCGTTTTGCATCTTCAGAGGAGCGTGGTTGCGGTAGTGATCGGAGTTCGAGCGCACCTCTGCGTTGCGCGCTGGGGCACGAAGTTGCGAGGGATGGACAGCAGCCGGGCGAGCGTTGAGGGACTCAGGAACTGTCATGGGCACACCTCCTTGGCTCGAGTGGAGTCAGGCTTGGACGGAAATACAACTGGCTGGGTGTGAGCCGTTCGACGACCTGCATGATGCCGGAACAGGATGGACAGCGAAGGCTGGGTGGCTCAGGTGGATCGACGCGTTTTGCCACGCCGAGCAGAGCGCGGCAGCGGTCGAGCGCAGCGCTCCGTCTGCGGTTGGCGAAGAGGCCGAAATGTCGGATGCGAACCAGGCCTCCGGGCAGGACGTGCAGCAGGAAGCGGCGCAGGAACTCATCTGCGGAAACGGTGATGACCTTCTTCTTGCCGCCGTGGGCATAATCACGCCAACGGAAGGAGACGCGATCGTTTTCAAACGCCACGAGACGATGGTTGGAGATGGCCACGCGATGGGTGTAGCGGGCCAGGTAGTTGAGAACATGTTCGGCGCCACCGAAGGGCGGCTTGGCGTAGACCACCCAGTCCTTGTGGCCGAGTAGCTGGAGAAAGTGTGTGAATGCGCAAGGTGAGGCAAGTTGTTCGAGTGTGCCGTGGAACTGCAGACTGTGCTGTTGGAATAGTTCATGGAGTTGCTCGCAGAACTTGCCGCGGAAGACTCTGCTCAGTGCATAGACAGGCAAGAAGAAGCGCGGCGAGGAATCGATCCATCTGGATCCGTCGAGCGCCAGCCCGCCGGCGGGAACGATGTAGTGAATATGGGGATGGTGTTCAAGGTTCTGTCCCCAGGTATGGAGGACGCCGAGGAATCCGATATCGGCTCCGAGATGCTTGGGATCGCGAGCCAGTTCGAGCATCGTCGCGGCGCTGGTGCGGTAGAGCAGGTCGTAGAGCAGTCGCTTGTTCTGGAGAACAAGAGCAGACAGCTCGTGCGGCAAGGTGAAGACGACGTGGAAATAGGGCACGGGCAACAGTTCAGCCGACCGCGCCGCCAGCCATTTTGCGCGCGCGTTCCCTTGGCACTTCGGACAGTGCCGATTGCGGCATGAGTTGAATGAGATGGCCTGATGGCCGCAGTGGACACACTTATCCAGATGACCGCCCAGTGCCGCGGTGCGGCACCGGACGATGGCATCGAGCACCTTGCGATGTACCCATGCAAAGTGTGACTTGTACTTTTCCCAGAATCTGTTGCCCACTGCACGGACGATGTCGGCCACCTCGAGGGTGGGCCGGCTCATCGCTTCATCAGCCTCCTGGAGCGCTTTACTTCGTCGGGCCTGGACACTTCGATCGCTTCCAGCGGGCTTGGAATCGCCTGCAGGTGGCGCCGCGAAAGGTGTAGGTAAACCGTCGTGTGTTCGAGCTTGGAATGTCCGAGAAGAACCTGGATGGTGCGCAGGTCAGCGCCGGCTTCCAGCATGTGCGTTGCGAAACTGTGTCGGAGCGTGTGCGGAGATACATGCTTGGTGAGGCCAGCCTGTTTAGCTGCATAGGCGACAGCGTCCCAAACGATCTTCTCCGTAATCGGCACATCGGCTCGCCAGTTCTTCACGGTGCCTGGAAACAGATAGGTCTTGGGCTTCATCCAGCGCCAGTACTCTCGCAACGTTTCCAGCAGTTTGGGGGTCAACAGAACGTCGCGGTCGCGGCTACCCTTACCTTGATGAACATGAATCACCATACGTTCGCTGTCGATGTCGGCGACCTTCAGGCGACACAGTTCGGCGCGGCGCAGGCCGGTTGCGTACAACGTCATCAGCATGGTGCGATGCATCAGGTTCCGAGCCGAGTCAATCAACCGTCCGACTTCTTCTGGACTGAGCACGGTTGGCAGTTTCCGGGGACGCTTGGGAAAAGGAATCTCATCGAGCAGGTATGGCCGCCGAAGGGTCTTGACGAAGAGAAAGCGCAGAGCCGCAGTCCGGATCTGGATGGTCCCGGGCGACAACTTCCGATCCCGAAACAGATGCACCTGGTACTGGCGGATATGGCTTGGGCCCAGGCGCTCAGGCGAACGATGGAAGTACTTCGCAAAGTCTTCAACCGCGTGGAGATAGCAACGCGCGGTGCTTGGAGAATAGTTGCGACGCTGGAGTTCATCCAGCATCAACTGCCGAAGACGGGTCATGGTAAACCTCCTGTGACTTGAGGTTTACACCGCCAACAATGCCGAGGAAAAGCCCATGCTGCAGCGTCCGTCGCGCCAGCGACTTAGTTCAAACGCCGTTCCCAACGGGGATCATTGATGACGCAACCTGTCCGGTGATTCGCGTCGCCTTGGCGAGTTTACAGGACTAAAAAAAGGTGGCGCACATCTTCAAACGTGTCCACCGATTCTTTGGATTCTTCTTCGATACGCGATCACCTACCAGGAGTAGACACCGTCTTTATGGATGAAGCTACCGGTTGGTCCATCGTCCGGCAGTTGGGCTAAGCGAATGATTGCGGTGGCTCCCTCTTCTACCGTCTGGTGTCCGGTATGGTTGTTCAAGTCGGTCGAGGTAAACCCGGGGCAGGCAGAGTTGACCTTGATCTTGGTTTCGCGCAGATCATATGCCAGGTCGACGGTGAACATATTGAGCGCGGCCTTCGAGGCGTTATAGGCGAGAACCTTGGCGTCGTAGTACGGAGTATTCGGATCGCCATTGATGGCGATCGAACCCAATCCGCTGGACACATTCACAATGCGCGCACTTTCTGCCGCACGCAGCAGAGGCAACAACGGCTGTGTGAATGCCACTGTGCCGAAGAAGTTCGTTTCAAAAGTGCTTCGCAGCGTTTCGATGCTGACATCACTTGCGTGTCCATCGCCCTTTTCGAAGACTCCGGCGTTATTCACCAGCACATCCAGATGCCCGAACTCAGCGCTGATTTGCTTGGCAAGCTCTGTCGCACTTTCGACTGCGTTGTTGAGGTCCGCCACAACGAAGCGCACATCGAGGCCCTCGTCTCGCAGCTTACGCGCAGCTTCTTCTCCTCGCGAAGCATCGCGCGCTCCTAATAGCACCGTAAAGCCAGAATGCCCCAATTGACGTGCAACTTCAAAGCCGATGCCCTTGTTGGCTCCTGTGATCAGAGCAACCTTTGCCATGAATCCTCCTACGCGGTTAATTGCAAGTGATCTGCGAAGATGTACACCGTTCACCACGATTATGTATACCGTACATCTTGGATTGACTGCGCGTCAAGATGTACAGTGTTAATTGATGGCGTATCCGGCGAAGACAGATCGAGAAAGCATTCTGAATGCAGCCCTGGAACAGGTCGAAAGCGAGGGTCTTGAGAACCTTGCCATTCGGTCCCTGGCCGCAAAGCTGGAATTGGCGCCTAATGCGCTCTACCGATACTTTGAGAATCTCTCCGCTCTGGAACTTGCAGTGGCTGAGGAAGTCCGCTCCCAACTGCTTGAAGTCATGCAGAAGGAAATTGGCCGAAAAGGTCCAAAGGAGTCGATTCGCGCCATCTCTGAGGCGTACCTCCGCTTTGCCCACGAACGGCCTTGCGCTTTTGCGCTGTACTTAAAGAATTCGGATTCGCAAACTCCACAGTGCACAAGGAATACCGAGTTTTTCATAGAGCTGGTGACGCGCGTCTACGGAGAAGACCGAGCACGGATGGCGGCACATGCGCTTTGGGCGCAAATCCACGGTCTAGCCGTTTTGGTCGGCGCCGGCGTTCTCCCTTGGGAGGAGGCGCACGTGCGCCTTAAGTTCGCTCTCAAGATCTGGATCGACGGCGCGGCGGCTTCGTAAGAGGATTTGTACTGGGAAACGCTGACTGCAACTGCGATCCTTACCCGAAA
>Ga0302266_10002482_pt1 | contig 15745 bp, 18 predicted proteins | sample III_Bog_E1_2_FD_194559 | JGI IMG/M metagenome (GOLD analysis project Ga0302266, IMG submission 194559) | Peat permafrost microbial communities from Stordalen Mire near Abisko, Sweden - III_Bog_E1_2 | ecosystem: Environmental > Terrestrial > Soil > Wetlands > Peat | place: Sweden: Abisko... | reverse complement strand
ACTATCCAGATTGTCGTAAAGTGTATATTGATGTGCAAGAGGATGCTATCAACAAGGCTCTGGGGCTGGATAAGAATGATTTAAACTGTATAGGTATTTTAACCCCGCTGATGGATATGAGTAAGGCCGAATCAATCAATTTAGCCACCAGCATTCCCGGAGCCTATGAACTGCTGGCATTCTCACACACGGCTTACGATGGCCAATACCCTCCAGTGGGCAGTGACCACGCTACCACATTGCGTGCTCATGGTTTCGAGGAAGCAGGACTTCCTGATCCGTTAGTAGTGCGCGCTTGGTCGGAAAAACTTATGCCTTTACCAACTACAGAAAACTATGCAGACGTAGAGCAAGTAGCTAGTCTGGCGGTAGTAATTAAATCAATGTCAAGGAGATTAGTGTGAGTAAAACAGTACTGAGTACCGCAGAATTAATACGAGCAGCTCGTTGTGTGGCTAATGCATTATTGGTCGGATTGGAGAAAGGTGACCTAATAGCCCCTGTAAAAGTCTTTGGTATTCCTCGTGGCGGAGTATCAGCTTCTTACCTTCTGGCTAGTCTCACTAACGTAGTAATTGTAGATACTCCAGAGGAAGCTACAGTTATACTGGACGATCTTATTGACTCCGGCGCAACCATGTTCCGATACATGACTCGATTCCCGGACAAAACTTTTGCAGCCTTGCTAGTCAAAGGCAATGTACTCAGCAAGGAACTGCCGCAGTTAGTAATACAAGGCTCACATGCCCCATTAACCGAGTGGTTAGTATTCCCGTGGGAGCAAGGTGATAATAGCCACGATCACAGCGCCGAGGATTCAGTCACTAGAATGATGCAGGCCATAGGTGAAGATGTTACCCGCGAAGGCCTGCGTGAGACTCCTAAGCGAGTCGTGAAGGCATGGGGAGAATGGTTCAGTGGTTACCGTACTGACCCTGCTTCCTTTATGAAAACCTTTGAAGATGGAGCGCAAGGCGTGGATGAAATGATCCTGCTGGATAACATCCCGGTGCATTCATTCTGTGAGCATCACATTACGCCTTTCATCGGGGTAGCTCACGTTGCTTATATTCCTAATGGCCGTATTGTGGGTATTAGCAAGATAGCCCGGGTGGTGGATACGTTCTCCCGCAGGCTTCAAGTGCAGGAACGCCTGACTAATCAGATTGCTAATTGTCTGCAAGAACACTTGGATCCGTTAGGAGTGGCAGTAGTGGTTAAGGCCAAGCACCTTTGCATGGCCACTCGTGGTATCAAGATGCCTAACGTCAGCACGGTTACTTCTGCCATGCGCGGAGCATTCTTGGATAAGCCAGAAGCGCGGGCGGAGTTTATGAGTCTTATTCCTAGGGACTAGCATTCATGGTTATACTAATTGCATGCTCTGATAATAAATTAGCCACGAACGTTCCGGTGATGGCTAAAGATTTATACTTAGGTAATATTTTCAGTTTATCTTTAAAAACTGCCATTTGTTTATCTGACGAAGTTTACATTCTTTCTGCTGGATATGGGATATTGAGGCTAGATGATTTAGTTATGCCATATGATATTAAAATGGTTCCATCTAGAGCCCTTTGGTTTCGCCGAAATAAAATTGCAGTATTTGATAAATTTCAACATTTCCTTCCCAAAACCTATGCCAGTGCAGTTCTAGGGGAGGCCATCTGTTTATTTGAAACAGATGGTTTGGGCATTGGAGAACAGATGGAAAAAATTATTTCATTAGGCAAAGATAAAATTCCGTTAATAAATTTATCTGAACTGAGACCTAATAACCATCGTTATTTATTAGAAACAGGAACCATTTCACAAGAATACCGCGCCGGAGTAAATCGAAGTATTTGTAGGTTCATTGGCAACTTATTTAAAAATGAAACTTGCTCTCTTGTGGAAGCGAGTCTTAAATGTGAAATTGAATTCGGACCTCCTTTGGGGCTTAGTTATATCCCAACAGTCAGCCGCCAGCTTCGGGAGCAGGCCAAAAAACTCGACATGAGAATTGAAACATACCCAATAGAAGGGACTCGCAAACTCCGTTACCGGTATTTCAAAAAGTAAGTAAGTTATTAAATAATAAAACTGGATTATTTTATGATTAACCACTTAGCTACTTCTGGCCTGCCCCCCCAGTTTGCAGGATACCGACCGGCGTTAGTTTCTGGTGATTTTTTACTTACCAGTTTCTTTAATTTTAAAACGACTAATAAAGTATTGGATGGGATGATTATGATAAAACCTACCGACTTCCGTTTTTTTCTTGACTCAGGTGCCTACTCAGCGTGGTCAAAGAATGCTGTAGTAGACCTCGATGAGTACTGCGCTTTTATCAGATCCAACATTGATTGGTTAGACGTATATGCGTGTCTTGATGTAATCCCAGGAGCGCCGGGACGAGCAGCCACTACCAAGGAACGGGAGGAAGCTGCCGGGAAGTCTTGGGAGAACTACCTTTACATGGTAAACGAAGGCTTGGATCCGCTGCCAGTTTACCACTACGGTGAGGATCAGAAATGGCTGGTAAATATGCTTGAGTATGGGTGTCAGTATATTGGAATTGGAGGGCTGGTAGGAATCCCCAGCGAGAACCGCAGATTATGGCTTGATAGAGTATTCACAGTACTTACCGATGATACCGGAAACCCAAATATCAAGACGCACGGCTTCGGAATGACCGCCCTACCACTTATATTTAGGTACCCTTGGCACTCGGTAGATAGTACATCATGGATTAAAGCTTCCATGACTGGTATGGTCTACCTCCCCCAAGTCTTGAATGGTAGGTTCATGTTTGACCGGACTCCCATGAACTGCTCAGTCTCTGAACGCTCACCCAACATGAAAGAGGGTGGCAAGCACGCTAACACTTTTTCACCCAAGATGCGAGCTGTATTGGATAAGTGGTTAGCAGAGTGTGGTAAGACCTTCGAGGATGTCCACACCAGCTACCAGCACCGGGCAACCTGTAATGCTTACTTCTTCCGCAGAGTAAGTGAGGAGAAAGTAGGACGGCCATTCATCCAGCGTGAGGTAAGTAAGAAGGCATTGTTTGTATGATTGTCTATGCCTGCCTAGGCACCGCCCATGAATACCATGGTAAGGTACTGGCCAAGATTGAGCAGGAAACCGTATTGCTGTCTTTCGTGGATATTGATAGAGAGAGCATTAGCAGAACTTCATTATTTGATGGTGACTACGTATGAAGATATATGCAGTACTAGGAACGGCTCCGGCTCACTTCGGAAAACCCTTGATTGAAGCAGAAGTTACTGGCGTGTTAGCCACGTTTGCAGAGAGAGAGAGTAGCGTGATGATAGAAGAACTTGTCCAGATAATGTTTTCAAAGGTTGAGCAAGAATGAAAGTATATCTGGTATTAAATATTAATAGTTTGACATTCCATAACCCGTACTCTCTCTCTCTCACCGAAGCCGAGCATACGGAAGAGCTGCTGAGTTTTGCTGAACTAGGTAGTATTGCTGAGTTAATTAATCTTATGAAAGCCACTGATGAAAATTTATATGGTGCAGAGTGCCAGTGATCTAGCCGGGTCTGCTGGGAAGGGGGTATGCTCTTGCGCCACTTGAAGCTAATCACCGGCATGTTTTAACCCCGTTTATCCATTATCAAGGAAAATATAAAACCATGCTTCCTATTAAATTACTAAAAGAAAAATATGCTAATTTACCTTGTATCAAGTGAAAAACATTTTGGTGGTGAGATTGCCGGATACGGTAGAGGCTTATTAGAAGCGGAACATCTCTCTCTCTTAGTGTCGTTCATGGATTATGAAAAGTTACATCAGATACTACCGGATAAAGTTTTAAATCGTAATTTTGAAAAGGAGTTTAACCATGCCCAATGAAGTCAGCAGAACCAGCCTGTTAGCAGTAGCCAACCTAGTAAAACCAGCCTTGGCCACCCAAGCCTATATTCCGAGCCTTACACATATCTGCTTTGATGGAATTAATGCCACCGCCTACAATGATATAACCGCTATCACGGTGGCCAGCCCAGTGGAAGGTTTACACTGCTGCGTGCCGGGTGATCTGCTTATTAAGGCACTCAATAGTTTCACATCAGATAAAGTACTAATTGATGATGTGAAGGGAAGTATCACAGTAGCGGCTGGCCGGTCAAAGTTAAAGTTACCCACCCTGCCATTAGCAGACTTCCCCTACGTGGAACCACCACAGGCCATCTACCCTATAGAACTATCCGCTGACATATTAAAGGGAATTGAAATGTGTCTGGTTGCTGTTGGTAATGATCCTACGCACCCAGCGCAGATGGGGATCACTATGGAAAGCGGAAAGGATGGTGCTGTATTATTTTCCACTGACAACTTTACCATATCCCGTTACCAGACCAAGACCAAAATTAAATTACCGGCTGATATCCCGGTTATCCTTCCAACCTTCTTTTGTCAGCAGCTTATAACCCTATCTAAAGTTTACAAAGATGTCCTAAGGGTTGAACTTGAAATAAGTGCTGGTAGCTTAACAGCAGTATTTGGTGGAAATAAGGCTAATGTTACCACTAAGCAACTGGTGGATCTAGAAGCCATGGATTTCAGTTCCATCTTAAATAAGTACAAGGTTGATGAGACCTTGCAAATAAAGGGAATAATTAATCCTATCCCAGATGACTTTGATGCCTCATTTAGCCGCGCACTACTAGTTCTAGGTAATGAGTTGGATAAGCTAACAAAGATTACCGTTAGTGGTGGGCGGATGAAACTGCTATCAACTAGCTCTTCCGGTGAGTCTACCGATTCATTTAGCTACGCCGATAAAGAAGCCAGCGAGGAACCATTCTACGTGGACCCGGTACTGGTTGGTAGAGCGTCTAGATGTTGTGCCAATATGGCTCTTTTAGATAGAGTAATGATACTCACTGACAGTGATGGTAAATTCATTCATTTAATTTCACACTGTACTAAGTGAGACTATTTTGGCTTTTTTCTTTAATGAAACTCGTGCATCGGCAGCGAGAAATAAAAGTTCTGCCAAGAAGCATATCCCAATTGAATCAATGCGGGCGATGGGCTGCAAGGCCTGCCCTCTCGATAAGGTGGATACTGAGGCATCCAAGACGGAGGCGAGTGGAGTTTCTAATCCGATCTTCTATTTATTGGAAGAGCAACCGGCTGGAGTACTCGACCGTGATGCCCGTAAGGCATCGGATTACCTCAAAGCGCAGTTCAGCTCTAATGTCTATAGAAAAGACGTTCGGCAGAGCCATGTGACCCATTGCAGTCATAAAGACTTGCATACCCCAGCTATGCATGAGATTGAGTGCTGCCGTGGATTTACGGTAAAAGATATCGAGGATACCAAACCACTAGTCATCATCGGCGCAGGTAAATCAGCCTTACAATGGGCTACCGGGATTAACTCAGCAGTGAATGACTGGCGTGGACAACTAATTGCTACGAAGATCGGTAACCATGCTTGCTGGTACTACCCTGTATATGATCCTGCATGGGTGTTGGATAAGCAGGGTAAGTATGGTCCTTCAGTCTACGAGAAGGTATTTGAAAATGATTTTAAACAACTACTAAAGATCCTACCAGACACTCCACCAATATGCTATGAAGCCCCCTTTGATACCGGCCTTGAACTTATAACTGGACAAGCTGGGGTATCTGACTGGGCTAAACTTGAAACCTCGCTTAATGATTTATTATGTGAACCTGAACTAGGGTACGATATTGAAACGATTGGACTCAGACCTTATTTTCCTAATTCTAAAATAATTATGGCTGCGTTCGGCACCTTTGACCGAACCGTGGTATTTCCGCTAGACCACCCGGAAGGGTGGAGTACCAACTATAGGAAAAAGGTATGGGGTTTATTCCACGATTTCATAGTTCAGTCTGGGCGTAAGATTTGCCACAGCCTAGCCTTTGAAATGGAGTGGTCAGCTTTCTTCCTAGATAAAAGTATTCTGCGTAAGACAGAATGGGAAGATACTCTTGCAATGGCACATACCTTGCGTGAGGTAAAGGGCACGCTAAGTCTTGATGATCTTACCAGGGAGTACTTCGGATTCTTTTTGAAAGATCAATCAAAGATAGATTTGAAGAACCACCTAATTACCGACTACCCAATAATGGAAGCACTCCGGTATAACGGGATGGATGCTAAGTGGACCCATCTGCTCAAGCAGAATATACAGCCAAGACTAAATGTTAATCCAAAATACGTAGAAGAGTATGAGCGCAAAGTTAGACTAGCCCCAACTCTTGTGCTTACTCAACTTAAAGGAGTTCCCGTAGACTTCGATTATGTGGAGGAGATGCACGTCAAGCTAACGGGTGAGATTAAGTCTCTAGAAGGTAAGATCAGCCGGTGCCCAGAGGTAATCCAATACCAAAAGAAGTTTGGAGTATTTGAGCCGACTGCCACTGAGCAAGTATTAAAACTAATGCGCGACATTTGCAAACGAGATGAGGTCAAGGTTAAGGATTATGCCGGGTCCACAGGGGAAGAAGTACTCAGCTTGATACCAGCTAGTGAAGTCCCGTCTGCTCCACTAATCCTTGAACATCGAGCAGTTAGTAAGTTGGAGTCTACTTACATACTTCCACTCGTCAATAGAACCTTGGTTGATAGTCTAGGTTTACTTCATCCACAATTTAGCTCTATGATTGCAGAAACTGGTAGATTAGCCGCGCAAGATCCTAATATCCAAAATTTCCCTAAACGTAAACGCAGGGAAGTGCGCGGGGTAATTGCGGCTCCGGGTAATAAGTGGATGGTAGCTGCTGACTATGGGCAGATAGAAGCCAGAGTTTTTGCAATGGCCAGTGAAGATCGTAGACTAATAGATGTAATGTGGACTGGATACGACATCCACGGATTTTGGGCTGATCGGTTTATGCAATGTGACGGCAGTATCAAGGATCGTATTATTTCAGAGTACCAAGTTAATGGGGATGATACTAATAAAATTAGAAAGACATTCCGCGATGAAATAAAGAACGGCTGGGTATTCCCTGAATTTTTTGGTGCCAGTTCGTTTAGCTGCGCACGTAACCTGAAGGTGTCAGAAGACCTAGCCAAGAATTTAGAAGAGGAGTTCTGGGATGAGTTCCAAGGGGTTAAGAAGTGGCAAGACAAGCTACTTAAATTCTATGATAAGAATCTATATGTAGAGACGCTAACTGGGCGGAGGCGTAGGGGCGCACTCAGTAAGAACCAGATATTTAATACCCCGATACAAGGTACCGCAGCAGACCTAGTAACTAAAGGGATGGATGCCGTATCAGAACTTGCAGAAGCAGAAGATGAAAACGACTTGCAACCAAATTTGAATGTGCATGATGATTTATCATTCTTCATGGAAGATGAGAATATGGAACGATTAGTCCCCATAATAGCGACTGAGATGTGCAGGCACCGGTTCGATTTTATTAATGTACCATTAATAGTTGAGGTAAGCGTAGGCCGTCGTTGGGATCAATTAAAAGAGATTGGAGTATACCGATCAAATGAACTGTTTAATTTAACTCAACCATGAGATACCTACTATCACACCCGGAGAGTGACTGTATTTTTGAAGTCACTAGCACACGAGCAGCACAGCAGCATTGTGAGAATGGCTGCGAGGATGTTACGGGTATAGTTAAATATGAGCGTCTATATCAACAATCAATAGCGAAAGGAAACAAAATGGCCAGCAAGAATCAAACTAGGGAGCGCAGCCGGGTAAATACCCAACCAGTGTCACCACCAGATACAAATATTAAAACGGTAGAACCAGCAGTACCGGACCTGTCATTACCTATCAAATATCGACCTAAACAACTTTCTGAGGTAGTTGGTCAGGATGCCGTCATTAAATCTCTACAATCGGCTTTAAAGAAGTCTACCCATTCTCACGCCTATCTGTTTACAGGCCCATCTGGTACGGGTAAGACCACGCTAGCCCGCATCTTGGCTAGTACCTTTAGCTGTGAACCTGCAAATATTATTGAAACCGATGCAGCAACTAATACTGGGATAGATGCTATGCGTGATATTACTTCCACGCTAAGATATCAAGGCTTCGGTGATACCCCGAATAAGATGATCATCCTTGACGAGGCACATATGCTTTCTAAGGCGGCGTGGGCATCATTGCTTAAAGCAGTCGAGGAACCACCTGAGCATGTGTACTTCTGCTTCTGCACAACTGATGGAGGTAAGGTGCCTGACGCTATCCGTAATCGGTGCAGTAGTTATGATTTAAAGCCGGTACGCTATGATGACATCATGGACTTACTTGAGATGGTGGCAGAGCAAGAGAGTATGAAGATGCCTGACTCATTTTTGCAACAGGTAGCTAAGGCTGCTGGTGGGAGCCCACGTCAAGCTCTAGTTATGCTCCACATGATAGATGGGTGTGATGATGCTGATGAGGTATCCAGACTATTGGAAATGCCTCTTGAGAATAAAGAAATAATAGACCTTTGCCGTCTTCTGGTATCTGGTAATTTGGATTGGAAGAAAGTTACAGATACTTTAAAAGCATTAACTGATACAAACCCGGAAAGCATTAGAATTGTAGCTGTTAATTATATCAACGCTTGTCTTATGGGTGCTAAGTCGGAAAGAGACGTACCAAGACTACTAGACCTGCTCGCTGCCTTCTCCAAGCCTTGTAACCAATCCGATAAACTAGCTGGTATTTTGCTTGCCATAGGCAATACTATATTCCCAGTATAATTATTAGAGGAGGTATTACCATGTCATACGAACAACACCAAATAGAGTCAATGCTACAAATTGACAAAAACAGACTCGACGATGAGTTGGAGAATCAAGCACAAGTTATGTATGAGATAACAGGACTTATTACTACCGTAACTATGCGTATGGTTAGACTGAAGGAAGAACTCGATAAAATTGAAGCAGAAATTTATATACAACTACGAAAACAAGAGGGGAGTAAGTACACCGAAAATGAAATACGAGCAGAACAGCAGTTAGATAAAAAACGGATTTCAGCTAATCTATCCTATCAAGAGTCAAAACGTATCCATGAAAAACTAACGGGACTTTTGGAAGCGTGGAAGGCGCGTGGGTTCAGTCTAACCACCTTGGCTAATCTTGCGCAAGCTAACTACTACGCACCAGATAGCGCAGGGCGGGATACTGATTATAAATCTAACCGTGAGACCTTATCTAAAGCACGGCGCAGGGTATTAGTGTGATGGGTACCCTAACTCCAGTATTAATAGCAGTCTTATCACTGATTGGTATTTATGTGGCGGCTAGATTAATTTCAGCAGCATTTTTTAATTCTAAGAATGATTACGAAGAAAGGAAAGACAAATGAGTAATAGAGAACGAGGTGGTAGGGAATCAAGCAGCCGCGATAGTGGAGGTTCTAGCCGTGTGCGTGATACTGGTGGTAGAGATACCGGGCGTGGGTCGAGTCGGGGTGGCTCAAGCTTTGAGTACCAGAAGCGGGATCCAAGCTCAATGAAGAAACGTGGTGAGCAATCAGCAAATGACTTTGACAGAATATTTATAGATGATGTCAACGTATTCAAGGTAAATGATGGGAACAACTTCATCCGGTTCCTACCACCCACTTGGAAAAACCCAGAGCATTTTGGTTTAGACATCTATGTGCATTACGGAATCGGTCCAGATAACCAGACCTACCTGTGCCTGCATAAGATGAAAGGTGAAGCCTGCCCAATCTGTGAAGAGGCAAAACGTGCGCAGGATGATGGTGATGATGATTACGCAAAAAAGCTTAAACCTAATAAACGTGTATTGGTTTACATTATCGACCGCGACAATGAGAAAGAAGGGGTCAAGGCATGGTCGATGCCTTGGACTGTAGACCGGGATGTGTGCAAGGTAAGCGTGGATAAACGCACGGGTGAGACTCTTGAACTCGATAATCCTGAGGATGGTTATGATGTTGAGTTTGAAAAGAAAGGTCAGAAGCAGAAGACTGAGTACCTTGGTATAGCCGTGGCGCGTCGATCATCTGAACTCGGTGATGATAAGTGGCTTGATTATGCCAAGGATTTCCCACTTGATACTATTCTAAACTACTTTGATTACGACCACATTCAAGCGGCTTTTGGTGGAGCTGGTAAGTCTGCTACTGCTGGACGTGGGAAGGATGATGATCTTGACCGTGAGCAGGAACTTGGACTTAATGAATCGCAGTCCGGGAACGGGCGTGAGCAATCCAAAGTCCGCAGCCACGACCAGGATTATGATTGGGACAAAATTCATGGTATGACGTTTGATGAAATGAGTGCGGTAGTAGAGGATCAGAAGCTGGGTATTGATCCTGAACAAAGCAAGGACGACGAAGACCTCGCCGATTGGATTTGTGACGAAATGAAAATTGATAAGGTAGTAAAGCCAGCCGCCTCCAGTCGCCGGGCAGTCACTAAGGAACCAGAGAAGGAAGAGTCATCCAGTGATCGTCTGCGCAGACTTCGTCAAGAGCGGGATCGTTAACCGTGGCCACGTCTCGTAAAAAGGTAGTAGAGACTGCCCCGGTAGTATCAAGGCGCAAGGTGGTTGCAGAAGAAGTTAGCAACTACTTTGCATCTGGGGCTAACAAAGATCTCCCATTTATTAACTCCGGCTGTTCCTTATTTGATGAAGTCCTAGGTGGTGGTTACGTGCTGGGGCGGATGGTTAATATAGTAGGGGATAAGTCGTCCGGTAAAACTCTGCTGGCTATCGAGTGCTGCGCTAACTTCCACAAGAAGTACCCGGAAGGAAAGATCCGGTATGCAGAGAGTGAAGCTGCATTTGATGAGCAATACGCGGAAGCTCTTGGAATGCCGATTAAAGTAGTGGCCTTCCCTGACAATATATTCACCGTAGAGGACTTCTTCAAAGACTTGCAGCAGATGATTAAGGACAGCAAAGGTCAGCCCGGACTTTATATTCTGGATTCACTGGATGCCTTGTCAGATGAAGCCGAGCAGGAACGGGAGATAGACAAGGGAAGCTTCGGAGCCAGTAAGTCCAAGAAGCTGGGCGAGTTGTTCCGCAGGCTGGTGCAGTCTCTTGAGTCATCCAACATCCTGCTGATGATCGTGTCCCAGATACGTGACAAGATAGGAGTAACCTTTGGAGAGACCAAAACCCGTTCCGGTGGTAAGTCGATGGACTTCTATGCTACGCACATCATCTGGCTTGCTGAAATAGGAAAGATTAAAAAAACGATAGACAAACAGGAAAGGGTGATAGGTGTTCAAGTCAAGGCAAGATGCAAAAAGAATAAGGTGGGTCTGGCGTATCGTGATTGTGAGTATCCTATACTGTTTGGTTATGGCATTGATGATCTTACTGCATGCGCTGAGTGGCTGCTTGAAGTTGCACCAGATAATTTGGAGAAGCTGGGACTCAGTAAGAACGGCTATAAAGTAAGGTTAAACAACTTGCGTAACAAAGGTGGTGAGGAAGTACTGGAGTTGCGTACCAAGCTGACTGCCCTCGTACGGAAGGAATGGATCCGTATAGAGACTTCATTTTTACCAAAGAGCAAAAAATACTAACGGAGGTAGTTATGAGCAAGGTACTTGGTAAATGATAGTCACAGGAGTAGATGCTGCGTTTGCTAACTTCGGTCTGTGTCGAGCAAGGATCCATGACGGGCTAATACAGCCGTCAGAACTCCAGCTTATCAGCACAGAGGGGCAGGACAAGAAAGTGGTGCGTAAGTCTTCTGATGATTTGCGAAGGGCTAAGGAACTGATTAATCCTTTTGTATCGTTTTGCAGGTCCTCCACTATTGCGTTCGCAGAAGTCCCCCACGGATCCCAGTCGGCTAGGGCTTCATGGTCACTAGGAATCGCAGTAGGCGTGTTAGCCGCCTGCCCTGTCCCTATGATTCAAGTGTCTGCGCTTGAAGTTAAGCTAGCCACAGTGGGGCGTAAGAATGCATCCAAGGACGACATGATCCAGTGGGCAACCACTCTGTATCCTAACTTGAATTGGATACGGTGCAGAGGCAGGATTACGAACGCTAACGAGCACTTAGCGGATGCGGTGGCTACCATCCATGCGGGAATTAAAACAAACGAGTACAAAGGCCTCCTAGCTATGTTGGGAGGCACTAAACAACAGCAACGCAGGGAACTTATTAAATGAGAATAGCTATCAGCTTAAAGAAGCCACCAGAACTCCGTTATCATAAAGCAACCGTGTCTACCTACTTTGGATTGCGTAAACGAGTTTACTGTTACATAGAGACTCCGGCTAGGTGGGTACGAGCATTTCACTACCCGGTTGAATTTGCTGATGAAGAATTAAGTAAAATACTCACGGCTAGAGTTAATTTTTATTTAGCTATTTTAAAGATTCCAAACGTAGTATGAAACTACCTGCCATCGTAACGAGTGATTTACACTTAACCGCAAACCCAAGAGATGCCTACCGCTGGGAATTATTTCCATGGTTGGTAACTCAATGTAAGCAGCATAAGGTAAAGACTCTACTCATACTTGGGGACTTAACAGATGCAAAAGATTTTCACTCATCCACCTTAGTTAATCAGGTTGCCGATGCTTTAAACATGCTTACTGATTATGTGGAGGAAATAATAATCCTCATGGGTAACCATGACTATCTAAAGAATGGGGAAGCGTTCTTTCAATTCTTAAACCACCATCCTCAGATACGATTCATTACTAAGATAGCAGATGGAGAAGATGGTGTACTGTACCTTCCACATTCTAAAGAACCGTCAATGGACTGGGATCATCTTGACCTGATGGATTATGATTATATCTTTATGCACCAGACAGTGGATGGGTCAGTATCAGAAAATGGCCAGAAGATGTCTAGTAGCCTATCCAGCAAAGTAAATACAAAGGCTCTTGTATTCTCAGGTGACATTCATGTGCCACAAGTAATCGGAGATATTATGTATGTCGGATCACCTTACCCGGTTAGATTTGGTGATACTTTCAAAGCCAGGTGTTTACTGGTGCAATCTGGCTTTAGACTTAATGATCTATATTTTGAAACAATTAAACGAGCCATGCTGGATATTGACAATGCAGACCAGCTTCGTGCTTCTGGACTGTGCAAAGGAGATCAAGCCAAGATTAGGATTAACCTGACCACTTCTAACAACCACGTATGGCACACAGTGAGGCGTGAGGTAGAAGAAGCTGCAAAGGAAATGGAGGTTGAGATAGTTAGTTTAGAATTGAAACCCATTAAAAACCGTAAACAACTATATAGTTGTAGGCAGAATGGTAAGACTTTATCCCACGAACAGCGAGTTATGTCATTCGTAGAGGATCAAGACTTAGGTGGTGACCTGCTGGATGCTGGTCTGGATATTGTAGAAGGTAAGAAATGAAGCTACTCCAGTTAACTATAAAAAACTTTCGTTCTTTTAAAAAAGAGACATTCACATTCCCTGATGCTGGCCTATATTTCCTATACGGAGATAATCAGGCAGAACCAAGACTAGGAGCCAACGCAGCCGGGAAGTCGACTATCTGGGATGCATTGTGCTGGGTATTCTGGGGAAAGACTTTACGAGGTCTCAAAGCTGGAGATGTAGCTAATTGGGATGTTGGTGGTGATGTATCAGTATCACTTAGATATGAGTTCGAGGACTTAACTTATCTAGTTACCAGAACGTGGAAGCCTAACTCATGGGTTATGATAGCCCCATTACAAACACTAGACCTAGTAGAGGATGAAACTAACCTGCTGTGGTCACATTTGAAACTTAGTTACCTAGCAGCAACCCACAGTATCTTTATGGCGCAGCAGCAGCCAATGTTCCTAGATTTAGCTGCAAAAGATAAGTCTACGTTATTCTCTGAAGTTATGGGTCTAGATAAATGGCTGGAGTACAGTGACCGAGCCGGGAAGCAAGCTACTATCCAGATTAACCTAGCCACTGAGTTAGAAAAAGAAATTGCTAATATAGATGGGAAAATAGCGGGTTTAAAGGCCGTAGACTTTGAGAATGACAGGGTGATATGGGAAAAGACCCGTAAAGCGCGTCTTGATAGCTTAGAACAAGAGTACGCAGGCTATTTAACAAAGGCTAAAGATATCAAATTGGCTATATCCTCAGAACTGGCTAAAACATCTATTCTTGAACGGGCTCTATCCAAACTTGACAAATCGGTTAAGCATTGCCCTACCTGTAATCAGAAGATCAATAATACAGAGTACTCAGAGTTACTCCGAGACATCCAACAACACCAGCAGTTAGGTAATTTTAAGAAGCGGGATCTAGCCCAGTATGAACGCCGTATTGACTCAATAGAGTTAGAGGTAGTTGACGTAGAAAAAGAACGTAATCCATTCCAAGACAAAAAGAATGTGCTCGATGCTGAAGTAAAGGTACTTGTAGGCAGGAAGTTAGGTTGCTTGTCTTGGCTGGATGAAGTTAAGAGTAACCAGCGTCTATACTCATATTGGGTTCAAGGCTTCAAGGATTTACGCTTGCGTTTAATCGGTGAAGCCCTACAGCAGTTGGAGATAGAAACAAACTCAAGCTTAATGGAACTTGGATTAATAGGTTGGGAGTTAAGATTTACGATTGATCGTGAAACCAAGAGTGGGAGTTTCCAACGTGGGTTTAACGTGATGGTGCAGAGCCCTAGTAATAAGCAACAGGTGCCGTTTGAGGTGTGGTCTGGTGGTGAGTCTCAACGACTCAGACTGGCGGCGCAGATGGGACTTAGTAATCTTATTAGAAGTACTAGCGGGACTACTTTAAATTTAGAGGTGTGGGATGAACCAAGTCAGTTTATTAGCGCTGGTGGTGTTGAAGATTTGCTGGATAGTCTACGCAATCGGGCTACTCAAGAGAAGAGGCAAGTGTGGGTGGTAGATCATCGCACTCTTGGTTATTCTGATTTTGATAATATCATTACAGTGTGCAAAAATCTTGATGGATCTTACATAAAGTAAGTATAATTAAATTACTGGGTGACTACCTCCCACGGCGTACAGGCTGATGACCTAGCCTAGACAGAAATGGATTAGATGGTAACAGAAGGTCCTTTAACGGTTTCAGCCTTCTTTAACTTTGGTACGTGCGGTCACCCGGGAACATGATTTCCGTACCGTTAATCTAGTCAATCGGTCAAACTTGTTTTGATGTAATGCAGAAAAGATAACCCCTAGCTTAAAACACTAGGGGTTATTTGTTTGATGATGGGTAAGTATTTACCACACCAGAAGCATTTAATATTAGGTTTATTCCAAACCCCACAACTTGGGCATTGAATCATTGAATCGTAGTGATTGTTCCCCAAGGGCTGAGGATGCCGTATAGTGCTACCGGATCAATCTTATTTGCCGGTAATCCTATTGGGTGTGGAAACAACCCAGATGCAGATACCGCCTCTGCCCCATACTGGCTACAGAATAGATCATTAGCATTCGTAAGGCTTGTGCCTGTTACAAAACCAACGATACCCAGCTTGTTATACTCCGTTCCAATCTTACTATTTGCGAATGTCCAGAAGGCATCGTACTGCGCCTCTGTAACATCTATTGAGATACGGGATATGTTACTCCATGTCTCATAGTTTGGTTTGCGTGGCCATACCCCAGCAGGTGACCCACCCACTACATCTGAGCGAGCCCCAAGCAGTCGACCATCATCCATTACTAAGTCAACATGACTAAAGTGACCTTTACCGAACCACTCAATTGTCCTAGAGCAAAGGTCACTAGCACCGACAAACTGTAAGATTATCTGTTTCATACTACTTAGTTACCGGCGTGGCTGCG